>Ga0194037_1000923_pt1 | contig 22365 bp, 19 predicted proteins | sample JunL306m_MetaG_FD_148653 | JGI IMG/M metagenome (GOLD analysis project Ga0194037, IMG submission 148653) | Anoxic zone freshwater microbial communities from boreal shield lake in IISD Experimental Lakes Area, Ontario, Canada - Jun2016-L304-6m | ecosystem: Environmental > Aquatic > Freshwater >...
CGTAAGCAGGTCGATCAGATGGAGCGCCTCGTGGGTCACGTGAACAGTCTCCACCAGTTGGGCGACGTTATTCAGAAACGGATTGTGACAAACAGGGGCCAGCCCGAACCGCTCCGCCACCCGGCGCGCCTCCGGATGGAGCAGGCGGAAGTTGTTGTTGCAACGGGCCAGCGCCCCCACGGCAAAGGACGACCGGGAGAGGCGGCACCACTTGGAGGTATTGCGGGGAACCACGTATTCGTTGGTCATATGTAGATACGCTTGCTCGACATGCTCGACGCCGTCGGTGGAGATAAGCCGGCCGCCGATCCAGGGGTACTCCGTATCCCCCTTGAGCGAGACGAATTCGGTCTCCCGGACGAAGTCAGGGATATCAAAGGAACCGAAAAGATCGACAGTGGCGCGGATATCCTCCAGAGAGCGGCGCAATTCATCCCCCATCTGCAGGAGTTTCTCCCGTGGCGGCATGACGGCGACCCCCCCCGGTTGCAGCGACACCGGATGGGTGGTACGGCCGGCAATCAGGTCACAGAGACGGTTTGCCGCCCCTCTGAGCCGCCGCGCCAGGTGGATGATCTCGGGCCGGCTCTCCAGCAGAGGGAAGACGCTGGGGAGTCCCATGAAATCCGGCGCCGCCAGGAAGAAGAGATGCAGCCAGTGGCTCTGAAGTGTCTCCCCATGCTTGGCTAATAACCGCAACCGGGCGGCACTCTCCGGGATGGTCACCCCAAACGCCTGTTCCGTGGCCCGCAGGCTGGCCAGACAGTGACCGATGGAGCAGATCCCGCAGATACGGGCGGTCAGGATGCCGGCCGAGGTGTAATGCTTCCCCTTGAGCATGACCTCGAAAAAGCGGGGGGTCTCGACGACATCCCACCGGGCCTCCCGTACCTCGCCATCCTTCACCACCACACGGATGTTGCCGTGCCCCTCGATCCTGCTCAGATGAGGGACGTCTATGGAGAGGTTGAGCTTCATGGCCGCGCCTCCAGACCACCGAAAAAAGAGAAACGCTCGTCAATCTCCCGCTGAGTAAACCCCCGTTGCCGGGCGAAGGCGAGAAACTCCTCGTAGTTAGGGTCAGCGGCGGGCCCCCGGCATCCCCAGCACCCCAACCCGCCGGCGGGGCAGACGGCCTCGCACCCTCCTCTCGTGATGGGGCCGAGACAGAGCCGGCCATGCTCGAAACAGCAGACCGTGTAGCGCTGTTTGCACTCCAGACAGACAGGATACGCCGGGGGTTTGTAGGGAAGCCCCCAGATCAGGCGCTGCACGATACGTTCCACCTCTGCCTTGGCGACCGGGCAGCCGGGGATCTCCAGGTCCACGGGGACCACTTCCCGGATTGAACGGGCCGGCAAGGTCTCCCGAGGGGTGGCGCCATAGACCTCGCGGTTCATCGCCGTGGCGTCAAAACTATTTTTGAGGCGGACCACGCCGCCGTAACAGGCGCAGGCGCCGAGCGCCACCAGTACCCCTGCCTCGGCGCGGATGGCGTGGAGGCGCTCCACTTCGTCGTTCCGGGTGATGGCCCCCTCGACGAGGGCAACGTCATACTCCCCCTCGTCGGCGGTTGATATCTCGCGGAACCGTACGATACTAACATTGGCAAGAAAATCCGCCAGACTCTCCTCCCGGTTGGCCAACTGCAACTGGCACCCTTCACAACCGGTAAAGCCGAAAACCGCGATTCGCGGTTTGATTGGTTCTATCCCAAGATACTTCATTAGATCGCTTCCTTGAGATTCATGACCGTCCAGAAGTCGAAGACCGGGCCATCCATGCAGACGTAGGTAGACCCCACGTTACACCGGCAGCATTTCCCCATGCCGCACTGCATGCGGCGCTCAAGGGAGACAAACATCCGGTCACGGGGCATCCCCATCTCACTCAGCAAAGCGCAGACGAATTTAAACATGACCGGCGGACCGCAGACGATGGCGTAGCTCTCCCCCAGGGGGAGGTCAATCTGTTCCAGGAGCTGTGTCACCTTCCCTACCTGCCCCGTCCAGTTCGGATCGGGTTGGTCGACGATGAGTGAGAGAGTCACGCCGTCCACCCGCCGCCACTGTTCGTACTGGTAGTCAAAGAGGAGTTCACCGGGGTCCGAGGTCCCGTAGAAAATCCGGACGTCACCGTAGTCGGAGCGGTTTTCCGTGACATACATGATCGGCGCCCGCAAGGGGACCAGCCCGAGTCCCCCCGCTATGAGCAGGATGCGGTGTCCTTTCATCCGTTCCATCGGAAAATAGGTGCCAAAGGGACCGCGAATGCCGACTTTGGCGCCGACCTTGGCCCGGTGGAGCATGGTGGTGACGCTTCCCGCCTCCCGGATGCAGAGTTCAATAAAACCTTTCTGGGAGTTGGAGCCGCAGATGGAGATGGGCGCCTCACCGAACCCCGGCGCCTCCAGCATCACGAACTGACCGGGGAGGAAGGAAAAACGTTCCCGTTCCGTCCGATCAATGAGCCGGATATGAAAAAGCTTCTCCTTATCGGTCAGGCGGATCACACTGGCGATCTCCGCCTTAAAAACCCGATCCACATCCTTCAGGCAGGATTTAAGGGTGTAGTCCAGCGGCGCTCGGAGTGTCTCTTCCCGGGTAACGTCGTATGGGTGCAGGAGGGGGGGAGTCATGACGGTTCCTCGGTTGCCAGCAGGTCGCGGATGATGTCCGGGGGATTAATCCCCGCCAGACAGGTCCGGCCGCAGCGGCCGCAGCCGACACACTTGGGCTCGTCGTACTGCTCCACAAAACCCCGGTGCTGGTGATAGTAGCGATACTTGAGGCGTGTTTCGCGCCGGGGCCTGAAGTTGTGCCCACCCGCGACCTCGGCGAAATCCGGCAGGTTGCAGGAATAGAGATGTTTGACCTTTGCCCCGTGCGTGAAATCCATGGCAACGGTTTCGCTGACCCCGTAGCAGTAGCAGGTCGGGCAGACCATGGCGCAACTGCCGCAACTAAGACATTTTGCCCCCCACCGGCGCCAGATTTCCGAGTCGAATTCAATGTCCAGCAGGTTCGGCAGTTGCCTCACGTCCAGTTCCGGTCCGAAACCGGCGGCAATCCCCCGACGTACGGCCAGGTACTCGGCGGTGTCCTGTTCGGTCACCTCCCGCGTCGGCGCCTGCTGGAGTGTGGTGAATCCCCGTTCCGAATCGATGGCGACGAAGTAGCGATCCCCCAGGTCGGTCAGGAACAGATCAAAACCTCGGTCCGCCGTGTCGGTTCCCAGGGAACGGCAGAAACCGCCCCGGCAGGGCTGGTGGTCGATCCCGATGATGAAGGTATTCTTGCGTCGGGAGATATAGTACGGGCTGGGAAAAAATTCCTTGGTCATCACCTTGTCCAGCTTGAGCAGGGCGTTGATGTCGCAGGCATGGAGTCCGATCAGTACACGGGGTTGCAGCCGATAGGCAATCTCCTGGGTCCAATCGTCCTCGGTAAAACGCCAGGTGGAAAGGTTTTCCCGATAGGGGAGAAAATAGCTCTTGGCCGGAATATCGGTCGTCTCATACTCCAACTCCAGTTCCTCGAACCGTGAAACCGGTAGGAACTGATGGACCGGACAGCCATCCTTCGTAATGTCGATCTTCCGTGGGCCAATGACCTCGGTGGACTCGATGATGAGATCGACGAGTGAACGGAAAGCGTTTTTTTCAAGTATCCTGAACAGCATGGCGGCCATGATCCTGATTCGTTCTTATGCGGGTACCTTGAACCCGCGGGAATGATTGAAGGTGTTACGGCGCGGAGACCGTCACGATATGGCTCTCTTCACCGTTGGGATTGACGACTTGAATTCTCAGGCTCTTTGAACTCCGGTCATAGGGGTATCGCTCATAAATGATCCTGGAGCAGTTGACGAACCTGATCTTGTCCCGGTCGGTATTGTTGTAAATCTGCCTGCCATCGACCACCACCGATGAACTTTGCTGGAAATTGTGCCCTTCCAACACCAACTCGTAACTGTTGACCCGCTCTTCTCCCTGATGAACGGTGTGAATGATCGGTTTCACGTCGATATAAAAGGCCACGGTTCCCGAAACAATATCATTCAGGTTTTTGACCTGAATATTGTGCTGTCCGCCGAGGACGTTGCGGGGCGCGGTGAAGGAGATGGAGTCCGACGAGGTGTAGCTGCTCCTGATCGTAGCGCCGTCAAAAAGGATCGCTGAACTCTCCTGGAAATTCTTGCCGGATAGGGTAACCGTCCGTTCCTGGTCCGATGCGCAGCCGAAAACCGTGTCCGGAGTAATGGCGTCGATGACCGGTTTCGGCGCTATGATCGGAAAATTGTAGATCTTGCTGACGGCGCCGTCCGAACGTTTGAGGTAGAGTGCATAGAGGCCGGGATCCATACGCGGCACTTCAAATTCAATCTGTCGGTCGCTGATGACGGATGTCGGGACAGCCGTGGCGCCGAGCCATGCCAGGGTGTCGGGAGTAAATCCCGATCCCATGAGGTTTACTTGCTTCCCTGGCTCTCCCTGTGAAGGGATGATACTCAGGATGGTATAGAGAGAGGCCGGTTCCTCCCTGGTGACCGCCGGTACAGGTTTCTTCTGTGATCTTTTGGGGGGCGCCGCGGATGCGGGGGGGGCCGTGAGGGTGAGAAGGGTTGCGGCCATAACTGTCACGGTAAATGTTTTCATGGCGATTCCTCCACGAGGTTCAGGTTGGCGCTGATGATCCGTTACTGCTCCAGGGTTAGCAGCAGCCAGATACCGACCATGCCAAAGATGCCGTTGGCGGCCCAGGCCGCTACCAGCGGCGGCATGAGCCCACTATGTCCCAGCGAGATCAGCAGTGCGTTAATTACGAAATAGGCAAAGCCAATGGCCAGACTCTGGCCGATGCCGAGGGCCGCCGAGACCGACCGTCCGCTCCGAACGGCGAACGGCATCCCCAAGAGTACCATGACACAGGCTGAAAAGGGGAGCGCGGCGCGGGCATGCATGTCCGCCAGGTAGCGGGTAACATCATAGCCCCCCTTTTTCAGATCGCGGGCATAGCGTCGGAGTTCGAAAAATCCCATATTCGAGGTGTAGTCCGCAACCTTTTTGAGATCATCATGGGTAAGTCGGAGCGGGATCACCAGCGGGGCGACCGGGGAGATGTCGGCCCGAGCCTCGTCGTGGAAAGTCCAGACGCGAGCTTTGCTGAACCGCCACCCTCTTGGCGTCAGGGTACCTTCGTCCGCTTCAATCCGCTTTCGCGGCAGGTAACCGTATTTATCCCAAAGCGTAATCCCCCTCAAGGTTCTCGTCCCGGGGTCAAACAACTCCGCCCGCATGACCAGAGAGCCGTCCCGAAACCAGATATTATGCTGGCGGAACACGGCGCCATACTCATTTTTTTTTAGTATCGTCTCTTCGATATCCCGGATGTTACGGACGGTGACCGGAAGGAGCAGTTCATTGGAAATGAATGTCATAACGCTGAGCAGGAGTGCGGCGACCAAGAGCGGCCAACCGACCGCATGGAGGCTGACGCCGCTGCTCCGTAGCGCGGTCAGTTCGTTATTGCGCACCAGTATTCCCAGGGTCAGGATGGTTGCCAACAGTACTCCGAAAGGGATGACCTGAGAGATGATCTCGGGGAGTTTATTGATAAAATAGAAGGCAATGGTTGCCACGTCGGCGTTGACCCTGCTGAACCTCCGCATCTTGTCCAGAAATTCGATGACCAGGAAGATAAGAGTGAAGGCGCCGAGGCAGAGACCAAGGAGCCGGAAGAAAAGGGCAAGGATGGCGCGGGTAAGAATCTTCATAAGCTGTTCCTTACCGGAGTGAACCTGGCTCTCAGTTCGTGCAGCCGTCGCCCCCCCTGTTCCAGCAAGGTAAACTGCCGCTCGTGCGCTGCCTTCCAGAAGAGCAGGACGCCAAGGGGGGTGAAGAGCAGATTAGGAAACCAGATGGCCAGCCAGGCAGGTATGGTCTGCCGGGAACTGAGGTTCGTGCCGAGGGAGAGCAAGACGTAATAGATGAGCAGTATCGTGATGCTTAAGGCAAAGCCGCCGGACCGGCCGGATCGGCGATTCTGAATACCGAGAGCTATCCCCATCAGGGCGAAGCCGAAGGAGGCAAAAGGGAGAGCAATCCGCCGGTAATACTCGTTGAGCACGTCCTGCCGGATCTTGCGTGAAAGGGGTCGTTGGAGAGCGGTGCGCAGTTCGTTGAAGTTCATGTATCGTTCATCAAAAAGCGCCGGCGCCGTCGGCTTTGTAAAATTGATGGCGATGTCATAGTCGGCGAAGGAGATGAGACGATACCCCAGGGGGGGCATAATGTGGTGAATGCTGCCGTCGGAGAGGTGCAGGCGCACGGAGCGTTGTCCCGGGTCCCGGCGAATGGTTCCCTGACGGGCAAAAATGGTTGACTGTTCCTGTCCTTCCCGGCTGTCATGGATGATGATGCCGGCCATGCCGGATTCCCGTGGGTTAAAGTGTTCGGTATAGATGATGAGACCGGGAAACTGGTCGTTGAACACCCCTTCCTTGAGATTGAGGGTCTGGGTGGTGTCAAGGAAATCAAACATCAGTTTCCGGAAGGATGTCTGCCCCCAAGGAAGGGCGTAGGCGGTGACGTAGGCAGTCAGGGCATAGATGACGCAGGCAGCCCCGAGAACCGGAGGAAGGATCCCGTAGAGGCTTATCCCGCCTGATTTCATGGCGGTAATCTCGTTATCCGCGGAGAGGCGGGCGAACGTGAGGAGCACGGCAAGGAGAAACGACATGGGGATCGTCACCAGGCAGAATGACGGTGTCAGATAGAGGAACAGTCTGAAAATGTTTTTCAGAGACACGCCGTTGATGAAGACCAGCTCCGCTAATTGCAGCACTTTCCCCATGAAGATTACCAGGGTAGCGACCACAAAGGAAAAGAGAAATGTTGTGGTGATTTCGCGAAAGAGGTAGCGGTACAGGATTGTTTTCATTCTGAACCAGTAGGTGTCGCTGCCTTCAATTCAGTCTCAGATAGGCGTTGATCACCTTCTGCACTTCGCCGATGCTGACCACGCCGCTGCCGTCCAGGTCTACACAGGGCAATACGGGTCTTATCTGGAGGTACATGTTGATGGCGGATTGAATCTCGGCCACGCTGACCGTGCCGTCGCCGTTGCAATCGTTCGGCTGCGCATCCACGGTGACCGTTCCGTTGGTTCCGATCATGTTCACATCGTTGGCGTCGGTGCTGGTGTCGGCGCCGGAAGGATTGTTCCGCAGGGTCGATGCGCCATAAGAGGCCGTTGATTTGATGTTGAAATGCAGATACGCAACGACACCATCGGCGATTGGATTAACATTAAAGCCGGCGACACTCAGGATTACCGTGGTGAGATCAGGATTGCTGATGACGACATCCTTGGTTGCATCCTGAGCCGCCTTGCCCGGAGTGACGGTAGGAGACTCAAGGAGAGCGGAATCATAGGTGATGGTGCCGCCGACCGAGGCTAAACCGAGTCCGGCCACGTTGGTGAGGGTAACGGGTATGCTGACCGTTTTTCCCCTGGCGCCGCTGACGGTTCCCAGACCAAGGGTGGCGCCGCGGGAGAAGATGATGCGCCGCGTGGCCGTGGCTGAGTTGCTTGCCTGGTCAATGGCGGTTGCTTCAACCAGGTACTGCTTTGCGACAATAAAACATACCGCCTGCTTGAAGGCGCCGTTGGTGATGACGGGGTGATACGTCTGTACGACCTGAGCTGTCAGAGCATCTTTCACGGTGAGCGTCAGCGGCGAGACGACCTGAGTCAGGGCATCGGACACCGTCCCCTCAATGCTAACGCAGCTCTTCAGCGCGGTGATGATATCCTGGGGGGGATTGGTGATGGCCACGGACGGCTTGTTCGGGTCGTACGTGACGCTCCGATGAGCATTCCCGTGGTTCAAGGTAAGGTCGACAGCATCGACGCTGATGCTGTTCAGTCCGAGCGCCGGGTTAACCGAACAGGTAAAGTTGGTTCCGTCCAGTGTGGCGTACTGCTTGGTTCCGCCGTTGACGGAACATTGTACGGTAGCGTTTTGACTGACAGTTCCGCTGACCGTAATCGGCGACACGTTGATGAAACCGGTATCAGCCGGAGTGGCGATGACGACCATCGGCGCGGCGGGGTCGTAGGTGACGGAGCGGGGGCCGTTCGAGACGGAGCCGCCGCTACTCGCGGCATCCACTTTGATGGTGTTGACGCCGGACGTCAATGCCACGGCCGTGCCGAACGTCCCGCCAGCGCCTAATGGAACCGTCTGAGCAATCCCGTTGACGGTAACGACTACCGTGACGTTGTTTTCAGGGTCGGTAGCAACGCCGCTTACGTTGAGGGTGGCGTTATTGGTGTAGGCTCCATCAGCCAGGGTCGAGACCGTCAGTTCCGGCAGAGTCTGATACTTTTTCAAGACACCGACATCTGTTCCGGCATAGAGCGCTTGGTCAGCGGTAGAGTCAATGGCAAGGGAGTTTATGACTATGTTTGTCAACTCGGGATTGAATTTGCTCCAGGAATTTCCCGAGTCGGTTGATACTAATATTGTCGAAGTAACGGCATACAAGATTTGAGAAGATCCCGGGTCAATGAGTATGGCGGAAAAACCAGAATATGAGTTTGTGTTCAGAATATTCCAGCTTGCTCCTCCATCAATCGATTTAACAAGAGCGCCGCCATTGATGCCGGCGTATATGACCTGTGGATCGGATGGATCCACGGCAATGGTGAGAACATCAGTTTTTGCACCGGTGTAGGCAACGCTCCAGCTCGCACCGCCGTTGAGGGATTTAAAGAGACCACCGCTTGTCCCTGCATAAATCGTCTGGGGAGTGGTTGGGTCTATGGCAAGGGATTTCACGGATGTGCTTGTCAGCCCGACGCTGCTGGCGCTCCAGCTCGCGCCGCCGTTGACGGACTTAAAGACACCGCCGGTTGTTCCGGCATAGATCGTCTGGGGAGTGATCGGGTCTATGGCCAGGGTCTTTGTAAGCCCGGTACTGACAGCGCTCCAGTTCATACCTCCGTTGACGGACTTATAAACACCACTGCTTGTCCCTGAATAGACCGTCTGTGAGTCGGTTGGGTCTATGACAAGAGCATAAATATCGGATGTGGTTGTCAGCCCGGTGTTGACCGCGTTCCAACTCCCACCGCCGTTGTCGGACTTAAATACTCCACCTTCCTTTAGCCCGGCATAGAGTGTCTGGGGAGAGTTTGGGGCAATGGCCAGGGAATCGACGGACACTCCGGCCAACCCGGCGCTGGCGGCCTTCCAACTTGCACAGCCGTTGTTGGACTTGAAGAGACCGCCATTAGTCCCACTATAGACCACCTGGGGAGTGGTCGGGTCAATTGCAAGGGATTGAATGAAACTGTTTGTCAGCCCGGTATTGACAACGCTCCAGCTCGTGCCGCCGTTATCGGACTTAAAGACACCACTGTCTGTCCCCGCGTAGAGAATTGATGGGGCAGCCGGATCAATGGCTATGAAGTTGACCATGGCGCCTGTTGTTAAGCCGGTTTTGACCGAGACCCAGTTTGCGCCGCCGTCAACCGTTTTAAAGACACCGTCGGAAAAAGTCCCCGCATAGACTGTCTGTGGGGTGGATGGATCAATGGCAACGGAGTTGACCGTGGAGCTTATTAATCCGTTATAGATGGGGATCCAGTTTGCGCCGCCGTCAACTGTTTTAAGGACGCCATAAGATAAAGTCCCCACATAGACTGTCTGTGGGGTTGATGGATCAATGGCAATGGAGTTGACCGAGGGAGACATGAAGGCAAATTCAAGATTTTCAGTGACGGGGTTCCAATTCGCGCCGCCGTCTATTGATTTGAATACACCACTCCAGAAAGTCCCCGCATAGAGTGTCTCCGGGTTATTGGGGTCAATGGCAATGGAACCGACAAATCCCAGATCAGGCATGGTACTGGTTGCGATCCAGTTCGTACCACCGTTGACGGATTTAAAGACACCACTCAATGTCCCCGCATAGATCGTCTGGGGAGAGGTTTGGGTTGGCGGGGCTACGGCAAGGGAGAGCACATTTGTGTCTGCCAGGCCGGTGTTGATGGCGCTCCAGCTCGCGCCGCCATTGACGGACTTGAAGGCACCACTGTCTGTTCCCGCGTAGACCGTCTGGTTTGCGGTCGGAACAATGGCGTATACAATGGTACTCCCACCATATGGCACGTTGGTTTGCTGCCAGGTGATAGCGGCATGTGAAAGCGCGCCGCCGCGAAAAAGCGTTCCGAACAGAGTGCATATCAGCGTTAGAAGCATAGTTTTACACACAAATTTAAGCATGATACTTCCTCCTCTGCTCTTGCTGTTGACCGGCCGACTTTCAATCCGACGCACGACAATAATGTAAGCGTAACATGCTGAAAAACCGTTGCAATAAAGACATAAGTTTTGATACTGCTAATTGTTTCGGAAGTCAAGGAGAAATCCGGCCATATTCCGGCGGTTTCAACTGTCGCCATCAATAAAACCGTGAAATTCCCACCAGAAAATGACTTGCGTTGAGCGGCTCATTGGAGGTCGCGGTACCGGCGTTGGAGATGTGGAGGTAGCGGTACTCTCCCATGAAGGCTAGATCCCGGCGGACGAGATACTGGATACCGATGCCCCCCTGGTAGGAAAAGTTGAGGCTCGTCCCCATGGTCGGCAGATTCATGTTGGTGTAGACGACCCCGCCGCCGGCAAAGGCGTAGGGGAGCCACGGGTCGAGAGCCGTGAACTTCCAGCTCCCAAGTAGATACCCTCCCGTGATTACGGCACTCGTCGGATCGAGCACGAGATGCAGGGGGAGTTCAACGAAGAGCTCGTGGCGTCCCTGGCGCCAGGAGCCCCGGCCGACTTCAGCGGAGAGAAACCGGCCGAAGCGGCCGATGAGGTCGGTCGTCTGCACTTGGGTCCGGGTGTCGCCGAAGCCTCGGTGGGTGATGCCGTAGCCCGCGAGAACAGCGATCTCGCCGTCGGCCGCGGCATTCCCCTCGGCCGCGTCGGACGGTGCCGTGACCGGCGGCAACAGGATGACTATCGCCAGCATAAGCAGGCATACGATATCCTTCACTTTCTCTCCTCTCAATCGCTCCTGGCTGTCTACCTTGCCTACCGGAGCGCGTTCCTGAACGACCACCGGTGTAGTTTCAAGAGTTTATGCCACACGAAGTACGATTGCAAGTATCACGTAACGCTCCCCCTTCTTCTCGGGGGGCTCGGTAGCGTTTCCGGGCAATCCGGCTTCCGATGCAGAAAGTTGCCTCTTGTCAGTTCTTCGCGGTTATAGTAGTATTCCGACCCATTGCGCGGTAGCTTGGGCAACAGGAGAGGGCCGGTTGCGCGGTAATGAGGAGAAACCATGGGACTTCTTGAGGGGAAAAAGGCTTGCATCTTCGGTGTCGCAAACGACAAAAGCATTGCTTGGGCCGTTGCCCGGGCATTTCATCAGGAAGGGGCGGAGCTGGCTATTGCGTATGCGGGGGAGTCCGTGGCAAAACGGGTGATCCCCTTGGCCGAGAGCCTCGGGGTGGAACTGGTCATCCCTTGTGACGTCCGTAACGATGAAGAGATAGCCCTGACATTCCGGAGTGTGGCGGAAGCCTGGGGATGCCTCGATATCCTGGTTCATTCCGTGGCCTTTGCTCACAAGGACGAATTGAAGGGCTCGTTTCTCAATACCACCCGCGAGGGATTTGCCACTGCCCTGGACATCAGCGCCTACTCCCTCATCGCCATGGCTCGCGAGGCGGCGCCGCTCATGGCGGGTCGCGCCGGAAGCATCATCACTCTGACCTACTACGGCGGACAAAAAGTTTTTCCGAACTATAACGTCATGGGGGTCGCCAAGGCGGCCCTGGAGATAAGCGTCCGCTATCTGGCCGAGGCGGTCGGCCCCGACGGCATCCGGGTCAATGCCATTTCCGCCGGCCCTATCAAGACCCTGGCCGCCGCCGGAGTGGGGGGGTTCAACCAGATCGCCGGACATGTCGCGGAGAAGGCCCCCCTGCGACGGAACATCAGCCAGGAAGAAGTGGCCGGGGCCGCAGTCTACCTCGCCGGTCCCCTGGCCCGCGGCGTTACCGGCGAAGTCCACTTTGTGGACTGTGGCTACAACGTCATCGGCCTGTAACCCCATGGCGCGATTATCATCGCGCCCAAGCGTTTACCCCCACCATGCCCGCTACTACTCGTTCCCCCGGCAATATCCTCCATCTTCCGTCCCGATTCCGGCGTCTGTTCCGGCGAGGATCCATCCCTGTCATGATCCCGGAGAATCAGGCCACTCTCCTCCCCGACGGGGAAGATTTCCTCACCGCGCTCATCGACGGGATCAACCGGGCCGAGAGGCTGATCTTCCTGGAGTTTTACATCATCCGAAACGACCGGTCCGGCGTTATCTTTGCCGACGCGCTTGCCGCCGCCGCCAAGCGCGGGGTCAAGGTGCTGCTCCTCTACGATTACATCGGCTCATTTGATACTTCCACCGATTACTTCCGACGGCTCAGGCAGGCAGGGGTGTTCTGTCATCCCTTCAGTCCTCCCGTGTTCCGATGGGGAGTCGTCCGACTCGATCAACGAGATCACCGCAAGATGGCGGTAATCGACGGCGTGCGGGCACTGGTAGGCGGGGTCAACATCGGCAACGAGTATTTCGGACATGGCGCCGTCGGGAAATGGCGGGACGCGGGGGTCGTCATCGAGGGACCGGCCGTGACGGAACTCTGCCGGTTGTTCCGGGGAACCTGGGAACATGGCGGTCATGAGTTTCCCGTCAAAAACGTCCTTCAGGGAGAGCTGACGGGGAGGGGAGACGCCGGGGTAGGCATTATTGGAGGCGATCCCCGACACCGCCGTTCCGCCATCCGGCGGAGTTTTCGGTTCGCCATTGCCGGGGCCTCCGTAAGCATTCAGATCATGACCCCTTATTTTCTGCCGGGACCGCGACTTCTCAGGTCACTCATACGAGCGGCCCGCCGCGGTGTCCGGGTAAGACTCATGCTCCCGGCGGTCAGTGACGTCCCCCTGGTCAGACTTCTCAGTCGGGCGTTATATCATCCTCTTTTGGTCGACGGAATCGAAATTTATGAACGGCAGCATCAGGTGCTTCATGCCAAGGTCATGCTCATTGACGACCATTGGAGCGTCTTCGGTTCAGCCAACATGGATCACCGAAGTTTTCTGCGAAATTACGAAATCGGCGTCATCATCGACAGCCCGGATTTCGGACGGCAGGTAGGGGAGATGTTCGCGGGAGATCTGAATCATTCACGCAGGATTACCCTGGATGAACTTGAGCGGCGGGGCTGGCTGATCCGGCTCCTGGAATTCGCCTTCTCCCCCATAGCCAGATTCATGTAGGGAAGGTGTCATTACGACCCGGTTACGTCCGCCATTCTTGGCTTCGTACAGAAGCTGGTCCGCATGATTGATGGTTTCGTCAAGTGAATCAAGCGTGTTGAGAGCGACGCCGATACTGAGCGTCACCCGAATCGTCTGTCCCTCGTGGTCGACGGATGACGCGGCCACGACAGCGCGTAACTTGTCGAAGGCCGCCCAGGCGGCGGCGCGGTCCATGCCGCGACAGAGAGCGCAAAATTCTTCCCCGCCGAAACGCGCCACAACGCCTGTCTCTCCCAGACATTCCCTTGTAATCGCCGCCACGTGTCGCAGAACCTCATCCCCGGCGCCATGCCCATGGGTGTCATTCACTTTCTTGAAAAAATCGATATCAAGCATGGCAACGGCCAGTGGATCACCACATTTTTTTATTTCGGAAAATATGGCGGGCGCCTGGGTAAAAAACGCCAGACGATTGGACAGTCCGGTGAGAGAGTCGGTAAAGGCGGCCTTCGTGATGGCTCGGGCGTGCTCAATGATGCCGATGCAGTTGTAAACGCGGCAGTAAAACTCCTCTTTTTCAAAAGGCTTTGCCAGAAAATCACTGGCGCCGTGTTTGAGAAAACGGACGGCGGTCGCCGGTGAACCTTGAGCGGCAACGCCGATAATGGCAAGTTCATCACGTCCGCGAAACTCGCGTATGCGTGTCGTCAAGGTGATTCCGTCCATGATTGGCATCTCGTTATCCGTGATAACCAAGGTCGTATCGGGGTGTTTGGAGAGCGCCTGCAGCGCGTCGGCGCCGTTGACGGCGAAAAGAACGTGGAAGCGATGCGCGTTCAGATACGCTGCCTGGATATCACGCGCGACTTCCGAGTCATCCACGACCAGCACCTTGGTTGAGTTGTTCCGCGGTATCCGATTGAGCGCCCGGCAGACATCTTCGATTCCGAGTCTACCTTTCACGAAATAATCAAAGATCGGATAACGAAATATGCTTTTTCGCGTCTCTTCCCGCCACGATCCGGTAAGTATAATCGTCGACAGTCCGTGCGCCAGGGCAAACTCCACGATACTGGTACCCTTGGCGTCCTGAAGTTCCAGACCGACCACCGCCGCGTAATATTCCCGGCGCTTGTCCGCCAGAAGCGCCACCGCCTGGGCCAAAGTCAAGGCGGTATCGACCTGACGCTCGCACCTGGACTGAATGGCCTCGCCAAGTAACCGGGACGCGGCCTTCGAGTCATTGATTACCAGGACGCGGCGTACATCCCGATTGACCGGCATAACCGAGCGATCAGCGGCACGAGCGGCGCGGATGCCTATCCGGTCACGAATGCGCGGCGCTGGTTTGATCTCAAGATTCGTGTCACTCTGCATTCTGGACTCCTAATAATCATGTCAGACTGATGAGTCGCCGCTCCGCGAACCGAATCAGCATGAAAAAACCTTCTCTCACCGGCTGTCGCGCCAGGGATGTATAGGGCGCCGTTACGTAGACTACTCCGGTTCCCGCGAGGCAAGTCGCCAACACCCCCGTGAGCAATCGGTCATCCAGCAGCACGACCTGGTCCGGCGCGGCGCCGGAAAGTTCCATAATCCGGAGCAGACCGTCGGGATAGGGTTTTTTCCTGACCCCCGCAATAAAGCGGACCCCTGGAAATATTTGATGGAAATAGGTAACGCGGACCGGGTCCGGCCGGTTCGACAGTATGAAAATACGCTCCTCTCCGAGTACCGCGACGCAGCGCCTCAGCCAGGTCACGACTTCGGGAAGAGGGGCATCAGCGCCGTGCGGGGCCAGAACACCGTCAAAATCCAGCGCCAGAACGGTTGCCCCTTGCGCCGCCAGCTCCTCCGGAACTATCTCCACCGTACGCAGCGGATCGCGAAACCGGCGGTAAATCTCCGCCAACCGCCGCCGGTGCGTAATCCCCTTGATCAGTGCGTGCAGCAATGCCTCAATATCCATCGTAGCGCGACACCATGCTCTCCCCCGGACGAACGCCTCGAAGCGTCATGGCCGTCAGGCTAGGGGTAACCTCTCCTCAATATAATAGTTCGTGACAGTATTACCGGATTCAGCTATAAATGCAACCGGAGAACATGCGAGGCGTAGGGGCGCGGCATGCCGCGTCCAATCATCTGGCCGCCGTCCGCTACCGAGATTCCGCTACCGAGACACCGCAATGGCTGATTTTCGCCACATTGAGTGGCTGATTCCCGCCAGATCATATACTTTCCCGACCGCCGTAATATCCCGCATTCTGCAATTTGTTCGTAAATTCAGCACTACAACATGCATCATATTTTTGGCATCTTCCTTGCTAGAAAGAAACAAGTTTACTGGGATCGACCACCTCAACAATAGGTATCCGCAGACCACCACGAAAGGAGAACAAAGTATGTTTAAGAAGATTGCAGTCGCGGCAACCCTCCTCGCCCTGGCCGTCCCTGGTGTCTCACAGGCAGCCAAGGTCAAACTCGGCTTCATCAACACGATTACCGGCGCGGAGGCCCCCATTGGTGAAAATCTTACCAACGGCGCCATGATGGCGGTAGAGGACTTGAAAAAGAAGGGGATCGAGGTGGAACTGGTGAAGGAAGACGACACCGGCAAGCCGGAGAAGGCGCTCTCCGCCTTTGAGAAACTGGCCACACGTGACAACGTTGCCGGCGTGGTCGGCCCTTACACCTCTGCCTGCGCCAACGCCGTGGCCAGCCAGGCCGACAAGTACAAGGTTCCGCAGCTTATCCCCGCGGCGGCCAAGGAAGAGATTACCCAGAAAGGATTCAAGTACGTTTTTCGGCTCAACGCCCCGGCTGACGTCTACTCCTCGGTCATCATGGACGCCATCATGACCCAGGGCAAACCGCAAACCATCGCCTTTATCTACGCCAATACCGATTTTGGTATCTCCACGGTCAAGACCGCGCAGGCCTACGCCACGAAGCTCGGCATCAAGGAGGTCGCCAACGAGAAATACCAGAAAGGCGCCCCTGACTTCCGTTCGACCCTTTCCAAGATCAAATCGATTAATCCCGACCTGATCTTCATGGTCTCCTACGAGGTTGACGCTATCACCATCATGCGCCAGTCCAAGGAGATCGGGGTAACTCCCAAGGCGTTCCTCGGCGCCGGCGCGGGCTTTACCACCGCCCAGTTCCTGGCTCAGAAGGAGATTTCAGACCACGTATTCTCCAGCACCCAGTGGACCGATGACGTGAACTGGCCGGGCGCCGCCGACTTCGGTAAGCGCTACATTGCCAAGTTCGGCAAGGAACCGACCTATCACGCCGCCTGCGCCTATGAGGCGATGCGGATCATGGCCGAAACCGCGGCGGCCAACGGCGGTGATCGCGACAAAACCCGGGGCGGACTCAAGAACGGCTCATGGAAAGGGATCATGGGGGACGTGAAATTCATCGACTACGAGAAATTCACCAACCAGAACCGTCACGAGATGCTGGTGCAACAGATCCAGGCCGGCAAGTACGAAACCGTTTTTCCGGCCAAGTACGCCACCAAGAAGGCGATCTATCCGTTTGCTTGGAAATAGAAACCACGGGCGCTGGGCGCTGGGCTCTTGGCACTGGGAAAAGCAAAAATCCCGGAGTCCGGAGTCCGGAGCCCGGAGCCTAAAGCCCATCGCCTAGAGTCTAGCGCCCAGAGCCTAGCGCCGGAGCCTTTATGACCTTCTCCGTTTTTGTTCAAGCACTTATCAGCGGTATCCTGGTCGGCGGGGTCTACGCCCTCATCGGGATCGGCCTTACCATCATCTTCGGGGTCATGCGGGTCATCAACTTTGCTCACGGCGACCTGATGATGGTGGGGATGTATCTGACCTACTTCCTGTTTACCTTGGCCGGTATTGATCCGTTCCTTTCGGTAATCATCACTATTCCGCTCATGTTCATTTTTGGCGGGATACTTCAGAAGGTTTTTATCAACCGGATTATCGGAACGCTCCCCCAGAACCAGATTCTGCTTACCATCGGCCTCGGGCTAATCATGAGCAATACCGCCATGTTGGCCTTTACCTCGGACTACAAGATACTGACCACTACGTACTCGTCTTCCAGTGTCAATATTCTGGGTATTTCCGTCTCCCAGCCGCTGGCGGTCTCTTTCCTCATAACCGCGGGGATAACCGCTCTCCTCTACTGGTTCTTCATGAAGACCGATACCGGTCAGGCAATCCGGGCCACGGCCCAGGACCGGGAGGCGGCTCAGCTCATGGGGATCAACGTCAAGCGGATGTCGATCATCTCCTTCGGACTCGGCGCATCCCTGGCCGGCACCGCCGGGGCGCTCATCTCCCCCACCTACTATATTTTTCCCCAGGTGGGGAGCGCATTTACCCTCAAGGCATTCGTCATTACCGTTCTCGGCGGCATGGGAAGCATCCTCGGCGCTACTCTCGGCGGCGTTATCATCGGCGTCGTGGAGTCCGTGGGGGCGGTCACCATCTCGTCGGACTGGAAGGACGTGCTGGTCTTTTCTATCTTTCTCTTGGTCCTGCTCATCAAGCCCGCAGGGTTGATGGGCAAATCCCGCATGTAACCGGAGTCGCAACCGATGAAACCATTTATTATGAAAACCGCGGACACGAGAGGCTCTTTCTCGCCGTCACTCATTATCGGAATCGTGGCGACAGCGGCGCTTTTCTGCGTCCCCTCCTTCGTGCAGAGCCCCTATGCCCTGCACATGATGATTCTCCTTTTCCTCTCCACCATCGTGGGGGAAAGCTGGAATATCATCGGCGGCTACACCGGCCAATATTCCGTTGGTCACGCGGCCTACTACGGGGCCGGCGCCTATGGTACGCTGATACTGCTCCACAAGTGGGATATCCCCCCCTGGTACGGAATGTGGGCCGGTATTGCCGCGGCCCTGGTGCTGTCTCTCATCATCGGCAGCATCTGCTTCCGGCTCCGCGGCCCCTACTTCGTTCTTGCCTCCATCGCCGTGGCGGAAATCGTACGGATAACCGTACTCAACACCCCCGGCCTGACCAACGGCGCCGAAGGGATTCTGCTCTCCGACCTGCCGCCGTTAACGATCGGCGGTACCGTCATCACCGACTTTGTCTCCAAGGTACCGTTCTACTACATCAGTCTGGTACTGGCGATCTTTACCATCGTCGTCACCTGGCTCCTGCAGAACTCCAAGCTTGGCTACTATTTCCAGGCCATTCGCGAGGATCAGGACGCGGCGCATTCACTCGGCATCAGCCTGAAACTCTACAAGAACATTGCCTTGGCCATTTCGGCGGTACTTACCTCCCTGGCCGGCTCCTTTTACGCCATCTACATCAAGTTCATCGACCCTACCACGGTGTTGGCGCTGGACCTGTCGGTACAGATTGTGCTTATCGCCATCATCGGCGGAATCGGCACCATCTACGGCCCGATGATCGGCGCCATGGTGTTGGTGCCTCTCTCCGAGGCGCTCCGTAGCAACGTCATCGCCCAAGGGCTCATCAATTCGGGACTGGTACGGGAGGATTCCGGACCGGGCATTTTTCTCAAGGAGCACCTGGCCCACGCCCATGTCCTGATCTACGGTATCCTCGTCGTTGTCGTCATCCTCTTCATGCCTGACGGGGTGCTGGGATTTGTCAAGAAGCTTACAAAAAAACGGGGCTAGTCACTAGACACTAATCACTAGTAACTAGACACTATAAGACAGAGTGGAGCCTGATATGGCGATTTTGGAAATCAAACATGTGAGCAAATTTTTCGGCGGTCTGGCCGCCAACTCCGACGTCTCCTTTGCCATGACAGAGGGGATGATTATGGGGCTGATCGGTCCCAACGGCGCCGGGAAGACCACCCTCTTCAACTGCATCACCGGTTATTACGCCCCATCCAAGGGGGAGGTACGTTTTAAAGGGAAACTTATGAACGGCCTGGAGCCGGACGCGGTCTGCAAACTCGGCATGGCCCGAACCTGGCAAAAGGTGCGGCCGCTCGCCAAGATGACCGTGGCGGACAACGTCATGGTGGGGGCGCTCTGCCGGACCAATTCCCTCAAGACAGCCCGTGATCTGGCCATGGAACAGATCAAGGTGGTCAAGCTTGATAAAAAGGTCAACTTTCTGGCGGGCGGACTTACCATCGGCGAGCGCAAGAAACTGGAAGTAGCCCGCGTCCTGGCGACAAAACCGGAACTCCTCCTGCTGGACGAAGTCATGGGTGGGCTCAATCCGGCGGAGAGCGAAGACATAATCCAGCTTATCCTCGATATCAAGAAAACCGGGATCACCCAGATGGTCATAGAACATGACATGAAGGCGATCATGCGGATCTCCGACCGGATCGTGGTACTCAACTCCGGGGAGAAGCTGGCGGAGGGAGCGCCCGAGGAGATTGTCAGCAACCCCGAAGTGGTGACGGCATACCTGGGGGAAAGTCACTAACCCGCACGCAACACGTCGCGCGAACAGAAGAGGATTCCATGCTCACAATCAACAAACTTAATTTCAGCTACGGCGATATGCAGGTGCTGTGGGATATAGACCTGGAAGTCAAACAGGGAGAGATCGTGACCGTGGTTGGGGCCAATGGCGCGGGCAAGTCCACGACTCTGAAGAACATCTCCCGGCTCGTGAAACCGAAATCCGGTACCCTTACCTTCAACGGCACAGACCTGACCAGCCTGGAGCCTCACGAGGTGGTGGAGCTGGGTATCGTCCAGGTACCCGAGGGGAGGAAGATTTTCCCCGAGATGACCGTCCTGGAGAACCTCCGGATGGGTTCGTACATCCCCAGCGCCCGCCAGACCCGGGAAGAGAACGTGGAGCGGGTTTTCACCCTTTTCCCACGCCTCAAGGAACGGGAACGTCAGCTCGGCGGCACCATGTCCGGCGGCGAGCAGCAGATGCTGGCCATCGGGCGGGGGATCATGGCCAATCCCAAGCTGCTCCTCCTGGATGAGCCATCTCTGGGTCTTTCGCCCCTGTTCGTCAAGAACATTTTTGACATCATCATTGAGATCAACCGGCAGGGGGTCACCATCCTCCTGGTGGAGCAGAACGTCTATCAGTCGCTCCGGATCGCCAATCGAGGCTATGTCCTTGAAACCGGGCGGGTAGTGCTGACCGGGGCCGGCGCCGACCTGCTCAACAACGACCATATCAAAAAAGCATTCCTGGGAATGTAGGAGGAAACCATGCCCACCGTTTCACGCTGGATGACCACCAATCTGGTGGTTATCGACACCGACGCCTCCATTGTCGAGGCCATCCACTTGCTGAAAGAGCACAACATCCGCCGGCTCCCGGTCGTCTCCGGTGGGAAGGTCGCCGGAATCCTGACCGAGAGGATGCTCAAGGACTACACCCCCAGCAAAGCCACCAGCCTTGACACCTGGGAGGTTCACTACCTCCTCTCCAAGACCCCGGTCAGCGCGGCGATGAATCCCAACCCAAACCGGGTAGCCCCTGATACGAACGTGGCGGAAGCGGCCAAAATCATCCACGACCGGAAACTCAACGGCATCCTGGTCATGGATGGGGAATCTCTCGTTGGAATTTTTACCACCACTGACGCCCTCCAGGCACTCGCCGACATCTGCAACGATCCCAGCCTGGTCTGCAATCACTAACGTCATTAATGAGACGAAGAAACCAAACAGGGGATGCCATCACAGGTGTATCCCCTGATTTGTTATCAGCCGCAATCTTTACCCCCAACCACCCCAAGGAGAAACAAAATGAAACCAGCCGCATATCTCAAGAGTCTGCTCATCGGGACAGCGACCCTGCTCCTGCCGTTCACCGCCCAGGCCGAACAGATCGTAATCAAGTTCAGTCATGTCGTTGCCCAGCACACCCCCAAGGGTCAGGCCGCCGACTATTTCAAAAAACTGGCCGAAGAGCGGACCAAGGGGCGTGTTCTGGTACAAGTTTATCCCAACAGCCAGCTCTACAAGGACAAGGAAGAGATGGAGGCGCTGCAGCTCGGCGCCGTGCAGATGCTGGCGCCCTCCCTGGCCAAGTTCGCCCCGTTGGGGGTCAAGGAATTCGAGGTGTTCGACCTGCCGTTCATTTTTGACAACTACGCCGAGCTGCACAAGATAACCCAGGGACCGGTTGGCGCCAAGCTGCTCAAGAAACTGGAGCTCAAGGGGATCATCGGCCTGACCTACTGGGATAACGGTTTTAAGGTGATGAGCGCCAACAAGCCGCTCAAGTCCGTTGATGATTTCAAGGGGCAGAAGATGCGGATACAGTCATCAAAGGTGTTGGACGCCGAGATGCGTTCCGTGGGCGCCATGCCGCAGGTCATGGCGTTTTCGGAAGTCTATCAGGCACTTCAGACCGGCGTGGTTGACGGCACGGAAAACCCCCCTTCCAACCTCTACACCCAGAAGATGCATGAAGTGCAGAAATACGTGACGCTTTCCGATCACGGCTACCTGGGCTACGCCGTCATCGTCAACAAGAAATTCTGGGAAGGGCTCCCCAAGGATATCCGCGCTACCTTGGAAGAGTGTATGAAAGAGGCCACCAAATACGCCAACGACGTGGCCAAGAAGGACAATGATGAGGCCCTTGCCGCCGTCAAGAAATCCGGTCGGTCCCAGTTGATCACCCTGACTCCGCAGGAAAAGGCCGCCTGGAAAAAAGCGATGGACAAGGCCCACAAGGATAACATGGGTCGCATTGGCGGCGACATCATAAAGGAAGTCTACAAGGAAACCGGCTATACCCCCAACTGAGGCCATAACTCCATTCAACCACCTCTTATCTTCAGAAGGGGAGCGCTTGAGGAGACCTTCGCCCAGTACGCCCTCCCCTTGGTTTCAGAGGAGGGACCGTTAGGTGGGCAAACGGCAACAAATAATGCTGCAACTACATCGAAGTCTCATAAATTGTCATTCTGAGCGATAGCGAAGAATCGGTGGTGTCACCATTCCGTTGACATAATGAAGCATGATCCCAATTTGTCATTCTGAGCGAAGCGAAGAATCTGCTTTTGCTTATTGGTCTGTCAAATCTACAGCAGATCCTTCGCTATCGCTCAGGA
>Ga0194037_1000924_pt1 | contig 22332 bp, 17 predicted proteins | sample JunL306m_MetaG_FD_148653 | JGI IMG/M metagenome (GOLD analysis project Ga0194037, IMG submission 148653) | Anoxic zone freshwater microbial communities from boreal shield lake in IISD Experimental Lakes Area, Ontario, Canada - Jun2016-L304-6m | ecosystem: Environmental > Aquatic > Freshwater >...
ATTATGATTTGGTCTCTTTTTTTGCTCAGTTGAGGAGGCAGGACTCGAACCTGCAAATTGCCTGATCCAGAATCAGGAGCCTTACCAATTTGGCCACTCCTCAATAATTAGGGATGAATATAAAAAAAATATTTAAACTTTCGTTTTTTTTTGATCTTTCTTAAAGAATGGTGAGAAGAATTGGAATAAGAAGCATTGCTACGATCATGCATGATGCAACAAGTGTCGCAGCAAATTCGCGGTCAATTTTTTCGATTGAGTTAAACGTTGAGGTCGTAAATCCAGCCGGTGCGGAAGCTGAGAGCACAACGATGGCCCGGTTAAGTCCTTCAAGGTGAAACAAGCCTGCCAGCCACAATCCGAGCAGCAGTCCAAGCAGCATCCGCAGGGCTATGCCTGCAGCAAGATGCAGCGGGCTGTGTTTTGTTATTCTGAATGATGCTCCAAGTCCGAGGAGTAAAAGCGGCATAGTCAGTCCTCCGATGGAGTGCAGTACTGCAGTTGCCATGGGTACGGGGCGAAGGGCGAGTGCATTCATTAAAAGAGCTGCGAGAAGCGCCAGGAGAGGAGGTGATTTTATAAGCTTTTCTGTTTGGTGTTCAGCAGTGCCTCCATTTTTACTGGCAAAAACGTAGGCGATCGAAGTGAGAGACAATTCATTCGGAATATTGAACACAAATAACCGTGCAAGCCCATCATCACCATAAAATGATTGAATAAATGGCATGATGAAGCCCAGGTTCATGCTCATAGAGCCGAGAACGAGTATTCTAAAGGAATTTTCCGGCATGTAAAGAGCTTTTCCCGTAAGCGTTGCTGCTGCAAGCGTTACAAGAACCAGTAGTAACGAAATAAGAGGTAAAAAAAATACTTCTGAGCTGAAGACGACATAGGGAAGCACAGAAAGCAAGAGCGCAGGAAGCGTGAGGTGGTGAACAAGTTTCAGGAGAACATTTACAGCATAGTCATCGAGAACCAATGTCTTGCGCAAAAGTATTCCGATAAAAAATGTTGCAAATGTCGGGGCCAAAAGAAATGCAAGGTCAAACATCGGCAGAGAGACAAAATGTCTTTAAACCAGGGAGGGAGAGCGTCGTGCACCCGAGAGGAGTCGAACCTCTAACCGTCTGATTCGTAGTCAGATACTCTATCCAGTTGAGCTACGGGTGCATTTTTATTGTAGCGTGTACGGGATTCGAACCCGTGATCTTCGCCTTGAGAGGGCGATGTCCTGGGCCACTAGACGAACACGCCAGGTATTTTAGTCTTGTCATTCTTTCACAATCTGTGGGCCCTGTAGGACTTGAACCTACGACCCAGCGATTATGAGTCGCTTGCTCTGACCAACTGAGCTAAGGGCCCTCAATCCTTGGCTTTAAAGGCACTTAATATAAGGCTTCGTTGATAATATGCAAAAAAATAATCTTCTTTTTCCTGGTGAACTTAAAATTCATTGTACTTTTCCCGGCTGATATCAGCTCCAAGGCTGTTCAGTTTTATTTCGATCTTCTCGTATCCCCTGTCAAGGTGATAAACCCTCAGCACCTCAGTCGTCCCTTCAGCGACAAGTCCGGCAAGAACCAGACTTGCTGAAGCTCTAAGATCAGTTGACATAACTTTTGTTCCTGAAAGAAGTTGTTGTCCGTGAACAATAGCCTGGTTCTTGTGGATTTCGATATGTGCGCCGAGCCGGTTCAGCTCGGGAATATGATTAAACCGTTCATGATAGACCTTGTCTGTAATAGAGCTTGTACCATCTGCCTGGGTCATCAGGGCAATCCATTGTGCCTGCATATCAGTCGGAAAAGCTGGATAAGGTTTTGCCGTGACATCCGTAGGAAGAAGTTTTTGAGGACTTTTCAGTGTAATGCTGTTTTCTGTTGTTTCTATACTACAGCCAGCATGAATAAATTTTTTCAGCACAGCTTTCATTTGTTCGGGGTCAACACCGTTTACCGTAATGTCGCCGCCGGTTATGGCTGCGGCAGCAAGAAGTGTCCCGGCTTCAATTCTGTCAAATACATTATGAAATGCAATGGCGTTGAGCGAATTGGTCCCCTCTATTTCAAGCTCTGTTGTGCCAGTCCCCTTGATCTTTGCCCCCATGGCGATGAGAAATCTACACAAAGTTTCAATTTCCGGTTCCGCAGCGGCATTGCTGATCGTCGTTTTTCCTTCGGCAAGGACGGAAGCCATCAGTGCATTTCCTGTCGCTCCGACGGACGAAACAGGAAAGTCGATATTTCCTCCGCGCAGTTTTCCTCCTGGAATGGCAGCGTCAATAAACCCGGTTTCAATGGTGATTGTTGCTCCAAGCTTTTCCATTGCCATTAAATGAAGATCAATAGGCCTTGGACCAAAAGCACATCCACCAGGCAGGGATACCCTTGCATGGCCGAACCTTGCCAGCATCGGTCCAAGCACATAGATTGATGCCCTCATTTTTTTTACCAGTTCATAAGGTGCCTGAACATTTTTAACGTTTTGGGACGAAATTTGCAGGGTGTTGCCCGAAAAAGCAGTTTCTGCCCCAAGATGGCGCAAGAGTTGTGTAAAAGTCGTGATATCCTTCAGGTCGGGGATGCGATGAAGGGTAAAGGTGCCGTTCCCGGTGAGCAGGGTAGCGGCAATAATCGGCAGTGAGGTATTCTTGGAGCCTGAGGCTGTTATGTTCCCGGAGATCCGGTGTCCGCCTCTTATGACAAGCTTGTCCATGTAATTGGTTCGCTGATGAAAAACCGATATTTACTATTATTTCAGGTCATGAAAAACAAATTATTTTTTTCTCTGACCGTTTGCGAAGAAAAGATTTTATCCTTTACCTTGAGCTGACTTGATTTTTCTGTTTTTAGCTGTTTTTTTGTAACCAATTTATTCGCTAAGGGTTAAATTCCCTGCCGCTTGCGTTGAAAGTGTACGAAACATTTATTTCGCAATATATTTGAATCATTAATGCCTACGGGTTTTCTATGAACGTTATTGTCTCTTCGGTTTTTTTTGACAGAGTGATGCGAATAGCCGCAATTCTGTTCCTCTTATTGTTTTTCATGCTCTCTTGCGTGATCTCTTCAGCGGTTGCAGCTCAGCCGGTAAATAGCGAAATATCGAAGATCATGAGAGAGCGGGCAGCAGTCGAGCAGAACCTCCAAAGCTTGAAACAACAACTCAGGGAGTACCAGTTAAAACTGACACTGACAACTCGCAAGGAGTCGCAGTCTTTTAAGGTTTTGGAAAATATCCGCACTCAGATTCTTGTTCTTGAAAAGATTATCACTCAAAACCAGAACTATCTTGCAAAGCTTGATGGTGATATCGAGCTACTGCGCGATAAGCTTCAGGGTAATCGACAGATTTACAACAAGGTTTCTGATGATTTTCGCAGGACAGCAGTTTCAGTGTATAAATATGGTGGAAATCGCGATGTTGAGCATGTTTTTAGTGCAGGTTCGGTTAACAATGCTCTTGTGCGTGCCCAATATGTTGGTTTTTTTACCCGGGCGGTTCGTCGTAATGTGAATGACTTGCAGCAGGTTGCCGTCAAACTTGAAAACAATCGTCTTGCCCTTGAGCAAAGCTATCAGCAAAAAGCTGCAATGGTCAGGGAGCAGGAGCAGCAGTTAAAAACATGGTCGGTCAGCAAAAAAGAAAAAGAAGAGGTACTTGACAGGCTTAAAAAAAATAAACAGGAATATGCTGCACAGCTTGCTGCGGTAAAGCAAAAACGCAGGCAGCTGCAATCGAGGATTGAGTCGTTGATTCTTGCTGAACAGCGCGCGGTGGAGGCTGAAAATGAGAGGCAGAAGAAAATTCTCGAAGCCAAACGTCTGGAAACCCAGCGACGTGAATCAAAACGTCTTGAGGCGCAACGTGCGATCGTGAAAAAAGAAAAATCTACCGGCCCTGCAACTGATACTGCTCATAAAGAACATAAAAAAATTGAAAAAACGCCTGTGACCTCTCCTGAAAAAAAGAGTGTTCAGGTGGTGCAGAATAACGATTTACATGAGCTTGAAAAAGTTTCTGCGGATTTTGAAAATTCGTCAGGTTCATTGCCGTGGCCTGTAAAAAACGGCGTTGTTTCCCAAAAGTTCGGATCTCTGGAGGACAAAGATTTGAAAATTGTTACCACAAATAACGGGATTGATATTTCTGTTCCGGCCAGTACACCGGTAAGGGCTGTTTCAGGAGGAAAAGTAGTCCAGATCGCTTTCCTTCCCACTTTTGGTAATATTGTGATTGTCCGCCATCCGAAATCTTACCTTACGGTGTATGCCAATCTTGGCCAGTTGAATGTGGTCAAAGATGATCTTATAAAATCACAGCAATTGTTGGGAGTCTCTGGAAAGATGGGTGACGGTGGTTCAGTTGTGCATTTTGAGATATGGAAAGGCCGGGTCAAGCAAAACCCTGAAAAATGGCTTAGACGATAACTGTTATGAGCGTTAAAGAACTTTTTGTTGCGATATTCACCCTCTTGTTTCGCAACCGCACATTATGGCGTGATCTTAAAGAGGGGATTTCAGGTAAAGAGGTTACTGTGCTTCGTGAGTACGCCGTGCCGGTTATTGCCCTTGTGCAGCTTGCCAAACTCCCCTTGATCGGTGTTCCGCAGCCAGCCATGTTTTTTGCCATTACTAATTTTCTTATTGATGTAGCAGTACTTTATCTTATTACGGGAGGAGTGGGTTACCTGGTTGCGCGAGAACAGTCAGAGAGATTCAAGGCAATGATGCTCAATGTTGTCTGTTATTCGATGACACCGGTGTGGCTGTTTGAGCTTTTTTATTTTACCGGCCCATGGAGCTGGCTTTTTGCCGTCATAGCACTCAGCTATACTCTTGTCATCGGCAAAAATGGCTTGACCGTTCTGTTTGACCTTGAACCGCCTCTTTCTCGTCCTGTGCTGAGAAATGCCGCATTCATTGTTGTGATGGCGAATATTGTGGCTTTTCTGCTGATCAGCGCAGCTATGCGGGTTTTTAACTTTTAGAGGGCACTATAGTTATGAAGCACCAGGATCTTCATCTTGATTACCAGATTGTTGAGGATATTCTCAAGGCATTTTTGTTCAACGAGATTCGCAAGTTCGGGTTCAACTCAATAGTACTTGGTCTTTCGGGGGGTATTGATTCAGCAGTTGTCTGTGAACTTGCTGTTCGGGCGCTTGGCCCTGATAATGTTCTTGCACTCATGATGCCATATTCCTCAAGCAGCCCGGAAAGTATCGAGCATGCTGAACTTATGATTCGAAAGCTTGGTATACGGTCTGAAGAGATTGCCATTAGTGGGGTTGTGGATTCTTTTTTTTCGTTGATACCGAAGGATCAGTTGCTGAGAAGGGGAAATATCATGGCCCGCACAAGGATGGTTTTTTTGTATGATGTTTCCGCAAGAGACGGCAGGCTCGTTGCAGGAACAAGCAATAAAACCGAGTTACTTCTCGGCTATGGCACCATGTTCGGGGATATGGCTTCAGCCGTTAATCCAATTGGTGATCTCTATAAAACCCAGATAAGGGGACTTGCCCGTCATCTCTGTATTCCTGAACCGATTATTGTCAAGTCACCCTCCGCCGACCTCTGGGAAGGGCAGAGCGATGAAGCTGATTTGGGGTTCAGCTATGAAGCCGTTGATCTGTTGCTCTATATGATGCTCGAAAAGCGCATGGATAAACAGGCCATTCTCGCCGAAGGAGTTGCGGAGCCTTTTTACGATCGCGTCAGACAGATGGTTGTCCGAAACCAGTACAAAAGGATGATGCCCGTTATTGCCAAGATCTCCGCAAGAACTCCCGGGATTGATTTTCGCTATGCCCGGGATTGGCAGGAGGTGAGGTAGGTGAGTAGAAGCCTGCCGCTCTTCCTAAAACGACCGCAGTACCGTATCAATCAGAAAATGTTTGTCGTCTTTTTCCGGGTAATCGGTGGTATAATGCAGTCCTCTTGATTCCCGACGTTTCATGGCGCTTTCGATGATAAGACTTGCTACTTTGATGATATTTCGCAATTCAAGAATCTGTGTCGTGATCTTCGTCTTTTTATAGTAGGACTCAGTTTCTTCCTTGAGAAAATCAATACGCCTCTTCGCGCGCTGCAGCCTGAGGTCGCTGCGTACAATACCGACATAGTCGTTCATGACCTGCTGGGCTTCCCGTTTGTTATGGGACACAAGAATCCACTCTTCAGGGTTGACCGTTCCTGTATCGTCCCAGTCTGGAAATTCGACGGTGTTGTCGATATCTTGCAGAGCTTTGCGGATATCAAGAGATGATCTCCAGGCAAAGACAAGAGCTTCAAGCAGTGAGTTGCTTGCAAGGCGGTTTGCCCCGTGAACACCAGTACAACTTGTTTCCCCGCAGGCATAGAGTCGCCCGAGAGTGGTTCTTCCCTTGCTGTCCGTTCGTATACCGCCGCATGAATAGTGCGCGGCAGGGACAACCGGGATTACTTCCCTGGTCATATCGATGCCGAATTGGAGGCAGGTTTCGTAAATATTCGGAAAATGTTCTTTTGTTTTCTCAGGGTCAATATGGGTGACATCAAGAAAGACGCACTCTTCACCGCTTTTTTTGATCTCCGAGTCAATAGCTCTGGCAACAATATCTCTTGGTGCAAGATTCTGCCGCTTGTCATACTTCTGCATGAACTCCTGCCCATTTTTGAGTTTGAGTATACCTCCAAATCCCCGAACGGCTTCGGAAATCAGAAATGAGTCAGCTTTTGGATGGTAGAGCGAGGTTGGATGAAACTGGATAAACTCCATGTTGGCAATTTCAGCTCCGGCGCGATATCCCATTGCAACGCCATCTCCGGTGGCAATCTCCGGATTGGTGGTATAGGGATAAACATGCCCGAGGCCTCCGGATGCGAGCATCGTTATTTTTGCAAGGATTTTTATCGGTTTTCGCTGTTTCGTGTCAAGCACGTATGCCCCGTAACAATTGATTTCGTTTGTTTTGATGCCGAGATGATGCTCCGTAAGCAGTTCAATGGCAAAATGGTGTTCAAGCAGGGTGATATTGGGATGGTTGTTGATTCTCTCAAGGAGCGCAGTTTCAACCTCCCGCCCGGTCAGATCCTGTGCGTGCACAATCCTGCTTCTGGAATGACCGCCCTCCTTGCCAAGGTGCAAATGGTCATGGCCGGAGGTGGTGAAGTTGACGCCAAGTTCTGTAAGACGCTTGATGTGCTGAGGTCCTTCTTTGACCATGATTGAAACCATGTCCAGGTTGCACAGGCCAGCGCCCGCATCAAGGGTGTCAGCAATATGGAGATCTGAACTGTCATCGCCGTCAATAGTGGCCGCAATGCCCCCTTGTGCCCAGTTGGTATTGGAGGTGGAGCTCTCTTTTTTTGTTATAATCGTTACCCTGGCGTATTCGGCCGTATGAACGGCAAAATAGAGTCCGCCGATGCCACTGCCGATAACCAGGACATCTGTTTTGATCGATTCCGTCATAGTGTCCCGCTTTCAACTTCAGTGAAGCAGAAGAGCTGTCGATTACGGAAGGAGAACAGCACAAGAGATGACTGTTGTCCAAAGACCGTTCTCGCCCTCTGCTGACTGGGTAATATTATAGGAATTGATAATTTTGCCACTCATTTTATAAATACCTTCACGTTCATCCCAATCTTTGTTGGGATCAAACTCAATACCGAGAGTTGTTGCAAGCATCGTTGCTGCCAGGTCTTCGGCGTATTCGCCAGAATGCTCTGCAGATTCTCCAAACGGGTGGTGTTCCGAAAGATAGCCGTATTGTGTTTCATCAGCAGGAATGGCGACACCGACCGAAGCAGCAATAAGGCGGTTGAACTCATTGGTTGAATTACGGGCCATGACCGCAAAAGTTATCTGACCCGGAGAGAGGTGCTTCAGCCCTTCTTCGACGGTGATGCGTTCACAGTGAGGAGGAAAAATACTTGAGACGGTAACCAGGTTGCATTTCTCAATTTTGGCCTCTCTCAGGGCAAGCTCGAAAGATGAGAGATATTCCTTGTGCCTTCCCACACCTTTGGTGAAAAATACTTTTGATGGGACAAATGACAATGCCGTTCCTCCGGGATTAATGTGTTGTTCTAAGCGTTTATACTAATGAAAGTGAGGAATGATAGAAAAAAGTAGTCTCATAGGGGCCGCTTCAGAATTCGGAAAAAGTCTACAACGTTCAACGGGCTCGCACACTGAATGCGCAGCCAGCAAATACAAGAATAAATGCATAAAGCCAACTTCCCTCACGAAGAGGAGTGGGGATCATCATTACAAGATGAGCCAACAAAGATAATTTTTTTTTTATCATGGTCAAATCGGCTAACTTCATGCCAGAGAATCAGCTCACCAGCCTAAATTCCCGGATAAATAATAACGAGGTAGTGTCAGGCGGCGGAGCAATAGTTGTAGTCTTGAGAAGTTCCGGTTATTCGGTGAAAATGTATCCACATCTTTGAACCTGTACCATGGATCGGGGTTCACAGGCGGTTTTCTTTGAAAGATGGTTATAATTACGGCTTATGCTTCAGCTTAAATCAAGGATGATTATCAAGTAACGTATTTAATCTTATTAAGATAGATCTTTCATCGTTATCTTTTGCGCGAGAAATCAGGATGTAAACCTTTTGTTTGTGGGTAATTTTGCTTTGAGTTTCTCATACAGTACCTTATCGATCTTTTGAAGATCATTAAAATTAACAATAAGGCAACATTATTTTTTGATAATCACCGTATATTGTGCCGAATTTAAAGAACTTATACCAGTGCGCTGTGATGTGTGTAATTTTAATTAACCATTGAGAACATATTTTTAGTCCAACAAAAAACTAAAATTATATATAGCTGTCCAAAAATAAAGTGAAAAATCGTGATTAATTTTAACAAAAAAATACTGATTATCGGATTTGGCTCTGTCTCTCAGTGTACCGTTCCTGTTCTTTTTAAACACATAAACGTCGATTATTCTCATGTCACTATTATGGATTTTGAGGATATTCGTGAAAAAGTATCACCGTGGACAGCATTGGGCGTTACCTCTATTCAACATCAAATAACACCGGATAATATGGCAAAAACCCTCGCGACCTATGTTGCAGAGGGCGATTTGATCATAGATTTAGCCTGGAATATCGATTGTTGCGAGATTCTCCAATGGTGTCACGATCATGGTGTTCTTTACATTAACACATCGGTAGAAGTGTGGGATCCTTATACAGGGGCTGAAACTCGGTATCCTACCGAAAGAACACTGTACTGGCGGCATATGAACATCCGCCGTATGACTGCACAATGGCAAGATAAAGGTGTAACCGCTGTGCTGGAGCATGGCGCCAATCCCGGATTGATATCGCATTTTACCAAACAAGGGTTACTTGATATTGCTGGTGAAGTCATTGCCCAAAAAAGGGTCACCGAGGCTCAGGCCCAAGTTATTAAAGAGCTCTCTGAAAAAAGAATTTTCAATGAACTGGCAATGGCGCTTGGCGTCAAAGTGATTCACTGCTCTGAAAGAGACACGCAAATTTCGGATGTTCCAAAACAGGTTGACGAGTTTGTAAACACCTGGAGTGTCGAGGGATTCAGGGAGGAAGGTATGACGACTGCTGAAATGGGTTGGGGAACACATGAAAAAGAGCTTCCACAATTTGCCTATACCCACCAGGAAGGACCGCAAAACCAGATTTGTCTTGCCAAAATGGGTATGAATACCTGGGTGTGCTCTTGGGTGCCTGATTATGATATACGAGGCATGGTCGTCCGCCATGGCGAAGCGTTTACGATTTCTGATTATCTTACGGTCTATAAAGAGGGGCAAGCCATCTACCGTCCAACGGTCCATTACGCCTATTGTCCGAGTGATGCCGCTATTACGTCTCTGCATGAGCTGCGTGGTTATGATTACAGACTTCAGTCCAATTTCAGGATTATGAATGATGAGATCATCAAGGGTTCTGATATTCTTGGTGCATTACTGATGGGCCATTGTTTTAATTCCTGGTGGACAGGCTCCGACCTGAGCATAGAGCAATCCAGGGCGCTGGTACCACATCAGAATGCTACCACCATGCAGGTGGCAATATCTGTAGTCGCTGCCTGTATGTGGATGATAGAAAATCCTGACAGGGGTGTTGTTGTGCCAGATAATATTGATCATGAGTATATCCTTGGAATTGCAAAACCCTGGCTTGGCAACTTCATATCAACAGCTTCCGATTGGACACCTTTAAAATACAATCCCAACTTTTTTGCAGGGTTTAATACACCCGATATTGATGAAACGGATCCCTGGCAGTTCAAGAACTTCCTTATTACCGATAATGATTAAAAAAGGATACGCCTGATGGCAGCTCAAAATTTAAAACAGTTGGCTTTGGAGCATGGTACACCGTTGTTTGTGGTAGACCACGAAGTTTTACGTGCTAATTATCGTGAGTTTAAGCAGCATCTTCCAAGGGTTCAGGCCTATTACGCTGTTAAAGCAAACTCATCCACTGAAATAGTTAAAACATTCTATGACGCTGGAGCCAGCTTTGATGTCGCATCAATGCCCGAGTTTCTTAATGTCTATGAAAATATTAAAAGCCTGACGCCTGTTGAGCAACAGGATTTTATCTGGGATAAAATCATCTATGCCAATCCGATAAAGCCAATACCGACGTTAAAGGAGCTCGACCGGTATAAACCACTGGTCACGTTTGATAATGAAGATGAAATAGCCAAAATCGCTACTTATGCGCCGAACACGGGTCTTGTTTTGCGCATAAAAGTTCCTAATACAGGCGCTATGGTAGAGCTCTCTTCCAAATTCGGTGCAGATCCGGGAGAAGCTGTTGATCTTATAGACAAAGCTTTCAAGAGCGGACTGGTGGTTGAAGGTTTAAGCTTCCATGTCGGCAGTCAATGCACAAATTTCCAGAATTATATCCAGGCACTTAATTTGGCTTCCAATATTTTCAAGGAATCGTGGGAAAGAGGGTATACGCAGGTAAAAATTCTTGATATAGGCGGAGGTTTTCCTGCCCCCTACGACAAAACTGTAAAACCTTTTGCAGAGCTTGCCATAATGCTCAATTCCGAATTTGACCGGCTCTTTCCGCCCGACATTGAAATCATAGCCGAACCCGGAAGATTTTTAGTGGCAACAGCCGCCTCGGTCGTGATGGAGATTATTGGTACAGCGTATCGTGATGGCAAAAAATGTTATTACGTCAATGACGGGGTTTATCATACTTTTTCAGGGATTATCTTTGATCACTGCCAATATTTTATAAAATCCTTTAAAGAAGGCAATGAAAAAATGTGTGCGGTTTATGGCCCTACCTGTGACGCTCTCGACACAATCACTATGGCAAATCTTTTACCCACAAACCTTGCGATAGGGGATTTACTCTACAGTGAAAATATCGGAGCCTACAGTCACGCGTCATCCACTTTCTTTAATGGGTTTCCGCCTGCCAAGGTTTTACATATCAATAGATAGTTTTCTCCGTGCAGGTTTGGGAGTTGATCATTTCAACCCTGATTTGGACAATTGATTATCCAGTCGCTGTAGAGAACTCAATCAACAAGTTTTTTTGCAGCGACTTTAAAAAACTTTCTTTTTCCCGCCTTGATTATGATTGGCTCGCTGCTGAGTTCAATGTTCTCAGTGATCTCTTCTATTTTTCTCTCATCAACAGTCACTGATTTTTGCTGGATCATCCGACGGGCCTCGCTTTTTGTCGCCGCCGCTCCAAGGGTTACCAGAAGGTCAATGACTGGAATGGATTGCTGGTCAATCTCATGGAGATCAAGGTTGTCGGGTGCTTTTTTAAGCACAAAGAGCTGATCGAAGTGGTGCTCAGCGCCCTCGGCCTCTTCCTGCGAAAAATAGGATGCCACTATTTGCCTTGCCAAAGCTCGTTTGGCTGTTCTCGGATTGTCATTGATTTGCCCAAGAATTTCGATGACAGCAGATTCTTGCCGTGGCAGCAGAAGTTTTGCATAGGTTTCAATAAGGGTATCGGGAATGGAGAGAGCCTTGCCATACATGTCGGCAGGGGAGTCATTAAAACAGATAGCATTGCAGAGTGATTTCGACATTTTTTCTCCACCTGCTGTGCCCACCAGCAGCGGCATGGTAATGCAGACCTGTGGTGTTATTCCATATTCTCGTTGCAGATCTCTTCCGACCAGAAGATTAAATTTTTGGTCGGTTCCGCCAAGTTCAACATCATTTTTCAGGTGTACCGAATCCATACCCTGGGCAAGGGGATAGAGGAACTCGTGAATGGAGATAGACTCTTGTGCACGATATCTCCGTTCAAAGTCGTCACGCTCAAGCATTCGTGCAACGGTGTAGTGGCTTGAGAGGCGGACAACATCAGCAAATGTCATCGCTCCAAGCCAGTCTGCGTTATAACAAATGGTTGTTTTTTGCGGGTCGAGAATCTTTGAAGCCTGTTCAAAGTAACTTTTCCCGTTTTCCCGCGCTTCTTCGGCTGAAAGCTGCGGTCTCGTCTTGCTTTTTCCTGAAGGGTCGCCGATCATTGCCGTAAAGTCGCCGATAATCAGAATGGCCTGATGGCCAAGATCCTGAAACTCCCTGAGTTTTCGAAGCACGACCGAGTGACCGAGATGCAGGTCCGGCCTTGATGGATCCGCCCCAAGCTTTACCTTGAGCGGCAGGCCTGTTTTCAGGCTCTGGAGAAGTTTTTGCTCAAGTTCGTCAACGCTGATAATTTCTACGACATTGCTAACAATAATGTCAAGCTGCTCTTTTACGGCTGGAAAACCCATCGAGTTCCTGTTTTTTTGTTTTAGTATTGCTTTTTGATCTGCTCCATCTGTCGCTGGTTCTCCCGCTTCTTGATTGTTTCGCGCTTGTCATAGAGCTTTTTGCCTTTGGCTATTGCAAGGTCAATTTTCAGAAGACCCTTTTCGTTGAAAAATGCCTTCAAGGGTACCAGCGTAAGCCCTTTTTCATTGATTTTCGTCTGAATTTTCTGAATCTCCTTTTTATGCAGCAGGAGTTTGCGGCTCCGTTTTGCTTCAATCATCTCCATACGGTTGAGCTCGTAGGGAGTGATCTGCATATTTTCCAGCCACACCTCATTATGGTGGATGATGGCAAAGCTGTCACTCAGACTGGCTTGTCCGAGGCGTACGGACTTTACCTCGCTGCCAAAGAGCTGGATACCGGTAACGATGGTATCGAGAATTTCAAACTCGTATCTGGCCTTTCTGTTCTGAATGGCCTTGACATATTCCTGATGATGTTGCTTTTTCGACACTGTGACCTTTATTGGGTTTCAGTTTCCAGACAGGCGGCAGGAATAATATTTCCGATATTGAGCACCAGAAAGGGATCCAGACATTTTTTTATCCGTACCATCTCCCGTATGCCGCTTTCATGATACATTTCGACAAGATATTCTGCCTTAAGCTTCCCTATGCCGTGTTCAGCGGAGAGTGTTCCTCCCAACGCAAGAGCCTTGCCGATAAATTTCCGATAAAGACTCTTTGCCTGTAAAAACTCTTCCCTGTTCCGGGGCAGGATGTTCAAGTGCACATGACCATTGCCGATATGACCAAAAATAATATAGACAAAGCCCTGTTTCTCGCAAGTACTCCTGTAAAAATCAAAAAGTTCGCGGAATCTTCCTTCAGGCACGGCCATGTCGGTGCTGATTTTGCTCTCCTGTTGTTTGCTGAGCCAGTCGTTGACCAGAAGCGGCAAGGTGTGGCGAAACTCCCGCAACTTTGCCTGATCGTAACGATCAAGCGCCATCCAGGATTGGTCACTCATGGCATTGCAGATTTCCATCTCTTCAAGGAGTTTTTCAAGGTCATTGTCTTCAGTTTCCGGTGTTGTCTCCTGTTCGAAGAAAATTGCACCTTCACTTCCTGCAGGCACTTCGGGATATTGTTCTGCAAGAAACGTAAGTGAATTTTTGTCAAAAAACTCTATTGCCCTTGGTAAAATAGCATGTTCCCGATCTTTAAGCAGGCGGTTAAACCTGAACAGATCGTCGAGGTCTCTGAAGTAGACAAGGGAGGATATAATGTTTTTCGGAAGGGGAATCAGCATGAGATCAGCTTCAACGATAATGCAGAGTGTTCCTTCAGAGCCGATAAAGAGGTCGATGAGATCCATTCCCTCCTCTGAAAAGTATCCGGCATTGTGTTTTGATGTTTCAGGCATAGAGTACTGCGCTCTCTGGAAAGTAATCTCACCTGCGCAAGGAAGGTTGAGGTGGAATATCCCGTCTTTGTCGGCCATGCAGCTTCCTCGTGAAAGATCAAGCACATCACCCTGAGGAAGAACAACAAGGATTCTTGATATATGCTTTCTGGTAGCGCCGTACTTGAAACTTCTTGCTCCTGAAGAGTTGTTTGCAATGGTCCCGCCGATAAAACAGAGCTTTTCTGTTGGATCCGGAGGATAAAACCATCCGCTCTGCTCAGCTTTTTTCTGAACGGTATCAAGGAGAGCGCCACTCTGTACCGTCATGGATGCCTTGTCGGTGGCGTATGGCACCGGTTCGCCGATCCGGTCAAGCTTCTGCATGGAGATGACATAATCTCCAAAGGGGATTCTTCCTCCAGTCGTTCCGGTTCCGTTTCCTGCAATAGTGAAGCGCCGATGCATGGTAACTGCACCTTTGATCAATTCGGAAAGTTCATCGAGCGTTTCCGGGAAAAAAACTCCCGGAGTATGGCCACTTTTGACATTACTGGTATCCTCCAGAAATCCCCTGATCGATGCCGGATCATCCTTATAAATCATTCTACAGCTTTTCCTGTGTTGTTCTCAATGGTTGTTTCAGCAGCGGGTTCCGCACCCTTGACTGTTTTTTCAGGCTGAACATCCGGTAACGTGCTTTCTATACTGTCGGGCTGCTCTACGGTTGCCTCGAATGGTTTTATTCCTTGTGAGGCGGAGGAAACAGGTATCGCTCCCCCTTTGATATAGTACTTTATAAGTTCACGGGCAATCGGCGCAGAAATAGCGCCGCCAAAACCAGCATTTTCGACAAGAACAGCCAAGGCAATTTTCGGATTCTCCACTGGCGCAAAGGCAATAAACCAGGCATGATCTTTGCCGTGAGGATTTTGTGCCGTGCCGGTTTTTCCGGCAACAGTAATACCGGGAACATTTGCAAGTGTTCCAGTACCTTGAAGCACGACACCGATCATGCCGTCATGGATAAGGTTGAAGGTTGTTTGTGAAATCGGAAGCTGCTGTTTTGCATAGGTGAACGGGATATATTTCCCGGTTCCCGTATCACGGTATCCGTTGACGATATGAGGCTGGAAGAGGATTCCATTGTTTGCCAGAGCGGCAGCATAAACAGCAAGCTGCACTGGCGTTGTGCCAAGCTCTCCCTGTCCAATGGCAAGGCTGACCAGATATCCTTTTGTCCACCTGTTCTCGCCATAACGTTCATCGTAATAGTCGGCTGATGGAAGAAGTCCTGACCTTTCTCCGGGCAGATCAATACCGGTTTTTTCTCCAAACCCGAACATGGCGCCGTATTTTGTCCAGTTCTCAAATCCAACGTTAAAAATAAGGTTATAAAAATAGACATTGGATGAAACCGTAATGGCATTTCTCATATTAACCCATCCGTGCCCCTTTCCTTCGTTACTGAGAAATTTTCTGTGTCCGTACATGAAAACGCCGTTGTCGAGTATTTTCTTTTCCGGATCGATGCTTTTTTCCTCAAGCGCTGCCATTGCAAGAATCATCTTGTAGACCGATCCTGGTGGATAGACAGCCTGAATTGTACGGTTAAACAAGGGTTTTTGCGGAGAGGTCAGAATATCGTTCCATCCTTTGCGGTCGGTAGAACCGTTGAAAATATCAAGATCGTAGTCAGGAGCGCTGACAAGGGCAAGGACGCCACCGGTCGAAGGGTCAAGAGCGACAACGGCCCCGGATTTTCCGGTTTTTTTCAGCAATTGTTCGGCAAGCTGCTGCAGCCCGCCGTCAATGGAGAGGTAAAGATCATCGCCCTTTATCGAAGAGATGTCGCTTTGTCCCTTATCGAATTTCCCTGCATATTTGCCACGGGGAGTAACCATTTCAAACCGGGCACCTTTCTGTCCTCTCAGCCGTTCTTCATAAAACTTTTCCAGTCCGCTGAATCCGATTTTATCATCCTGGGCGTAACCCTGATCGGCGAGTTCCTCAAGTTTTTCTTTTGGTATGGAACGCAAATAGCCAAAAAGATGCGCTCCGTGGAGGGAATCAGGATACATCCTTTTGTTATCAGTATCAATAAGTACACCGGGAAGCTGCCAGAGATTTTCGCTCAGCCTTGCTATTGCAACAGCGTTCAGGTTTCGGCTGACGGTTACTGCTGAAAATCGGTTGAACGCATATCCTTTTTTGATTGTTTCAAGCAGTTCATCTTGTGGCTTTTGAATAAGCCAGGCAAGGTAACCGCTTTTCGTTATTCTGAACTCAGAAGGAATGACTTTTACGGTATAGAGAGGCTGATTGTCGACAATGACGACTCCTTTTCTGTCAATCATCCTTCCTCTTGGAGGCTGAACCCAGACCCTGCGAATGCTGTTTGTTGTTGAAATTGATCCAAGCTGCTGAAAATTAAGAACCTGCAGGTAAAATAGTCTGGCTGACAGCAGTGTAAAAACAGCTATTACAATCAGTGTTACAAGAGTTGAGCTTCGCTTAGGTTTATCCATCGTTCAGTCAACAAGTGATTTTTTCAAAAATAGCCAGTGCAGGATAACGGCAAGGATAAGGGTGATAAAAGATTCAAGGAGTCCAAGAACAACTACCCTGTAGGCGGGCGAAAGGCCAAGAGGATTGTATCCTGGAGCGATGACAGCGTTGCCACAGAACCCGGCAATGACGACGGCGCTAAAGAATCTTCTTTTTTTTTGTTTTGCCGTTGCGTGACTGTCTTCCGGGATATGGAAATATCCGGCGATAAAACCTTCGACAGTTCTTGACAGCATATTCAACCCCATGTTTCCTGATAAGATACCTGTAAGTATACCCACAGCAAACCCAAAACTTGTGCTGGCCCTCTGACCGGCCGAGACTGCAAGAAAAGCGAGAAAAACAGTAACCGCATCTGGAGAGACGTTCAAAAGCGTCAGACGAGTCAATCCAAACTCCTGAAGCAATGCTGAGGCAATGCAGAGTATAATAAAAGAGAGCGAAAAAGCTTTTGTCACAAGTCAGTGATTGATATTAAGGGAACTGCTCATTAAGAGTGCTATCGGTGGTGATCTTGACTTTTTCCGGTTCTATTTTCAACGGGGCAATCAGTACCTGGGTCAGGGATGAAAAATCTACAGCAAGCCAAACATCGACATTATAGAAGAGTTTATCCGGTTTAATGCGTACCACTCTCCCGACTGGAATTCCTCGAACAGAAAATGTACTGAAGTCTGAAGTGACCATCCTTTCGTTAAGTTTAAGGCGGCTGCTTATGGGAATGTGTTCAATCTGGGCGATGAACTCCCTGCCCCCACTCCAACTGAGGAGGCCCATACAGTGAGATGAGTCAGAGACAACACTGGCCTTGAAATCAGTGTTGATAACAGGCATTACTTTTGCATAATGTTCAGAGACAGAGGTTACCCGTCCAACCAGTCCCTCCGGCACCAGAACGGTCATGTCTTTTTGGATTCCGTTTTTCCAGCCGGCATTGATCAACAGCATGTTATCACGATCACTGAATTTGCGATCAACAACCCTTGCGATGATATACCCGGCGGGGTTGAATGTTGTGTCGGTCAGTATTTTTCTGCGGTTCCGTTCATCAACAGCCGCAGTTTCAAATTTCAGAACTCTGGTCAGCAGATCGGTGTTTACCCGCATCAGCCTTTCGTTTTCTTTATTTAGGGTAAAAAGATAGGTAAGGCTCGTCAGCTTTTCATTAATGACAGCGCTGAATTCCAGGCCGCTGGTGCGCAACTTTGCCAGTACGTTATCATTCTGAAGCTTCATGAAAAGAACAGAGATGCTGCAGTATATCACAAAAAGCAGGTAGGTATTGTACTTAGAAAAAAGGATAAAAAACTTCCGCACGGTTCATATTCCGGTTTTTTATTACATTTGTCTTTATCAAAAACAAGGAGAGCGCGGTCAATAAGTGAAGAGAATGTCTTATACTAAGAAACTAAATATAATAAACTTTTTGTTCCGTATTTGTTCCACTGTTTTTCCGCAAGAATTTATCTTTCCATTCCTCATCATGGGACAGAAAAGGTGACACCATTTCAGACACCTGGCAAGTGCCAGCTTCCTTTTACGGTTGTATAATGCTTTCAATGTATTTTAACAGACGGATTCGGGTCTCTTCTCGTTTTCGACAGTGTTCAGTATAAACCAGTTCAGTTATGAAATGAGGGGGTTCTGGTTATGCGGGTTGCTGCCATTACGCCATTCATGCGGCATTTTAGAAAATGTTTTTTTCAACTCTCTGCGGGGGGGCATGTTTCAGGACGAGTTCCGCGATTATATGCTCTCGTTCCTCTTTCTGCTCTACGATAGTCTACACGTCCCGGCACGTACCATGTTGACTGGGGAACAAAGACGCGTTACAGATCAGAAAGAGATTTTCAGGCCACCCGCGCAATAAAAGTCATTTCCACCCGGTTGCTCAATCGTTTGCGACAGGTTCAGCATTACGGCGACTGCACTTGTCAGATTGGCATTGGCGCCAGCAGCGATCCGGACGAAAGCGTGGTTCGATGCGCCTGTCGTCGTCCATGAATTGACGATCTGGGGCGCAGAGGTAGCGCTGTATTGGATGACACGGTCTGCACCCTCGAAATTGTTTTCGACGGTGCAGTTCAGATAGGAGTCGAGCTTCGTGCTTCCCAGGTCGAAAGCGCAGCGAGCCTGTGCTCCCACACTCCCGAGCACGGTTTTGGCAGTTTGCTCGTTCAGATTAAGAGTGAGCACCTGATCACCATTTTCGTTATAACCGTCAACATGTGCACGGACATAGGTGAGTCCTGCAATTGGGCCGAGCCGCAATGACGGGGCGACATCAAAAAGATAGCCACCTTTCAACGCCGCAGCGAAAGTCTCACCGTCCGGCTTGGCGGTGATTGTACTGACGACGCCTGAACGGCTGTTGGAATAATTCAGCCAGCCGTAAGAGACCAGGCCCTGAAGGAACAGATTTTTCTGTGTAAAGGTACCGTAGAGTCCAAGCTGTTTGGCGTCTGCGCTGGTGGTACCGCCATTCTGGCTCAGGTTCAGAGAGGGATTGTCAAAACTATAGGCCGTAGCAACCATTGTTTCGGAGGTTGGGCGATATTCGATGCCGAGCGTTGTGCCAAGGTGATCCGAATGATACCCTTTCGAATTGTCTCTGGAGGAACGATTGGATACAACGCCATTGCCCTGCACAAACACGGACCATGAGTTTGACCCGATTCCTGATGCGCCGGAGCTTTTTGCGGTCGCGACGTTGAACAGATCAAGCCGGTCGAACATGGTGTCGACAAAGGCGTCCGCTACACCAAATCCAAGCTCGCAGCTTGAGGCGAAAGTCTCAGGAGCGTTGAGGCGATTGGCGATGTAATTCGCCACAATGTCAAAGCCGGCCGAAGTCAGATGCAACTGATCGATGTAGAACAAATATTCGTTCACCAGGGCTGAATTACCCGGTATCGGGCTTGCTGAAGCGTATTTTAGACCGTAAAGCGACGGATTGGCCTTGATATTCGATTCGATCATGGCGAGGTCGACATATTCGACCCGCACGCCTGAGGCTGCCACTTTCGACAGATTTTGCTGCATCAAGATATTATAGGCCTGGCTATAGGCCGACCCAACGGCGGCCGTCGTAGGAAATTTTGCTGCCTCGGGGAGGTCGGCGACATTGCCGGCGGTGAAAACAAGCGTTTTAGCGCCCGCACCGACAAGTGTATTGATTCCAGCTATTGCGTTCTCTGCCGAAGCTGCGGCGTAAGATGAGGCGTCCGCCATTGAGCCGCCAAATTGATAATAATGGCGTGCGTCATTGCCACCGATGTTGAGAGTCACCAACGCATTCGGAGCTATGACCTTATCGACAGCCAGAAACCATTGCAACTCATAGGTGAAGCCCGGCAGACCCGGAAATTCATTAGTTGCCCCGGTCTGCGCTCCACCGAGGGCATAATTTGACGGTGAGATGCCATAAATGCTCGACAATGTGTCGACATAATTTGTACCGCCGCTGAACCTTCCGGTTGGATACAACGTGTTGACATCAGTGAGTGTACTTGCGTAGTCAGGTATCGTCGCCATGATTTTCTGGATGTTGCCGGTATCAGCATAACTATCGCCGAAAGCAACGATCGAGGAAAATTGCTGGGCATTAGCGCCTGCGAAAGGCGCGACGCTCAGGGAGAGTACGGTCATCAAGGTGTATCGAAACTTCCTGGGAGCAAATTGGCGGCGGAAAAGCTTGGCGAAAAATCTCGCCGAATGTTCCAAAACAAACTCTTGATTATCCTGTTGAGCCATCTTCATTTTTTTTGTTTGATTTTCTGTTCCGCAAAAAGTCTCCCTCATACGCTATCAATTTATCGAAAATATGGAAAGAAAAGTATCGTTAAGGAGCGAATTCTTCAAAGACAAGTTCAGGGTTTCTGCTTTGGCACTATCCAACGTTTCATTTTGCTTTGGGTTCGTTTTGTTTTCAAACCCTTTGAGCAGGATAGGGTTAACAGCAGTGCTGGTTTGTTTATTCACAGGTTTCACGATTTTTTTACAGCAACAGCCCGCTTGAGAGGAAAAATATAGCCCCTGTATTGGATGGACCAACGCTCAGTCGGTCAATGCACGGTAAGGCCGCAGTGCTTTTGCTATAGAACGATTCATTCTCTATCTTATCCCATTAAAAACCGGCTTGAACTGATGATTTTTACTGAATTTGTTCCCCCCTTGTTACTTACTGTCGGTTTTTGAAATTGTTAATTTATTCAAAATAAAATGGATAGAATGGCTGGCGCAAATATAACCGATAAATTTATTGTTGTTGGCGATAGAGTATTAATCAAACCGAAATCTCTGGACGAACGGACAAAATCTGGAATTTATCTTCCCCCTGGCGTTCAGGAAAAAGAGAAAATCCAGACAGGTTATATCATAAAAACTGGACCGGGTTATCCTGTCGGTCCACCTCCGGAGTCTGACGAACCATGGAAAGAACGGGTTTCAACTGCCCAGTATATTCCTTTGCAGGCAAAGGTCGGTGATATGGCTATTTTTATTCAGAATAGCTCTTATGAGATTGAGTATGAAGCGGAGCGATATATTATTGTTCCGAATTCGGCTATTCTGCTTTTAATCAGGGAAGATGACGATCTTGACTACTACCTCAGATAAGCATGCTGATATCCCTGTTTGTAACCCCATTCTAACTCAGATCATGACCATGGATTTTGCTTCAGAGAGTGCTGATAAAAACAATTATTCGCATGAAGAGCTGTTCGTGAGGATCAATGCGCTTAAAAAAGAGATGAACGCTCTTGTTCTTGCCCATTATTATACTGTTCCGGAAATACAGCAGGTTGCCGATATTGTTGGCGACAGTCTCGCTCTTGCCCGTGCGGCTGAAAAAAACGATGCCGATGTCATTGTTTTTGCCGGTGTCTATTTTATGGCTGAAACGGCAAAAATTATTAATCCCTCCAAACTGGTACTGATGCCTGACGCTCATGCAGGCTGCCCGCTTGCTGACAGTTGCCCTGCAGATGAGTTCAGGAAATTCAAGGAGTTGCACCCTGGAGCTGTTGTCATTACCTATATCAACTCAACGGCAGAGATCAAGGCGCTTTCTGATATTACCTGTACCTCATCCAATGTTGAACATATTGTTCGCCAGATTCCTGAAAACCAGCCTATTATTTTTGGCCCGGACAGAAATCTCGGTGCTTATATAGCAAAAAAACTTGGCAGGGAGATGATTCTCTGGCAGGGGTACTGTTATGTTCACGAGGCTTTTTCTGAACACTCTGTTCTCAACGCTTGTGCTGGGCATCCTGATGCTGAACTTATTGCCCACCCTGAATGCCGTGAAGAGGTGCTTCGTCATGCGGCATTTATCGGCTCAACACAGGCGTTGCTGAACCATACCGTTTCAAGCTCTGCTAAAAAATTTATTGTTGCCACTGAACCGGGCATTCTTTATGAAATGCAGAAGCGTTCGCCGGAAAAAACCTTTATTCCTGCACCCAAAGATCCCGATAATCCCCGGAGTGTCTGCACCCAGATGAAGCAAAATACTCTTGAAAAGCTTTACCAGTGTATGCTGAATCGAAAACCTGAGATTGTTGTTGACGAAAAGCTTCGTCTTGCTGCCTTTGGCTCCATCAGGAGAATGC
>Ga0194037_1000925_pt1 | contig 22300 bp, 14 predicted proteins | sample JunL306m_MetaG_FD_148653 | JGI IMG/M metagenome (GOLD analysis project Ga0194037, IMG submission 148653) | Anoxic zone freshwater microbial communities from boreal shield lake in IISD Experimental Lakes Area, Ontario, Canada - Jun2016-L304-6m | ecosystem: Environmental > Aquatic > Freshwater >...
TGATACGATTACAGAAGTTAGGTCGGAAGTTGAAGCATGGGAGAAGGAACGGAACAATATCGATGCCAAGATAAATTGGCGTTTTACTACCGAAAAAGCAAGAATCAAGTTGTTACGCCTTTATCCGGCAATTGAAGCATGACATGACACTACTGGCTTATCGTACTTGTCAAAAATACGGTAGTTATAATGGAGGGCAAGGAGGGTGAGATTACATCAAATCCAGTGACTCCTGTACGCTTTTGACAAGTTGTTTACTGCTAAATGGTTTCTGGATAAAGTTCACTCCATTTTCAACCACACCGTGGCTGGCAATAATGTCGGCAGTGTATCCGGACATAAAGAGTGTTTTTACTGTCGGGTAAATTGATTGTATTTTGTCGGCAAGTTGGCTGCCGTTCATCTCCGGCATGACAACATCGGTAAGGAGCAGGTCTACAACTCCTTTGTGTTTGGATGCAATACGGATCGCTTCTTGAGGGATTGCAGCAGGGATTACCATGTAGCCCTGTTGCTCAAGAATCCACTGACACACGTTCCGAATATCGGGTTGGTCCTCACAGAGAAGCACTGTTTTTTTGTTCAGTAGAGTTATCGGCTGTGATGGTTCATATTCTGTTTTATCCGTATTTGCTCTGTGCAAGGGCAGGTTGATTGTAATCGTGGTACCTTTACCCCAAACACTCTCCAGTGCAATACTGCCGTTATTCTGTTTCACGATACCGTAGACGATCGAGAGTCCGAGCCCAGTACCTTTGCCTACTTCCTTTGTGGTAAAAAATGGTTCGAAAATATGTGAATAATGCTTTTTTTCGATACCCAATCCGTTATCGGTGACAGCAAGGGCAATGTATTCGCCAGGGGTTATATTGGGATGTCCGGATTGGCAATCTTCGCTATTGAGATAGAGTCTGCTTGTCTGGATTGTGATCCTGCCATCTCCAGTTATGGCATCACGGGAGTTGATACAGAGGTTGGCAAGGATTTGGTCGAGCTGCGATGGGTCTATTTTTACCAGGGTTCGTTCTGCTGTTGGTATCCAATCCAGTGAAATATTCTCACCGATCAACCGTCTCAGCATTGAGAGCATCCCCTCAACCGTCGAATTCAGATCAAGAATTATTGGCATTGCTATCTGCTTTCGAGCAAAGGCGAGAAGCTGCCGGGTAAGATCAGCGGAGCGTGCAGCCGCCCGTTGGATGGCATCAAGGTCGGCATGGATTGGTTGTGACAGGTTTTTTTCTGAAAGGGCCATTTCGGTATGTCCAAGGATGACCCCGAGCATGTTGTTGAAGTCATGGGCGATACCACCGGCAAGCTGACCGACCATCTCCATTTTCTGGGAATGCAGCAATTGTGCTTGAAGCTTTTCACGCTCTTCCTCCAATTGAACTTGAGCCTTATGGAGACGCAGCATAGTGATACCATTGGCAAGATTGTCAGCCAGTGATTTGAGCAATGTTGTCTCCTCTTCATCGAAGGCATCCGGTTTTGCTGAATAGATAGCCAGGAGACCAAAGACTTCATTCTCAGCTTTCAGTGGCAAAGCCAGAAGTGAAGCATAACCATGTCTTATTGCCTCCTTACGCCATATTTCAAAGAGCGGGTCATCAAGAATATTTTTAACAACACTTGACCGTCCAGATCGGATTGCTGTTCCCACCGGACCTCTCCCTTCGGGCACATCTGACCAGGAGAGCTGAAGATTTTCAATATAGTTGCCGACGAAACCAGCCTCAGCAACAACAGATATGCTTTTTGCCCTGTCGTTTTCGGGATAACCAACCCATGTCATCCTGTAACCACCAGTTTCGACAATGATGTTGCAGACTTTTTGCAAAAGCTCCATTTCATCATTAGAGTGAATAAGCGCTTCGTTGCATTTGTTGGTCGCCTGGAGTGCACGTGTCAGTCTCCGCAGCTCTTCCTCATCACGCAGACGGTCAGTAATATCAGTAATGATAACATGAATGACCGTCTTGCCATCAAGCTCAAGTTTATTACGGAAAATCTCGACATCACGAATGGAACCATCGGCCCTCCTGTGGCAACCTGTAAATTTATTTTGCTGCCGTGCCGGAACTGTTTTCAGGTTACTTATTATGGCTTCAGGAGTCAGAGTATTAATATCCCTCGTGTACATCTGCTTGAGTTCTTCAACTGACCACCCATACCAGTCTGATGCCTTTTGATTAACATCAAGAATCTTTCCTGTATCAGGATCAAGTATAGCCTGGATTGCTGAATGACTATTAAAAAGTGTCTTGAACCGTTCCTCACTTTTCTTGAGTTCCTGTTCAGCCTCCTTGCGCTCGGTGATATCGTCAATTATTACCGTAACAAACCATTTTTGAACACTATAGGCGGAGATATCAAACCATTTATGCAATGGTTCCAGGTAAAATTCAAACCGATCAGGAATCCCGGTCTCTGCTACCATCAAGTGCTTCTCGATAAACTCTGGATGTGAATTCTGTATATCCGGAAATACCTCTGATGCTGTGAGCCCAATAACATTCTGAAGGCCGGTAATCTTCTCATAACCAGCATTGACCTCTTGATGAATAAAATCAACAGCGAGGCCCTTTTCATCGAAAATTACCATGCAATGGACGCAACCATATCGCATGTTTTGAAATAAATAACGAGAGGTGTTAAGACAATTGTTACTGTTCGGTTTGCTTTTGTCGCTGTGCATGAGGGTGAAGGCTTGCTACCAAAAAAAAGGATACTCGTGAAAATATTTACAAAATCAAGAAATTATTTGAAAGAAATTCTTGAGGAGTGCGTACTATTGAGGGAGAAGTGAATTGCTTCGGTTTATTTAAAGTTGATTTCCATTAAAAATAAAAGTAAATAACTTATGAAAAAGAATCTTATCGCAGGTATTGTTGTTTCTCTTGCAATGACCGGTTTTTTTGGTGGCGTTTCTTTTGCTACAGATGCCGCAGTTCCAGCAGCAGCACCGAAGGTAGAAGCAAAGGCTGATGCAAAGGCAGCTCCAGAGAAGAAGGCTACCAAGAAAAAAGCTGCTAAAAAAGCTGCCAAGAAAGTTGAAGTAAAGAAAGAAGAAGCAAAGCCTGCAGCAGAGAAGAAATAAGCTGTAGACTAAGCTAATTCTTTTTGTTGATGCCGTATTAGACAATGTGTGGTGAATTGGTGGAACAGGTGATGATAAGGTGTTTATACGGTTTTCAGTTGCTTTTCAGAAAAGCCCTTTTTAAAGGGCTTTTCTGGTTATAAGTCGTTTTTATTGTTGAATTTACAACACTCTTATATAACCGGGAGGGACGGCCATGTTTGGATTGGGTGGACAAGAGTTGCTGCTGATTCTGTTTGTTGTCCTGTTGTTTTTCGGTCCTTCAAAACTTCCTGAACTTGCCAGAGGGCTGGGTAAAGGGATGAGGGAGTTTAAAAAGGCACAGGCCGATCTGGAAAATGAATTCAACAAAGTTACAGAGAGCTCCGAGGCTGAAGAGAAGCTCGTTGAGCCTGAGGCATCCAAGGAGGCAAAAAGTGATGCGGAGAGTAAAAAATCGTGATCGCTAAACAACCGTTCTCCTTATATTGAGCATACAGTTATAGAAAAGGTTTATGCCAAACTTCCGGTTAACTGATTCTTTGCGTATGTTTACCTTCCTGCATGCTGCCGATATTCATCTCGACAGTCCATTAAAAGGACTTGAAGAGTATCCGGATGCTCCGCTTGAGCAGATCCGCCTGGCTGCTCGCCGTGCTTTTAACAATCTTGTCCAGTTGGCGCTCGATGAAAATGTTGCATTTGTGTTGCTTGCAGGCGATCTTTACGATGGCGACTGGAAAGACTATAACACTGGCATCTATTTTGTGAGTCGTATGGGTCGCCTCCGTGACGCAGGTATTCCGGTGATCATGGTTTCAGGCAACCACGATGCTGCGAGCCAGATTACCCGGTCGTTGAAACTTCCGGACAATGTCGTGCTTTTCCCCCATCGGAAGGCAGCAACCCATCTCCTTGATCGATACGAAGTCGCCATACACGGTCAAAGTTTTTCTGCCCGTTCAGTAATGGATGATCTTGTCTGTGATTTCCCTCAAGCCGATCCGGCGCTCTTCAATATCGGATTGCTGCACACCAGCCTGAACGGGAGAGCGGGTCACGCATCTTACGCTCCCTGTACCCTTGATGCGCTCAAGTCAAAAGGTTATCACTATTGGGCGCTTGGCCATATTCATCAACGAGAAGAGATTTGCCGTGATCCCTGGATTGTTTTTTCTGGCAATACTCAGGGGCGCCATATCCGTGAGACTGGTCCGAAGGGGTGTACGTTGGTCTCGGTAGAGGATCGGCACGTCATGAAGGTGGAACAGCGGGAGTTGGATGTTCTTCGCTGGGCAGTTTGCAGGGTCGATCCTGCTGGTTGCGACAGCATCGACTCCCTCTCGGATCTTGTTCGCGATCGTTTTGAAGAGGAGAGGTCAAAGACCGATGGACGTCCGCTTGCGGTACGTCTGATTGTGGAGGGGATAACCCCCCTGCATGGTCAACTGCATGAAAATGCCCGTCAATGGAGTGAGGAGATTCGAGCTGTTGCGGCCACTCTTGGTGATGTCTGGATTGAAAAAGTGGTAATAAAGAGCCGTAAAAGGGATGAACCCCTGGAGAATTTTACTGATGAATCACCACTCCACTCCTTGCTGGAAGCGGTTGAATCCTGTCAGTTTGAAGAGTCAAGCCTTGACGCGCTTGTTCCTGAATTTGAAAAACTTCGCAGCAAACTTCCCTCAGACCTGCTTGCCGATGGCGACCCGTTTCGGCTTAATGCCGACGAGCTTTCAGCCATGCGTGATGAAGTGAAGGAACTACTGACGGGCAAGATTGAGCGAGGAGCATCATGAAGATCAATCGTCTCGAACTCAAAGCTTTTGGCCATTTTACCAATCAGGTGCTCGATTTTTCTTCACCTCTTCCCGCTCTACATATTGTGTACGGTCCCAATGAGGCTGGCAAGAGCAGTGCGATGAGGGCGCTTCATGCCTGGTTTTTCGGTTTTCCCGTGCGCACCGGTGATAATTTTCTTCATCAGAACCCGCAGCTTCTTGTTGGTGGTAGTTTGCAGGACAGTGACGGGCACGAGTTGACCTTTTACCGCAGGAAAAGAAACCTTAAAGATCTTTTCGATCAGCATGATAACCCGCTTGAGCCATCAGCGCTGTCGCCATGGCTGCATGGTTTTGACAAGGAGCTTTTTACAGCGCTGTACGGCATTAATCATGAAACACTGATTCAGGGCGGGCAAGGTATTCTTGACCAGGAGGGGGAGGCGGGCAAGGCACTTTTTGCCGCCGGTGCCGGGATTGCCTCTCTGAAACCCATCATGGATGAGCTTGAAGAGGAGAGCGATCAGCTTTTTAGGCCACAGGGCTCAAGCAGATTGATTAATGAGGCGATTGCCCGCCATAAAGAGCTGCATATACAATGTAAACAGGCTACACTTTCTGGTCGAGAGTGGGCGGAGCATCGGCAGGCCCTGGATGAGTCGCTCAAAAGGCTGGCGGAGAATCAGTTCATCAGGCAGGAGCGGGAGAAGGAAAAGCATCGGCTTGAACGCCTTACGCAAGCATTGCCGGATCTGTCGGATCGCAGAAATCTGCTCGAAAAACTTGCAGAGCTTGGAGAGGTTATGCTTCTTCCTCCAGACTTTACCGAGCGTCGAATGAGCCTTGAACAAAAAGAGAGTGCCGTCTGTCTCCAGAAAGAGCAGATCAAAACGCGTCTTCATGCGTTGCATGAAAAAATGCAGGCGCACTCTCTCAATCAGGGCTTGCTTGATGAGGCTGACGCTATAGAGGAGCTGCATCAGCGTTTTGGAGAGTACCGTAAAGGCAAAAGTGACCGCCCGTTGCGTGAGGGGCAGCGTATCAGCGCCCGTCAGGCAGCCGCGGAGCTGCTCCGGCAGATAAAGCCAGGATTATCGCTCAACGATATTGAAACCCTGCGTCCTGGCCTTTCAAAGCGAAAGACGGTTCATTTTCTTGGTTCACGCTATGAAGCCATTGTTCAAGGGGGGCGCAATGCTCGGCAACAATTACAGGATGCTGAAAAATTGCTCGAGAATGCTGGTTGCGAATCAAGCAAACTTTCGCCTGTTTCTGATTCAACCCAACTGGCCCGCACACTGCTTGCTGCTGAACGTGCGGCGGATCTTGACCAGGAGATCATGACTCTGGAACAGGAATGCGAAAGGGGAGAGCATGAGTGTCGTGCAGCGCTGAACCGTCTTGGTCTTTGGAGTGGCCCACTCGAACAAGTGCTTCATCTGGCACTTCCTTTGCCGGAGACTGTCAACCGTTTTGATGAAGAGTTTCGAGCAATGGTTGATGAAGAGCGACAGCTTCAGGCAGAACGAGATGCCTTGGCGCAGGATCACGCACAGGTTGTCGAGCGCTTGCATCACCTTGATTTTGCAAGTGATGTACCATCCGAAGAGGAGCTGGCGAAGTGTCGCAGTCGACGTGACCAGGGATGGCACCTTCTGCGCCGACAATGGATACAGCAAGAGGATGTAGCCGGCGAGAGCCGCAATTACGATGTCGAGCGTCCGTTGTCGGAGGCCTATGAGAAGATGGTCACTATTTCCGACCTGATTGCTGATCGCCTCTACCGGGAGGCTGATCGTGTCCAGCAATATTCGTCATTGAAAGCCGAAGCTGAAAAGATAGAAAAGAGGCTGGTCGTGCTTCATGATAAAGAGTTGAGTATCAACGGAGCTAAAGCAGAGATCACCCGACACTGGCAGGAACAGTGGAGATCCTGCGGTTTTATACCCCTCTCTCCACGAGAAATGCGCGTATGGCTGCTATTGTTTGATCATCTCCGCCTCCTGGTCAAAGAGTCCGAAAAGAGAGCAGGAGAACTGGCTGAAAAGCTGGTACGGCGTAGCACGTTGAGAGGGAGCCTTCTGAAAGAGATTGTCGCTATCGGAAGAGAGAGCGTTTTTCCGGGAGAAACGCTGGAACCGGTTCTTGACGATGCACGATTGCTGCTCAACACCATGCAGACACTTCAGAAGGCCCACGAATCGATGGATGTCAAAATTCGAAATCTCTCTATCGCCCTGGATACCGCACGCAGCAACATGCTCAAAGCTGAAGATGAGCTTCAACAATGGCGGGCTGACTGGCGTGATGCGGTTACGCCGCTTGGTCTTGACGGCACTATTCTTCCCCCTGAGGCACTCGATATTCTTGATACCCTTCAGGCCTGTTTTGAGTGTCTGAAAGAGGCTGATGATTTTCGGAAAAGGATCGAGGGCATTGATAGGGATATCAAGGTTTTTGAGGAAGATGTCGAGCGTCTGATACAGAAGATTACCCCTGATCTCGCTGGCCTTGAGGCTCATCCAGCCGTTACGGAGCTCAAACTTCTACTTGGTCGAGCCATCCAGGAGCAGGCCATTGTACAGCGAGAGAGTGAAGAGCTTGAGATTCTTGAAAAAGAGCTTCTCACTACAGAAACCGATCTGCGGAGCAGCGAAGAGCAACTGCTGGCCATGCGTTACTCTGCACGTTGCGACACACGGGAGGAGCTGCTTGAGGCTGAACAGCGCTCAACTTGCAGTACGATGCTCAAGAATCGGTTGCTCGAACTTGAAACCCGCCTTGCCCGCATAGCAGGAGGAATGTCGATTGCTACTCTCGAAGCACAGTCTGAAGAGGTTGATCCCGATGATCTTCCCGGTCGTATCGATATTTTGAACAAGGAGATAACCAATCTGCTTGATCCAGAAATGCAGCAGTTGTCTGAAAGCATAGGCCGGAAAAGAAACGAGCTTGACCGGATGGATGGCAACGGTAAAGCAGCAGAGCTGGCCGATGCCCTGCAGCAATCACTGACCAAAATTCGTCGTTTGACCGATCGCTACATTCGCATCAAGCTTGCTGAAAAAATTCTTCGAGACGAAACTGAGCGGTACAGGAACGAAAACGAAGCGCCTGTTCTGAAAATCGCATCACGCTATTTTACTGAACTGACCATAGGTTCATTCACCTGTCTGCGTACCGACAGTGACGATCACGGCAAACTCATCCTGATTGGTCTGCGTCCAAACGGTATTCGATTGCAGGTTGATGCCATGAGCTCCGGTACTCGCGATCAGCTTTACCTCGCCCTGCGCCTTGCCACGCTCGAATGGCGCACAGCATCAAGTGAGCCGATGCCCTTTATTGTTGACGATATTTTGATCAATTTCGACAACCGACGTTCACGAGCTACCATTGCTGCACTTGCTGAGCTTGGAGAAAAAAGCCAGGTGATCCTTTTTACGCACCATCAAAACATTGTAGATGTTGCAAGGGATTCAGAGTTTGCCGGCAGAGTTTTTGTTCATCAACTTAAAAATGGAAAAGAAGATAAGGACTAACCTGAATAAATTGTCTTATACTGGTAGCTAAACAGAGAAGCATGATGAAACGAGAGCCATCCGGTTACCGTAAAACAAAAAAGCAAAACGATGGCGCGGCCTTGCATGCTGCTTATACCCCATTCTCGATAGTTGGTATCGGCGCTTCAGCCGGTGGCCTGGAGGCATTGGAAATTTTCCTGAAAAATCTTCCGATCAAGAGTGGTGTCGCTTTTGTGATTGTTCAGCATCTTGATCCTGACTACAAGGATATGATGGTTGAATTGCTCCAACGGATTACTGCCATACCGGTGGTACAGGTCAGTGATAGGCTGAAAATTGAGGCTGACCATGTTTATGTCATTCCTCCAAACAAGGACATGTCACTGCTTCATGGAGTGTTGCATCTGCTTGATCCTGTGGAGCCTCGGGGACTTCGTCTGCCTGTTGATTTCTTTTTTCGATCGCTCGCCGACGATCTCCAACAGCACAGTATTGGTGTTATACTCTCAGGTATGGGTTCTGACGGGAGTCTTGGCTCACGGGCTATCAAAGAGAAGTGCGGTGGTGTTTTTGTGCAGGAACCCTCATCGGCCAAGTTTGACGGCATGCCTCGAAGCTCCATTGATGCCTGCAACGTTGACCTCATTGCTCCTGTCGAAGAGCTGCCAGGTAAAATTCTGTCGTATCTCAGACGAGTTCCCTTGTTATTAAAACAGGAGTTTCCTCTGGAAGAGAGAGTACTCAGTGGTTTGGAAAAGGTGATCATTCTTTTACGTGTTCAGACCGGTCAGGATTTTTCGCTCTATAAAAAAAGCACCATCTATCGTCGGATTGAGCGCCGCATGGGTATTCACCAGATTGAAAGAATTGCTGACTATGTCCATTTTTTGCAGGAGAACCCCCATGAGACCAATCTGCTGTTCAAAGAATTGCTGATTGGAGTAACAAGTTTTTTCCGTGATCCAGTGGCCTGGGATGTTCTGAAACATAAATTATTTCCATCCATTCTGGCAGCCCGGCCGGTTGGGGGTGTTCTGCGGGCCTGGGTTGTTGGCTGTTCTACGGGTGAGGAGGCCTACTCCCTTGCCATGGTGTTCAGGGAGGTGATCGAAACGGTTAACTCTTCCGGAAATTTCAGATTGCAGATATTTGCGACCGACCTTGCGACCGATGCTATCGACAAGGCCCGTGCTGGATACTTTCCCATGAACATCGTTGCAGACGTTTCGCCCGAACGGCTGTTACGATTCTTTGAAAAGGATGATCATGGTTACAGGATATCAAGGGAGATTCGTGAAACGGTGGTCTTTGCACCCCAGAATGTGATCATGGATCCTCCCTTCACCAAGCTCGACCTTCTGATTTGCCGGAACCTTCTGATCTATCTTGAACCTGAGCTGCAAAAAAAGCTTTTGCCCCTTTTTCACTACAGTCTGAATCCTGACGGAGTTCTTTTTCTCGGAAGTGCTGAAAGTTTAGGCTTGTTGACCTACCTGTTTAAACCGGTTAACGCTAAAATACGGCTTTTCAGGAAGCTGAAATACGATATTCGTCCAGAGCCTCTGGCGTTACCTTTTTCATTTACCAACACTCAACACTTTTCTCAGTCTCTTTCTGCCGATCAACCAATTTTACAAACAACTGCCATCAATTTGCAGGCAGTCGCCGATCAGTTTTTATTGCAGCATTACTCTCCTGCAGCCGTATTGACCAATGACCAGGGAGATATCGTCTATATCAGCGGTCATACAGGCAAGTACCTTGAGCCAGCAGCAGGCAAAGCCAACTGGAATATTTTTGCCATGGCGCGCGATGGGCTTCGTTATGAACTGAATCTTATGTTCGGGAGTCTGCTCAATCAGAAAGGAGTTGTCACAAAATATGGCGTGAGCATTGGATCCAACGAAGGAAGACAGAGTGTCAATCTGACGATTGAGCTGCTTGACAAGCCTGATGCCTTGCGGGGTCTTGTTTTGATTGTTTTTAAGGATGTTGAAAGCGTCGCGAGTGCCATTATGGCTGAAAAACCTTTAATTGCAGATACCGGAGATTTATTGGCATCGCTCAAGCTTGAACTGAGCAAAGCACGAGATGAAATTTTGAGTATTCGCGAAGAGATGCAGACCTCTCATGAGGAACTCAAATCCACCAATGAAGAGATGCAGTCAGGAATTGAAGAGCTGCAGAGCACGAACGAGGAGCTGACCACCTCCAAAGAGGAGATGCAGTCCATGAATGAGGAGTTGCAGACGGTTAACCATGAACTGCAGTCAAAGGTGAGTGATCTTTCGCAGGTAAACAACGATATGAAAAACCTGCTGAACAGTACAGATATTGCCACCCTCTTTCTTGATGATGCGCTCAATATCCGCCGTTTCACGACTCAGACGACAACCATTTTCAAATTGATAGCCAGTGATGTCGGTCGTCCTATAACCGATATTGTGACCGATTTACACTATCGAGCATTGGCTGATGATGCCAGGGAGGTTCTCCACTCTTTGGTGTTCAGTGAAAAAGAGGTTTCAGCAACTGATGGCCGGTGGTTTATCGTCAAAATTATGCCATACCGCACCCATGAAAACAGGATTATGGGGCTGGTGATCACCTTTACCGATATCAGCGTTGCAAAAAAGCTTGAGGAGAGTCTGAGGGAGAGCGAAGAGCGTTTTCGGGCTGCAATTGAAAGTTCAGGTCTCATTGTCGCAGCGGTTGATAAAGAACTTCGCTATCTTTGGCTTTACGATCCTCATAATAAGTTCAGTGTCTCGGATTCGATCGGAAAACGGGATGATGAACTATTTGACATGCAGAATGCTGCAGAACTGATGGAAGTCAAACGAAAAGTTTTTGCAAAAGGGGAGAGGGAATATTGTGATTTTACTATTACCAATTCAAACGGTTCTCTCAGCTTTTATAAGCTTATCGCAATGCCGCACCGAAATACGGGAGGTGAAATTATAAGTGTGATCACGATTGTCGTTGACTGCACCGACCGTAAAGAGGCGGAAATAGCACAAAAAGAGGGGGAAGATCGCTTCAGCTTTTTGTTTGAGTCAATACCCGATGCAGCTCTGCTCCTGGATACTGAAGGAAGAATTCTTATGGCGAATCGGGAGGCGGAATGTATTTTAGGGTTTTCACGGGAGGAGATGCAGGGTAAAACCTCGAATGAGCTTCGATGGAAAATTGTTCGGGAAGATGGTTTCGATTTCTTGTTCAAAGAACATCCCGCGTTTTTCGCCTTACCTGTTGAACAACCCGTCGAAGATGTTGTGATAGGTGTTTTTCAATCCGGATATAGTGGTTGCCGATGGCTTAATACCCATGCTTTCCCCTGGTTTAGGCCAGGCATGACTGAACCGTCTCAACTGTGCATGACATTTGTTGATATTGAATCTTTTCGGTCTTGCCCGAACACTGGTATAGAGCAGAATATCCCTGTATGACAAAGAAAAAAACATTTTCAGCCGATTATGCCTTATTACGCCATAAGGCTGAAGAACATCTCAAGGTGAGACAAGAGAATAATCTGGCTTTTTCTTCCTCTCCTGAAGAAATGCAGCGGATTATTCATGAACTTTCGGTTTATCAGATTGAGCTTGAAATGCAGCAGGATGAACTGCTTCAGGCAAGGGCGGAGCTGGAAGAGAGTCTCGATTGTTATACTGAGCTTTATGACTTTGCTCCTCTTGGCTATCTGACACTTGACCGGATGGGAACGATACGACAGTTAAATCTTACGGCTTCAAAGCTGCTTGGCATCAATCGATCAGCTTTGAAGGGCGATCGTTTTGGGCGGTTTATAGCAACCGAAGAACTTCCGGTGTTTAATGCGTTGCTGCTCAAGGTGTTCAGCACCAGAGATCATGCTTTCTGCGAAGTTTTGCTCCAGAGTGATCGAGCATCTTCTTCTACGGCGGATCTTGTATCGAGTAATGCCGATGTTTTGCATAACCGCACTCTTCGTCTTGATGCGGTCACGAGCAATGATGGCCAGGAGTGCCAGGTAGTCCTGTTGGACATCAGCATGCAAAAACAGGTTGAGCGCGAAAATAAAGCGCTTCTTGATCGATTGATTCAGGCCAGAAGGAAAGAGTCAGTCGGCGAATCTGCTGGTAGTGATTTTCACAACTTTAACCACCAGTTGCTCGACAAAGTTATTCATTCAAGGATACGTTTTGCGGTTCTTAGCTTCCTTTTTACGGTCGATCAGGCAAGTTTTGTGGAAATCAAAAAGCAGGTTGTAACGACAGACGGTAATTTAAGTGTTCATACGCGGATGCTTGAGTCTGCAGGGTATATCAGTTGCGATAAAAATGTTAAGGAACGCAAGCTCCAAACCATTTATCGTATCACGGAGAAAGGCCATGATGCCCTGAAATGCTACAAGGAGCGCCTCAGGGCTTTTCTCAGTATATAACAAAGGCCCTGTTTTCGGCAGGGCCTTGCGGGTATCTAAAGGTATCCAAAGCGTTAACCAATCCAATGCTCATATCCATGCTGGCTGTCTGCAGTTGAAATTTCATTTCCATCATGCTTGGGATCAGAGTAGCAATTCTTGCTCCTTGTACCAAGCTTCAGTTCACCCCTCTCTTCAACATTTTTCTGATCATCAGAGTCATTCAAAAAGTTTCGGTACAAAATAAAGTCCACAACACGATCACGAAAATCCGCGTCAGCCTGGAGTTTTTCGGTGATAAACTTCTTTGCATGATCAAGTGACATCTCTCCCCCTCATTTGTTTCTTACATTGCAACGTAAGAAGATCGAACGTTGTTGCCTGGACGAATCCTTTATTGTTTAATGTACTTTAATAAATAAAGAATTCAACAATAAAGTTTCACTAATTTTGCGGCTAACTCTTGGATATTGAAAGAAAACTCCATGATATGTAACGATGAGTGAATCCGTAATGCCGTTGAATGACGTTTGGCCTTGTTTCGCTGGAAATCTCCAGTTTTCGGCATCCAGATGAGAGAGACTCCATCACATCAATAGCCCGACAAATCTTTGGAGAGGAGAGGAGACGAAGCTCACCCTTTTCGGAAACAGGGTGCACGATACCATGAACGATGGAGATATTAGGGCATCAGATAGTGCTCTGGCTGATCTCTCCTCACGATTTTTGCTCCCTGCTCTCGATATGAGCTGAGGGTTTCTGTGTACTTCCAAAAACATGGTGTATATTGAGCGTCTCCGTATCGTCACGATGAAGCAACCTCTCCTTATGCCATGAAAACCGAGCAGCAAACTCCCGTCGAATTGATTGACAAGCTGTTACTGCAAGCTGGCTGGAGCGTGAACGATCCCTCCCAGGTTGTGGAGGAGTTTGATATTCTTGTCGGTTTGCCCGAAGGAGTGCAGGAGCCACGCACCAGTTACGAAGGCCATCAGTTCAGCGACTATGTGCTGCTTGGCAAGGATGGCTGGCCAATTGCCGTGGTTGAAGCTAAAAAAACAAGTCGCGATGTGACCGGAAGTATGATGGTAAAGAGCTGCTTTTTGTCGGCATGGATGGAACAGCAACGATTAACAGGTGCACCGATAAAAAATGAAGCTGAATGAAATACGGAGACCAAGTCATGGTACAAATCGTCCTGGAGAATTAATCTATGGATACTCTCGGATTACCAATTTCCATTGAATCGCTTCTGCATGGTCAGGCAGTTGAGTGGGAGAGGCTCGAATTCAAGAAAGGCTGGAATCCGCAGGCTGTGCTCCACACGATTTGCGCTTTTGCCAACGACTTTCACAATCTTGGTGGCGGCTACATCGTGGTCGGTATCGAAGAACAGAATGGTCGGCCACAACTGCCCCCTGTCGGCTTAAACCCAAATCAGCTCGATGCTCTTCAGAAAGAGATCCTGCGCCTGGGGAATAACGCTATTCAACCATCCTACCACCCACGGAGTATACCAGTTATCTGGCAGGGTCAAACCATTCTGGTGATCTGGGCTCCCGCAGGCGAGACGCGCCCTTACCGGGCCAAGGTTAATCCTTCTGAAACCGGCAACGAATGGCGCGAATACATTCGCAAACAATCGAGCACCGTTGTTGCCAGAAATGACGACTTGAAAGAGCTGGTAAGCCTGACGGCAACTGTGCCATTCGATGACCGTTACAACCAGCAGGCCACGCTTGGCGATTTATCGTTGCGATTGATTGAAGAATTTCTGTACGAGGTGGGCAGTGAGCTTGCAGAGCAGGTCGCCCAATTACCAATGGAAACCATCGGCAGGCAAATGAACATCGCAGGTGGTCCCAGTGAAGCGCCATTCCCCAAAAACATCGGCCTGATGATGTTCAACGAACATCCGGAAAAATTCTTTCCAGTGACACAGATTGACGTGGTCTTTTTTCCCGATGGCCCGGGTGGTGATGTTTTTGAAGAGAAAGAATTCAAAGGCCCGTTGCACCGCATTATTCGGGATGCGCTCAGTCATATTCAACGCAACTATCTGAAACAGACAGTCATCAAACACCCTGATCGAGCCGAAGCCGATCGTCTCTGGAATTACCCTTATGCGGCGATAGAAGAGGCCTTGGTTAACGCAATTTATCACCGATCCTACGAAATTCGAGAACCGGTCGAGGTTCGCATTACACCCGAAGAGCTGGTGATACTCAGCTTCCCGGGTCCAGACCGATCAATCACGATGGCCGATATCGCTGCAGGTAATGCGGTCAGTCGTCGTTACCGCAATAGACGTATTGGCGAATTCTTGAAAGAACTTGAGCTGACAGAGGGTCGTTCCACCGGCATAAGAAAAATCAAACGTGCGATTGCCCAAAACGGCTCGCCAGATCCCGTTTTCGAAACGGATGATGATCGCAGCTATTTTTTAGTGCGCTTTCCTGTTCATCCGGATGCAATGCGCTCTACCAATGTTGGAGAAGTAACCCAGCAAGTAACCCAGCAAGTAACCCAGCAAGTAACCCGATTGTTGAAAGCCTTTGATGGTGAAATGAGCAGGGCTGAATTGATGCGTGCAGTGGGCATGAAAGACAGGGTCAGCTTTAGCAAAAACTACTTGGACGCAGCTATCACAGACGATCTGATAGAGATGTCGCAACCTGACTCACCCAACAGTCCAACACAAAAATACCGACTGACGGAGAAGGGGAGGGGAATGGTTCAAGGTTCAAAGTCTTGATAACCTTGAACCCAAAAACTTGCCGGTCACCTGCCTGGGCAAGTAAAATTGCTCCAGTGTACTTCCGGAAGTATGCTGTATATTGAACGTCTCTGTATCGTTCCGATGAAGCAACCACTCCATACAGCATGAAACCCGAGCAGCAAACCCGCATCGACTTGATTGACAAGCTGTTACTGCAGGCTGGCTGGAGCGTGAACGATCCAACCCAGGTTGTGGAGGAGTTCGACATTCTTGTAGGGTTGCCTGAAGGAGTGCAGGAGCCACGCACCCCGTACGAAGGGCATCAGTTCAGTGATTATGTGCTGCTTGGCAAGGATGGCAGGCCAATTGCCGTGGTTGAGGCAAAAAAAACAAGTCGTGATGCTGCCATTGGGCGTGAACAGGCGCGGCAGTATTGTGTTCATATCCAGCGGCAGTTGGGCACCGAAATCCCCTTCTGTTTTTATACCAATGGTCTTGAGATATTTTTCTGGGATCTCGACAACTATCCGCCCCGAAAGGTTCTCGGCTTTCCAACCCGTGATGACCTTGAGCGGTTCCAATACATCCGCAAGAGCCGCAAACCTCTCACCGGGGAGCTGATCAACACTGCTATTGCCGGGCGTGATTATCAGATTCGTGCCATTCGCTCTGTCCTTGAAGCCATTGAGCAGAAAAAGCGCGACTTCCTGCTCGTTATGGCCACTGGCACAGGGAAAACCCGCACCTGTATTGCCCTGATTGACGCCTTGATGCGTGGCGGACATGCCGAAAAAATTCTTTTTCTGGTTGACCGCATTGCCTTGCGGGGGCAGGCGCTCTCGGCCTTCAAGGAGCATTTGCCCAACGAACCTCGCTGGCCAAACACGGAGGGCGAAAAGGTTTTTGCCAAAGATCGCCGCATCTATATTGCGACCTACCCAACCATGCTTAATCTCATCAGGGATGAATCGCAGCACATTTCACCATATTTCTTTGACTTTCTGGTCATTGATGAGAGCCATCGCTCCATCTACAACACCTACGGGGAAATTCTCGATTACTTCAAAACAGTCACTCTGGGGCTGACGGCAACCCCGACCGATATTCTCGACCATAACACCTTTAGCCTCTTTCACTGTGAAGATGGCCTGCCCACCTTTGCTTATACCTACGAAAAGGCGGTGAACAATATCCCGCCCTATCTCTGCAATTTCCAGGTGATGAAAATCCAGACGAAATTCCAGATGGAGGGGATCAGCAAGCGGACGATCTCCCTTGAAGATCAGAAAAAGCTGATTCTCGAAGGCAAGGATATCGAAGAGATCAATTTTGAAGGCACGCAGCTCGAAAAGCAGGTGATCAATCGGGGGACAAACAGCCTGATTGTTAAAGAGTTCATGGAGGAGTGCATCAAAGACCAGAACGGCGTTCTTCCCGGTAAAACCATATTCTTCTGCGCCACCATCGCCCATGCCCGCAGAATTGAGGAGATATTCGACCGGCTCTACCCGCAATATAAGGGCGAACTTGCCAAGGTTCTGGTCTCCGACGACCCCCGCGTGTACGGCAAGGGAGGTTTGCTCGACCAGTTCACCAACTGCGATATGCCCCGGATTGCCATCAGTGTTGACATGCTTGATACCGGCATTGACATTCGTGAGCTGGTGAATCTTGTCTTTGTGAAACCGGTTTACTCCTACACAAAATTCTGGCAGATGATTGGTCGCGGCACACGCCTCCTTGAACTTGGTAAAATCAAGCCGTGGTGTACCGAAAAAGAGTGCTTCCTGATTCTCGACTGCTGGGACAACTTTGAATACTTCAAGCTTCAGCCCAAAGGCAAAGAGATCAAACAACAACTGCCGCTTCCAGTGAAGCTCTTCGGGCTGCGGCTCGACAAAATTGAGTCCGCCCTCTCAACCGGCAATACCGCCATTGCAGAGCGGGAAGTGGTAAAACTGCGCAGGCAGATTGCCGAGCTGCCGCATACCTCAGTGGTTATCAAAGAGGCAGCATCGCTTCTTTACCCTTTGGAAGAGGAGAACTTCTGGCTCTCTCTCACGCCGCAAAAGCTGGACTATCTGAGAAGCGAGGTCAAACCACTCTTCAGAACCGTCTCGGAGGCTGATTTTAAGGCGATGCGTTTTGAGCGCGACATCGTGGAGATTTCACTGGCAAAACTTTGCAAGCAACAGGAGCGGTACGACACCCTCAGCGATGGCATTGCCGAACAGATCAGCCAGCTTCCCCTCAGCGTCGGCTTTGTGAAACAGCAAGAGCCCCTCATCAGGGCCGCTCAAACGAACCAGTTCTGGATCGTGGCAACCGAAGAGAGCTTCGACGAGCTGATAGAAAATCTCTCACCGTTGATGAAATTTCGCGAGTTGGAGAGCGGCACCATCGGCCAAGTCCATCTGAACTTGCAGGATCTTCTCCACCATAAAGAGATGGTGGAATTCGGTCCAGGGAATGAGGCCGTCAGCATTACACGTTACCGTGAAATGGTCGAGGCGCTTATTACCGAACTGACTACACAGAATCCGATTCTCTCAAAAATCAAGGAGGGCAAAGAGATTTCTCCAGAAGAGGCCACTGAACTTGCCGAGCTGCTCCACGAAGAGCATCCGCACATTACCGAGGAGCTTTTGCGTTCCGTCTATAAAAACCGCAAGGCACATTTTATTCAGTTTATTCGCCATATTCTCGGAATCGAAATTCTCAAGAGTTTCCCTGAAACGGTTGCCGATGCGTTCGATCAGTTTATCCAGCAGCACACCAACCTTTCAAGTCGCCAACTGGACTTTTTAAACCTGCTCAAAAACTTCATTATAGAGCGCGAAAAGGTAGAGAAGAGAGACCTCATCAACGCACCGTTTACCGTGATACACCCGCAAGGCATCCGAGGAGTCTTCTCCCCGGCTGAAATTAACGAAATCCTGGCTTTGGCCGAACAACTGGCAGCATAACATGACTGAAAATAACCGCATCGAATACAAGCGCGAGCTGAATGAGAGGCTTGAGAAGGAGGTCATCGCATTTTTGAACTATCATGATGGCGGCATTATCTATATCGGTATTGACAAGGATGGATCCCTCTACGGCGTGACAGAGTGCGATGCTATTCAGCTTGCCATCAAGGATCGCCTCAAACATAATATTCAGCCATCATGCCTTGGTTTGTTCGACGTCATTCACGAAACCCGTGATGGCAAAGATATTATTAAAATCATCGTTGCCAGTGGTACCGAAAAGCCATATTACCAGCGTCGGTTTGGCATGTCGGAAAAAGGATGTTTCATCCGTATTGGCAGCGCCAGTGAGCCCATGTCGCTCCACATGATTGAAGAGCTTTTTGCCCGGCGTACGCGTAATTCAATTACCCGTATACGTTCTCTGCGGCAGGATCTCACCTTTGAGCAGCTTAAAATCTACTATCAGGAGGCAGGTCTTACCCTCGGCGACAAATTTGCAGCCAATCTCGAACTGATCACCGAGGATGGCGGCTACAACTATGCTGGCTACCTTCTGGCAGATCAAAACGGCAACTCGGTGCAGGTGGCGAAATATGCAGGCAGTGACAGGGTTGATCTGCTTGAGAGTAAGGATTATGGCTTCTGTTGCCTTGTTAAAAGCTGCAAGCAGATACTCGACCGTCTGGAGGGAGTCGAGAATCGTGTCATCAATAAAATAACTTCCCGAGAGCGTATCAGCCGAAGCCTGTGGAACAAGGTCGCCCTTCGTGAAGCCGTTATCAACGCCATCATTCATAACGACTACAGCACCGAACTTGTGCCGAAGTTTGAAATTTTTGCTGACCGGCTGGAAATTACCTCAGCAGGTGCCGTTCACCCTGGCACTGAGCAGGATGATTTTTTTGCCGGATACTCCATGCCCCGCAACAAAACCCTGATGCGAGTCTTCAAGGATCTTGCTATGGTTGAATACCTTGGCTCCGGTATGCCCCGGATTCTCAAAGCTTACCCACGTGAAGCCTACACCTTCTCTACCCATTTCATCCGGACGACCTTTCCTGTATCCCAGGAAGCCCTTGCGCTGGAGGAAGAGGTGCTGAAAGGTGAAGCTAAAACCTTGGGGGTAGAGTCAGTTCAGTTGGGGGCCCAGTCAGGGGCCCAGTCAAGGGCCCAGTCAAGGGCCCAGTCGGTCGCTGTTCTGCTGGCATTGACCTATCTACCCCGCTCCGCCATGGAGCTTATCGAAATACTTGGTCTTGATACCAAAACCGGGGCGTTCAAGCGAGCCATAAAGGAGTTGCTCGATCAGGAACTTATTGCATATACTCTTCCTGAAAAGCCCGGCAGCCGCTTGCAACAGTACCGGCTTACAGCAAAAGGGTCAAGCCATGTAAAGAATTTAAACAAAGGTGAATAGCCGATGCTCCAGCACAACCCTGAACTGAAATCGAAGATAGACCAACTCTGGAACAAGTTCTGGAGCGGCAGAATGACCAATTCCAATGACGAACGCAGTGCGTTCGCAATTCGATTAAGAGCGATCCAAGAAAATGAAATTGAGTAAAGGATGACCAAAGATGAACTAATCAGCCGGATGAAAGGCTATGAGTGGACTGATTTCGAGTGCAAGAGAGCACAACGGGATGTCCCCAAAGATGTTTACTCCACAGTAAGTGCCTTTGCAAACACGCAAGGTGGCTGGCTGCTCTTTGGTGTTACAGAAAAAAATGGACTGCTTGAAGCCTCTGGCGTGGATCCCGATGCATTTGACCGCGTTCAAAACGCTTTTCTCACCACCTTACGTGCCGGTCAAAAGTTAAATCAGATAGTCAATGCCACTCCCTATGTTTACGACATTGATGGCAAACGGATTCTCGCCTTTCACATTCCGGAACTTGAACGACACCGGAAACCTGTGTATCTGAATGTCAACCCTTGGGACAGTTACATCAGGCGTGCTGCGCGAGACGAGCGGGTCACGGATAGTGAACTTCACCGATTTTTGCGCGATAGTTCCCGATCAGCCTGGGACAGCGAGGGGGTGCCTGATGTTGAGGTGGAGAGCTGTATCGATACCGAGACACTCAGATGGTATCAGGAACTCTTTTATCGTCGCAATCCTGAACAGCGACAGGTTGACGACTCATTGGAATTTCTGCAGGAGTTGAATTTCCTGATCAACCAGAATGGCAAGCGTGTACTCACCCGGGCAGCGGTACTCCTGTTCGGTCATGATCGCTATGTTCGGGGGTTGCTTCCTCGGCCCGTTTTGGATTATCAGCGCATTGATACCCGTTTTGACGCATGGTCTGCCGACGAACGCTGGCACGATCGTATGATTTTTGAAGAGAATCTTTTCAAAACATGGCGTGGGTTGGTGGCAAAATACTCGCGCATCGCGGAACATCCCTTCAAGGTCGACCCAGCCACCATGCGTCGCAATGACGATCCCCCGGACTACATTGCTTTCCGTGAAGCCACGATCAACATGCTTATCCATCAGGACTACGGTGACCATAACCGCAAAGCATCGCTGAAATGGTTTACTGACCGGCTCATTTTCTGGAACCCTGGCGATGCCTTTGCCACCAAAGCTCAATTGCTGGAATTAAACGAAAAAGATATCCGCAACCCCCTCATTGTCAATGCTTTTCGTTGTATAGGACTGAGTGACCAGGCGGGTACCGGTATCCGCTCTATCTTGCGAAACTGGCGGGAACTTGGTCGTCGGCCACCACTGATCAACAATGATAAAGCCGGAAAAGCGTTTGAGTTGATCCTGTTACAGGCACCATTGATGAGTGAAGCTATACAACGCTTCCTGAAAAGTCTCGATATCAACCTGACTGCTGAACAAGCCACTCTTCTCGCAATAGCCTCAATCCAGCCTGTGCTCGACGTTACCGATGCTGCCATAGCACTAAACGGCAATCTTGCTCTCGCTCACCATGCACTTGAGTATCTTTGCAATCAACAGCTTTTCATTGCCAGGGAAAACTCCACCTATAGCTTGACAGAATTGACCAGGTCACAATTTGATCAAGCTGAAAAGGCAGAATCCATGTACAAACAGGTCACCGGACAAGTCACCGGACAAGTCACCGCACAAGTCACCGCACAAGTCACCGCACAAGTTGGGAACTATTGTGCTGAACCACGGCGAGCAAGTGAGATTATGACAGAACTTGGTTTGAAACACTGGAAAACGTTCCAGAATAATTATTTAAACCCATTGCTTGATGCCGGTTTTTTGGAGCGAACTATTCCCGATAAACCTCAAAGTCGCTTGCAACGCTACAAAACAACCGAGCAAGGGCAAACATTTTTGAAGCAGAACAGAAAATGAACATACTGTAACAGTTCATCCTCAATAATACAGATACAAGCCGATGCTCCAGCACAACCCTGAACTGAAATCGAAGATAGACCAACTCTGGAACAAATTCTGGAGCGGCGGCATTTCCAACCCGCTCACCGCCATTGAACAGATCACCTATCTGCTCTTCATGAAGCGGATGGACGATCAGGACAGAGAGAAGCAGGCAAGCGCCGAGTGGGCGGGCGACACCTACCGCTCACTCTTTGAGGGGATGTGGATACCGCCGGAATACCGTGACAAAGAGAATGCCGCGAGTTATGCCATTGACAAAAGCACCCTTCGCTGGAGTGAATTCAAGCACCGGCAGGCCGAAGAGATGCTCACCCACGTGCAGTCGAGAGTCTTTCCCTACCTGAAAGACATGAACGGCTCCGAGTCGAAATTTACCCACCATATCAAAAATGCGGTCTTCATCATCCCCAAGCCTTCGCTCCTCGTTGAGGC
>Ga0194037_1000926_pt1 | contig 22298 bp, 24 predicted proteins | sample JunL306m_MetaG_FD_148653 | JGI IMG/M metagenome (GOLD analysis project Ga0194037, IMG submission 148653) | Anoxic zone freshwater microbial communities from boreal shield lake in IISD Experimental Lakes Area, Ontario, Canada - Jun2016-L304-6m | ecosystem: Environmental > Aquatic > Freshwater >...
GAAATATTTGCACTGAAGAACTCGTCCATATGTTCGATCTCATGGGCTTTGATACGAATATGCAGATTGATGCTTTATTAGAATGCTCAAAAGACTTGCAGACCCTGATTGGACGAGTCTTGCCCAGTCAATTACTAATGGCAGGCAAAGTAGATCGCCTTTACGAAGCACCTTGCCAAAGATAAATTTTAATCTGCAGATTATTGCGCAGTCCAACCACCGTCCATATTCCAAGCAGCCCCACGCACTTCAGAGGCTTCAGGACCACACAGGAATACCGCTAAAGCACCCAACTGTTCTGGAGAAACAAATTGAGCCGATGGTTGTTTTTCAGACACTAAGGCAATCTTAGCTGCATCATTTGAGATGCCCTCATGCTCCGCACGCGCATCTACCTGCTTTTGTACCAAAGGTGTTAATACCCAGCCTGGGCAAATTGCATTACAGGTAATGCCAGTCCGCGCATTCTCAAGCGCAGTCACCTTAGTAAGACCAATAATTCCATGCTTTGCTGCCACATAAGCCGCTTTTTGAGTTGAGGCCACTAGACCATGCACAGAAGCAATGTTGATAATGCGACCCCAATTCCGTTTCTGCATACCTGGAAGCGCATGATGCGAAGTATGAAATGCCGAGCTTAAATTAATTGCAATAATGGCATCCCACTTATCGGTAGGGAAATCTTCAACATTCGCTACATATTGAATGCCAGCGTTGTTAATTAAAATATCTAAAGAACCAAAACGTTTTTCAGTTTGCGCAATCAAATCCGCGATCTCGGCGGGCTTACTCATATCAGCGCCGTGATAATCGACTTCAACGCCAATTGCCTTAATTTGAGCGATTGCTTCGTCTTTTTCGCCAAAACCATTCACCATAATATTGGCGCCCTGCTTTGCTAGCGCTATGGCTATTCCTAAACCAATACCGCTAGTTGACCCCGTTACCAGGGCTGTTTTACCCTTTAATGTAGACATATCTATACTCGCCATCCAGTTGAAATTGATAAAAACTCTAAAACTAGATGTTACAGCAGCTCATTGGCCCTGAAAGATGGCATATGCCCCAAGAAAACTCCCCTAGTGTCTCTTTATAGCCAAAGCAGGCCTCTGAATCGATTCTTTTGCACAACTCCTTGACACCCCAGCAAAATGAGCAAACAATGAGCCGCTAGGCTTTAATTGAAGTCTTTTATGGTGTGTTGTAGGGTAAAACCGGTTAAATAGTGTTTACCCCCCATCACGGTTGTTTTAAGTTTATGCAATGGAGTTCGTATGTCTACCGGAATAGTTAAGTGGTTTAATGATGCAAAAGGTTTTGGCTTTATCAAACCAGATGATAGTGAAGAAGAGTTGTTCGCGCATTTCAGCGCAATCAATATGGGTGGTTTCAAAACCCTCCAAGAGAACCAAAAGGTAACGTTTGATATTACCCAAGGTCCTAAAGGCAAACAGGCAACCAACATTCAAGCTGGTTAATTGTCCTTAGATCATCATAAAAAACCCAGGAATCTGTCCTGGGTTTTTTGTTTATCGAAGCGCCACACCTTGCAGCGCTAAGATCTTTTTAAAATCTTCCTTCATTAAATCTTGCTTCATTAAGCCTTACCTCATCAAATCTTACCTAATGCCCGCAGGATTTTTTCACAGGTAATAGGCTGATCAAAGACGGCTGTGTTAAATGGTGCCAAGGCATCATTAATTGCATTCATTACCGCGCCTGGAGCTCCAGCAGTTCCAGCCTCACCAGCACCCTTTGCACCCAACTTTGATGATTGCGTTGGCGTCTCCACGTGCGCAACCTCAATATCGGGCATCTCATTTGCCATCGGCACTAGATAGTCAGCCATATTGCCATTACGCATTAAGCCACTGTCATCGTAGAGACACTCTTCGAATAACACACCACCAATTCCCTGCACAATAGCACCGCGTACCTGCTCATCGACCAGCATTGGATTAATAACGCGACCACAATCTTCTACAGCCCAATGTTTTAACAACTTCACAAATCCAGTATCAGGATCCACCTCCACATAAGAAGCTTGTACTCCATTTGTAAAGATAAATGGATACTCTTTTTGTGTGTAATGACGTGTCACCATGAGATCAGCTGAAAAACCGGGTGGCAAGGTATCGGTCCGGAAATAACCAATGCGGCCAATCTCACTAAATGGTAATAACTGCTCCCCAGTCGCCTTATCCAAAACATGGCTACGATGTACTGATAATTCTGTAACGGGACGTTTCAAAATCGCGCCTGCTAATTTCAGAATATTTTCTTGCAACGCTTGGCAGGCTAATAGAACAGCTTCGCCACCCACTCCTGCCCCACGTGACGCCCAAGTGCCACCGCCATAGGGAGTGACGTCTGTATCGCCAGTCACGATACGTACTTGATTAATCGAAACCCCGACTGCATCTGCTGCAATTTGCGCATAGATACCCTCAGTGCCCTGGCCTTGCTCACCAACGCCAATCAATACAGATACAACACCACTAGGATCAAGCCTTACAGAAGCTCCATCTTGGGAGGCAATGCGCGCGCCCCCAACTCCATAAAATGCTGGACTTGGATTGGTTAATTCAATTAAGGTTGCAAAACCAATACCGCGATAGATCCCTTTTTTGCGCAGCTCGGCCTGCTCTTTACGCAAAGCTGAGTAATTCATCATGCTCTCAATGGTGCGCAAGCATTGCTCATGTGACAGGACTTCAAGCTTAATTCCTGAAATTCCTGAACAAGGATAAGCATCATCTGGAATCACATTGCGTTTACGGAATTCCAATGGATCCATCTGCAATTTCTGCGCAGCCAAGTCAACTAAGCCTTCGGTTACAGCACAAGCAATTGGATGGCCTACGCCACGGTATTGACAGGTAGGTGTTTTATTCTGAAAGACCACATTCAACTTAGCTCGATAGTGTTGATGTTTATAAGGTCCGCCCACCAAATTGACAACTTGGTTACCTTCAATTGCACTCGTTCTAGGGAACATCGAGTAAGGACCAATAGCTGTAAGGTCATCAATCTCGAATGCCAAGATATCGCCTTCCTTATTAGCGGCAATGCGACCTTTAATACGATGCTCACGCGCATGAATATCACTGGTAAATGACTCCAAGCGATCAGCAACAAACTTCACTGGGCGCTCTAACATTATTGCCAGACCTACAGTAGCAAAGTCATCCGGATAGGCATGCACCTTGATACCAAAGGAACCACCTACATCTTTACAGATCACACGCACATCCGATTCAGATAAACCAAACTGACGACAATACAAATCTTGCATCATGTGCGGTGCTTGTTGAGAATGATAGACAGTGAGACGACGATCGCCTGGGTTGTAATCAGCAATTTGGCAGCGCGGCTCTAATGTCACGCCAGTGTGACGCCCAAAGCCAAAGCTGGCTTCGGCAACCACATCTGCAGTGGCAAATACCTCATCGACATTACCTACATCTAGGCTGCGGGTAAAACACAGGTTATCGCCTAACTCAGGATGAATTAATGGGGTTTCTGGATCCAAAGCCGTTTCCATCGAAACTACTGCAGGCAATTCTTCCCATTCCACTTCAATATGTTGCAAAGCATCCTCAGCTTGAGCGCGCGTTTCTGCTACAACCGCCACTACCGGCTCACCCTGCCAACAGGCGCGCTCAATGGCTAATGCATGCTGCGGAGCAGATTTCATGCCAACGAGGTGACCTAAAGTAGCCACCCATGGTTTACAGATTGTTGCCATTTGTGCGCCATCAACAACCGCTAGAACGCCAGGCATCTTACGTGCATGCTCAGAATGGATTTTGCCAATCTTCATATGGGCTACCGGAGAACGCCAGTAGACGACATGACCCATACGGGGGAGCTGAATATCATCAATATAGGTGCCTTGACCTTCGAGCAAACGGCGTGCGCTATGTCTTGGCTCACTATTGCCGATATAGCGCTGGTCATTGGTAACGGGATCGAGAACCAGACCTTTCAAATCACTTGGCTTATTCATAATGCGTTTTCCTAAATCCGTTAAGCGTGAGCAACAACTGGTTTAATTTTTTGACCCTTAGCACGAGCTTCTAATACATCCACAATTGCGTTAACAATGGAGTGATAACCGGTGCAGCGGCAGTAATTTCCAGAAATCCATTCACGCACTTCTTCGCGAGAGGCCTTTGGCTGCTTTTCAATCAACTCTGCAGCGGCAAGCAACATTCCAGAAGAGCAAAAACCACATTGCATGGCGTTATGGCGCATGAAAGACTCTTGCAGATCCGCTAAAGCGCCACTCTTAGTCAAGCCTTCAATCGTCTCGACTACAGTACCATTCGCTTGGACTGCCAAGAATAAGCAGCCCCGAATAATTTGGCCATTCACCTTGACAGTGCAGGCCCCACAAGCGCCCTGCTCACAACCAAGATGCGGTCCCTTTAAGTGCAAATCTTCACGCAAGAAATCAACTAAGTGTCTACGCGGCTCAATTTCGGCATTTACAAGCACGCCATTGACTGTCATTGAAATCGGTTTCTTCAGGCTCATTTAGGTCTCCAAATACTGATCTATTTTTTCGTTCTATCTCATTGAGGCAAGCATGTGCTTTAGGCCACGCTCAAGCAAAACGCCAATGAGATGTTGTTTAGCTTCAGCGCTATTGGTGATATCAGCAAGCGCCTCAATCTCAGCACGCGCAGCCGCTACCGCTTTCCCAATCAGTTCCTCATTGAGTTTTTGTCCATTTACCAAATCCTGGGCCTTTGTTGCCATGACAGGCTTCGAGCTAACCGAGAAAAAGGTGAATGCACATTGACTTAAAACATCACCCTGCTTTTGCGCAAGAGCTGCCAAACCTGCTATGGCGTAATCACCATGACGCCTAGATAGTTCATGGAAATAAAAAACTTCCTGACTAGTGGCGAGCGGAATTTCCGTAGCCACCAGAATTTCATCTGGCTCTAAGGAAGTGGTGTACAAATCAATAAAGAAATCGTCTGCAGAAATTCGGCGCTCTCCAGCAGGGCCTTGAATAATCATGGTTGCCCGTAATGTCAAACTACAGGCAGGCCATTCTGCTGCGGGATCCCCGTAAGCAAGCGAACCACCCCAGGTACCTAGATTACGGATTGCACGATGGGCAATATGGGGTGCGGCTGCCTTTAGTAAGGGGGCATGCTTGGCAATTAACTCAGAATCTTCAATTTCAGTATGGGTAACCAATGCACCGATTCTCAAGTGATCACCCTCTAAAGTGATCCCTTTGAGTTCAGCTAAATCAGTAATATCAATCAGAACACTTGGTTCTGATAAGCGCATATTGAGCGTCGCTAGCAGGGTTTGTCCGCCAGCGATTAATTGGGCATCATCGCCCGCTTCAGCCAGTAAGGACAAAGCATCTTGCAGCGCCTTGGGCTTTATGTAATCAAATGCTGCTGCTTTCATTGCATCTCCTCCACCACTAATCAATCAAGCCTTAAGGCTTTTTATTATTGTTTAGTTTTTATTTCAGTTATTTTTAAACGACTTTTTTATTCACCACTAGCACCGGAATCCAATGCGATTGCCTCTCCACCTAATTCTGTTGCAAATTTCTGAAAGAAGTCATCTGCAATCTTTTTGGCGGAAGCGCTAATTAAGCGTCCGCCAATTTGCCCCAGCTTCCCACCGATAGATGCTTCGGTTGTATAGGAAACCAGCGTCCCACCCTCTGCCTGCTTGAGCTCGACACGGGAACGCCCTTTGGCAAAACCAGCGGCGCCGCCAGACCCTTCGAATGCCATCGAGCAAGATTGGTTTGGAACGATGTCACTCAGAAGCAATTTCCCAGAAAAACGCGCCCGTACGGGCCCAATCTTGAACATCACTTTGGCATGGATCTCTTCAGGTGAAATGCGACTAATTTCTTCGCAACCCGGAATAGACTTGGCAAGCACATCAATATCATTCAACCCCTTCCATACATCAGGGATAGGAGCAGCTATGAGTTGCTCACCATTCAGTTCCATTAGATCTCCTTGGGGTTTGTACGAATAGAGTCTTATCTACCAACTGCTCAACAATGTACCATTATTTAACTTTTGGTCAATAAGTCCAAATTCGGATAAACCCTGAGAATTCATGAGCTTTAACGAAGACCACACCTCAAGCATCAGAAGGGCCTCAAATATAGTTGAGGAGATGGCACCAGCTCGTCGCCGCATGAATACTGCGGACCGAAAGCGCCAAATTCTTGATCGCGCTATTCAGTTCTTTGCCAAACATGGTATCGATGGCCAGCTACGAAATCTGACGAAAGAGTTGGGGGTTACCCATACCCTGCTTTACCACTACTTTCCTACTAAAGAAGCATTGATCAAAGCGGTTTACCAGGAGGTCTTCGAATCCCGCTGGAAGCCTGAATGGGAGGAGCTATTAGATGACAAGCTTCTCTCGCCCGAAGAAAAGTTAAATGCGTTTTATCTTGACTATAGTAATACGGTGCTCACCTATGACTTTGTACGTATTTTGATTTTTTCAGGCTTAAGCGATCACTCTATTAGCGATCGATTCTTTGAACTTCTCCGCTCTCGTCTGCTGCCCAGACTCATTCGGGAAACCCGCAAATATTGCGAGCGTTCAACTAGACCTAAGCCGACCCATCGAGAATTAGAATTCTTAATGGGGCTGCATGGTGGCATCTTTTATATTGGCATGCGCCGCTGGATCTATGGTCAAGCGATTTATGACGATAGTAGGCCGGATGCAGAGCAAGACATTATTCGTGATCGCATTCGATCCTATCTACTTTCAGCAAAAACCCTCTTTGCGTAATTTCAAAGGTAACTATGACTAATTTAAGCCTAAATCACTTCTCCATCCGCAGCCTCGAGATTGAAAAGACCACAGAGTTCTATAGCAAACTATTTGGTCTTACCGTGGGACCGCGCCCAGAATTTCCCTTCCCTGGTGTCTGGCTATATAACGGCGATGAGAGTAGCTGGGCCAACGCCGTACTGCACCTGATCGCAATTGATAAGAATGATCCAAACGGATTAAAACAATACTTAGGAGAACGTGATCCCAGCTCTCTTCATGGCTCTGGCGCGGTAGACCACATTGCTTTCTTTGCCACAGGTCTTGAAGAAAAGATCACTCTGCTAAAAGAACTCAAGGTTCCATACCGCGAGCGTACTGTTCCTGTTCTTAAGCTTCATCAGATTTTTTTGGATGATCCTAATGGCGTGGTGATTGAATTAAATTACCCAGCTGAAGAGAAAACTGCTCTGGATACCAAGGTAGCTTAAGAGAAGACATGGCAAAAATACTAGTAGTTGGTGGATCTCTTGGTGGTTTGTTTGCAGCAAATATTTTGCTGCGACAAGGCCATGATGTCACCTTGCTAGAAAAGGCTACCGGTTCCCTAGATGGTCGTGGCGCAGGAATTGTGACACATGATGCGCTAGCTGAAGCCTTGCGTGCAGCTGGTGTCACGGTTGATAATTCCCTTGGAGTGCCAGTGAGAAAACGCGTTACCTTGGGCGCTGATGGACAGACTTTAGGTGAAATGGAGCTCCCCCAAATACTGACCTCTTGGAGCCGCCTGTATCACATGCTCAAGGAAAACTTTCCTACTGAGCGCTATCTACAAGGTAAAACGGTAAAAACAATATCTCAAGATGCAAATGCAGTACAAGTTGGTTGCGATGATGGCAGTCAATATGAGGCCGAGTTATTGATTGCTTCTGATGGCATTCGCTCTGGCGTTAGGGCGCAGCTTGCTCCCGAGATTCAGCCTGAATATGCAGGGTATATTGCGTGGCGCGGAGTCTGTGACGAATCAGTACTGTCTCAGTACACGCTGGATACGCTGTTTAACTACTTCGGTTTTTGTCTGCCAAGCGGTGAGCAGATGCTGGGCTATCCAGTAGCTGGGTCTGGTAATGACACCCGCCCAGGAAAACGACGCTATAACTTTGTTTGGTATCGTCCTGCATCTGAATCTCAGGAGCTAATCAAGTTGCTGACAGATGATGCTGGTCATTACTATCCAATTGGCATCCCTCCTTCTAAGGTTTCTGGAAAACATATAGCAAATATGCGTAAAGAAGCCCAAGCAATCCTCGCGCCCCAATATACGGAGATCTTAGAAAAAACGGTCTCTCCATTTTTACAAGCGATTTATGACGTCCGTTCTGAGCAAATTGTTTTTGGCAGAGTTGCTTTGATGGGCGATGCAGCATTTGTGGGTAGACCACATGTAGGAATGGGTGTAACGAAAGCAGGAGATGAGGCAATCGTCATTGCCAGACATATTGCTAAGCTGGGTGCCAGTCCAGAAGCTCTCAAGGCATACGGAGACGAACGCCTGAAATTAGGCCAGCAGGTAGTTGCCAGAGCCCAGTATTTGGGCCGCTATATGCAAGCGCAAGGGAGTAAAGGGACAAGGGATAACGCTAAGCTCAAAAGGAACGCCGATACTGTAATGGCAGAAACCGCCATAGATATCAGTGATTTATTAGCCCAAGGGAAAGCAGTGCCTGAATCCACGCATTAGTTGGTACTTTCAGTTAAGATTTATGAAACAAAAAAGTATTCTTATTCAAACACCGTTTTAAATGGAGGAGACAACCATGACACAAAAAGTAACGAGTCAAACTAGAAGAAAAATATTGATTGGTGGAGCTACAGTTGCAAGCACCCCACTTTGGTTAAATGTTGCTAAGGCCCAAGCCGATACTATTAAGATCGGTTTTCCAACTCCCTTAACTGGTCCATTTTCAGCAGAAGCTCAGGATCAAGTAAAGGCAGCTGAATTGGCCATTAAAGAATTTAATGATGCCGGTGGATTTAACGGTCGCAAAGCCGAACTCTTAGTACGTGATGACAAATTAAATCCTGGTGAAGCTGCTACACGCACATTAGAGCTCATTGAAAAAGATAAAGTGAACTATGTGGTTGGCTCACTATCTGCCGCCACACAACTTTCAATCAATGCGGTTTGTAAAGAACGTAAAGTACTTTTTAATTCCATCAGCCAGTCTGATGCGATTAACGAAGCCAAAGACTGGAGTGTCTATACGTTCCACGAAGCTTTAAACCCAACGATGACTGCAGGAGCTGTGGCTCGTTATTCCATTCCTCGCTTTGGTAAAAAGATTGTGTTCCTCACGGCCGACTATGCTTATGGTCACGAGATGGTGCGCGCCTTTGAACGTGCCGGTAAAGAAATGGGCGCTACCACTCTGGCAGATATTCGCCATCCACTAGGCGCCTCTGATTACTCGGCTTTCTTGCCCAGAATCAAAGCCTTAAACCCTGACATTTTAGTGCTCTGTAACTTTGGCCGCGACCTTGTTAACTCCGCAAAACAATGTACTGACTTTGGCCTGAAATCCAGCATGAAGATTGTTACGCCCGTCTTGCTCTATACCTCACGTCTTGCTGGTGGTCCAGAAGCATTTGAAGGTATCGCTGGTGGCACCTCCTATTACTGGGGCCTAGAGGATCGCATTCCAACAGCCAAAACATTTAATGATGCTTTCCGCAAAATGTATAACGGTTCAGTGCCATCCGATTACGGCGCCCTAGGTTACGCTGGGGTGAGGAGTGTTCTAGCCTCGATCAAGATTGCCAAATCCACTGAAACCATGAAGGTAGTTGCCGCCATGGAAAATCTCAAATACGATTGGTACAAAGGTCCTGAGTACTATCGTAAGTGCGATCACCAAGCCGTTCAAACCGTCATTATTGTCGAGTCCAAATCCAAGAATATGAAAGACAAATACGATGTCTTCAATATTCTGACTATCGAACCCACTACTGAGAAAAATATGCGCAGTTGCGCAGAGCTAGGCCACAAAGCCTAATACCAAATCTCAGGGTAGATCACTTGATTTACCCTGATTCACTCCCCTTGAACCAGTTTGGTCATGGGGAGTTTTTCTGAGTACATTTATGACCGGTCTATCATTCGAACTTTTATGCATGCAGTTGCTAACGGGCATTGCCCTAGGCAGTATTTATGCACTCCTTGCTTTAGGCTTATGTCTTATTTTTGGCATGCTCAATGTAGTGAACTTTGCCCATGGTGCTTTCTTTATGGTGGGCGCATTTTTAGGCGTCTATTTCTTAGGGGTAACCGGTAACTTTTGGTTTAGTCTTGTCTTAACACCGCTCGTTACTGGAGGTCTTGGTTTATTCACCGAGCGCTTCTTAGTAAGACCTCTGTATGGTCGCGGTATAGATTACCCTCTGCTACTGACCTTTGGCCTATCCTATGTTTTGATTGAAGTGATGCGAGTGACTTTTGGTATTGAAGGACTCCCGTCGGTGACGCCTGCTGGCCTTGGCGGAACAATAAATGTAGGCATTGGCGACTTCCCAAAATATCGCCTCTTCCTGATTGCCGCAACTGCCCTCATTATTTTTGGCGTCTGGTTTTTTATTCAAAAAACTCGCTATGGACTGATTATTAAAGCCGGTGCAGCCGATCAAGAAATCGTCAAAGTGTTAGGTATTGATATTGCCAAAGTTTGGCTACTGGTATTCGGTCTTGGTTGCGCGATTGCTGGTCTATCCGGAATCCTGGCTGCGCCAACTCGCTCAGTCAATCCAGAAATGGGTATACCCATTCTTGCTGAGTCATTTGTAGTAACTGTTGTAGGTGGCATGGGCTCACCAGTTGGCGCAGTGGTAGCAGGACTTTTGGTTGGTGTTGTCTATAGTATGACTTCACTCTTCTTTCCCGAGCTAGCCGAACTCTCTATTTTTGTATTAATGGCAGTGGTCTTATTGATTCGTCCACAGGGCCTTTTTGGTAAAGCGGGGGCGATGGGCTAAAGCCCTCAATATTGATGAAGTCATTTTTCCAACTTATTGCGCGTCACCGAGTACTTGCCAGCACCCTTTTCCTGGCGATATTTCCATTCATCATGCCCTACGAGGCCTTAGCGATTAATATTTTGATCTTCGGCTTGTTCGCCATGGGATTTAATCTCTTATTTGGCTATATGGGTCTACTGTCTTTTGGTCATGCAGCCTTCTTAGGTATTGGCAGCTACTTCACCGGTATTGCTATTGTTCATTACGGGGTCCCTTGGGCCGCTGCCATTCTGATTGGAATAGTGGGTGCAGCGCTTGGCGGACTCATTATGGGCTTTCTCGCAATTCGTACGCGTGGCATCTACTTCTCTATGGTGACCTTAGCGCTTGGTCAAATTGTTTACTACATTTTCTATAAAGCAGAAAGTTTTACTGGTGGTGAAAATGGCTTACGGGGTGTCCGCGTAGATACATTCAATATCCTTGGAATTCCAGTCGATTTTTTAAATCCGCTAGTGAAGTACTACATCATCTTATTTTTTGTTGTGATCGCAATCTGGCTAATCTCTCGTATTCTGAATTCACCATTAGGTGCAGTCATGGAGGCGATTCGGGAAAATGAGAAACGTGCCGCAGCCTGCGGTTTTGATGTCGCAAAAACAAAGCTCTTGGTCTTCGTCCTCTCAGCAGCCATTTGTGGCTTAGCGGGATCACTTCGTGCCCTCCATCTCTCTATCGTACCAATTGACTCTTTGCACTACTTGCAATCTGGTCAAGCCGTCATGATGAGTATCTTAGGTGGCATGGGAACATTTTTTGGGCCTTTTATTGGCGCGGCTGTCATGCTGTACCTGGAAGATGTTGTTACTACCTTCACTAAACATTGGATGGCTGTGATCGGTCTGGTATTCATGTTCTTTGTACTATTTTTCCCTAAGGGCATCTGGGGAACAATTCTAAGCAAGCTCAACATTCAGCGGGATTCAAAATAATGAATAGCCCATCAACTACCCCCATCCTTGAGGCGCGTAATGTTAGCAAAAGCTTTGGTAAGTTTAAAGCTCTACAAAATGTATCCACCAGCTTTATGCCTGGTTCACTGACTGCAATCATTGGCCCTAACGGCGCAGGTAAAAGCACCTTCTTTAATGTCTTAAGTGGTGCCTTCCCTCCAAGCAGTGGACAAATCTTATTCAATGGCAAAGATATCACTGGTATGCAGCAATATGAGTTTGCACGCATTGGTATATCGAAAAGCTTTCAAATCACCAACGTATTCAAGCAGCTGAGTGTTCATGAAAATGTGCGTGTTGCTGCGCAAATGGAAACTGCACGTTATGATTTTCTACGTAACGCCCAAAGTTATTCTGAACCTATTGAGTTAGCTGATCAATTACTTCGTCGCGTCAATCTCGAGCATTTACGCAATAAGAAGACTGGCGACTTAGCCCATGGTCAACAGCGCGCCCTAGAAATCGCAATGGCTTTGGCCTGCAATCCTAGTCTACTGCTACTGGATGAGCCTACTGCAGGAATGTCCCCAGAAGAAACGCTAGTGATGATGGATCTTATTCGCACTTTAGCAAGTGAACGCACTGTCATTTTGGTTGAACACAAGATGAAACTCATCATGGGTCTTTGCAAACGCATCATCGTTCTTCATCATGGAGAATTTTTGGCTGAGGGTACCCCTGAAGAAATCCAAAATAATGCCGAAGTACGTCGCGTGTACTTAGGCCAAGGTTAATTTAAAGGCACACAATGCTGCAAGTTGAAAACTTAAACGCCTGGTACGACCGAAGTCACGTCTTGCAAGGAGTCTCCTTACAGGTGAATAAAGGTGAGATTGTTACCTTAATGGGGCGCAATGGCGCTGGTAAGACTACTACTCTGCGGACGCTGATGGGCCTCTTGTCCAAACGTGAAGGTAAAGCATCTATTGATGGCACGTCTTTTTTAGATTTACCTGCCCATGAGCGGTTTCACTTAGGGCTTGCCTATGTACCAGAAGATCGGCGCATCGTTCCCGGGCTCACAGTCAAAGAAAATCTAGAACTAGGAGTAATTGCCCAAAAAAATCGTGGTGATATGAGTGCCTTAGTTGATGAAATCGCTGAAACCTTTCCTAGACTTAAAGAACGTCTTGATCAAGACGGCACTTCCATGTCGGGTGGTGAGCAACAAATGCTGGCGATTGCTAGAGCGATGATCGGTAAACCGAAAGTCATCTTATTAGATGAACCTTCGGAAGGCATCATGCCAGTACTCGTCGAAGAAATGTTTGCGCTTTTTGCCAATCTCAAAGCTCAAGGTCTCACCATTCTGCTGGTTGAGCAAAACGTACAACAAGCATTAAAGATTTCAGACCGGGCTTATATCTTGGATCAAGGTGAGATCGTGTTTCATGACACGGCCCAAAACCTCTTAAATAATGACGAGATTCAGCAGAAGTATTGCGCTGTTTAATACAGTCTAAGCATTAGATAAGATGTAACCAGCGCCCTAATTGCTGCCATACGCTATCAGGGACAAGGGTAAGTAACCAAGTCATACTGAGATAGCGGAGTAATTTTCCAAAGAACATATACACCATACAAGGGAGCCAAGCTAAGCGCAGCCAGCCTGCTGCAACACAAAGAGGATCCCCAACACCAGGCAGCCAAGCTAGAAGCAATATCTTCGGGCCCCAGTCTTTCAGCCATGTATGCAGACGGCCCTTGGTCTTAATCTCGACTGACTTGATTCCTTTGCTAGCCAAAAAACCGAGCCACCAATCAAACATCCCTCCCAGGGTATTGCCAATAGTAGCGACAAGGATTGCAATCCAATAAATCTGTGGGTTGATCGTGATATAGCCAAATAAAATTGGCTCGGAACCGACCGGCAGCAAAGTTGCTGATAAAAATGCGCTGATGAATACCGCAGGTAAACCAATGGCTGGCATACCAAACCAGCCAAAAAAATGCTCAAAGAATGGATCCATTAAGCCAGAATTCCTGATTTTTTCAGAATAGCGATTTGTTCTTCAGTAAGGCCAGCGGATTTGAGAACGACATCAGTATGTTCTCCAAGTGTCGGGGCACGATACCGAATTGCACCCGGATTTTGAGAAAGCTTAGGAATGATTCCAGGAACCTGTACTTTAAGGCCATTGGCTGCTTGCACAGTTTCAATTACGCCACGCGCCTGGTAGTGAGGATCTTCAGCAATATCTTTTGCGGTGTAGATTTTTCCCGAAGGTACGTCAGCGTGTTTTAGGGCTTGAATCACTTCATCTAAACCTAGCGTCGCGGTCCAAGCATTAATCGCTGCATCAATTTCGCTCGCTCGCTTGGCACGTCCGTCATTGTGCGCAAGCGTAGGATCCTCACCCAAGTCCGATCGACCAATGAGAGCCATCAAGCGCTTATAAATGGAGTCTCCATTACCAGCAATCAGGACATACTGGCCATCACTACAGCAATAGGCGTTAGATGGTGCGATTCCAGGTAAAGCGCCCCCGGCGGGCTGACGTATTGCTCCAAATGCGGAATACTCCGGCAAGAGACTCTCAGTCAAATTAAATACTGCCTCATATAAGGCGACATCAATCATTTGCCCTTGTCCACCGCGAGCGTCCCTTTCATAGAGGGCCAATAAGACGCCAATAGCCCCATGTAGGCCTGCGATGGTATCTCCAAGAGAAACGCCAGCTCTAACGGGAACCTCGCCAGGATGGCCTGTGATGTAACGTAAGCCAGCCATTGCTTCACCAATGGCTGCAAAGCCAGGCTCATCTCGCCTTGGCCCATCCTGACCATAGCCAGAGATGCGCAACATAATGAGTTTCGGGTTAGTTTTATGTAAATCTTCCCAGCCAAGACCCCACTTCTCTAGAGTTCCTGGCCGAAAATTTTCTATGACCACATCAGCCTCGAGCGCCAATTGCCTCGCAATGACTTGACCTTCTTTTACCCGAAGATCCAAACAAATCGATTGTTTATTGCGGGATTGCGCCTGCCACCAAACTGAAGTGCCCTCATGAAGCATTCTCCATTTGCGCAAAGGATCTCCCTCACCTGGAGATTCCACCTTTATAACCTCAGCTCCAAAGTCCGCAAGCGTTTTAGACGCAAATGGGCCAGCAATGAGTTGGCCGAGCTCTAACACTTTGACCCCTGCGAGGATTTGTTGGTGATTATTCTGCATTGAAATGTCTGCGCCCTTCATTAATCTAATGACCGTTAGTCTATTTTCGCCCTATTTCTATCATTTTCCAGTATTTTCAAATCTTGCTTAAACTAGCACCTAAATCAGAAAATAATCCTTAAAACCTATCACTTGAGACTTTCATGAACCTACCCATTCCTAAGCCAGATCAATATCAAGATATGCGTGAGGCCTTACGTGATCTTTGTGGAAAATTTGACTCGAGCTATTGGCAAAAAGTAGACCACGAACGCGCCTATCCAGAGGCCTTTGTTAACGCGATTACCGAAGCAGGTTGGTTAGCTGCCTTGATTCCAGAAGAGTATGGTGGCTCCGGATTAGGTTTAGCAGAGGCCTCAGTCATCATGGAGGAAATTAACTTTTCCGGTGGAAACGCAGGGTCATGTCATGGCCAAATGTACAACATGGGCACTTTGCTCAGACATGGATCTGAAGCACAGAAACAACTGTATCTGCCCAAGATTGCGAATGGCGAGCTACGCCTACAAAGTATGGCAGTAACAGAGCCCACAACTGGTACCGACACCACCAAATTGAAAACTACTGCAGTCAAAAAAGGCGACAAGTATGTGGTGAATGGTCAGAAGGTTTGGATCTCCCGCATTCAACATTCTGATTTAATGATTTTGTTAGCACGCACAACGCCGATTAGTGAAGTACAACGTAAATCTGAAGGCATGTCTATCTTCATCGTCAACCTCGCAGATTCCATTGGTAAAGGTATGGAAATCAGACCGATTGCCAATATGGTGAATCATGAAACCAATGAAGTGTTCTTTGATAATTTAGAAATCCCAGCAGAGAATCTCATTGGTACTGAAGGCCAAGGATTTAAATATATTTTGGATGGCTTAAATGCAGAACGGGTACTGATTGCTGCGGAATGTATTGGTGACGCCTATTGGTTTATTGATAAAGCGAGACGTTATGCCAATGATCGCGTCGTCTTTGATCGTCCGATTGGCAAAAATCAAGGTATTCAATTTCCGATTGCCGAAAGCTATATCGAAACTGAAGCAGCCAATCTCATGCGCTTCAAAGCATGTGAACTCTTTGATGCCCATCAGCCCTGTGGCCCTGAATCAAATATGTCCAAGTACCTAGCTGCTAAAGCCTCATGGGAGGCAGCGAACGTGTGTATTCAAACGCATGGTGGCTTTGGCTTTGCCAATGAATATGATGTGGAGCGCAAGTTCCGAGAAACCCGCCTCTACCAAGTGGCGCCAATCTCCACTAACTTAATCTACTCTTATATAGCCGAGCATGTTCTGGGTCTCCCAAGATCCTTCTAATTGGAAATGAATATGCGCGTTCGCCCCTTAGATGGCATTACTGTTGTTGCGCTAGAGCATGTCATTGCTGCGCCCTTTTGCACCCGTCAGTTAGCAGATTTGGGGGCTCGAATCATCAAGATTGAACGTCCTGGTGGCGGAGACTTTGCAAGGGGATATGACACCCAAGTTGAGGGGCTCTGCTCTCACTTTGTTTGGGTTAATCGCTCTAAAGAAAGTTTGACACTCGATCTCAAACAAGAATCTGCGGTAACGGTTTTAAAGAATCTACTCAAAACTGCTGATGTCTTTGTACAAAATCTTGCCCCAGGAGCGGCTGCTCGCATGGGACTTACTGCAGAGATCCTGCAAAAAGAAAATCCGCAGTTAATTATGTGCGCTATCTCTGGCTATGGCAGTGATGGTCCTTATCGAGATAAAAAAGCCTACGACTTACTCATCCAAAGTGAGGCTGGATTCCTCTCCGTTACCGGCACACCCGATACGCCCAGTAAGGCAGGTAACTCGATCGCTGATATTGCTGCTGGTATGTACGCCTATAGCAATATATTAGCCGCTCTATTACAAAGAGGAAAAACCGGTAAAGGCACCGTTATTGATATTTCTATGTTGGAAGCGCTGAGCGAATGGATGAGCTTTCCGATGTATTACGCTTATAAGGGTGCTCAAGCGCCCTCCAGGAACGGTGCCTCACACGCTACCATTTATCCATACGGCCCCTTTAAAGCAGGCGACGGTAAGACTGTCATGCTAGGGCTGCAAAATGAACGCGAATGGGCACAGTTTTGTGAAACAGTATTAGAAAACCCCGAGCTAGCACAAGATGAACGCTTCAATAAAAACTTTAAGCGCAATGAGAAGCGGGTTGAGCTGCTAGAGATTATTGAAACCTGCTTTAGTAAGTTAACAGCTGAACAACTGATCGCAAGATTAGATAAAGCCCAAATTGCCAATGCCCAGCTAAATGATATGGAAGGTCTTTGGCATCATCAACAGCTCAAGGCACGTAATCGTTGGGCTGAGGTTGATACTCCGGCAGGCCCCATCCCAGCCCTTCTACCACCAGGACTCAATGACAGCTATGACTATCGCATGGATCCCATTCCAGATGTAGGAGAGCATACCGATGCCATTCTGAAAGAACTAGGAATGACAGAATCTGCGATCGCTAGCATGCGCGCTAGTGGCGCAATTTAAAGTAGCGGCGAAGTGAGATGTGCCGCATTTTCTAAATAGTGCTGCCAGCGTGGACGCTCTGCCCATAACTTGGGGTTGACGTAATCAGACTGCGCCAGATATGACTCGATTAAGGCTTGGAGCGTTGCACAAAACTCATTGTCATACACAATGAGACTGATTTCAAAGTTTAGTCGTAGGCTACGTTGGTCAAAATTGACGGACCCGAAGATCGCTGCTTTTCTATCAACCATCAGGCTCTTGGTGTGCAGAAGACCACCATGGAACTCGGCAATCAATACCCCTGAATTTAAGAGGTCTGCGTAATAACTTTTGCTACTCCAAGCAACCAGTTTTGAATCATTTAATTTGGGCACAATTAAGGTGACTTTGACCCCACGCCGCGCCGTTGCCATCAGCGCTTGCATCAGTCCATCATCCGGACCAAAGTATGGAGTCGTAATCGTCAACTCTTCGTTCGCATCAACAATTGCTGAAAGCATTACTTGATACAAAATATCATCTCGATATACCGGACCTGAGGCAAATTCCTGCGCAATGACTCCACCCTCATGTGGGGCTATTGGCGGCTTGTGATCCTTGAAATGGGTAATCTTCGGGTTATCAACACTCCAATCAAAAGAGAAGGTCAGTTCAAACTGAGCGGCCACTGGACCCTCAACCCGCACCATGGCATCGACCCACTCACCTACTCCAGAATCTTGCTTAAAGGTGCGGGGGTCAACCAAATTCATACTCCCAGTCCAAACGATAGTGCTATCGATTACGAATATCTTACGATGTAAGCGAATATCAGCACGACGAAATTGAAACCTGCCAATCTGGATTGGTAATGCTTCCGTTACCTCAATCCCTGCATTCCGAAAGCGGGCTGGCCATTTAGATTTAAACCAATCTTTACTTCCCAATGAATCCAATAAAACCCGGCAAGCAATGCCTCGCTTAGCAGCTGCAATCATGGCCTCACCCACTCGATCTGCATCCCCACCTAAAGCCCAAATATAGAACTCTAGATGCAGACTTTCTTTGGCCTGATTAATTTCATCAATAAAGAGCTGCAGGATTTGTAATGAATTTGTATGTAACTCCACCTTGTTTCCAGCAACGACTGGCGTGCCATTATTTGATGCCGCCAAATGACTAAATAAACGGGCTTCAATTGGTAGCTTTTGCTTATCCTCAGCATACTTTCTGCGCATATCCTCAGTGATCTCAGAATATTCACGATTCATGCGAGTAATTTTTCTGGTGAGTTTACGACCTACAGGACGCTCTCCTATGAGTACATACAAGCAGATACCCACGACCGGGAAACTCATCACAATGAAGATCCAGGCAAATGCAACACCAACTGGCCTTCTCACCGAAATAATCACGCCAATAAAGTAAGTCACTAAGATGAAATGGATTAATAAAATCCAATCAAAATTTAAATTGAGTGAGAGATGTAAAATTTCAGCCAACAATCCATTCATAGCAGCTCCAATTCAGCAGTAATTCCTAGGTGGTCTGATAACTTCATCCATTCATGCAGAATTTCTACAGAATGAATCTTGAGGCCCCTCACATAAATACGATCCATTGGCAGTAAGGGTTTCATACTTGGGAATGTTTTAGCCGGAGAACCGGTCAATACTTCAAATACCTCATGAAAACCCGCCGCCCTCATGGGAGCACTAATCCGGTTTCGCCAATCATTAAAGTCTCCAGCCACGATGGTGGGTCCATCGTGTGTCAGTTCTTCAATATAGCCAATAATCTCGTCCAATTGGCGTTCTCTGCCCCTCTCAAATAAAGCAAGATGAACACAGAAACAATGAATGGGTTTATCTATACCGGCAAACTGAATCATGCTATGGAGTAGCCCACGCCGTTCAAAGCGATATGCAGAAATATCGTAATTCGCACCCTTATGTAGTGGATGCTTAGAAAGGATGGCGTTGCCGTGGTGACCATCGGGGTACTCCACATTTTTTCCGTAATGCCAGTCATGCCAAAAGTCTTCTGACAAAAAATGGGTTAGCTCTGTTAGCGGCCAGTGCCCAAAACGCCTCACTCTGCCGCGGTGCTCTTGTTGTAGCTCTTGTAAAAATAGCAGATCAGGATAGTGAGTGCGCATTTTCTGGCGTAATTGATAAATGGTTGAATGCCGATGTAAAGGAGATAAGCCTTTATGTACATTCATACTCATGACCGAAAAACGTGCGCTGCTATTTTGAGTCATGAAAACTCTCCTGCGGCACGCTGCCGCCTCAGTCTTGCCTGATAAATTTCCCCTTCGACTAAGTCTTGACATTGCATACACTTATTACAAATGGACGCCTGCTCACGCAAGTCTTCAATGGAGTCTATTTGATGGGAATCCAGATACTCTCGCAAATCCAAATCGAGGACCTCATTACAGAGGCATACCACTTCAGCCATAAGTTAAAAATAGGGTAAAAGATCTCATTCATCCTATTTTGCCATTGGCTTGATAGAATCAAGCGCATGTTGACTGCTTTCCAAGACGCCCTCGCTTTACTTGCCCATCTGGATGCTGGAGTTATTGGGATCGTCCTCGTTTCTCTTCAAGTAAGCTTAACGGCCCTTTTCTTTGGGACCCTGCTAGGACTTCCAATCGGCGCCCTGTTGGCTACAGAGGAATTTAGCGGCAAAAAGGGGATTATTGTGACTTTAAATACCCTCATGGGTGTCCCAACCGTGATTGTTGGTGTGATTGTTTATTTAATGCTGTCTCGGACGGGGCCTTTAGGGGCTTGGGGGTGGCTATTTACACCCAAGGGCATGATCTTGGCCCAAGTGCTGCTCACAACCCCTCTCATCGCCGCCCTAAGTAGGCAAATCTTGGAGGATTCCTGGAGAATTCACCGTGACTCCTTCCTGAGTCTCCGCTTACCCCCTATGTCACGCTATAAATGGCTTATCTGGGATTGTCGCTTCTCTCTCACGATTGCCATCCTTGCTGGACTCGCTAGGGCTATTTCAGAAGTGGGTGCCGTCATGATCGTCGGCGGCAATATTGATCACTCTACTAGAACTATGACAACTGCTATCGCGCTAGAAACCAGCAAAGGGGATCTTCCACTTGCACTAGCACTGGGGATCGTCTTACTTGGCATTGTGCTGTTAGCCAATTTATTTACTTTTGCCGTTCGTCAGATTGCAGAGCGTCGCTATGGGTAATATGACTGAACAATTTGAGAAGTACATTGAACTCAAAGACATTACAGTGAAAAGTGATGGGAGGATTATTCTCAATATTCCTCACGCCATTATTCCAGCTGATCGTATTACTGCCTGCATTGGTCCGAATGGGGCAGGAAAGACTACTTTATTGAAACTGTTAGACGGCCTCATCAAGCCAGATACGGGAACAGTGAAATATTCATTCACTCATAAAACCGCATTGGTTTTGCATCACACTCCCATGATTAAGGCCTCAAGCAAAGCCAATTTAGGTATCGTGACAGATGCCGATCCTTCAATTACTGAAACCCAAATCAACGAAGTAATTGACCGAGTAGGTCTTGGCAAACTAGCACTTAGCCCTGCACATAAACTCTCTGCGGGTGAGCGGCAAAAGCTATGCTTAGGTAGAGCTATTTTGCAAAAGCCCAATTTGGTTTTATTAGATGAGCCTACCGCTAACCTAGATCCCAATACTACCGAACAAGTTGAAGAAATCATCCGTCAATTTGATCGAAATGAAACAGATGTAATTTTTTCATCTCATCAACTTGCACAAGTACAGAGACTGGCCGAGTACATCATTTTCATTGATCAGGGTGAGATAAAAGAAAAGGGACCCGTAGGCCCCTTCTTTTTAGATCCCCAAACACAGGCTGCTAAACGCTACCTACATCAAGAATTACTAACTGATTAAATAGTTACTTTGCTGCTGGCGCTGCTATAGGTGCAGCGGCCGGCGCTACAGCTGCAGTAACTGGAGCAACAAATGGTGGAGGCGCTGTGCATGCAGCAGGTGCTGCAGTACCAGCTACCTTGAATCGATCAGCAACTCGGTTTTGCGCTTGGCAAAGTTGATAAGCGCCCATTCTATCGCCATAAGCAGCTTTGGCTTTTGCTAGGTTAGCTGCTTCTTGTGCCTCTGGAGGTAATGGAGGAAGAGTTGCAAATGCCGAAGCAGATACAAATGCGCAAAATGTAAAAGCAATGATTTTCTTCATGGCCATATCCTTATTTATTCACTTTGTCATACCAGAGCTCATGATGCTCTTTAGCCCAAGTAGCATCCACATAACCTGTCAACATGCCATCCGAAGAGCCCTGCATACCAATTGATCCGATATAAATGTGCCCCATAGCCATCGCAGTCATTAGGAGCGCAGCGCTACCATGAATAATATTAGCTATCTGCATCGTGCCACGGATGTACTGGACTTCCATAAAAGGCACAATCATATCGAGTACAAAACCAGAGCTCGAGATTACTAGGCCTAAGAAGGTCATACCAAACCAAAACCAAATTTTTTCACCGAAGTTAAAGAAGCCTGCAGGGGGATGCTTCCCACCGAACATTCCACCGAAGGACTTTAACCAAGTAAGATCACCTTGTCCCGGGATATTTCTGGTTGCAAATAGCAAGAAGAAAATCACGATGCTTAGAGTAAACAAAGGGCCAGAGTAGTTGTGAATATTTTTACAGATGTTCAGAAAGCTGCCATAAGCAAGGCCACCCATTAAAGGCATTGCAAAATATTTACCATACAGTATTAATAGCCCTGTCAAAGCAAGGCCAATGAAGCTAGCCGCCATCACCCAGTGGGTAAAACGCTCGAAGCC
>Ga0194037_1000928_pt1 | contig 22274 bp, 22 predicted proteins | sample JunL306m_MetaG_FD_148653 | JGI IMG/M metagenome (GOLD analysis project Ga0194037, IMG submission 148653) | Anoxic zone freshwater microbial communities from boreal shield lake in IISD Experimental Lakes Area, Ontario, Canada - Jun2016-L304-6m | ecosystem: Environmental > Aquatic > Freshwater >...
AGTAGCTGCGGAAAAAACCAAACATGATGTAGTGGGAAAATAGAAGTTGTTAATGAAAATATATAGGAATGATACTCTAGCGCCCCATGAATCTTGATGATGTCCAGCGCATTGCGCACCTTTCCCGACTTGAGTTAAGTCAGGCAGAAGCTGAGGCAGTTTTGCCTCAATTGCAGGCTATTTTTTCCCTGGTTGAGGAAATGCAGGCAGTTGACACAACTGGTCTTGAGCCCTTGGCTCACCCTATCCTGTTTTTGCGTGATTTGGCTCAACCATTACGTGCTGACCAGGTTACCGAATCAAACCACCGAGCTGAAAATATGAAATCAGCCCCCGCTGAGCATGAAGGCTACTTCTTAGTACCCAGGGTGATTGAATGAGTTGGCACAACACCCCTATCTCGTTAATGGCGCAGGCGCTGGCAGCAAAAGAGGTTTCCAGCACGGAGTTAACCCAGTACTTTTTAAATCGGATTGAGGCTGGAAAACAGTGGAATGCATACCTTGATGTGAACGCTCACTTAAGTTTAGAGCAAGCATCTAAAGCAGATCAATTAATTTCTTCAGGAAAGTCTGGCAAATTAACAGGCATACCCGTAGCCCATAAAGACGTCTTTGTCACCCGCGGCTGGAAGTCGACTGCAGCCTCCAAAATTTTGGCTGGCTATCAGAGTCCTTTTGATGCGACCGTAGTTTCGAACTTGGGAATTCCAGATGAAAGTAATCCAAACGGGGCCGGCATGGTTTGCCTTGGCAAGACCAATATGGATGAATTTGCAATGGGCTCTTCCAATGAAAACTCAGCCTATGGACCCGTCTTAAATCCCTGGAATGCAGCCTATGTTGCGGGAGGTTCCTCAGGGGGGTCAGCCGCAGCCGTTGCTGCTGGACTAGCCCCCATTGCTACGGGCACGGATACGGGCGGCTCGATTCGTCAGCCAGCTGCATTTTGTGGCTTAACCGGAATTAAGCCCAGCTATGGGCGTGTGTCCCGCTACGGCATGATTGCCTACGCCTCATCTTTAGACCAAGCTGGACCGATGGGTAAATCTGCAGAGGATTGCGCATTGTTACTTTCAGCAATGTCTTCTCACGACCCCCGTGATTCCACTTCGCTCGCTGATTCTGGTGAAGACTACGCTCGTTACCTGAATCAAAGCTGGCAGGCGGGCAATACCAATCCTGCAAAACCATTAGAGGGTTTACGTATTGGTTTACCTAAAGAATTCTTCGCCGAAGGTTTGGCAGTAGAGGTTGCTAAGTCAGTAAATGAAGCGGCCAAAACTTTAGAAAGTCTAGGCGCCAAGCTTGTTGAGGTGAGTTTGCCTAAAACGAAGTTGTCCATTCCTGTGTATTACGTATTAGCCCCTGCTGAAGCTTCCAGTAACTTGAGTCGTTTTGATGGTGTGCGTTATGGGTTGCGTGCCAACGAGTACAAAGATCTAGGTGACATGTATCAAAAGTCGCGTACCGAAGGTTTCGGCGCTGAAGTAAAGCGGCGCATCATGATAGGCGCCTATGTTTTGTGTCATGGCTACTACGATGCTTACTATTTACAAGCTCAGAAAATTCGCCGCATTATTGCAGCCGATTTTCAGGCGGCATTCAAAGCTTGTGATGTCATTCTAGGCCCCGTTGCACCAGATGTGGCTTGGCGCTTAGGGGAGAAATCAAAAGATCCCGTACAAATGTATTTGGAAGACATCTACACACTCTCCACGAATTTAGCTGGCTTACCAGCGATGAGTACGCCCTGTGGATTTAATGCAAACAATTTACCGATTGGTATGCAGTTGATTGGTAACTACTTTTCGGAAGCGCGCTTATTGCAAGTGGCTCATCAATATCAGCAAGCCACGGATTGGCATTTGCGACAAGCAAGCGGGGTGGCATGATGCAATGGGAAGTCGTTATCGGTCTTGAGACCCACGCACAGCTACAAACCCAATCGAAGATTTTTAGTGGCGCAAGCACGCGCTTTGGGGCAGCACCTAATACCCAAGCCTGCGCGGTGGATTTGGCTTTACCTGGCGTATTACCAGTGCTTAATCGTCAAGCAGTTGAGCACGCTATTCGTTTTGGATTGGCGGTTGGGGCCAAGATTTCACCGGCTAGCATTTTCGCGCGCAAGAATTACTTCTACCCCGACTTACCAAAGGGCTATCAAATTAGTCAAATGGAGACCCCTGTAGTTGTTGGCGGGCATCTTGAGATTTTGGTGGGCGATGAGGTCAAGGTCGTTGAGCTGACCCGTGCCCATATGGAAGAGGATGCTGGTAAGTCAGTTCATGAAGAGGGCTTTATCGGGCCCCATGGTGAGGCCTCTAGCGGCATCGACCTCAATCGTGCTGGGACACCTCTTTTAGAAATTGTGACTGAGCCAGTAATGCGGAGTGCTGCAGAAGCAGTGGCTTATGCCAAGGCGCTACACACCCTTGTGGTTTGGTTGGGTGTTTGTGATGGCAATATGCAGGAGGGGTCTTTCCGTTGTGATGCCAATGTATCGGTTCGCCCGATGGGGCAAAAAGAATTTGGTACGCGTTGTGAGATTAAGAATTTGAATTCATTCCGCTTCTTGGAAGAAGCCATTCAATATGAGGTGCGACGTCAAATTGAATTGATCGAGGATGGCGGTACTGTTGTTCAAGAAACCCGTTTATACGATCCAGATCGGGGTGAAACACGCAGCATGCGCAGTAAAGAGGATGCTAACGATTATCGCTATTTTCCTGACCCAGACTTGTTGCCAGTGGTAATCGATGCCGTATGGATAGCTGAAATTCGCAATCAGATGCCGGTACTTCCTGCACAGCTACGTAAGCAATGGCAGACCGAGTATGGTTTGAGTGCCTACGATGCGCAAATATTGACACAAGATCGTGATACTGCAAAAGTCTTTGAAGAGCTCTCCACTATTGTTGGCAAGCCTCTTGCAAAGGCTGCTGCTAATTTAATTGCCGGTGAATTTGCTTCTTCCTTAAATCGTGCGGGTATTGCAGTAGCAAGTGCGCCATTAAAAGCGGAGAACTTAGCCCCATTGCTGACTCGCGTGGCTGATGGCACGATCTCAAACAAGATTGCTAAGGATATCTTTGCCATACTCTGGGAAGAGGCCGTAGCTGGTAAAGCAATCAGTACCGTAGATCAAGTAATTGACGCTAAAGGACTTAGACAGATTAGTGATAGTGGTGCTTTAGAGACCATCATTGATCAAGTGCTTGCAGCAAATCCGAAATCTGTTGAAGAGTTTCGCGCTGGTAAAGAAAAGGCTTTTAATGCGCTTATTGGGCAGATTATGAAGGCTTCCCAAGGCAAGGCAAATCCTGGTCAGGTGAATGAGTTACTGCGTAAAAAGTTGAGTTAATAAAAGTACTTATTGAGAAAGATATTGAGAAAGAGATAGATGAGCGCAATAGATCCAAAGAAAGCAGAACAAGAAGAGTTAGTTGCGGAGTGGTTGCGGGCAACGCCTGGCTTCTTTGAGCGGTATGCAGACCTCTTTAATGAGATTCGCATTAAGCATCCGCATGAAGATCGCACGATCTCTTTGCAAGAACGTCAAATGACAGTATTGCGCACTCAAAATCAAGAGCTTAATCGTCGCTTGAGCGAAATGCTGCACTTTGGTAGTCGTAACGATAAGACTCAACAAAGTTTAGTCGCTTGGTTGTTACGTTTAATGAAGGCCAACAATACAGCGGATGTTGAAGAGGCAATTACTTCTGGCTTAGCCGACGTTTTTGAGGTGGAGTCAGCGCAACTGCTGTCCCCGAATTCTGCATTTGGACCTTGGATAGATACGCCGCTGTGTGGATCCGCTAAAGAGTTGGCTGCGGCGAGTGTCGCTTTACTGGCGAGCCAAACCACCATTGATCCAGAGTGGCAAAGCATGGTGGCTATTGGCCTGCCGCTGGGTAAGAGCATTGGTGCTGCTCAATCCCCAGCAGTGTTGCTATTGGCAAGCAAAGATGAAACACGCTTCACTGCAGACATGGGTGCTTTCTATCTGCGCCAAATAGCCGAACTAAGCGCTGCAGCTTTGGATCGTGTCCAGGCTTATGAAATTAAAGGCGACTGATTTTCATCCCCTCGTGCAGGAGTATTTGCACGAGCTGCATGTCTTACGTCAACTATCACCGCATACGCTCAAGGCGTATGGCATGGATCTGAGCGATTTACAAACTTTTGCTCAGGAAGATTCCGTTGATTTATTAAAAGTTAGCAATGGTCATGTACGTCGTTGGGCTGGTCGCTTACATTCAAAAGGGAAATCCTCTAGAAGTATTGCCAGGGCACTTTCAGCATGGCGTGGTTGGTATGACTGGCTTACTGAAAAGGATGCCAGGCGAGATGCGCGTGCTGGCAAGGTGGCCGCTAATCTGGTGGCCAATCCCGTTGATGATGTTAAGGCCCCCAAACGCCTAAAGTCCTTACCTAAAGCCCTCTCAGTCGAGCAAGCTCTGGCTCTCGTGAATCAAGCAGTCAAAGAGGCGGAAGCGAAAAAGGATTTGGAATCGATTCGGGATGCAGCCATTATTGATTTACTCTATTCCTCAGGCTTGCGTCTATCAGAGCTGTTGGGGATTGATGTAATGCAAAGTAAAGATCGTCAGCAAGAGTCGGCGGGTTGGCTAGATTGGGATGCTGCTGAAGTGACTGTATTAGGCAAAGGCGGTAAAAGAAGGTCAGTTCCCGTTGGAGGGCCGGCAATGCAATCTCTAAAAATATGGCGCCAGTTCCGAGATGCGGGCGAGTATGTCGAGCAATCGAATGCCCTCTTTTTATCCGCCACTGGAAAGCGCTTATCACCGCGTACCGTGCAAGCACGCTTACGAACCCTGGCAATGCGTGCTGGATTACCAACCCATGTTCACCCCCACATGATGCGCCATAGCTTTGCAAGCCATGTCCTGCAATCCTCCCAAGACTTACGAGCTGTGCAAGAGATGCTGGGTCATGCCAGTATCGCCAGCACCCAAATTTATACGTCCTTAGATTTTCAGCACCTTGCTCGGGCATACGATAAGGCGCATCCACGCGCAAAGGCTGGTAAGGGCTGAGGAACTGGGTAATATAGTGACTTTCCTACTTTGGGAAAACACGATTTGAGAATTTGATTGGATCATTCATGGCGTTAATTCCGGTAACCATTTTGACGGGCTTCTTAGGCAGCGGTAAGACCACTTTGCTTAAGCACATTCTCACTGAGCAGCATGGCAAAAAAATTGCCGTGATCGAGAATGAATTTGGCGAGGAGAATATCGACAATGACATCTTGGTTCAAGACAATCAAGAAAACATCGTGCAGATGAGTAATGGATGCATTTGCTGCACCATCCGCGGAGATCTTGTGGAAGCCTTAAATGAGCTTTGGGAGCAGCGCAAAGATAAGAAAATTAGTTTTGAACGTGTTGTTATTGAAACTACCGGCGTCGCCAATCCAGGCCCGGTTGCACAAACTTTTTTCATGGATGACGACGTTGCAGATCACTATGTGTTGGATGCAGTTGTCACTCTGGTAGATGCCAAGCATGGCCCGCAGCAATTAAATGAGCATGAAGAAGCACAGCGTCAAGTAGGGTTTGCTGATCAAATCTTTATTACCAAGACTGATCTCGTTACGCCAGCTGAAGTGGATGCCTTACGCAAGCGCCTGATGCATATGAACCCAAGAGCACCCATAACAGGCATTTCTAAGGGCGTGGTGCCCTTGGATGCAGTTTTAGACCTCAAGGGATTTAACTTAAACGCTAAGCTCGATATTGACCCGCATTTCTTGGAGCAAGATGATCATGATCACGAACACTGTGGCCACGATCATAGCCACGACCACGATCACAGTACTCATGGCCATGACCATAGCCACGATCATCATGGCCACGCAGGCCATACAGATCGAATTCAATCCTTCGTTTTTCGTAGTGATAAACCCTTTGATCATAAAAAGCTGGAAGACTTCCTCGGAGGTATTTTGGAGGTTTTTGGAGAGAAGATGTTGCGCTATAAAGGGGTGCTCTATGTCAAGGGAAGTAACCGAAAAGTGGTGTTCCAAGGGGTTCATCAGATGATGGGCAGCGATTTAGCTGGTCCTTGGGGTACTGAGCCCAAACAAACCCGCATGGTCTTTATAGGCATTGATTTACCTAAAGACACACTGCTGGCTGGGCTGGAGGGATGTTTGGCATAGTGAGAGTCGGGTACAATCCGCCGCCACGGTCAATATTGATGAATATCGAACAATATTGGTAAAACTGTAGCAAAAGTTTGGCAGAATGAGGCAATAATGCTTCAAATCTAGGAAAGAACGAGATGACGGTAAAAACAGCAACAAAACCAGCTACTGCTGCAAAAGCTAGCAGTAAAGCTACGAGCACTAAGACTGCAAAAGGTGCGCCACTAACTGAAGCAGAATTGCTCAAAATGTCCGAGAAGGACTACATGAATGCTGCACAGTTGGATTTTTTCCGTCAAAAACTTCAGACCCTGAAAGAGGACATTTTGAAAAATGCCTCCGAGACAACAGAGCATCTACGCGAAAATATTTTGGTACCGGATCCTGCCGATCGTGCAACGATTGAAGAAGAGCATGCATTGGAATTGCGTACTCGTGATCGTGAGCGGAAATTGCTTAAAAAAGTAGAGCAAGCTTTAACCCGTATTGAGTCTGGAGACTATGGATGGTGTGAAGAGACTGGTGAGCCTATCGGCCTGAACCGTTTAATTGCAAGGCCTACAGCCAATTTATCTCTTGAAGCTCAAGAGCGTCGTGAACTCCGCCAAAAATTATTTGGCGAATAAATTTTACTTGCAATGACTAAGCATTTACCTACTATTAGTGATATCCCGCCTTTATTAAAGGCGGAGATTTTGGCTGAAGCTTTACCTTACATCCGCGCATATCACGGCAAGACAATTGTGATTAAGTATGGTGGAAATGCCATGGTAGAGGAGCGCCTCAAAGAAAGTTTTGCTCGCGATGTCATTTTGCTGAAGCTAGTTGGCATGAATCCGGTTGTGGTTCATGGCGGCGGCCCACAGATTGACGAAGCACTCAAAAAAATTGGTAAGACTGGAACCTTTATTCAGGGCATGCGCGTCACCGATGAAGAAACCATGGAAGTGGTGGAGTGGGTTCTTGGTGGTGAGGTACAGCAAGATATTGTGATGTTGATTAACCACTTTGGTGGTCAGGCTGTAGGTTTGACTGGTAAAGATGGTGGACTCATTCATGCCAAGAAAATGTTCGTAGCAGATGAGAAGAACCCAGGCGGGAAAATTGACCTTGGTTTTGTAGGTGAGATTGAAGCGATTAATCCCGCGGTGGTGAAAGCCCTACAAGATGATGCTTTCATTCCGGTGATCTCACCGATTGGCTTTAGTGCAGAAGGTCAGGCCTTCAATATCAATGCAGACTTGGTCGCTGGCAAGATGGCTGAAATATTGCATGCAGAGAAGCTGGTCATGATGACGAATATTCCTGGTGTGATGGATAAGAATGGCAAGTTGCTCACCGATTTAACCGCTCGTGAAATCGATGCTTTATTTGCTGATGGCACTATTTCAGGCGGCATGTTGCCAAAGATTTCTTCGGCATTAGATGCAGCTAAAAGCGGTGTAAATTCAGTACACATCATTGATGGGCGCATTGAGCACTCCTTATTATTAGAAATCCTGACCGAACAAGCGTTCGGCACGATGATTCGCTCGAGATAATTCAGTCCACATGCGCGACTCTATCAAGCCGGCAGATATCGATGACAGCAGCGCTGATGCTGGTAAGACACGTAAGCGGCCTCGCCCAGGCGAGCGGCGTTTACAAATCTTGCAAGTGCTTGCGGAGATGTTGCAAAACCCTAAGGCAGAGCGCGTCACTACTGCTGCCTTAGCAGCCAAAATTCAAGTTTCTGAGGCGGCCTTATATCGACACTTTGCGAGTAAGGCGCAGATGTTTGAGGGTTTGATTTCTTTTATCGAGCAAACCGTTTTTGGTTTAATTAATCAGATCAATCAAAAAGAAGAGTCTGGCCTTGCCCAAGCCCGCGGTATTTTGCAAATGCTTTTGTTCTTTGCAGAAAAAAATCCAGGCATGACTCGTGTTCTATTAGGTGACGCCTTATTGCAAGAGGATGATCGCTTACAAGAGCGCATCACTCAGGTTCTAGATCGCGTTGAGGCATCGCTTAAGCAGGCTTTGCGGATTGCCCAATCTCAAGGCGGCGCTTGGGCGCAAGTTGGCCAAGACGAGGTCAGTATCCGTGCTGCCATGTTGATGAGTTTTGTGTTGGGTCGTTGGCATCGTTTTGCCCGTAGCGGCTTTAAGAAATTGCCAACAGAAGCCTCTGATATTAGTTTGCGCATCCTCCTTTCAGAATGAGCGAGCTACACCTCTCTAGAAACACTATTCATTTTGCCGAGCCCCTGCCTTTGCAGAGTGGTGCCATATTATCTGGCTACGATTTAGTGATTGAAACTTACGGCAAGCTGAATGCGGACAAAAGCAATGCTGTTCTAGTTTGCCACGCCCTCAATGCCTCCCACCATGTAGCCGGCCCGAGTCCAGGCGACGAAGCGGATATCGGTTGGTGGGACAACATGATTGGCCCTGGTAAGCCTGTTGATACAGATCATTTCTTTGTAATTGGCGTGAATAATTTAGGCTCTTGTTTTGGTTCTACGGGGCCAATGAGCATCTGTCCCCAAACTGGCAAGCATTATGGGGCGGACTTTCCGGTCGTCACAGTAGAAGATTGGGTGAATACCCAAGCGCGTCTTGCAGACAAATTAGGCATTCGGAAGTTTGCTGCAGTCATGGGTGGTAGCTTAGGTGGTATGCAAGCGCTAGCATGGGCTATTCAATTTCCTAAGCGTCTTGAGCATTGTGTTGTGATTGCCTCAACGCCAAAACTCAGCGCCCAAAATATTGCCTTTAATGAAGTCGCGCGAAATGCCATTTTGTCTGATCCCGATTTTCATGGGGGCAATTATTACGAGCATGGTGTTGTACCAAAGCGTGGTTTACGTTTAGCGCGTATGGTTGGGCACATCACTTATTTATCCGATGACGATATGGCTGAGAAGTTTGGCCGTGAATTACAACGCCCAAATGGTGAATCAGATGACTATCGTTTTAGTTTTGACGTTGAGTTTGAGGTAGAGAGTTATTTGCGCCATCAAGGAGAAAAGTTCTCCACGTACTTTGACGCCAACACCTACCTTCTCATTACCCGTGCCTTAGATTATTTTGATCCTTCCCGTCGCTATGGGGGCAGCTTAAATCGCACTCTCGCTGAGGTGCAGGCGAAGTTTTTAGTGGTGAGTTTCTCTACTGATTGGCGCTTCCCACCAAATCGTAGTCGTGAGATTGTGCAATCTTTGCTAAGCAATAAGAGTGCAGTCAGTTATGCCGAGATAGATGCTCCGCACGGCCATGATGCTTTCTTATTGGACGATGAGCGCTATCACAATCTGGTGAGAGCTTATTTCAAGCAGATGCGTGAGGCCCACGCATGATGAAGCGCGCAGACTTTGTTGCTATTGCTAATTGGATTTCATCTGATAGCCAAGTACTCGATTTAGGTTGTGGCGACGGTAGTTTCTTAGAATTCTTGCAGAAGCAAAAATCAGTCCATTCCTATGGTGTTGAGATTGATGATGCGCGCGTGCTCTCTTGTGCGCAAAAAGGGCTGAACGTGATCCAACAAGACTTAGAAGGCGGTCTAGCCCTGTTCGAAGACGATAGTTTTGATACGGTTGTGCTATCGCAGACTCTGCAAACAATTCATCAAACTGAAAAAATCTTACGTGAGGTGGTGCGCGTTGGAAAAGAATCCATTATCTCTTTTCCAAACTTTGGCCACTGGTCGCATCGCCTAGCAGTAGGACTTGGTCATATGCCGATCTCCAAGAGCCTGCCATATCAGTGGTACAACACGCCTAACGTGCGGGTGCTGACTGTTGCCGATTTTGAAAAGCTAGCCTCAACTTTGGGCTTGAAGGTTCTGGATCAATGCATCTTGCATGAAGGTCGACAGGTCACTTTAATGCCTAATCTCTTCGGTAGCCTCGCTCTATTCCGCATTCGTCGTGCCTAGTAACGTGCTAAAGGCAGTGCAGTCGTGGCTAAAAGATTTTCGGGTTTATCTTGAATGGCCATGTCTGCGCATGCTCTTTCTGGGTTTTTCCGCAGGCCTACCCCTTTTATTAATCTTGGGCACTTTAAGTTTCTGGTTGCGTGAGGCTGGTATTGATCGCAGCACGATCGGGTATTTGACTTGGGTGGGATTGATTTACGCATTTAAGTGGGCTTGGGCACCATTGGTGGATCGTTTGCAGATCCCGCTACTCACTAAATTATTTGGGCGTCGTCGTAGCTGGCTACTATTTGCGCAAGCACTGATTGTGATTGGTCTATTGGGCATGTCCTCTTTAGACCCCAAGCTTGCCCTGAATTCTGTCGTCTGGTGCGCTTTGCTAGTAGCCTTTGGGTCGGCAACCCAAGATATTGCTCTAGATGCATTCCGAATTGAATCGGCAAACAGTGATCATCAGGCTGCTTTAGCAGCTACCTATCAAACAGGTTATCGTCTGGCATTAATTTGGTCAGGGGCTGGTGTTTTATGGCTTGCAGCTCGGGTCGAAACTGGCACCGGTTACGATGCGAGCGCATGGCAGTTTGCGTATCTGTGTATGGCCGCTTCCATCGGCGTCGGTGTGGTGACTACCTTATTGAGTAAAGAACCGGTTCAAATTCATTTACCTAAGGCGCGGAATGCAAAAGCCTGGCTGCATCAAACTTTAATCGAGCCATTTGCAGAATTCTTCACCCGTTATCGCTGGCACGCAGTGTTGATTTTGTCTTTGATCGCCATTTATCGGATTAGTGATGTGGTGATGGGCATCATGGCAAATCCTTTTTACGTCGATATGGGCTACACCAAAGATGAGGTTGCCGCTGTTAGTAAGGTGTTTGGTGTCGTCATGACTTTAGTTGGCGCTTTTGTTGGGGGTGTTTTAACTCTCCGTTTTGGCGTCTTGAGAATTTTGTTTTTGGGTGCCATATTGTCGGCAGTGAGTAATCTATTGTTTGCTTGGTTAGCGAATCAAGGCCATGATTTGCATGGATTGATTTGGGTCATTTCTGCGGATAACTTGAGTTCAGGCATTGCTAGCGCCGCTTTTATTGCTTTCTTATCTGCGCTTACTAATATTCGTTACTCGGCAACTCAGTACGCCTTGTTTAGCTCAATGATGCTGTTATTGCCAAAATGGTTGGCGGGTTTCTCAGGAGTGTTTGTTGATAATTTCGGCTACCCAGCATTCTTCTATGGCACTGCCATTATTGGTGCCCCGGTTTTACTCTTAATTTGGGCAACGATTCATTTCAAAGTCGTGCAGATCAAAAAAGATTAAGACCAGTTATTAAATTACAGCTTCCAGTCATAGTCTACTGTTAGCGGTGCATGATCCGAGAAGCGCTCATCCTTATATACGGCAGTTTTCTTGGCGGCATTAGCAATGCTTGGAGTGCTAATGTGATAGTCAATGCGCCAACCGACATTTTTTGCATAAGCCTGCCCTCGATTACTCCACCAGGTATAGCAAGAATCGCTCGCTTTTGGCTCTAGTTTGCGATACACGTCTACATAGCCGACCTGATCGAATAGCTTGGTGAGCCACGCCCTTTCTTCGGGCAAGAAGCCAGAATTTTTAAGGTTACCTTTCCAGTTCTTTAGGTCGATTTCTTGATGGGCGATATTGACGTCCCCACAAAGTACGATTTCACGACCAGATTTTTTTAACTTAATGAGGTGGGGCAAAAAACTATCCAGGTAGCGATATTTCGCTTCCTGTCTTTCGGGTGAGCTTGAGCCAGAGGGCATATAAACTGAAATTACCGAAAGCCCTTTAAAGCGTGCTTCGACATAACGTCCCTCGGCATCAAATTCTGTATTGCCATAACCATACAAGACATCATCAGGCTTGTGGGGGGTATAAATTCCGCAGCCACTATAGCCTTTTTTCTCGGCATGGTGAAAGAAGCCGTGCATTCCGCCCGGATTCAGAATGCCATCCTCTAAATCATCGCGCTGAGCCTTTAACTCTTGCATGCAGATAAAGTCCGCTTTTTGTGCAATAGCCCATGGCAGAAAGCCTTTTTTAACTGCAGAACGGATACCGTTGAGGTTCGCGGAAATGATGCGTAACATGTAGGCCTATGAGCTCAAATAATTCAAATCAAGATAACTTTATACGTTTTGCCCTGGAGGCAAAGGTTTTGTCCTTCGGGGAGTTTAAAACCAAAGCAGGAAGACTCTCGCCTTATTTCTTTAATGCTGGTGGATTTAATGATGGGACACGCTTAAGCGCGCTAGGCCGTTATTACGCTAACGCTTTGCAAGAGTCACAGATTCAGTTCGACATGCTCTATGGCCCAGCCTATAAGGGCATCACCTTGGCTGCGGCTACTGCGATTGCCTTGGCTGATAACGGCTTGAATGTGCCTTATGCTTATAACCGCAAAGAGGCCAAAGACCATGGTGAGGGCGGCTCACTAGTTGGGGCTCCCGTTAAAGGCAAAGTTGTGATTATTGATGACGTGATATCTGCAGGCACCTCGGTCCGAGAGTCGGTAGATTTGATTCGTGAAGCAGGCGCTGAACCTGCCGCAGTATTGATCGCTTTGGATCGGATGGAGCGCTCTGGTAATGCAATAGAGATTGGGGATCAGTCGGCAGTGCAGGCGGTTGAACAAGAGTTTGGTTTACCAGTGATTGCGATTGCAAACTTGGCCGACTTAATGTCTTTCTTAACAGCATCTAGCGATACCGAGTTAACAAACTACCTACCTGCTGTGAAAGCCTACCGCAATAAGTACGGTATTTAGATCCTTACTTCGCCTTCGAAGACAGTAACTGCTGGGCCAGTCATGATGACTGGCTGAGCGGTGTTGTTGACAATACCAGCCCAAGCAATTTGAAGATCACCACCGCGTGTGTGAACCGTCACTGGTGAATCCAATAGGCCCCTACGAATTCCGGAAACGACAGCCGCACATGCGCCAGTGCCACAAGATAGCGTTTCTCCAGCACCCCGCTCGTAAACCCGTAATTTGATTTCATTGCGATTGATCACTTGCAGATAGCCCGCATTTACCCTTTTTGGAAATGCAGAATGCCTTTCTATTGCAGGACCTTCTTCTAGGACAGGTGCGCTCTCAGTGTCAACAACCACTTGAACTGCATGCGGGTTTCCCATGGAGAGTACGCCGACGAAACTGTCATGAGTGGCCGGACGATCTAAAGGGAGCGCATAGAGCATCTCTTGAAACTCTTGAATGCTTTTCAAGCTGCTTGCATCAAATGGTATTTGGCTGTGCTCAAAAATAGGGGCGCCCATATCGACCTCTACCTGACCATCAGGCTGAGATTTGAGGGATAAGATGGTATGGGCAACCTCTACCCGCAGTGGGTTTTTGCTAGACAGGGCTTGATCCATTACAAAGCGGACAAAGCAGCGTGAGCCGTTACCGCATTGCTCTACCTCACCGCCATCAGCGTTAAAAATACGATAGCGAAAATCTGCATCAGGACGGGTAGCTTTTTCAACTAATAAAATTTGGTCCGCCCCAATGCCAAACTGACGATGCGCTAGTGCTTGCCATTGCTCACGAGTCACGTTGCTAAGATCTTGATCAATCCCATTGAGCACAATGAAATCATTGCCAGCACCATGCATTTTGGTGAAGCGTAGTTTGCGTCCTAGATTGGGGGTATTGGTGCTCAAAATAGTTCCGTTTATTCGTAAAGGCTCGGTTCGCCCGGCGGCCTATGTTTAAAGCGCTTATGCACCCAATAGTACTCTGCCGGTCTCTCGCGAACAAGTTCTTCAATGGATTGATTGAGGCTAGCAGTATCTTTTTCAACATCATCACTGGGAAAGTTGGGTAGCGGTTTACTGATATGACAGGTGTAGCCTTTACGGTCTTTATTCAGGGTGGTGGTCATTAGACTTACTTCTGCATGAATGAGATTAGCCAAACGAGAAACTGAATCAACGGTGCTGGTCTGAATTCCAAAGAAGGGTACAAAAATAGAATCTTGTGGTCCCAAGTCTATATCTGGTGCGATGATGGCAGCGTTTCCCTTTTTTAGTTCGCGTAGGAGATCACGCAAGCGATGCTGCCTTTCAATTGATTTACCGCCAAATCGATTTCGCCACTCCACCATTTTTTGGTTGAAAAGTGGATTCTTCATTCTTTGATATAAGCCAACACCATTTGGCCAATGATTCTGGACGCTTAATGCTGATAGAGCCATAAAGCCGCCTTCGAGACCAATGAAATGGGGGTTTACTAAAATCCGCGGTTTTTTATCTCCTAGATCAATCTCGGAGTGCACCGTGACAAATGCAAGAATTTGTTTTCTAGTGCCAAGCCAAACACGACTTCTTTCAACTACGCTCCTACCAAAAAGTTTCCAATGTTCAAGCGCAAGATCATCCACTTCTTTTTCACTGAGATTGGGAAAGCACAAACGTAAGTTGGTTTTAACAACTTTGGCACGACTATTAGGGATGTGAGCTGCGAGCCAACCAAGCCCATAGCCTACGTGGACAGTAATGGTGTAGGGCAGAAAAGCAAAGAGGCGCAAAAGATTGAGCGCCAAGAAATTGAAAAGATTGGATAACCAGGCCATTGCAAAAGTTTAAAACTAATTTCTAGGCGGCAACTCTGCACCCGTTGGATGCTTGTAGCGGTTATATGACCAGATAAATTGTTCTGGAGCAATTAAGACAGCATTTTCAATAGCCACATTGAGTTCGGTGGCTGCTGTAGTGGCATCTTCAGATAAAGGGGCTAAACGGGTGGCTTGCATTAGCCAGCCCTTGCCAATACCTTTGCGCTTAGCAGTGAACATCACTACTGGCGTGTTATTACGATTCGCAAGACGAGCCGGTAGGGGTGTTGTATAGGCAGGGCGTCCAAAGAAGGGCACCCATACGCCCTCGCCACCGCTAGGCACTTGATCTGGAAGAATGCCAATGGCTTCACCACGAGTAAGGGCTCTCGTCATTTGCCGAACGCCGTGCAGATTAGTTGGTACGAAATGCATATTGGGATAAGCACGGCCTGCTTCAACCACTTCATTCAGCCATTCTTGACGTGAGGGCCTATACAAAATAGTGGCAGGGAAATGCTGCGCTAAGACACGAGGAATAATTTCAAAACCACCCAGGTGAGGAGTCAGCATGACTAAACCATGACCCTCATTAATGGCGGATTCCACTACAGCCCAGTTTTGTACCTCGACCAGTTGGAGGGCTTTCTGAGGATTGCGCCAAATCCATAGGCTATCTGAAAACAGCATACCGGAGGCTCTAACAGCCTGCCAAAGCTTGATTGGCAAATGATGGCTATTCACGACGGCCTCATACTGGGGGCGAAAAAGGGAGCGAAACTGCTTTGAGCAAACATAAGCTAGCAAGCCCAAGCCAGACCCAATTACCTGCAATACGGCAAGGGGGAGTACGGCAATTAAATGGAGGCTCAGCCTTAAAAGAAGTTTTCGCACCCCTTAATGATATTCAATGATGCGATTAGGGCCAAATTTAAGCCCACCTTGATGAATCGGAGCTTTTTCGGATAGAATTGACCCATCGCCGAGTTAAGACAACTTGCAGGGCGATTCAAAAATTCTGCTAAAGCGTCGCCGTTGTGGTTCCTGGCACGTCGAGTTGTCCTATAGATCGTGTTAATTTTTTAAAGGAATATGCAATGGCAAATGATTACTTCTTTACCTCAGAGTCGGTCTCTGAAGGTCACCCCGATAAAGTAGCAGACCAAATTTCCGATGCCATTTTGGATGCCATCTTGGCCCAAGACCCAACTGCACGTGTTGCAGCGGAAACTTTATGTAATACCGGCTTAGTAGTGCTTGCTGGTGAAATCACTACCAACGCAAATGTTGACTATATCCAGGTAGCCCGTAATACCTTGCGTGAAATTGGTTACGACAATACTGCTTATGGTATTGATTACAAAGGCTGCGCAGTGCTCGTTGCTTATGACAAGCAAAGTCCAGATATTGCTCAAGGCGTTGATAAGGCGCATGACGATGGTTTAGATCAAGGTGCTGGCGACCAAGGCCTGATGTTTGGTTACGCTTGTGATGAAACTACCGAGCTCATGCCTATGCCAATCCATTTGTCACACCGTTTAGTTGAGCGTCAATCCCAATTACGTCGCGATGGCCGTTTGACCTGGTTGCGCCCAGATGCGAAGTCTCAAGTGACCTTGCGTTATGTAGATGGCAAACCTGACTCAATCGACACCGTGGTGCTATCAACCCAGCATGATGAAGACATCTCTCTTGAAAAATTGCGTGAAGCCGTGATCGAAGAGATCATCAAGCCAGTACTACCTAAGCATTTGGTCAAGGGCGCGATTAATTTCTTGGTAAATCCGACCGGTCGTTTTGTAATCGGCGGCCCACAAGGTGACTGCGGCTTAACTGGTCGCAAAATTATTGTGGATACCTACGGTGGAGCAGCCCCTCACGGTGGTGGCGCTTTCTCAGGCAAGGATCCATCTAAAGTTGACCGCTCTGCTGCCTACGCTGGCCGCTATGTTGCTAAGAACATCGTTGCCGCTGGATTGGCAAGTAAGTGTTTAATCCAGATTTCTTACGCTATTGGTGTGGCAAAACCCACTTCAGTCATGGTAAGCACTTTTGGTACTGGCAAAATTTCTGATGAAAAGATTGCTCAATTGGTATCAGAGCACTTTGACTTGCGTCCAAAAGGAATCGTGAAGATGCTCAATCTCTTGCGCCCAATTTATCGTAAGACTGCTGCTTATGGCCACTTCGGTCGTGAGGAGCCAGAATTTACTTGGGAGCAGTGCGATAAGGCGCCTGCATTGCGTGCAGCTGCCGGTTTATAGGCATTAAAAGCAGTTTGTAGCTGTATTGAGGCGAAATATGGCGTAATTGATTACAATTACGCCATACCTTCAAGGAGCGTTGCAAGGATTGCTGAAACCCAGCAGTTCCCCAGGCTTGAAGGGAGTGAACTTCTAGGTAACTCCGGAATTTGCTAATTGCAACCGCGCTCGCTAACCCATGATTCAATGGCTAGCGAGTTTCTACTCCAGCATTGGATCGTATTTAGCTGGAGCATTAATGAATACCGTTACTGATTTAAATAACTTTGTTGCCACTCGTTGCGCAATTGCGGATATTTCTTTGGCTGACTTTGGTCGTAAAGAAATTGCGATTGCCGAAACGGAGATGCCTGGCCTGATCGCCATTCGTGATGAATTCGCTGCAACTCAGCCATTGCGTGGCGCACGTATCACTGGATCATTGCATATGACCATTCAAACTGCTGTATTGATCGAGACCCTTGAGGCGCTTGGTGCAGAAGTTCAGTGGGCTTCATGCAATATTTTTTCAACTCAAGACCATGCTGCTGCTGCAATCGCTGCCAATGGCACACCAGTGTTTGCTATCAAGGGCGAGACTCTTGAGCAGTATTGGGACTTTACCCACCGTATTTTTGAATGGGCTGATGGTGGTTTCACCAATATGATTTTGGATGACGGTGGCGACGCGACTTTGTTATTACACTTGGGCGCGCGCGCTGAAAAAGATCAAGCTTGCTTGAATCATCCAACCAGCGAAGAAGAAACCATCTTGTTTGCTGCAATCAAGAAAAAATTAGCACAAGACCCAACTTGGTATTCCACACGCTTAGAAAAAGTCAAAGGCGTTACGGAAGAAACGACTACCGGTGTTCATCGTCTCTATCAGATGTTTGCTAAGGGTGAATTGAAGTTCCCAGCAATCAACGTGAATGATTCAGTAACGAAGAGTAAGTTTGATAATCTCTATGGTTGCCGTGAGTCTTTGGTTGACGCAATTAAACGTGCAACTGACGTGATGGTGGCTGGTAAGGTTGCAGTAGTGTGTGGCTACGGCGACGTAGGCAAGGGCTCTGCACAGGCTTTGCGGGCTTTATCTGCCCAAGTTTGGGTTACTGAAGTAGATCCAATTTGTGCGCTACAAGCCGCTATGGAAGGTTATCGTGTTGTCACGATGGATTACGCTGCCGATAAAGCCGACATCTTTGTTTCCGCAACTGGTAACTACCATGTGATTACTCATGACCATATGGCCAAGATGAAGAATCAAGCCATCGTTTGTAATATTGGTCACTTTGATAATGAGATTGATGTTGCTGGCATTGAAAAGTACAAATGGGAAGAGATCAAACCACAAGTGGATCATGTAATTTTCCCAGCTAGCAATGGCAAGCCAGAGAAGCGCATCATCATTTTGGCTAAAGGGCGCTTAGTAAACCTCGGTTGCGGTACAGGTCACCCTTCCTATGTGATGAGCTCTTCATTTGCAAATCAAGTGATTGCGCAAATTGAATTATGGAATGCGGTTGGTACAGATAAATACCCAGTGGGTGTTTATACCTTGCCTAAGCATTTAGATGAGAAGGTTGCACGCTTACAGCTCAAAACCCTCAATGCCCAGTTGACGGTATTGTCTGATCAGCAGGCTTCCTATATTGGGGTAACGAAGGAAGGCCCATATAAAGCTGACCACTACCGTTATTAATTCATTCAACCAATAGACCTAGGCCCAAGAACATGGAATTAAGCATTGAATTCTTTCCTCCAAAAACACCTGAAGGTGAGGGTAAGTTGCGTCTTGTGCGCGAGCGCTTTAGCGAAACACTGAAGCCCGCGTTTTATTCTGTGACTTTTGGTGCCGGTGGTTCTACCCAGTCCGGCACATTAAAGGTGGTCAGCGATATTCATGCTGCTGGTGCAGTAGTTGCGCCCCATCTATCTTGTGTCGGCAGTTCGCGTGAGAGCGTGCGTGAGATGTTAAAGCAATATCAAGCCATGGGTATTAAGCGCATGGTGGCTCTACGTGGTGACTTGCCGTCTGGCATGGGTCAATATGGTGAGTTTCATCACGCTAATGAGTTAGTGGAATTTATTCGCGCAGAAACGGGTGATTGGTTTCATATCGATGTTGCAGCTTATCCAGAAACACATCCTCAGGCAAAGTCACCCGCAAGTGATGTCGGTTTCTTTGTACAGAAAATGAAAGCCGGTGCGAACTCCGCTGTGACTCAGTATTTTTATAATAGCGATGCTTATTTCCGCTTTGTCGATGAGGCCTATAAATTGGGTGTCACCGAGCCAATCGTTGCCGGCATCATGCCTATTACCAATAGCAGTCAGTTATTGCGTTTTTCAGATGCCTGTGGGGCAGAAATTCCTCGTTGGATTCGCTTACGTTTGCAATCTTATGGAGACGATATTGCCTCTATTCGGGCATTTGGCGAAGACGTAGTGACCGATTTATGTGACCAACTTCTATGTGCTGGGGCACCTGGGCTGCATTTTTATTCTTTGAATCAAGCAGAAGCAGTGTTGGCAATTGCCAATAATTTAGATTTACGCGCTTGATGATGCGCGCACTTAGGCGCGTAGGCCAGATTCAGTTAGCAACATATCCAGTGGCTCATCATGTGTTTGAGCTGACCACTGTTCATCATTGAGTTGTTGCCAATCAAAGCCAATCCCCATGCAAATGAGGTTTGGCTTATTTATTCTGAGTTGCGCTAAGGTGCGATCAAAGTAACCGCCGCCGTAGCCTAAGCGCCAAAAGTGGGTTTTCTCGGCCAGATCAGAGCTTGACCAACCTACGCAGGGAATAAGGATGCAGTCGGGAGTGATAGCGGGTCTTGCAGGATTGTTTGGGCTTGGTTCAGGCACACCATGTTGGCTTGGGCTTAAAACATCACCGTCTTGCCATTCATAAAAGTCGAGGTGTTTATCAGGCCGAGCAAATGGCAGCGCTAAGCGGCGCCCAGAAACCTGGTTTACCCAAGAGATTAATACGGGGCGTAAATCTACCTCATCTTGAATTGGCCAATAAAGGGCAATCGTGCTCAGGGATTTGCCTTCACCCTCTAAAAACTGACTTAGACCAGCAATGAGTTGATCTTTGGTCTGGGTGTAATTTTGCCCAGCAGCAAATTCTTTGCGTCGCTTTAACAAATCTTGGCGAAGAGTTTTTGGTGAATTACCGTGCATATCGACCATTATCAGGCGAAAATTAGAGAATATATTAAACAAGTTCATGCCTAGTGGGTAACTCGGTAAATCCGTATAAGGTTAGATAGTGAAAAAAAAGTTGGAATCTCTGACAGGCAAATATGCTCCATGGGCCAAGATCTTGGTCTTGGGTATCGCCTTGGCGATGCCTTATGCCCATGCAGAAAAGACCAAGAAGCCAGGCTTACCGAAATCCTATGAAAGCAAAGCTGCTCCTGCTGAAATTACCGATACGGATCGGATGTTTATTGATTTGCGCGAAGCCGCTAGAAAGAACGATGTATTTCGTACTCAGCAGCTTTCATCAAATTTAGCCAACTATCCTTTTGATGATTATGTAGCGTACTTTCGCATTAAGCCGCAGTTATTTGATGGTACTGGTGGACCACGCGGTGACTACAGTGCTGATGCGCAAGTGGTAGCTTTCTTAAATCAATATCAAGGCACAGCGCTGGCAGATCGCATGCGCAATGATTGGTTGTTAGTTTTAGGGAAGCGCAAAGATTGGGCGCGTTTTGATACCGAGTACGCAAAGTTTGTATTGGATGACGACACTCAGGTGAAATGCTATTCCTTGCTCTCCAAATTATCACAAGGTGAAAACCCAACTAAATTGGCAATCGATGCACGCTCAGTGTTGTTGGATCCGAGTTACTTTGGACAAGCTTGTCAGGAGTTAGTTCCTTCTCTGGTTGCTGCTGGGGGTATGACCCCGAGTGAGGCAAAAGCCATCGGTCGTGCTGCCAGTGAGAAAGGCTTCGATACGATGGCACGTCGCTTGGGTGGCGAAGATCCCATCGCAGAGATTGTTAAAGCTGCTAAAGCGGATCCAACAAAAGCGTACCGTGATTTTTCTCAGAGCGCATCCCGCTATAGCAAAGAGAATCAAGCTGTTGCTTGGGGGGTGATTGGTCAATTTCTGGCGAAGAAGTTAGATCCAAACGCAGATGATGCCTATCGTATGCAACAAGAGTTAGGATATAACGAGCTACTTTCCGTAGAGTCACAAGAATGGAAAGTACGTGCAGGCTTGCGCGCTAAGGATTGGGTCTTGGTAAAAAATGCCATAGACGGCATGAATCCTGCAGTAAGGACTAAGGATCCAGCATGGACTTATTGGTATGGCAGAGCATTAAAGGCCGAAGGACAAGATGTCAAAGCCAAGGAAAGCTATGAACTGATAGCAGATCAATACAATTTTTATGGTCAGCTTGCACGCGAAGAGTTAGGAAAATCCAATCATGCGCCGACTCGTACCAAGGTAAGTGATCAAGAGATTGATGCAATGGCCAGTCGTAAAGGCTTTGTTAGGGGTGAGCGTTTATATGCCATGAACTTACGCTTTGAAGGTAATCGTGAGTGGAATTGGGAGCTGCGCAATATGACTGACAAGCAACTACTTGCTGCTGCTGAATATGCCAAACGAATTAACTTATATGACCGTGTAGTCAATACTGCCGATCGTACCAAGCAAGAGCATGACTTTAGCTTGCGCTATCCTACGCCTTATCGCGAAGAACTGTCTCCCATCGCCAGACAAATTGATCTCAATCTTGCGTGGGCTTATGGACTGATTCGTCAAGAGTCCCGCTTCATCATGAATGCCTCGTCCTCGGTGGGTGCTTCTGGCTTGATGCAGGTGATGCCAAACACAGCCAAGTATGTCGCTAAGAAAATCGGCATGGTGAATTACACCAATGACAAGTTAAGCGACACCACTACCAATTTAACTTTAGGTAGCAACTATCTTAATATGGTGTTGATTGATCTCGACGGCTCCTGGGTATTGGCTTCTGCTGCCTATAACGCCGGTCCATCTCGCTCTAAAGCATGGCGCGAGCGCTTGACTGGTCCCACTGAGGGCGCAATCTTTGCTGAGACGATTCCCTTTAATGAGACACGTACTTATGTGAAGAACGTACTTTCAAATGCAAACTACTATTCATCAGTAATGAATGGCCAGCAGCAATCTTTAAAACAACGCCTGGGTGTCATTACGCCAAAAGCAGCCACTCAAACCGAACTCCCTTAATTTGTACTCCTAAGATTGGAACTCTCATGAAATACGACATCCTCCTTATTGGTGGCAATGGATTTGTTGGGCGGGTATTGGCTGCACAATTACAGGGTGAGGGTTA
>Ga0194037_1000929_pt1 | contig 22259 bp, 20 predicted proteins | sample JunL306m_MetaG_FD_148653 | JGI IMG/M metagenome (GOLD analysis project Ga0194037, IMG submission 148653) | Anoxic zone freshwater microbial communities from boreal shield lake in IISD Experimental Lakes Area, Ontario, Canada - Jun2016-L304-6m | ecosystem: Environmental > Aquatic > Freshwater >...
GCTTTTTTTGCTGCTTTTTTAGGAGCTGCTTTTTTTGCCGGTGCTGCTTTTTTAGCAGCTTTTTTTGCTGTGGCCATAAACTGTGAATTTAAGGGTTAAAAAAAAACCTTAAAGGCAAATCGCCGAGCGGGTTAGGCCTCGGCGATCGCAGTATTAAATTCTTTAACAGATACTAATGTCTTGGTACGTGTCTTGCGGAATTCAACTATACCATCAGTAGTTGCGAATATGGTAAAGTCTCTTCCTAAACCTACATTGTCACCAGGATGGTAAACTGTACCACGCTGACGAATGATGATGTTACCTGATATAGCCGGTTGACCACCGTATATCTTTACACCTAATCTCTTGCTCTGTGAGTCCCGGCCGTTCCTTACACTGCCTTCCCCTTTTTTGTGTGCCATTTTCTGTACTAGTAATTTACAAAGTTAAAATTAAGCAATTTCATTGATCTTGATCTTCGTCAAAGACTGACGGTGACCATTTTTCTTTTGATATCCTTTACGGCGTTTCTTTTTAAAGATAATCACCTTGTCTCCTTTCAAATGATCCATGATCTCAGCCTTTACTTTCTTAGACTGACTACCTACGGTGATGTTTCCACCCTCACTTACCATATGTATATCTGAAAATTCAACCTTATCGCCGGAATTACCTTCCAAGCGATGAACGAACAATTCATCATCCTTTCTAACTTTGAATTGTTGACCAGCTATTGTTACAATCGCAAACATGACGTGCCTAAATATATTTTGTGCAAAGTTAATACACTTTTTTTGTTTTCAAAAAATAATTTTTTATAATTTGGCTTATAGGCGCAATTTATTACAAATAATTCTATTTTCAAACCAATATTTTCCAGTAATCCCGAGTTGAGAATTGTATTTTTGTTATCTCACACTTGAAGTGTAAATGAAGATCAAATCTTTTTTAGCCAAGCCTTATGCATCTATAGTGCATAACCGTATTCGCAAAGGCATGGCTACCGCGGTGGCCGACCAGCAAAACATCATGCTACAACTGCTGAAAGCAGGCGGGCGTACGGTGTTTGGGAAGGAGCACAAGTTAACAGAGGTCAAAAATTATCAGGATTATATACAGTCTGTACCTATAAGAGATTATGAGGCTTTTCGTTCATATATAGACCAAATAAAGGAAGGGCAACAAAATGTATTGTGGAAAGGGCGGCCTATGTATTTTGCCAAAACATCAGGTACCACCAGTGGGGTAAAATATATTCCTATTACTCATGACTCGATACATAATCATATTAATACTGCCCGCGATGCATTGCTCTGTTATATGGCCAATAGTGGCAAGCCGGCATTTGCTGATGGGAAAATGATATTTCTGAGTGGATCTCCCGAACTGGAAAGAGTGGGAGGCATACCTACAGGACGCCTGAGTGGTATAGTGAACCATTTTGTTCCCAGATATCTAAGAAATAATCAATTACCATCATACGAGACAAACTGCATAGAGGACTGGGAAAGTAAGCTGGAGAAGATAGTAGAAGAAACCACCGGGCAGGACATGACACTGATAAGTGGTATACCCCCATGGATGCAGATGTATTTTGACTGGCTGAGTGAAAAGAATGAAGGCAAGAAAATAAAAGAACTGTTCCCTAACCTGCAGGTAATAGTGCATGGTGGTGTGAACTTTCAACCCTATAAAACGAAACTGATAGAAAGCCTAGGTGGGGAAGTAGATTTTCTGGAGACATTCCCGGCATCGGAAGGATTCTTTGCTTTTCAGGATACACTTGATAAAGAAGGTTTACTACTGAATACCAATTCGGGCATCTTCTTTGAATTTATACCAACGAGCGAATTGCATAAAGAGAACCCACGCAGACTAGCACTGGCAGATGTGCAAGTGGGAGAGAACTACGCACTGATAGTGAATAGCAATGCAGGGCTATGGGGATATAATATAGGAGATACAGTGCGTTTTGTAAGTACTGAGCCATACAGGCTGGTAGTGACAGGACGTATCAAACATTTTATATCGGCATTTGGTGAGCATGTGATAGCCGAAGAAGTGGAGCAAGCCATACATGCAGCTGCTCGTAAGCATCATGCACATATTGTAGAGTTCACAGTGGCGCCACGTATACAAACCAATGAAGGGCTACCGTACCATGAATGGTTTGTAGAGTTTGAGAAAGAGCCTGATAATCTTACTGCATTTGCTGCAACAGTGAATGAGCATATGCGTGAACGCAATATTTATTACAATGACCTGATAACAGGCAGTATACTACAACCACTAAAGATACGTGCTATGCAAAAGCATGCCTTTATAGAGTATATGAAATCTGTAGGGCGACTAGGTGGGCAAAATAAAGTAGCACGCCTGAGTAATGACCGCAACATAGCGGATGCACTACAAGCATGGGTGCTTTAAGAGTAATAAAATCAGAACAGAAAGCCCCATACTGAATAGTATGGGGCTTTCTGTTTACAAGTATCATTTGAAAACTTACTTTTTAGGTTTGAGTAAGGCTGCATACTCTGTTGGGTTAGCAATAATAGAGAGTGCTTTCTCCATATCCTTATCATGATGCAGACTCTGCTCTATACTACCACGCATGAAGTAATAACGCAGCACTATCTCATTCTCTAAAGCATGTGTTACTTCTTCCTGATGTTTTAAGATATCCTGTTTTTTATCGTGTGATAATTTAGCTTGCAAGGCTGCAAATTCATTCTTAGCATCATCGTAGTATTTTTCTTTGATGGCTACTTTTTTGAGAGAATCTAGGTCTACTTCTGTTTGAGTTTTATAAGAAAAATCTTTATTCTCTAACCATTTAGAGAACTGAGAGAATTCAGCAGGAGTAAGAGCGAAATCGGCAGCGGGTGCTATCTTAGGATGCTGACGAACATACTCTGTAGCGTAATCGAATAAGTAGTTCTTGGTGTACAAAGAAATAGTAACATGACTTAATGGTTCGCTAGGAACAAATATATCGGGCTCTACCCCACCACCGCTGAGTACTGTACGGCCGTTAGATGTTTTGAAAGGCTTCTTTAAAGAATCTGCCACGAAACCTACACTACCATCAGGATTGCGATGCGTGTAATCGATAGCCTGAATGCAACGACCACTAGGAATGTAGTATTTAGAAATAGTGAGTTTTACTTTAGCATTATAACCCAGATCAAAAACTTTTTGTACCAAGCCTTTGCCATAAGAGCGCTCGCCAATAACAATACCTCTATCTAAGTCTTGTATTGTACCTGAGACGATCTCTGATGCAGAAGCCGAAGAGTGATTGACCAGGACAGTAAGAGGTATCTTAGTGTCCCAAGGAGCAGATAATGTTTTATAATCATGATCGTACTCTACCATCTTGCCTTTGGTACTAGCTACCAGCTGACCTTTATCGATAAAAATGTTGCAGATATTTACAGCCTCGTCTAAGAGCCCACCGGGGTTGTTGCGTAGATCGAGAACTACACCCTTAAGTTCGGGTTGTGCTTTTTTAAGACTATCTAGTGCATTGAGTACCTGACGACTACAAAACTGAGTGAACTGATTGAGCCTAACGAATGCGATATTTTTTTGAGGACCTACGAGACCAGCATATGGTACACTAGACATTTCTATCTCGCCACGAGTAACTACTTTTTGAGAAATGTTATTAGTATAAGCATCTTTGATCTTCAAGGTAACCTGAGTACCGGGAGCGCCCTTGAGTAGGAGACTGATATCATCCATAGTCTTGCCCTTGAGCAATTGGTCATCTATTGAAATAACATTATCGCCCGGATGTAAACCGATTTTCTGTGCAGGGCTATTCTCATATACCTCACCTATATAGATAGCATCACCTTTCTTACGCATGGAAGCACCGATGCCCCCATATTTACCAGTTGTCTGGAATTTGTAATCTTCGATATCGGCCTCTGTGATGTAATTAGTATAAGGATCCAGCTCTTCAAGCATAGCGTCAATACCCGTCTTTACCATCTTACCTGGTTCGATAGGATCGACATATTTACTATTGAGTTCCTTGATCAATGTGGCATAAATATCGAGATTCTTAGATATTTCGAAATACGAATCTGAAGTTTTGGCCCTTACGAACAGGAACAATATACTAGCTATCATGACTCCCCAAATGAAGCCCTTAGCATTATTCAATTTTTTAAATCTCCCTGAGAACATGTTACCCCTCTTGTTTAAAAATCAATAAGCAATGTACGAAAATTAAGAAGTGTAGAACGCGAATGGGAATTTTTAACAAGAGCTAAGAAAAATGAAGTGTCAAATAAATGTAACTTATTAAAATAATGGATATTTATAGTGTTGCTCATAATAAAAATGAGTAAATTTATATATGACCCGACTGAAACAACTACTGTTGATATTAACCGTACTAATAGCGAACAAAAGTTTTGCTGAGGGAGTATTTACTGACCTAGACGAGGCAATACATGATAAGTACCATGTACATTGTCTAAGGATCACCTATAGAATGCTGAAAGAGATCCCTGATGTGCTGGACCAGTTCCCTAATCTGGTGGAGATAAATTTTAGCAGTAACAGGATAGAAGCGTTGCCTCCGTCACTATTCAGATGTAAAAAGCTGAAGAAGGTGATACTATTTAGAAACAGGATCAGTGTACTACCTGAAGACATCAGCAAACTGAACAAACTAGAGGTGCTAACGCTAGGTAGTAATAACCTAAGTATCATACCTGCATCAATAGGAGACATCAGCAGCCTGACAGAATTGAACCTAGCAAATAATCACTTACATACATTACCAACTAGCATAGGCAAATTAGAACATCTGAAAACACTGCGTTTAGCACTGAATGAAATAGATTCATTACCTAATGAGATCACTATGCTGAAAGGGTTGGATTTTCTGGATATCAGTAATAACAGATTAGAAAGTATACCGGATAATATAGGAGGGCTAACAGGACTTAAATTCTTGTATATGGGACAGAATAGACTACATGTGTTACCTGCCTCTATAGGAAACTGTGCTGAACTACAAGAACTGGACGTAGTACGCTGTGGTGTGCTGAGCCTGCCTAATGCAATATCAGAGCTAAGAAAACTGGAAGATGTGTATATAGATGATATGGTGATACCCTTCTACCAAAATACAAGAATGAAATTTAGACAACAGATACATGTAATATCAGCGGGCAATAGCATGTACAGAAGCTCGCAATAAAGAAGAGCGGCACCAAATGGTGCCGCTCTTCTTATGATAATGAGACCTTGGAATTAATCTTTTACAACAGTCTTAATAGTAAGGAAAATAGCCCGAAAATAATTGGCTACTGTGGGTGAGTCAATAAATACCTGATTGATAAGAATCTTAGCAGGCATGATATGATCAATATAATAACGCTCAGGGTCAATCTGGTTCTCCAGTAACTCGTTCTCATTGCGATACTCAATAGAAGCGAAATCTGTAATACCGGGGCGAACACGGAGAATCATTCTTTGTTCAGGAGTATAGAGGTCTACATAACGTTTGACCTCTGGACGAGGGCCAACAATGCTCATTTCGCCAATCAGGACATTCCACAACTGAGGTAATTCATCCAGCTTATACTTGCGTAGGATGTAACCCACATTTGTGATACGTGGATCGCGACCACCTACTGTGATCAATAGCCCCCTCTTATCAGCATCCATGAACATGGAACGAAATTTCATCAGTTTGAATTCTTTGCCATTTCTGCCAATGCGGATCTGCTTATACAGAATAGGACCCTTTGAGCTCAGTTTTACCCATATAGAAAGAGTGAGTAAAATGGGGCTTAAGATGATCAAACCTAATAAGGCAAAAACAAAGTCTAGTAATCGTGTCATCCTACAACCTCGTGGTAAGCTTTTTCTAATTGTGTTTCAATATATGTACACTCAGCATCCGTGAGCTGAGGATAAATAGGTAATGAGATCTCGTGTGCATAGTTATCGAAAGCCTGAGGATAGTCTTCTATCTTATAGCCAAGGCCCTTGAATAAAGTAAGCATAGGCATAGGTATAAAATGTACATTGGTAGCTACGCCTGCATCCGCCATCTTTTGTATTAAAGCATCGCGCTGATCTTCGGTGATACCATTGATACGTAATGTAAGCAGATGGAATGAAGATTTGCGCTCAGCACTCTCATGAGGAGGCATTACTGCCCATGCTTTTTTATTGAAGAAAGAAGCATAATGATGGAAGACACGTTCGCGTTCAGGCAATAATAAATTAGGGTATTTCTTGAGTTGTGCTAAACCTATAGCAGCGCAGACATCGGGCATATTGATCTTGAGCCCTAGGGAAACAATATCGTATCGCCAACTGCCACCTTGAGATTTAGCGAAAGCATCTTTGGTTTGACCATTGAGTGAATTCAACTTCATCCATTTGTATACATCCTCATTATTGAAGCCAGCAGGGAGATCGATACAGATAACACCGCCCTCTGCAGTAGTGACATTCTTAACTGCATGTAAAGAGAAGATAGTAACATCTGCTGCTAAAGCAGCAGGTTTGCCATGATATATAGCACCTAAGGAATGTGCGGCATCTGAAATGAGTGCAGGGCGACCAAAAGTGCGTTGGACATCATTATTTGGTTTGAACATTTTGATTATGGAAGGGTCATTGAGTACCTTCTTTATAGCATCGTAATCGCATGGCCAACCACCAATATCTACAGCAAGAATAGCTTTGGTAGAAGGAGTAATTGCTTTGCGAATAGCCTCAGGATCGATAGTAAAATCCTCTAGTATATCTACCATAACAGGCTTGGCACCTGCATGCAATACTATTAATGCTGTAGCAGAATATGTATATGCAGGAACAATGACCTCATCGCCAGGACCGATACCCAGCCATTTTATTACCAAGGCAGCGCCTGATGTCCAGGAATTAACACAAACGGCTTTTTCGACACCTGCCACCTGAGCAGATAACAACTCAAGATCGCGAACCTTAGGGCCGGTGGTTATCCATCCGGAGCGAAGACTATCCAATACTTCGTCTTCAATATCTTTATCAATGTAAGGGGGGGAGAATGGTATTTTCACTTTTAATATGATTTAAGATCAATAATTACTATTTGGGTTTGCCTAACATACCTTTCAGAAAACCGAAGCCATAACTGAAATGCAAAGTAGGGAATGCTGTCATAGCCAAAAACTTTTGCCTAAAAGTAAGATGTGAAGCACGCATGGCAATGGTAATAATCAGCACTAAATACAATGCTAATGGTAATAACCATAAGCAAGAAAGTAATGCTAGTGGAAGGCTACAAATATATAAGCAAAACAGTGGGGGAACCAAATGGCGGAATCGAATACCTTGTTTTACCTTTTTAAGCACTAATGGTTTATATAAGCCGTACTGATAGTACTGACTATAAAGAGATGATATGGTATTGCGAACATAATATACACACTGCATCTCCGGTACCATAAGAATACGATAACCAGCAGCATGCATGCGATAGTGTAATTCATCATCTTGGTTTCTTACCAGTTCTACATCCAGTAAACCTATCTTATCAAATATTTCCTTCTTATAAATGGCAAAAGCTACACTATCGACAAACATCTTTTTTTTCATGGTGCGGAACTCAGTGCCACCCACTCCAAACTTAGAGCTCATAGCAAAAGCAATGGCTTTGCCTGTATCAGATTTACCTTCTTGAACAAGAGGACCACCTACTACATCGCATTCACCTGCTTCCAGGTACTTAAGCCCATTGACAAAAAAGCCGGGAGGATATAAAGCGTGTGCGCCCATTAGAGTCACATACTTACCCTTTACATCTGGGAAGGCTTTGTTAAAACCGAAGCTGACATACTTTTTCTCGTTGTGAACAAGGTGTATGTTAGGATGTTGCGCTTGATACTTTTGCACTAGAGCAATGGTACCATCAGTAGAGCCACCATCTGTAAGAAAAATTTCCTTTTCTACTCCATCGTCTAATAAGAGTGAATCTAAAAGAGGTCCAACGTACTTTTCTTCGTTATATAAAGGTATGATTATGCTAAGCTGCATTGAATTGCTAATGTATAAATTAAATATCAGTTAAGCATTTTATAATAATAAAGTACATTTTCATTATCGTCTTCCATTATGTACCAGCCAGCCTTTTCGTATAATGAACGTGCAATAGCATTGCTGCGATATACAGAAAGTCGCATATAATGCATGCCAAGTCTTCTTGCTGAAACCTCAAACTCTGACATGATGGCCTTACCTATACCTTTAGAACCGAAATCAGGTGCAACACATATCCCTACTAAAGAAATACCATGACCGGGCGGTGCCTGTATCACCTTTTTTACAGGTCTTTTGCCAAGTAGCATCAGCAATTTGGCCTTAGCAGCTCGCGTAAAATTTTGGTGAAATAAAATATATGGGTGCGTAAGTATACCTACAAGAGCCGTTTTAAACAGATCACGGTTGATATATTTATCGTAACCAATAGGAGCACCCACAACATATCCACAAATCTGCCCCTTGTATTCAGCTTTTAATGCAATAGCATTAGGGTAAGCCATAAACCATAAGAGAAAACGTTGCACGTATTGCTTACCCATACCTGCATTCATATAACCTTTGAATGCAGATAAATGAATTTGGCTAAGATGCTGAATATCCTTTTTGCTAAATGGATCTACCAAAACATTAGGATCGGTCATTAGTTGAAATGTTGTTGATACCAACGATCGAATATAAACAAACGCGAGAAATCCCAACTATGAAGTTTTGAATTGGGGTATGCTCCAAAATCATCCGATATTGCCTTATTATCTAAATATGGATTATTCATTGTTCTGAAGTATGAGGCAAAATAAGTATTCAATTTGTCACCCATCCAATCGGACTGTGGAGTGGCAAAACCCAATTTGCTGATACGTGTACGTGTTTCTTCCGGCAAGAGTCCTTTTAAGCTATCTCTTAATAATGCCTTGGTATAACCTTCCCTTATTTTATAAGTAGCCGGTAATGAATAAATAAAACGAACCAATCTGTAATCCATAAAGGGTACGCGGGTCTCTATGGAATGAGCCATTGAGTTACGATCCTCAAAACGAAGCAATGGTGGGTAACTAAAGTGTTCAATATCTTGTTTTGCCTTGCCATTCATATCACTTACGGAGCCAAGGCCAATTTGTATGCCAGGCTTAAGTTGTTTACCCAGATCAGATAAATAGTTCAATTTATTTGTCAAACCTAAGTAGCGATAGATTCCTTCCTTATTGAAAAAATTGAATTCCTTATTCTTAACTAAATAGAATGCATTCTTGGCCGCCAGCGCATATTGATGTCGTTGAACTAATTCTTTTAAGAAGAATGCATAATACTTGCGATACCCCCCCAACAATTCATCACCACCCTGGCCATCTAAAAGGACTATTACATCATTTTGCTTTGCCAGTTTCATAACTTCCCATTGCGCCATGATACCAAAAGTGCCAAAAGGTTCATCCTGATGGTAAATAAGTTCATCTATCTCACTTTGTAGGATCTCTTCATTGAGACTGCAAAAGTGAGGTACAACGTTCTTATACTTAGTATTAACCAAATTAGCGAAATAGGATTCATCAAATTTCTTTGATTCGAAACGAGAAGTAAATGTATTGATATCGGTGTCGAACATAGTAGCAGCCACGGTGACAATGGAAGATGAATCAAGGCCACCACTTAAACAAGAGCCCACCGGGACATCACTACGAAAACGAAGTTTAACTGAATCCGAGAAAAGCCTTTTGAATTCAGATTGAGCATCCTGATAGGTTATATTTTGGTATTGATCATCGGGAAGTAGCTCCCAATGTCTCAATATTTTAGGTTGAATGGCATTATGAGTATTATGAATATCAATCGTAAATGAATGTCCGGCTAGTAACTGATATATACCTTTGAAAAATGTTTGATAAGTATGATCAGCCAAAGAGCGATCTAAGAAATCTCTGATAACATCTTCATTGATGATCTTAGGAACACCAGCTACAAATAACTGCTTTATCTCAGAACCCCATACAAGACCTTGACCTAGCTGCGCATAATAAAAGGGTTTGACACCAAAACGATCTCGAGAGCAAAATAGCTTACCCATTTTCTCATCGAGTATTGCAAAGGCCCACATTCCGTTAAAATGTTCGACACAACTTTCACCCCATTCAGCATAAGAATACATTAGTACCTCGGTATCAGATTTTGTTCTGAAATTGTAGCCTTTTGCTTCCAACTCTTTTCTGATCTCTATATAATTGTAAATCTCACCGTTGAAAGTAATATGCAAGCCACGTTGAGGATCGGAGAAAGGTTGGTCGGCATGGCTAGAAAGATCAATTATCGATAGACGCCTAAATCCCAATAGCAATTTAGGACCAGATATCGCAAGACAATCATTGATATCTTTACTGATCTTCTTTTGCTCTATATCATAACCCAAAAAGCCTTCGGCATCGGGCCCACGATGTGTAATAATATCTGTAGCACCTTTAAGGTCGACATATTCCTTACCTATATACCCAAAAATTCCACACATATATTAGCTATGTACAAGACCCATTTTGCGAGCCATGTTAATCATTTTTCTTAATTTAAGGAATAGATTATAATTAGATGGGTACTCGAAATGTCTTTTAACCGGTAAATTCATGATTTTCTCAAAATCATCTTCGGTCAATTCTAGTTTCTTCAGAACATAATCCTTCTGATCCTGTAGGCTTTTAGGGTCTGCAATTGGTGCTTGCAGCATCTCAAGTGCGTGTTCTCTAGTTAATTGACCACGAAGGACTGGGCCTGAGTAATATGGTTTCCTTACATCAATATTGAATTTCTTTGGGAGTATATATTCCTGAATGAACTTAGTATATAATGATTCATTGTGCTTTCCTCCATAATCAACCCAATCCAATTTTTCAGTAAGTAATTTTCTTGCTTCTGTTTTCTCAAAGTGCATATAATTGAGAATAGAGACTGTTTTAATTCGTTTGGCAAAAAGGTAATAATACAATTTGGTCAAAGGGAGGTAAGGAAAGGTCTTGATGGATACTTTACCAAAACGCTTATGAATTCCACTCACATATTTCCAATCGAGATGGCCATATGCCCAAGATTCCGGGAATACTCCTTCGTCATTAAAATTGCTACCACTAATAATATATTCCACACCAAACTTTGCTGCTTGTTGAAAAAGCAATGCATTAATAGCATGGTCTGTAGGAATTTCCATATCTGAGGTAGAAGCCTTTAGAAAAGACAACTGAATATCTTTGAATTCATGCCAATCCATAACATGAGTAAACAATTCGATATTGAGTTTAGTGAGTGTCTTTTCGATATTTTTTACAGCTAACTCAGAATTCCAACCATTATCCAAGTGTATTGCCAGTGGGCGGAGTCCCAATTCTTTCACTTTATAAGCAACATAAGTACTATCTGTACCTCCACTTACTCCAATAATACAATCGTACTCCTTATTCTTACCTTTTTCTTTAATAACTGCTACAAGTTTTTGTAGTTCCTCATCCCGCTTTTCGTCGGGAATCATACGAACAGCTGCTTTTTCGAGATAGGAGGTACAATTATTGCATCTTCCCTGTTCATCAAATTTGATCTCAGGATCAGAGGTATCCATCAGGCATCTTGTACAGATCCTATAATCAGTTGAGTTATCCATTTATATAAGTTCCTTTTCTAAAATTGATCTATCAGGATAATTTATTAATACTGCTTTGTGCTTGCCATAGAAAACAAACATACTGCCGGCAGCCACGGCAGAGGCACCTGCACTTCTTACTGCTTTTTTGAAATCTTCGATATCCTTGGCACCTCCACAAGCAATTACAGGTACTGCAACTGTAGATGTGATCTTCTGGATGATATCAAGAGCGTAGCCATTCATCATACCATCATTATCTACTACATTCACCATTATCTCTCCGGCACCCATATTTTCGGTCTCCTTTGCAAATGCTATGGGGTCCTTTGTCCTTATATCTTTGCCAGAGTGAGAAAAAACATTAAACTTACCCCACATGTTCTTTTTAAGATCGATAGAAGCAATGACACTAGAACTACCAGCATAATTACTAACATCAGTCACTACATTAGGAGATTCAAAAAGTAGCGTATTAAATATCAACTTCTCAATACCAATCTTGAAAAGTATTTTGGCCATGTCCAAAGTTCTTACACCACCACCATAAGAGATGGGCATAAAACACTCGGTACATATTTGTTGCAAGAATGGAATATTTGGTTCTGTTCCATTTTTAGAGGCATCAATATCCAAAAAAACCAACTCGTCTACTTCTTTATCATTAAATATCTTAACAGCATTAATAGGATCACCGATATAGGTTTCGTTCTTAAACTGAACGGTCTTTACCAATCCTTTATTTTTAAGCAATAAGACAGGAATAACTCGAGTTTGTAACATATTAATTTAGCTCAGCAAAATTTTTCAATAATTGCATTCCGAATTTGTGACTTTTTTCGGGATGAAACTGTACGCCCCATATATTTTCTTTATTAACCGCAGATGTAAATCTTTTACCGTAATCAGTTTCTCCAATAATGGCAGTTTTATCGTGACAATTAAAATAATAAGAATGCACAAAATAAAAGCGCAATTCAGGTTTGTGCATATTGGCAAATAGTTGGCTTTGTTTTACATCATGAACAATATTCCAACCCATGTGTGGAATTTTCAATTTATCTGATTGAAACTTTTTCACTTCGGCATCTATCCATCCTAAGCCCTTCAGCTTACCTTCTTCGCTAGAAGCTGCTAAAATCTGCATTCCAAGGCAAATACCTAGTATGGTTTTCTTTTCGACGACTGCTTTTTGATGTAATAAATCGATAAGATCCAATTCCTTCAAACTTTGCATAGCAGCATCAAAAGCACCTACCCCCGGTAGTATAATCTTATCAGCAGTATCAATAACGGACCTATCTCTACTCACAATAGATTCAAATCCAGTCCTTTTTAACATATTTTGAATACTGCCCACATTTCCCATTCCATAGTCGATGATGACGATCATATTTTGTTCTTTATCGATTTATAGACGTTTATTATTTTGTCTGCAATAGTATCTAAACTTACATCTTGCGAATAGGCAGAGCCATTGCTACGAGCGTTAGATTGTAAAACCAAAATCAATTTATCTGCTATATCTACAGCATTTCTATTATCTACAACGTAGGTATTACTTACATTTTGTAATCGTTCTGAGACATCACCTACATTTACTGATACGATAGGTAGGTTACATGCGCGTGCTTCTTTAAGTGAATTATTAGACCCTTCATGAAAAGAAGTAATAAGCATTGCATCTGCTGCATTATAGTAGTAAGGCAATTCGTCATGTACTATACCTTTCAGAATCATCAATTCAGCATGCGGCATTTTTACATTTACAATATCGAATGCCTGACGAGCTAGTGGAGTATCCTTTACAACCGCGCCACCACCATCGAAAAAGATGATATATTTTTTGTTCATATCCCAACCTAGATGTAACCTAGCTCGTTTAATATCTTGAGGTGAAAATTTCTCAAGGTTCAAACCGTTAGGAATAGCAGTAGCCTTTTTTCTACTATTAGACCACAAATGACGTTTCATATCTTCCGACTTGGTAATGATACGTGTAGCCATCAAACCTGCAAGCTGAGATAATAAACGTGAAACCTTCCCCCCATTAGTTATTTCGCCCTTAGCATCTACACTACCTATCAAATCGCTACCTGAAAAAGAGATAACAACAGGTTTTGGAGAAAATAAGGTTGTCATAAAAGCAGTCGTATTTCCCCAAAACACATGTACTATATCCACCTTTTCTTCTTTACATACCTTTCTGAGTCTCCAGCCGGCCCGCCATAAGGCCTTAATTGTCCTTCTATCGGATAAGTGACCATATATCACATCTATACCCTTTTGCTGAATAGAATGCATTTGGGTGTCTGCGTTGACAATATCCCATTTGCTATAATATTTCAGCTGACCATCGTGAAAAGAATTACGTTGCAAATAATAGTCTGATGGTAGCGAAACATCAGGTATCAATTCATTTCCTACATGTATGTGTAATACTTTCACTATTTTTCTAAATGTAATGACAATGCTAATAACATTGTCATTCGTTGATATAAACCTTCCCGTGAAACATCTGTATGAGGTTTATCATTACAGAAACAATCAATCCACTTTTTATATACTATCGGATCAAGTATATCCTTTAGCGGATTGTTATCGTTATTTATATATTCGTATACTTTACTCTTAAAATCTTTATTTACCCAAGTATCTACAGGTATGCCAAAGCCCCATTTAGGTTTGTTGGCTACTTTTTCCGGCAAGACTTGCTTGGCAACACCTCTGAGAATATACTTAAGTTCTTTATTATGTGTTTTTAATCGATGAGGCAAATGCATTCCCCTTTCAAATAGATCTTCATCCAGCATAGGTACCCTTATCTCAATACTCTCATGCATACTAGCTGTATCTACCTTAAAAAGAAAATCGTTTGGTAATACCAAATTTGTATTGCTTAAAGTACATAAAGCTGATAATAACTCTAGTCCTTTTAAGTTCTGAGCTTTTAGTTGTTCGTAATCGCTTTCAAAATAACGTCTAACGGGTAAGTAAGAGGAGTTACTCTTCCACAACTTATCATGCTCTTCATGCTTCATCCAGCGATACATATTCTCAGTAACAGCTACTACATCCTTGTTATAGAAAGTCTTTAATATTCTACTAGGTCTAGCAAATTTGCCTGTTATTGAATTTACTGCATGAACAGCATTTACTAGTGGCCAAGTAAGTATTTTAGGAATACTATTGAAACTATTAATCTGTTCAATTTCATTATATATTGTATAGCCTCCAAATGCCTCATCACCTCCGTCACCAGACATAGCCACTGTTACATATTGCTTCATTAGTGCAGATACACCTTGTACAGCAAATATTGATGTATCGGCAAAAGGTTGACCAGCATGACGTAATAGAGCAATCACATGTTCCCAATTACCACTTTGTTCTGCCATTTGCAAAGTGCTATGATTAGAGTGTATTTGTTCTGCAACTTCTATCGCTGCCCAACTTTCATCGTACTCTGCCTCCTGAAACTTTACATTATAGGTATTTAGCTTCGCACTCATGTTCTTCTGAGCGAAATATGATACCAACGATGAATCAATACCACCACTTAATAATGACCCTAAGGGGACATCAGCTTCTAATTGACGGCTAACGCCTCTTTCTATAAGTTGTTTTACTTCTTCTATAACCTCTGAATCAGAAAATGAATTATTGGGCTTTGGTAAATGTCTATAGTATCGGTTCTTATTGATAGTGAGCACCGAGCCATTATTAGCTATCTCAATCACCTCACCAGGCATTACCGCATGTATATGTTTATAAAATGTAGCTGGTGCGGGTATATAGAACAACGCAGTAAAATCGTAAATAGACTGCATATCAACAGATAGGTCAATATCAGATATTTGCTTGATGGTATTTAATTCGCTAGCAAAAGCCAAAAAAGAATTTTCCTTCTGATAATAAAAAAGGGGTTTAATGCCGAATCTATCGCGAGCAATAACACACTTGTTCTTATTCTTGTCATATATACATATAGCGAACATGCCACGAAGTCTATTCACAAAATCTGCACCCATTTCTTCATAAAGATGAATTATAACTTCGGTATCACTCTTACTTCTAAAAATATGGCCCTTTGCTTCCAGTTCAGTTCTTAGATCATGGTGATTGTATATTTCGCCATTGAATACTATCCACACTGTTCCATCCTCATTGCTCATAGGTTGATTACCGAGTTCGCTAAGGTCAATGATCTTTAATCTGTTATGAATAAAGGTCACATTATCCCAATGCATGTCTATTTGCAAGTCAGGTCCCCGATGATACATAGCTTTCTTCATCTTATCAGATACTACCACCTTGTCGAAACTTACCTTACCTATCCAACCGGCTATGCCACACATGTATTATTGATTAAATTCATCTTAAAAAAAGAAAAAACGGCGTTTGGGCTTATTTACTTCTACTGTCCGTGTAGCTATATCTGTACGTTCTGGAATTTTTTTTGGTTCAGGTTTGGCCATTTGTTTTACAGCAATTGCTATGCAAATACCATTACTATGAGAAATTGACACGGACCATCCTACACATGAAGGGCGGCCTGCATCATCAAATTTTATCTCAAGTTCTCTGAATGCGCTTAATTTCAATCCCGCATCTGATTTTAATATAGCTTCTTTACATGCATAGATCCCTGCGAAAGATTCCTTTGGGTCATCTTTAGCAGTACAATGTGCTATTTCAGTATTTGTAAAATTGGACTTGTAGAACTCATCTTCCCAATAGTCGATAGCATCGGGCATATTTACTGCGTGTTCAATATCAATTCCAACATTGCAATTAGCAGCAATATTATTAGATGTGCTATTGCTTTGAACTCGATTTGCAATATTACTTGATACAACTGTTCCTGCATTCCCCAATAGAAATAAATCTATCATACATTATTGAAGTAAAATCTGTTTTGCTAACAACCATTTGAAGTGATGTAACCTCTAAATTGTTCTTAGACAGCTTCTTATAAGCGCTTATGATCTTTTCAGTATCCATATTTACCAAACGAGTAAACAATTAGAACAAATAATATCTTCTTTCCCTTTCACTAATACTTTCATGAATTGCACCTGCCCGTTCATATCATCATCAGTTTTACGCATACATTTGTAACACTCAGTCAATGGCTCTCTTTTACGGGCAAGTTCCAACATTTCCTGATCAGCTAAGTAGCCTTCAAGACGCGTTTTCAGATCTCCCAAAAAGACAGATATTTCTTTACCATTTGAAACTCTGTGATCAAATGAACAACTCAATTGAAACTTTGTCATTTCATCATTTAAACTTCCTATTCCCAGGATAGTGGAGTTTTGCGCATTAACTAAAGGCAAGAAATTAGCAGTAGCAGATGCAAATAGATCTGTAATAGTAAAAGTAGCACCAGTGGTATCATCCTTTTTCAAAGAATTATCATTGTAACCCTCTATTAGTCGATATATCTCATGTTCAATTTCTTTTAAGCTTTTGGTATTTGTATTTCTGATGGTCAAAACTTTCAATCCTTTACCCATATCTACTGCAAATCCTACGTTCACTTCCGCATGAAAGTAAACACCTTCATTTGCGTAAAACGCATTCAGTACCGGATATTTGGCAAGCAGTCTTGAACACTCAAAAATAACGAGAGGTAATGGTGTTGAAAAAATGATCTCTTGATATCTGCGTACTCTGCTATCAAAATAAGAAACATTAATTTCCACAGTTAGGTTACTTACTAAGCCCGTAGAGTTAACTACATTGAGGAATTCTATTTCTCTTTTCTTGATGATATCATGCTCAACAAATTTGAGTTCCTTAGAAATCGGTAGACTTAAAGATGCTTTTTTAATTGGTGCAACTGTTCCTTGTGCAGGGGATTCTGTAGGCTCTAAACCGAGTCGTTTTTTTACTATCCTTGTATTTACAAAGTCATCGTTTTTGAAAAGAGATTTATCTGCTTTCAACTCTGCTATTAACAATAGTGCTTGCTTAGAGAATTCTGTATGAATCTGTATATTCGAATTAGTAGTAATTGCATTGGGAATAGATGTATTAAAAGGAACATTGGAAACTGCACCCGGAATATATACATCTGTGATCTCAAACATTATTTTACCAACCGAGAGCTCTTGGCCAGGCTTACAGAATACATTTGCATAGCCGTCTGCTTCACAAAAAATATCAACAATTGCCTTCGATGATTCCAGCTCAGCTATCAACTGACCCTTTGTTACCTTATCTCCACTCTGAACATGCACGTTAACTACCAAGAGTTTATCGTCATTCACAGATTCCTGTGGAACTGCTATTTTTTGCAATATATTCATGATAATGATGTTAGTTCTTTTACAATGCGCTCTTTACTGATCAGCACAGCTTCTTCAAGAGATTTTACACTTGGTATTGAACATTCCATAGAAGCTATTCTTTTCATTTTTTTACCCGGTAGCGCCTCAGACAATGCAGCAATGACTTCGCTACCCCATCCAGCACGCTTACTTCCTTCCTCTACCGTGATAATATAAGAAGTGTCTTTACATATTTCTATGATCAATGATAATGGCAAAGGGTCAATTTTTGAAAGACATAATATTTGCGGTATATGGTCCAATTCTGTGAATACATCCTCCATAGATTCTAATACAGTATCAATATTTCCACCGTAAGTAATGAAAGTAAGATCAGCCACTGTAACTGCCGGTCTTACAAGCACATGTGGTATTTCTGTATTAGAATACAAATATTGATATCCTTTTAGGGTAGGGGCAGTATGCCTTTTACCATAGTCTACTTTGTTCTCAATGATCAATGTAGGATGAATGCGTTTTGAAGCGTATTCATATACATACGTAGGGTCTAACAAGCGATTTATGGCAAGCACTTCAAAAGTATCCATTCCCAAAAAGTGCTTTTCAATTGTCTGACTGTGAGTAGGTCCATAACCCCTCTTTCCACCCATAGGTGTTCTGATAACCATTGGGCAAGTGATCTGCTTATTATACATGTAATAGAACTTACTTGCATGATTCAGCATTTGATCAAAAGTGAGAGCTGTGAAATCTCCAAACATGATCTCACCAAATGGCTTGAAACCGTTTAAAGCTAATCCATTACAAAAACCGGCAATAGCAGACTCACTAATAGATGTAGTAAGTACTCTCTCAGGATATTTGGTACTTAATCCCTTCGTTATCTTGAATGCTCCACCATATGGATCCTTGATATCTTCTCCAATAACTACGGATTTTTCATTAGATCCTAATATACTATTCAGAGACTCATTAATAATAGTTACTAGTCTTTGATCTGTAAATGTTATTTCTTTCCATTCAACATTATTATCACTTGCATTAGGAGCATCGTAATAATCCTCTAATAGAGTTTCAGGAGCATCGTAATTACTCTTGATGTGCTCCCAAACACTTTCATATATTCTGGTGTAGTAGTTATTGTATGTTTCAGGATCTTTAGTTTTAAAAACTTCTAAAAAATCCTTCTTTTGATATTCTTCAATTTCATTCTTGTCTCTATCATCATCTCCTTTTGAGTGTGCTTTCAGTCTGTAAGTATTAACCAAGAAAAACAAAGGTTTTTCATTAACCCTTACATAATCGATAGCGTCTTTAGCACTAGCCATAAATTCATCAGCATCATTCCATGTAGATCCCTCTCTTGTTTCAATACCAAACGCTTCTGCACGGGCTTTTATATCACCTGCCAAATTATCTTTAATAGACGTGGATTGTGCATACTGATTGTTCTCACAAACTACTAATAGCGGTATAGACCATTTAGATATCAAATTAAGTGTCTCATACACTGCACCTTCACCTAATGTTCCGTCTCCTATATATACTACACCTACAGCACCATTCTTCATCAATTTATTACCAAGCGCATACCCCCCTGCAACAGGCATTATGCCTCCCTGAATTCCATTTGAAAAGAAGTTATATTTATGCAAGTGTTGGCTACTTCCGATACCACCACAAACACCTGCCTTTTTACCCATTAATTCTGAAATAAGTCCTTTCCAGTCCTGAGTATAGGAAATATAGTGTCCATGACATCGGTGATTGGAAAATACAAAATCAGATTTATTGAGTTGTCCGGCAAATGCTACCGCTGACAACTCCTGTCCTATACATGTGTGTACAGTACCATTGAGTTTCCCTTGCCCAAATAGCTCCAGAAAACTCTCCTCAACAATTCTGATCTTTAATAATTCTTTTATTTCTCTATGATTCATTGTAGTAATAATTAAAATTCATACGCAATAAACCCAAATTCTATTCGGAATAATCACTACTGCTTATCATTCTATTCAGCGATACTACTTGCGAATAGGGATCTAAATCCTTAGTAACAACTGCATTAGTACCTATCTTGCTACCTCTCCCTATTGTAATACCACCCAATAATGTGGCCTTCGGACCTATATAACAATCATCCTCTATTGTTGGATATTTATCATCGAAGTTATGACCTATCACCACCCAAGGGCCTATCGTAACATCATTACCGATTATGGTGTCCGGGCCCATAACTAACCCATATGCATGCGGTAAAAATAAGCGTTTACCAATCTTGCAAGATGCAGGTAGTTCAATCTTAAAAAATAAGATGAATAGTATATTAAGTACCAGATATATATACCAAAATGGATTAACCTTTCTAAATTTTGAATGGATCAAAAAATGGCCCATTCTATAATAAATTAGTGCCCATAAGGCAGGATTCACAACTGCTTCTGGGCCACAATTTTTGAAATAAAATTTAATATCGTCGATCATCTTTGTAAGTTAAAATTTTATTTCACCGGTAGCAGGACCAAAGATCACCACCTTATCAGGATAAGAATTCTTCATTTCCATAAGAATAGAAGTACTATAAACATACAAGCCTAATGTTGGGGAATGTATTGCTTTCATACACCGATGAATATACGCAGAGTCAATTATTGATAGATGGAAATAGGTTAATGGGTACATAAAAGTTACCGTATCAGTACCCTTAAAGAATCTCCTGATGAATACATTACTATCTATCTGTTTTCCACCCTTCTTTTCTAATGTAGTATAGCCATCTCTCAAAAGATTAATACTCATATTGACACCAAAATCCTGTTGAAGAATTGGGATATGTTCCTTCTTTACAACAGCAAGCATTGCATCCCGTTCATCGTTCATGTAATTCAATAACTTTCTCCATTTACCACCAAAAATGACATCATAGTAACCCCATATAGGTCTGGGCCCTTCAAACGGTACTGCGAATCCATCGCCGAGAAAAACGAATTTTACATCCTTTATTTGTATCCTCTTGTCAATATCTTCCAGTGTTTTCCCGGCCTTCTTTTTATGTATCTCATGCCTTTTAACGTCAAACCCTGGGCCCCACATAGTATTGTCTGTATTTACCTGAACGCCAATTATCCATGGTATAAATGCGATAATAGTGCCTAATACGTATGCAGTCGATTTATAAGAAGCGAGTAATACAAACATATAATTGAAACCAACATAACAAATCATCATAAGCATAGGTATCGCATTAATTATTCTACGAGGATTCAAAATCTCAGTAGGATAAAATTTCAATACAGGAACATAAGCTACAATAAACAAAATAAGGAGTAATGGTTTCTTTCGCTTAACAAGTACAAAACAACCAATTAAGAAAAAGAGTACGACAAATGGAGTAAATACACTCAAACTAGAACCAATATTTATCATCCAGCTTATTACATGGTGTTCATGTTCAACAAATTCTTTAGCAAATGCGATCCTAAATAAAATGTCATTTATACCATAACCCTCTGCATAAACAAATAATAATACACCCAAACCTGATAATGTTGCTGTAAGAATAACCTTTCCTATACCAGATATGATCTTATCTTTTCTTTTCAGATTGTCTGTATATACCATGTAAAGATCTATCATGATAACGAATAGATACAAACCTGTATCCCATCTAAAGCATACACCAATTCCAAAAACAATTGCAGCAAATATTATTGAAGTCAATTTTTTCTCCTTCAAATATGCACTCTTGAGCATCATATGAGCTATCAAAATCAAGCTTAATGCAATTGTTGAACATTGGTAATAAATACCAAAAAATATATATTCCGGATTTATAAATGGTATCAGAAATACAAAAAATAGAATAGTATTATTCTTACTTTCCTTAAATATTTCAAATGTTTTGCCAAGTTTAATAGTAACAATTGGAAATATGATACCAAATACTGCATGAATACTAATTGCAACAATTCTTACTATAGTTTCATTGGCAGGTAATAACCATAGTACCCAATCCATCATACCTTGATATGGAGAATAAGGACCTTCAATATTCTTATTTCTACCTAAAGCATGAAAAAATACGGAATATGCATCATCTCCCTCAACATATTGAAATGTAAGACAGAAAGCATAGATAACCAGAAATAATGGAATCAGTATTAGTTCTGGTTGTTTTCTAATAATATCTCTTATTGTAAGAAACATATTTTGGTGTTGTAGGAAAATTATGAATGCTAATGTACCAATTTAAAAACGCCAATATATATTGGATGATCATTCAGGCTATCTCTCACTTCTCTTAATAATCC
>Ga0194037_1000930_pt1 | contig 22228 bp, 21 predicted proteins | sample JunL306m_MetaG_FD_148653 | JGI IMG/M metagenome (GOLD analysis project Ga0194037, IMG submission 148653) | Anoxic zone freshwater microbial communities from boreal shield lake in IISD Experimental Lakes Area, Ontario, Canada - Jun2016-L304-6m | ecosystem: Environmental > Aquatic > Freshwater >...
ATAACTGATTATAAAAAAAAGCACCCAAATTTGGGTGCTTTTTTTATGCTTGATATTTATAGTTATTTCTTAGCGCCTCTTGTTTTAGGTTTGCCGTATTTTTTTTGCATCACTTCTTTGTGATTTTTTCTTTTATTGACCTTGCTATTTTTTGCAGATTTTTCATGGAAAGCGGGCCCAGATTCTTCCTTTTTAGGCACTTTAGTTTGTATAATCTTCATGCGAATTTTCGGCTTCTCATCTTCTGTTAAAACATCTGATATTTTCACCTCTTCAGGGAACGCTAACATAGGGATAGGTTGTTTCATCAACTCTTCAATGGCTTTTTGAAACACTTCTTCCTTGGGTGTTATAAAAGTAATGGCAATTCCTTTTTTATCTGCTCTTCCAGTACGACCAATTCTGTGAATATAATTTTCCGGAACATCAGGTGTATCAAAATTTATAACGTGTGTTACTTCTGCAACATCAATACCACGGGCCATCACATCGGTTGCAATAATATATTGATATACTCCTGCTTTAAATTGTTTCACTGTGTTGAAACGATGATTTTGTTCTTTGTTAGAATGGATCACTCCTACTTTTTCAGGAAATGTTAAATTAATTCTTTCATATAAATCATCTGCCAAAGATTTAGTCCCAGCAAAAATGAGCACTTTAGTCATGGTTTCATCCTTACTCAACAAGGCATGCAATAAATTTACTTTAGTATTAAAGTTAGGAACCGCATATGCTGTTTGAATAATATTTTCTAATGGAGTACCTGTAGGTGCTGCTTCTACACGAACTGGATCATTAAAATAATCATTCATTAACTTTTCGACTTCGTCTGTAATGGTTGCTGAGAAAAGTAAGTTTTGTCTTTTCTGAGGAATGAGTTCTAATATATTAGTGATTTGTTTTCTAAAACCTAAATTCAACATTTCATCCATTTCATCAATCACTAATTTTTTAATCATTTTAGTTTTAAATGCACCATTCATGATTAAATCAAATAATCTACCAGGAGTGGCGACTATTACATCTGCCCCATGTTCCAACAAATTAAGTTGTTGGGTATTTATATTTACACCACCAAAAACACCTACGGCAGTGATACTCATATAGGTCGTTAATTGTTTAACGGATTCAACTACTTGAACGACTAATTCACGAGTAGGAACTAATATTAATATTTGAGGATCTTTATTTTTATCAAATTTCCATTGACGTAAACACGGTAGTAAATAACCAAAGGTTTTACCCGTTCCAGTTTGCGCAATACCACAAACATCTTTTCCAGACATCACGATCGGGAATACGCGATGTTGAATTGTAGTGGGTGTAGAAAATTGAGCGTCTTCTAAAGCCCTGAGCAAGGGGGTGTTTAAATTGAGATCTTGAAAAATCATAGGTTGCGAAGATAAAGGAAATAAATGGGGGGTGTTTAATTGGATAGCCGTCGCAACCCAAAATAGTTCAGGATTGCCGTCGCAACCTAAATAGTTCAGGATTGCCGTCGCTTCGCTCCGGCTTCCTTTATACCCTCGTTGCAAAAGCATAAAAACAGCAGCCTACTTCATAGGCTGTGCCTTGTTTAGTTCCTTCTCCAATTCAAGCGAGCTTGATTGGTTCTTTCTCTAAACAAGGCAGCCAAACCTTACGGTTTGGCTACTGTTTCCTTTTTTGGTCGGGTGGACAGGATTTGAACCTGCGACCACACGCCCCCCAGACGTGTACGCTACCGGACTGCGCTACCACCCGAAAACTCGCGACTCTCATCCAAATAAGAGTACGCTACTCCCGAGAACTCGGGACTCTCATCCAAATAAGAGCACGCTACTCCCGAGAACTCGCGACTACCATCCTATAACTCAAGCTAATTCTGTATATTTTCTATTGAAAATGAACATTTTAGACCTGAATTTATTGGATTTGAGGCGCAAATATAACCTCAAATAGAAAAAAACGAGCTATATTGCATTTAAATTTTATTGACCCGATGACAATTCTTCTAAGGCAAGTCAAAATTACAGATCCAAGGTCTCCTCACAACGGCTTAGTTAAAGATATTCTCATTCAAGATCAGGTCATTTCTTCCATTACAGATCATTATAAAGGAAAAGCAGATCAAGAATTTGTTTTAAATCAAGTTCAAGCAAGTCCTGGTTGGGTCGATCCTTTTGTACATTTTTGTGATCCAGGAATGGAACATCGTGAAACTTTAGTCACGGGGGCTTCTGCAGCTCAACAGGGTGGATTCACCACTGTATTTGCAATGCCCAATACAAATCCTTGTACCGATTCTAAATCTCAAGTTTCTTATATACTGCAACAAAATAAACAACTACCCATTCATGTATTACCATTGGGTGCTTTGTCTAAAAAATTAGAAGGAAAAGATTTAGCTGAAATGATTGACATGCATCAAACAGGTGCTGTAGCTTTTACAGATGGTTTAATTCCAGTTCAATCTACCCTATTATTTTTGAAATCTCTTCAATATGTAAAATCATTTGATGGGGTTGTAATTCAAATGCCAATAGATAAAAGTTTAGGAAGTTTAGGTTTAATGAACGAAGGTATATTATCTACAAAGATGGGATTAGCGGGTATTCCTGCCATCGCGGAGGAACTAATGATCTCAAGAGATATTGAACTTTTAAAATATACGCAGTCTAAATTACATATTACAGGAGTGAGCACTGCCAAAGGAATGGAACATATTAGAAAAGCAAAGAAAGAAGGATTGTCAGTGACATGCAGTGTGACACCCTATCATTTATTTTTTACTGAAGAAGATTTAAAAGATTATAATACATTACTAAAAGTGAACCCTCCTCTAAGAACTAAAGCGGATCAAAAAGCTTTACTTAAAGGCATAGAGGATGGAACGATAGATTGTATTAGTTCACATCATATGCCTCAGGATTGGGATGCTAAAACAATTGAATTTGAAAATGCAAAATCGGGAATAGCATCTATTGAAACCTGTTTCGCCACCTTAAATCATTTATTGCCTTCATTAAAAGACGATCAATTAGTTTCTTTATTCTCCACGAATGCAAGAACTATCTTTAATTTAGGGTCTGCAGTTATTATAGAAGGTGAAAATGCAGATTTGACTTTCTTTAATAAAACTGAAACAACTACTTTGAGTCAAAAGGATTCAAAAAGTAAATCAGCCAATTCTCCTTTCTGGGATCTATCTTTAACAGGTAAAGTAAAAGGCACTTTCGTAAAAGGCGCAATTGCTTTATTCTAAATATTCTAATTATTTAAAATTTTATAAAAAAAAATTTATGGAAAACAAAATCACTTCACATATTGTAAAAGGAGCCATTTTAAGTGTAGCATCCATTGTTTTAGGGGTGGTCATGTATGTATTTAATTTATATGAAGTAAGTTGGTTAAGCTATGTCAACTACGGTATATTAATTGGAGGTATCATATACAGTTGTATTTTATTTGCAAATGAGAGCAATAACAATGTCACTTTTGGAAATATTTTTGCCCATGGTTTTAAAACCACTTCGGTAGTGATTGTGATTGTCACTGTATATACTTTTCTTTCAGTAAAATTCTTATTCCCTGATATGGTAGATAAAATAATTGAAATTTCTCGTAAAAAAATGGCAGAAAATCCACAATTAACAGATGAAATGATTGAGCAAGGAATTGCCATGACTAAAAAGTTTTTTCTACCGTTTGCTATTGGAGGTGCTATTATTGGTAATGCATTTTTAGGAGTAATTGGTGCCTTAATTGGAGCTGCCGCTGCTAAAAAAAATCCAGCAGATCCATTTTCTGAACCTACTGCTTAATTGAAAGTTTAATTAAAAAACATGCAGATATCTGTTGTCATACCTCTTTTTAATGAAGCTGATTCTTTACCCGAATTAATGGCTTGGATTCATCGTGTGATGGAAACCCACCAATTTTCTTATGAAGTAATCATGGTAGATGATGGTAGCGATGATAAAAGTTGGGTTACTATACAACAACTACGCAATCAGTATGTGCATTTAAAATCAATTAAGTTTCAACGTAATTATGGTAAATCTGCTGCGTTAAATGAAGGATTTAAAGTAGCACAAGGAGATATCGTAGTAACCATGGATGCTGATTTGCAAGATTCTCCCGAAGAAATTCCAGAGTTTTATGAAATGATTACCCAACAAGGATTTCATTTAGTGAGTGGCTGGAAGAAAAAGCGCTATGATAATACATTCACTAAAAACATACCTTCTAAAATATATAATGCAGTAGCTCGAAGAAGTTCAGGAATACATTTACACGACTTTAATTGTGGTATAAAAGCCTATCAATTAAAAGTGGTTAAAAGCATTGAAGTTTTTGGAGAGATGCATCGATATATTCCTATTTTAGCCAAATGGGCTGGATTTAAAAAGATAGGCGAAAAAGTAGTGGTACATCAAGCTCGTAAATATGGTACTACTAAATTTGGTTGGGAACGTTTTGTAAATGGTTTCTTAGATTTAATGACCATTCAGTTTTTATCCAAATTTGGAAAAAAGCCAATGCAATTTTTTGGACTATTAGGTACTTTATTTTTTGTAATAGGTTTTGCATCTGTTGGATATATTGTTTTTGGGAAATTAATGGATGCTGAATTTACAGTGACCAATAAGCCCGCTTTTTATATTGCACTTACTTCAATGATGATAGGCATGCAATTATTTTTAGCAGGTTTTGTGGCAGAATTGGTAAATCGAAATGCCTCGGAAAGAAATACCTATTTAATTGAAGACAAAATAGGATGGTAAACAAATTGGTCATAATAGGCCCCGCTTGGCCTTTACGAGGTGGCCTTGCAGCATTTGATGAAAAATTAGCTATCTGTTTTAGCGAAAAAGGAATACAAAGTTCAATACATACTTTTTCCTTGCAATATCCCTCCCTATTATTTCCTGGCAAAACACAATACTCCACACAGCCAGCACCTCAAGGAATCAATATCAAGGCCTCTATAAATTCAATCAATCCTTTTAACTGGATGAAAGTGGGTTGGCAATTAATGAAAGAAAAGCCTGATTTAATTATTGTAAGATATTGGATTCCATTTTTAGGCCCTTGCTTAGGGACAATTTTAAAAATAGTTCATTGGAATCGTCATACCAAAGTGATATCTATTGTGGACAATATGATACCTCATGAGAAAAGATTAGGAGATACTTTATTTACAAAATATTTCGCTTCCAGTATTGATGGTTTTGTAACTATGAGCGAGAAAGTAAAGAATGATGTAAAGTTGTTTTCACATAAACCTACCCTTGTTTCCCCCCATCCTATTTTTGATCATTTTGGGAGTGCCATTTCAACCTTACAAGCCAGAACACAATTAGGATTTCGCGAAAACGATAAGATCATTTTATTTTTTGGATACATTAGAAAATATAAGGGCTTAGATTTATTAATACAAGCCATGAAAGATATTCGCATCCAACAATTAGGGATTCGATTATTAGTAGTAGGTGAATTTTATGACGCAGCACAACCTTATATAGATTTAGTGAATTCTTTAGCGCTTCAAAATGATATTACTTTTTACGATCAATTTGTACCAGATCAAGAAGTGACAAATTATGTTTCTGCAGCCGATTTTATCATTCAGCCCTATAAAAATGCGACACAAAGTGGAGTCACTCCACTAGCCTATCATTTTAGTAAGCCTATGTTAGTGACTAATGTGGGTGGTTTAGCAGATACAGTGCCTCATTTTAAAGTAGGTGTCGTAACCGAACCTACTTCTGAAGATATCGCTAATGGAATTGTGCAATTATATGATTTAGGTGCCGCTCATTTTATGCCCTATATACAAGAAGAAAGAAAAAAATATACTTGGGAGCAAATGACCGAAAAATTTTTAGCTTTACACCAGCAATTATAAATTTCATATTACTTATAAATCTCTGATATGTCCATAGATAAAATTTCACACATCATTTCACAATCCATTCAGGTGAAGCAGGATTTATTGTCCAATACCCATTTAATCCAACAGATTCATACGGTCGTGGAAGTCATCACTAAAGCTTTCCAAAATGGAAATAGTGTTTATTTTGCAGGCAATGGAGGCAGTGCTGCAGATGCGCAACATTTAGCTGCTGAATTTTCGGGTCGATTTTATAAGGATCGTAAAGCATTGCCATCGGAAGCATTGCATTGTAATACCTCTTATTTAACTGCTGTAGCCAATGATTATAGTTATGAAGTTATTTATGCTAGACTCATTGAAGGGATCACCAAACCGGGTGATGTATTAGTAGGTATGAGTACCTCCGGGAATTCAGGAAATATTGTAAAAGCATTTGAAGCTGCTAAGAATAATCAAGTTGTAACGATTGGATTCACGGGTGATAAAGGGGGTAAAATGAAAGATCTTGGTGATTATTTAATTAATGTTCCTTCCAATGATACGCCTCGCATACAAGAATCTCATATTTTAGTAGGTCATATTATTTGCGAATTGGTAGAAGCCAATATTTTTGGCTAAACTTTTATAATTTTATTTCTAACAATGGCTTTTCAACTTTCTGATATTCAACCCAACTGGACTTTGTTTTTAGACAGAGATGGGGTTATTAATGTAGAAAGAGACAATGATTATGTCACTTCCTGGAAAGAGTTTTCTTTTTACCCAGATAGTTTAGAAGCACTCCCCTTACTTAGGAAGTTTTTTAAAACAATTGTGATCACAACCAATCAAAAAGGAGTAGGAAAAGGAATCATGCTGGAATCCACACTACAAGATATTCACACCAACATGCTTGAAAAAATAGAAAGTATAGGGGGCGGGATTGATCATATTTTTTATTGTATCGATTTAGAAAATGATTCCCCTAATCGTAAACCTCAACCAGGTATGGCGTTTCAAGCTAAAGAGAAATTTCCTTCTATTCAGTTGAATCAATCCATTATGGTAGGCAATAGAATGAGCGATATGCAATTTGGTCGTAATGCGGGCTTACACACTATTTTTTTAGCCACCACACATCCTGAAACTCCATTTCCTGACGCTCATATAGATTATCGATTTTCAAATTTATTAGAATTTACTAAAGCGATCATTCAGAATAGCGTTATTTACAAATAAAAGAATATGTTTAAAAATAGTTTTTTTACTGGTTTATACATTCTTCTCTCCTTTCCATTATTTGTGAAAAGTCAAGGAAACAAAGACACTGATCATAATGGATTACTGCTTCAGCAGTTCGCATTACAAATCCAATCTGACACCATTTTATCACATCGTTTAATCACAGATAGTGTTTTAACAAGAGCATTAGTGACAGAACTAAAACAACCTTATTCCTTTGATTTTAGTTTTGATTCTTTAACAGCCATGAAACATATTAGCTCCCCTGATAAAAAGTTTAAATTTTTTTCCTGGCAAATTGATTTAGGGGATGGAACCTACAGACAAAGAGGTGCTATGCAATTGCAAACGAATGATGGCAGTTTAAAACTGCTTCCCTTTTTTGATAACTCCGATTTTATTCAAAATATGAGTATTGGGATATATGATAGAAAACATTGGATGGGGGCTATTTATTATGACATCATCCCAGTATTTTTTAATAGTGATACCTTATATACACTATTAGGATTTGATGAAAATACCAGTGGGATTTCTAAAAAGATTATTGAAGTCTTAAAATTTGAAAAGGGAGAACCTATTTTAGGAGGTGATTATTTTAAATATCCTACTGACCCCACTTTCCCATTGGGGAAAGCAGATCGATTTGTATACCAATATAAAAAAGGGAGTAACGCTGTAGTGAAGTATGACGCTATAAGACGTAGAATTATACTTTCGGAATTAGCAAGTACCGAAAATGATTTAAAGAAAATAGAGACCTTAGTGCCTTCTGGTAATGAAAAATATTTTGCTTGGTTGAATGGTAAATGGGAATTGTCGGTAAATGAAGAAACAATTTTCGAGTAGATTGATTCCAAATTGATATTAGGTTTTAGTCCAATTTAAGAACTGCTAAGAAAGCTTCTTGAGGAATTTCTACGTTACCAATTTGACGCATCCGTTTTTTACCTTCTTTTTGCTTTTCCAATAATTTACGTTTACGACTAATATCACCACCGTAACATTTTGCTGTTACATCTTTTCTCATGGCGCTAATATTTTCACGTGCAACAATCTTTGCACCAATGGCAGCTTGTATAGAAATTTGGAATTGTTGCTTAGTTAATAATTCTTTTAATTTCTCACATAATTTACGACCAAAATCGGATGCCTTTCCTCTATGAATTAAAGCACTTAAAGCATCTACTTTTTCTGCGTTTAATAAAATATCCATTTTCACAATATCAGCATCTCTAAATCCTATTTGAGAATAATCAAAAGAAGCATACCCTCTTGTTTGACTCTTTAATTTATCGTAAAAATCAAATACGATTTCGGTCATAGGCATTTCAAAAATCAATTCCACTCTGGTTGGCGTCAAATAACTTTGATTGATTAAAATCCCTCTCTTAGTTAAACATAAAGTAATAATATTACCAATATAATCTGGAGCTGTAATAATTTGAGCGCGAATATAAGGTTCTTCAATATGTTCAATTTTCACCGGGTCAGGCATTTCTGACGGATTGTTCACAATTAATTTTTCGCCTCTTGTAGTATAAGCTATAAAACTTACGTTAGGCACAGTTGTAATAACGGTTTGATTAAACTCACGTTCCAGACGTTCTTGAATGATCTCCATGTGTAATAATCCTAAGAATCCACATCTAAAACCAAAACCTAATGCTTGAGAAGTTTCTAATTCAAAAGTTAAAGAAGCATCATTTAATTGTAATTTTTCCATACAATCTCTAAGCTCTTCAAACTCATCTGTATTCACAGGATAAATACCTGCGAATACCATAGGTTTTACTTCTTCAAATCCATGAATCATTTCACCTGGATTATTTGCAAGAGTAATGGTATCACCCACTTTCACTTCTTTGGCTACTTTAATGCCTGTAATAATATAACCCACATCCCCAGCCCTTACTTCGGCTTTGGGTGTCATTGCTAATTTTAATACCCCTACTTCATCTGCATTGTAATCTCTTCCAGAAGCAACAAAACGTATTTTATCATTCTTCTTTAATACCCCATTCATGATTCGATAATACACAATGATTCCTCGGAAACTATTAAATACACTATCAAAAATTAATGCTTGTAAAGGAGCTTCCGTATTTCCCACTGGTGCAGGAATGCGTTCGCAAATAGCTTGCAAAATTTCTTCAATACCAATTCCTGATCTACCACTCGCTAATAATATATCTTCTTGTTTACATCCAATAAGTTCAATAATTTGATCCGTCACTTCCGGTATTTTAGCACCGTCCATATCAATTTTATTGATGACTGGAATGATTTCTAAATTATTATCTAGTGCTAAATATAAATTACTGATAGTTTGTGCTTGTATTCCTTGTGAAGCATCTACCAATAATAAAGCTCCTTCACATGCTGCTAAAGCACGGCTTACTTCATAACTGAAATCGACGTGTCCTGGAGTATCAATTAAATTATAAGTATAGGTAATTCCTTTATGTACATAATTAATTTGAATCGCATGACTCTTTATTGTAATTCCTTTCTCACGTTCTAAATCCATATCATCCAACACTTGATTCATCATTTCGCGTTCTGTGATGGTTTTAGTGTGTTCTAATAATCGATCTGCCAAAGTACTCTTGCCATGATCAATATGAGCGATGATACAAAAATTTCTTATTTTATCCATGTCAGTGAAAGTAGTCTTTTAAAATCTATTTAAGTGCGTTAATGATGGCGTTAAATTCAGTTACAATTAAGGAGGCACCACCTACTAATCCTCCATCCACATCGGGTTGTGAAAATATTTCTACAGCATTGTTTGCCTTCACACTTCCACCATATAAGATAGAAATAGATTGCGCTAAATTTTCTCCATATTGTTTTGCTAAAACTGAACGTATATAAGCATGTATTTCTTGCGCTTGATCACTTGTTGCAGTTTTGCCGGTACCAATCGCCCAAATAGGTTCATAAGCAATTACTACTTTTGAAATTTCATCGGCAGATAATTGAAATAAAGAAGCTTCAATTTGTTTTGCTACATATTCATTTTGTGTGCCCGCTTCTCTAATAGCTAAAGGTTCTCCACAACAAAAGATAGGAGTACTTCCTATGGCTAATGTTGCATTCACTTTTTCGGCTAAAAAAGCATCCGATTCATTGAAATATTCTCTTCTTTCAGAATGACCTATTACAATGTGTTTCACCCTTACCGAAGCTAACATAGGAGCTGAAATTTCACCAGTAAAAGCACCGTTGGCTTTGGGATAACAGTTTTGGGCTGCAATATGAACTCCTGATTTCCCAGCTACTTTTTGAACGGCTAAGGGAATATAGATAGCAGGAACAGAAATTATAACTTCTTGATTTTCAGTTAGATGATACGTAGATGATAATAAATCATTTAATAAATGTTCCGCTTCTGACCAGCTTAAATTCATCTTCCAATTGGCAGCAGCTATTTGTTTTCTCATAGTATCAATGCTTTTAAAGGTATTTCCTTCTTATTTGCGCTGCAAAACTACTTAAAAATTGGCTGATTTAGGTCATTTAGAAGCTAGAATGATGACTAGGGAGTTTTTTATGTAAATAGGCTAAAACTTGCTTCTCCTCGGGAGTGATTTCAAAGCCTTTCAATTTCTTCCAATTATGAATATCGTCAATGACTTTATTAAATTGATATCCTGACACAATACCCCAAGTAAAATTGGGTAAATATTTAGGCAATAAACCATTCCCAAATATGTTAGCGCTCACCCCCACATAAGATCCCGTATTGATACTGGATTGAATAGCAAAACGACTATAATCACCCATTAACATTCCCATTTTTTGACCTACTGTTTCCCAAATTTGTTGGGCCTCATTCCACATTTGCACTTTTCCTGCTGTATTTTTTATGTTACTGTTACAGGTACCTGCGCCAATATTACACCAGTGTCCAATAATACTATCTCCCAAATATCCTTCATGTCCTTTATTAGAAAATCCTAATAAAATAGAATTTTTAATTTCACCTCCTGCCAAACAATAAGGTCCCACTGTGGTAGATCCATAAATACTAGCATTCATTTTCACCACCCCTTTTTCTCCTAATACAAAGGGTCCTCTAATGGAAGCTCCTTCCATGATGAGTGCATCTTTGCCAATGTAGATGGGGCCGGTACTTGCATTTAAATTGGCACAATGAATTTGAGCTCCGGATTCCACAAAAATATTTTCAGGAGCAACGACTTTATTGGAAGCATCAATAGAAGCACTTTTTGCTTTCTTAACAAATTTAAAATCTTGTTCCATTAAAATGGGATGCCATTGTAATAAATCAATAGCATCATTTATAAAATGTGCGTTATCAAAATTGAGGGGAGCAAAATTGGCCAATAATATTTTTTCAAATGCTCTTTCGCAGGAATGTGTAGCGATCCATTTCCCACTGGTACTAATTAATTTTTCCCCTTCTTTTAAAGCTATGATTTGTGCTACTAAATGATCATCAGGAACACAGGTTGCATTGATAAAAATAGCAGGTTCGGTATTTTCAAGAAATGAATTATTGGAATATAGCTTTTGTAAATAAGGGGTGGTAAAAATGCCACATTCCCCTTTCAAAAATTGCTCCCATCTTTCTTGAATGGAATAGATTCCAATTCTTAGGTGAGCAATGGAATGCGTGTAACTAAAAGGGTAAAATTTCTCTCTGTCTGCAAGGTCTACTAATACGTATTGCATAACTGCTATTTAAGACATAAAAGTAAAACAAGTTATAGGATTTTTCATATTTCCTTACAGATGTTCATATTATGCTTATTTTTGTATCCTTAACATATATATTATGCAATTTGGTTATTTCAACTACCCTACACCCGCGAATGAACCCGTATTAAATTATACGCCAGGTTCTCCCGAAAAATTAGCTCTTAAAAAGGCATTAGCCGATTTAAAGTCAAAAACATTGGATATCCCCATGTATATTAATGGAAAGGAAGTGCGTACAGGTGAAAAAGTGGAAATTCATCCTCCGCATGAAAGACAACATGTTTTAGGTCATTTTCATGCTGGAAATAAAAAGCATGTGGAACAAGCCATTGAATCTGCTTTGCAAGTAAGAACTTCTTGGGCCAATATGAGTTGGGAAGCAAGAGCGCATATATTTTTAAAAGCGGCCGATTTATTAGCTACAAAATATCGTTTCGAAATGAATGCTTCCACTATGTTGGGGCAAAGTAAAAACGCTTTTCAAGCGGAGATTGATGCAGCTTGTGAGTTGATTGATTTTTTAAGATTCAATGTTCACTTTTTAAGTGAGATCTATAAACAACAACCTATTTCTGCACCAGGTATTCATAATAGAATGGAATGGCGTGGATTAGAAGGATTTGTGTTAGCGATTACTCCATTTAATTTTACAGCGATTGGAGGTAACCTACCCACTTCTGCAGCAATGTGCGGCAATGTAGTCATATGGAAAGCTGCCAATACACAAATTTATTCTGCACAATTATTCATGCGTATTTTAAAAGAAGCAGGTTTACCTGATGGCGTTATTAACTTAGTATATGTAGATGGTCCCACTATTGGTAACACTTGCTTTACGCATCCTGATTTTGCGGGAGTTCATTTCACAGGATCTACCGGTGTATTTAATTATATGTGGAAACAAATTGGGGAGAATATTCCAAAATACAAATCCTATCCAAGAATAGTAGGTGAAACAGGTGGAAAGGATTTTGTAATAGCGCATCCTTCTGCAAATGTAGATGCTGTCGTGACTGCTTTAGCAAGAGGCTCTTTTGAATACCAAGGTCAAAAATGTTCTGCCGCTTCTCGTGCCTATATTCCAAAGAGCATGGCGGAGGAAGTAAAAACAAAATTAGTGAAAGCAGTGAAGTCTATGAAGATGGGAACGGTAGAAGATTTTAGTAATTTTGTAAATGCAGTGATTGATGAGAAATCTTTTGACAACATTGCAACTTACATTAGCAAAGCAAAGAGTGATAAAAATGCAAATATTATTGTTGGCGGAAAATGTGATAAACGCAAAGGTTTCTTTATTGAACCAACTGTGATTGAAACAACCAGTCCAAAATATTTAACTATGTGCGAGGAAATATTTGGGCCAGTGTTGACCATTTATACCTATCCTACCAATCAATTTGAAAAAGCATTAGAATTAGTTGACACGACTTCTAAATATGCTTTAACGGGAGCTGTACTTTCTCAGGATCGTGCATCCATCGAATTAGCGACCGAAAAATTAAGACATGCTGCAGGTAATTTTTATGTCAATGACAAACCTACAGGAGCTGTGGTGGGTCAGCAACCTTTTGGCGGTGCCAGAGCTTCAGGAACCAATGATAAGGCAGGAAGTATGCTTAATTTATACCGTTGGTTGAGTGCGAGAACCATTAAGGAGACCTTTAATCCTCCTACCGACTATAAATACCCATTTTTAAACGAAGCTTAAACCACTGTTTTGTACTGATTTATATCAGAAAACAGTATATTTGCTCCTCAAAAATAAAGGACTGTGGCCCAAAAATTTTCTAAAGAAACCTATCTATATTGGTACGAATTGATGCAATTAATACGTCAATTTGAGTCCAAGTCGGAAGAAATGTACAAAATGGCTGGTAAAATTCGTGGTTTTTTCCACGTGTATAACGGTCAAGAAGCTATTGCAGCGGGTTGTATGACAGCCACTAATCAAGAAGATCCCTTCATTACAGGGTATCGTGACCATGGTTTAGCATTGGCTAAAGGTATGAGTCCGAATTCTGCAATGGCCGAATTATATGGTAAAGCAACAGGATGTTCTAAAGGAAAAGGCGGTAGTATGCACCTTTTTAGTAAGGAACATTTCTTTTTTGGAGGTCACGGTATTGTAGGTGCTCAAATAGGAACTGGAGCTGGATTGGCTTTTGCAGAACAATATAGAGGGTCTAAAAATGTGGTTTTATGCTTTTTTGGAGATGGTGCTGCTAGACAAGGTATGTTACATGAAGTATTCAACTTAGCTATGCTATGGAAATTACCAGTGGTATTTATTTGCGAAAATAATAATTACGCCATGGGAACTTCCATTGAAAGAACTAGTAACGTAATTGATATTTATAAATTAGCAGATGCTTATGAAATGCCAGCAGATAAAATTGATGGTATGACAGCTGAAGCGGTTCATGAAGGAGTAGCGCGTGCTGTGAAACGTGCACGTGAAGGTGATGGCCCTACTCTATTAGAAATGAAAACCTATCGATACAAAGGTCATTCTGTTTCAGATCCTCAAAAATATCGTTCTAAAGACGAGGTAGAAGATTATAAAAACCAAGATCCTATTACTAAAGTATATCATACCATCATTGAAAATAAATTCGCTACCGAAGCTGAATTAAAAGCCATTGATGATAAGATTACAGTGATTGTTGACGCCTCTGTAAAATTTGCGGAGGAAAGCCCTTGGCCAGACGATAGTGAAGTATACAAAGATGTTTATATGGATCAAGATTATCAATTCATAGTAGATTAAAATTATAAAATAATAATATGAGCGACTTACAGCACGAGAAACACCCTTTTTTAGATTTTGTTAATGCCAATAAAAAATCATTAACTTATGTACTTGCTTTTGTAGTAATTGCATTAGCTGGTTATGTGGGATATACTGAATTATATCAAAAACCTAGAGAAGAAAAAGCAGCGGATTCCATTTTTGCTGCAGAAAAATATTTTGCTATGGACTCTTCTAATTTAGTTTTAAATGGAGATGGACGTAGCAAAGGTGTCTTATACATCATGAAAGAATTTAGTGGAACGAATGCCGCCAATTTAGCAAAATACTATGCAGGTGTGAGTTATTATCGTAACAATGACTATAATAAAGCGATTGAGTATTTAAAGGATTTTTCTACGAATGCAAAGCAAATTCAAGCTGTCGCTTACGGAACAATCGGAGATGCTTATTCTGAATTAAAAAACAATGACGAAGCTATAAATTATTACAAAAAAGCAGGAGGTCATTTTCCAGAAGATGAGTCTATTTCTGCAGAATATTTATACCGTGCGGCTAGTCTTCTAGATGTCACTGGTAAAGCAGATGACGCAATCGCTATTTATAAAGATATTAAAGCAAAGTATCCTAAAACTGAAAGAGGTTTTATGGCGGATAAATATATCAATCGTTTGAAAGTTCAACCTTAGTTTTTATAGGGTTTTGCCCAAAATTTTTAAAGCATTCTCCACATCCTGTGGAGAATGCTTTTTTTATGTGGTTGATTTAATGACAATTCGTATTTTTGAATTATGACAGTTCAATTATTTGTGCCTTGCTTTGTGGATCAGTTATATCCAGATGTCGCTTTTAATACCATCAAGGTATTGGAAAAAGCAGGATGTACCGTTAAGTATAACGCGCAACAAACCTGTTGTGGACAACCTGCATTTAATGCTGGATTTTGGGGTGAAGCAAAGGACGTTTGTACCAAATTTGTACAAGATTTTGATGGCGCAGATTATATAGTAAGTCCAAGTGCCAGTTGTGCTGGATTTGTAAGAAATAATTATAATAAATTATTTGAGAATAACGCTTTTCAGAGTCCTGCAAAAAAGGTGGCGAATCGTATTTATGAGTTATCTGAGTTCTTAGTAAAAATATTAAATGTAACCAATTTAGGAGCCAAATTTGAAGGGAAAGCAACCTATCATGATAGTTGTGCAGGATTACGTGAGTGTCATATTAAATCAGAACCACGTACCCTTTTAAGTGCAGTGGAAGGATTGGAATTAATTGAAATGAAAGATACCGATATATGTTGTGGATTTGGCGGAAGTTTTGCAGTAAAATTTGATACCATCAGCGTTTCCATGGCAGATCAAAAAATTGAAAGTGCCCTCACCACTGATGCTGATTATTTAATTAGTACCGATATGAGTTGTTTGATGCATTTGGATGGTCGTATGAAACACAATGGTCAATCATTAAAAGTAGTTCACTTAGCAGAAGTTTTAGCGAGTGGATATTAAATCAATCAATATTTTTCACTTATTTGATTACCTTAAGTTGCTTATTTAAAAAAAATTCTTACCTATATTTTTTCATCTCATACTTATTTTTATGGCTTATTGGTTAATCAAATCAGAACCTTTTAAATATTCTTGGGATCAATTTATAAAGGATAAAAAAACATTTTGGGATGGTGTACGAAATTATGGTGCACGCAATAATTTGAGATCTATGAAAAAAGGCGATTTCGCTTTTTGGTATCATAGTAATGAAGGAATGGAAATTGTTGGAATTGCAAAAGTGGTAAAAGAATCCTATCAAGACCCTACCACCGAGGAAACTGCTTGGTTAGCCGTGGATTTTGCACCTCATAAAAAACTAAAAAATCCAGTCAAGCTTTCGGATGTAAAAGCCAATACCAATCTAGCTAAAATGGAACTGGTAACACAAGGTCGATTGTCCGTTCAAAAAGTAACAGATAAAGAATGGGATGAAGTCATGAAAATGAGTGCAGGAAAATGATTAAATTAAAAATGGATGCCTCCCTTAAAGAGTATCAATTTAATAACCCATCCATTACTGATTAAGTAATTATAAATGGAGTCCTGATTCAATTTTGAATTGATTTTATTTAAAAAAGGTATAGCCAATTACAATAGCTATTACTACTCCAATGACATCTGCAAATATTCCAGCCCATAAAGCATATCTCACTTTTTTAATTCCTACACTTCCAAAGTAAAGTGCAATGATATAAAAAGTAGTATCTGCTGATCCTTGGAATATGGAAGCTAATTTTCCAACAAAAGAATCTGGTCCATGGGTTTGGAAAATATCTAACATCATACCTCTCGCCCCACTCCCACTTAATGGTTTCATAATGGCTACTGGCAATGCTCCTATAAATTCGGTATTCACTCCGGTTAATTGTATTAAATAAGTAAGGCCATTTAAAATATATTGCATGGCACCACTATCTCTAAAAACTCTAATAGCCACTAACATTGCTACTAAATAAGGGATGATTTTTACAATCACATCAAACCCGTTTTTTGCTCCCTCTATAAAAGCATCAAATACAGACACTTTTTTATAAGCCCCACCTATTATAATTCCAATAATAATAAAAAGTAATAAGCCATTACCTGCCACTTTAGAGAGTATTTCCTTTTGTTGTGGTGCTAGAGCATTCACGCCAATTAAAACTAAAAACATGAATGCCACCAAACCTAAAAGCCATCCTATTAAAATTTTATCCCATTTCAATTTTTGATACAATCCTACCATGACTATAGAAGCTAAAGTTGTTCCTATGGTCGCTAACACACAGGGAATAAAAATACTTGCCGCATCATGTGAGCCAGCTGCTAAACGATAAGAAATGATGGTTAAGGGTATAATGGTTAATCCACTGGTATGTAAAACCAAAAACATAATTTGCGCATTGGTCGCTTTTTCCTTTTCAGGATTAAGTGATTGAAGACTTTCCATGGCTTTTAAACCAAATGGAGTGGCTGCATTATCTAAACCCAACATATTGGCACTAAAATTCATGACCATCTGGCCCATTGCTGGGTGATTGGCAGGTACCCCCGGGAAAAGTCTACTTAAAAAAGGATTCATCCATTTAGCCAATTTTTGAATAGCTCCTGCTTTTTCAGCAATATTCATTAGACCAAGGAAAAACACCATCGTACCTGCTAAAGGTAGCGCTACATCCATCACAGAGGATTTGGCAGAGTCGAACAAGCCATCCGCAAGAAGTTTAAAGATTTCGGTATCTCCTAAAAAGATGAATTTACACAGTGCAATTATAAAGGCTATTACAAAAAATGCCATCCAAATGATATTCAACGCCATATCTCATTGTTTATGGTTCTAATATAGTCATTTTTGAGATTAGAATTGTATTTTTGCGCTCTTAAACTAATACAGATATGGCTTTACAGGCAGGAATTGTGGGATTACCCAATGTAGGAAAATCAACCTTATTTAACGCAGTTAGTAATAGTGCAAAAGCACAAGCAAGTAACTATCGTTTTTGTACTATCGAACCCAATACAGGTTTAGTAGATGTCCCCGATCATCGTTTACAACAACTAGCATCTTTAATTAATCCTACTCGTATTGTACCTACTCAATTAGAAATTGTAGATATCGCAGGTTTAGTAAAAGGAGCAAGTAAAGGAGAAGGATTAGGAAATAAGTTTTTAGCTAATATCAGAGAAGTAAGTGCCATTATTCATGTGATTCGTTGTTTTGAAGACGAAAATGTATTGAGAGAAGAAGGTGTAATTAATCCTATAAGTGATAAGGAAATTATTGAAACCGAATTACAATTAAAGGATCTAGACAGTGTTGAGAAGAAATTATCACGTAGTGAGAAAATGGCAAAGACAGATCCTAAAGCAAAAGCAGATGTAGTTGTTTTACAAAAATGTAAAGCACATTTAGAGATGGGAAAGAGTATTCGAGCACTAGATTTATCTAAAGAAGAAAAATTATCTATTGCAGATATCTTTTTATTAACTGAAAAGCCTGTGATGTATGTGGCGAATGTAGATGAAGCCTCTATGCATACAGGGAATAAATATTCAGAACAATTAGTAGCCATGGCCAAAGCAGAAAAAGCAGAAGTCATTGTAATGTGTAATAATATTGAAGCACAAATTTCAGAATTAGAAGACCCAGCAGATAAAGCTCTTTTCATGGAAGAGTATCAAATGAAAGAACCCGCATTAAATAGATTAATTCAATCTGCTTACCGATTATTAAACTTAGATACTTATTTTACTGCGGGTGTTCAGGAAGTAAGAGCTTGGACGATCGAAAAAGGCTGGAAAGCACCACAAGCAGCGAGTGTAATACACACCGATTTCGAAAAAGGGTTCATTAAAGCTGAAGTTATTGCTTTTGAAGATTTCATAAAATTTGAAAGTGAAGCAGCTTGCCGTGAAAATGGTAAGTTACGCATTGAAGGAAAAGAATACTTAGTAAAAGATGGCGATGTGATGCATTTTAGATTTAATGTTTAATCTAATGTTTAAATTAATAGTCAAGAAATAATAATTAAATCCGTCTTAAATAAAACATAGATAAAAGTAATAAATGTTTAATCATTAATAATTAATAATACTTTAAAATTATGAGCACAAAAATAGTATCCCATTTTTTTGTAGTTATTAGTGTAACTATAATTCTTTTTGCTTGCGGTAATAATAACCAAGATGCGTCTATTAATGAAAATGCCATCAAGGCCCCACAAAATTTAAGCTACGAACTCATTAAAGTATACCCTCATGATACCCTATCCTATACTCAAGGCTTGGAATGGAAAGGTGATACGCTTATTGAAGGAACAGGCGATTATAGTAAAAGTTATCTTCATTTATTGGACACTACAATGAAAGTCATTAAAGGGCCCCTAAAATTAAATGGCCCTAAAGTAGCTTATGAAGATGCAATTTTTGGAGAAGGCATTACCCAATTTGATCATAAAATATATCAACTCACTTGGAAAACAAAAAAAGTGTTTGTATATGATGCTAAAACATTTCAAAAGATAAATGAATTTAATTGGCCTTATGAAGGTTGGGGGTTAACTCATAATGACAGTTCTTTAATTGTATCCACTGGTGGCAGCAATATTTATTTTGTGGATCCTAAAACTTTTTCAATACAAAGAACCTTAGGTGTGTATAATAATTATGGATATGTAAGTGATATCAATGAATTAGAATATGTGAATGGAAAAATTTATGCGAATTTATATTTACATGATAATATCATACAAATAGATCCTCAAACAGGTTTAGTTACAGGGAATCTTGACCTATCAGACATTCTTGCAAAAGCAAGTGCAAAATATGATCCTAAAACTGTGAATGGAGGTTATGTATTAAATGGGATTGCTTATAAAAAAGAAGCTCAATCCTTTTTTATCACAGGTAAATGCTGGCCATTAATGATGGAAATAAAGCTTAAATAAGATCTCTTTGCTTACGAATCGTATATACTAAAGAACTTCCTTTTTCAGGGTTTTTTACGGCCTTTAAATTAGACCAAAGTCCTACCAAAAAGGCTCTTACAACACCCATCTTTCCCGATTTCTTATACTTCTCTGATAATATTCCCACATAAAAACTATCAAACCACATAGGCTTGATATCAATCACTTCTAATCCCTGCTTTTTCATTAAATAGCGCATTGAAAGGGGTGCAAAATGATATAAATGTCTTGGGACATCATAAGCAGCCCAAAATTGTTTATAGAAAGTTGCATCATAGCTATTATAATTAGGTACTGCTATAATAAGTCTTCCATTAGGTTTTAGTAATTTTTGAAAACTTTGAATATAGGGTTTTAATAAATGAACATGCTCTAGTACATGCCATAAAGTAATAACATCGAAAGTATTTTCAGGTAAATTAAACAGTTCATCACTGGGTAGTAATTGTAAACCATAATTTTGTAAAGCTCGATTTCTACTTGCCTCATCAGGTTCTAAAGCTGTCACTTTCCACCCTTTATTTTGGATCGCATTTGCAAATGCTCCAGTTCCAGCGCCTATTTCAAGTATTTGACCTTTATACCCAGTAAATAAAGATTGAATCCAATTCGTTTTTTGAATTAAAGTATGATTACGCACTTTATGATACAATTGGTGCATCCAACCTTTTGTAGAATCAGTATGTGATATATATTCCGGAAAATCATAATAAGGTGCAATTTCTTCGACAGAAGGTACGGGATTGGTAAATCGCATACTACAATTATCGCACTCTATAATTTGGAAATGTTCCTGTGTCAGTGAATAATCTTTCACTTGTAATAAAGAAGATACATCATTAGATTGACATACTGGACAAGCTGTAAATGAGGTATTTGCTAATGACATTTTTAAGATTTAAAGGCAATTGCAAGTAACCCTAACATGAATAGGATAATAGCTCCTATCCACCATCGATCTTTTTGAATCTCTACTTCGATAGTTTCTTCTGGAAGTATTATAGGCAAACTTCCTATTTCAATATTGTTGTAATAAGAACTTTTTTCAAATTGACTTTGCCATTGATAGGATTTATTATGACAATGAAATTTTCCGAAAGCTCCAAAATCAAAATCTTGTTGTTGGCTTAATTGATCTTTCCAAAATTGATGATATTCTTTAATAACCTGATCCATAGTGAGTTCTAAACTATGCGCTAAAAATTGATAAAAATGAATGGTTGGAGCCTCTTCATTATTTTCTAGTTGAATTGTTTCATGAGGAGCTAATAAGATTCCATCCTGAAGTACTGCTTCCTTTTGCACAAAAAGCAACTTTCCTAAACCTGGAATTTGGAGTTGACCAAATTGAATAAAATATGGAATTAAGCTTGGAATCATAATTATTTATGGAACGAATATACAACACCTGCATTAATTTGAACTCCTAAAGAAGGATATTCCGCCCAACGTTGGTAAGTATTGTTTAAAATATTATTTGCTTTGAGCCATAATTTCCAAGGGATAGAAAGTTTATAAGAAATACCCGCATTTATAATGGCAGCAGTAGGGATGGTTTTAGCTAAAAAGCTAGACCCTTCCTGAGTACTCTGTATACCAGACATCACTTGAACCGATCCATCCATTAATAATTTATCATTCATTTTCCAATAAAAGCCAGCGTTAAATTGAACTGGTATTAAACCCCAAGGTTTTTCATTTTGTTTAATATAATTATATTGAGTGTATTTAAATTCGTTGTGAATGGAAAAAACATCACTCCATTGATACTGTAAATTGGCTTCTAATTCAATAGTATGTGCATTGGGTTCCCAAATGGTCATATACTCTAACCCTCTATTTACACGATTACTATAATAGGTCATACTAGGAGGATAAATATAATCATAAACAACTATGGGCGTCTTATTAAATAAAGCGAGATTAACATAGTTATTCAGAGAAATGCCAAAACCATATTCTACATTTTTGGAAGCATTGACTACCAATTTTATGTATTGTTTTTCCTGGGTACTGATAGCTAATTGAGCAGGACTTATAATCCATGGATTTTCAGTAATTAACTGTGAATAATTACTGTTTTTAGTTTGCGATATCCATCCTGCTTGTAAATCCCAGGTGGTATCTGTAAGCTTATGTTGTAATTGAA
>Ga0194037_1000931_pt1 | contig 22202 bp, 16 predicted proteins | sample JunL306m_MetaG_FD_148653 | JGI IMG/M metagenome (GOLD analysis project Ga0194037, IMG submission 148653) | Anoxic zone freshwater microbial communities from boreal shield lake in IISD Experimental Lakes Area, Ontario, Canada - Jun2016-L304-6m | ecosystem: Environmental > Aquatic > Freshwater >...
GTATCCTGAATGTCGCTTTTAAGCGCCTCGGAAAACCACTTCCAGGCCATATCATGACCGTCATACAGGTAGCTTGAGATGATGCTGTGAACTACCTTGCTCAAGGTTGAACCATGACTTGTTCTTGGTTCGTAATAGGCATAATTGTTTCTGACCAGGGTAACAGGATCAGGCACCTGATATCCGATTTTTATCAGCAACTCGGCGACTTCCCCGGGAGAGAGGGTATAAAATGTCATCAGTACATCAGGTTGTTTGGCAACCTTGTACATATCAGGAGAGTCATCCTCAGCCTTCAGTGTCCTGTCCATACGGTGGATATTGCCGTACATGGTACGGTAATGCTTCCAGTCAAGTTCCTTAAGGTTCTTGTACCCTTCAAACTGTTCAAGGATGCCATCGTTATCAATCAGGACATTCATGTGCCGGCTTATATCCTGCCATTGCGTGATTTCATCAGGATTGAGCCGGATTTTCGCTGTCAGACGTTTGAGAACCACCGGATCAATTTTTTCACCGATTTCGGCAGCTTTGTCAAACAGCCAGATCGCCATGATATTGGTATAGGCATTATCTTTCAATCCCTCCTTCCCGCTTCCGGGAAGTGTTTCATGAAACTCGTCCGGTCCCATCACGCCTTCAATGTGATACTTGTTTGTCACCGGAGAATAAGTGGAGATTGACGCCCAGAACCTTGCAATTTCAAACATCAGCTCCGCACCGTATTCATTAAGGAACGTGGTGTCGTCCGTGTCATAGATATAGCGCCATACATTATAGAAAACCGCGATAGAAACATGTCGTTGCAAACGGCTGAGGTCAGGTCCCCATGTCCCGCTTTTTGGATTGAAATGAACAACCTGCGTGTCTTCAAGACCATCATCAGCCGTTTGCCAGGGGAACATGGCACCCTTGTATCCGTTTTCACGTGCATACTCTCTGGCTGCATCAAGCCTGCGATAGCGGTACAGAAGAAGCGCCTTGGAAATGTCGGGAAAGAGGCGGTTGAAAAATGGAAGAATAAATATTTCATCCCAGAAGATATGGCCGCGGTATGCCTCACCGTTCAAGCCACGGGCAGGCATTCCTGCATCGATGGATGGATTGTGTATTGATGCAGTGCACATCATGTGATAGGTGTGCAGTCTGAGTAATTTCTGGCTGAATCGATCGCCTTCAACAATCATATCAGCCTGTTTCCATATCTTCTCCCACGCACTGGCATGTGCTTTGAACAGTGAATCGAACGAGTCCTCGCTTTCAAGTGAAAGTTTTGCTGCTTTTACTGGATTACTTGTCTTTTGATCAAGTGATGTATGAATCGATGCCAGTTTTTCAACAGTACAGCTTTTGTTTGGACTCAATGCCATTGTAAACAATTCACCGATATAGCGATTGTCACTTAAGGTCGAACGTTCAATAACTGCCGGTTTTCCATGAGACAAAATCCTTGTTTTCGTTCCTGTTACAATGTCGTAATGCGACACATTGGTACGAACATGCAGGAGAAGAATCTGATCCTCACTGGAGCCCTCCACATGTTCCAGATGATCGCTTGTCAGCTCACTGTAGCGCGCAACATTTTTGTTTTGTATCCGACCGTCTATTCCAGAGCGGAACTCGACATCTGCACTGTAATTGACTGGCTTGAGAGTGAACTTCAATGCGCAGCGATGTGGGTCGTCCATGCTGGCAAACCTGCTGCTGACGATGCTCGTTATTCGTCCGAGATTGTCCTGAATGACGATCTCCCGCTCCATAAGACCGTTGCGCAGGTTCAGGTTCTGGCGGTAGCTGAGTATCTTCTGCTCAAACGGATCAATAAACTTTCCTCCCCCAATCCTGAACTCTACGGGAAGCCAGTTAGGAGTATTGACAAAGTCATTGTTGAAAACGGTTTGGCCGTGAACCTCCGAGGGGACTCTGTTGAAAACCCCGGCAATATAGGTGCCAGGATAGTGGTGTTGAAAACTGGAAGAACCTTCATAAGAACCTCTTATGCCAAGATAACCATTGCCGGAGGAGGTCAGTGTTTCGCGGACTTTTTCCTCCTTGGAAGAAAAATCGGTATACGTCAGGTTCCATCCCTCATAATCAATGCCTTTACTGAACCACAACTCGATCTCTTTAATCGTAATCTCGCCGAGGTCACTGACAACAATATCTGCGCCCTGTTCTTTCAGTTTTGAACCTTCTATGTCACGGGCAATTCCGAGAACCATACCGAAATTACCTCGGAAACCTGCCTGAACACCGGAAATGGCGTCCTCAACGACCACGCATTCGTGAGGTTCCAGTCCGAGGTTTTTGGCCGCCATGATGAAAATATCAGGATTCGGTTTGCCCTTAAGACCAAGTTCAATGGAAACCTCTCCATCAACACGAGTTTCAAAAAGATGCTCCAGTTTGGCCAGCTTCAGAATAAGCTGGCAGTTGCAACTTGAAGAAGCAATACCAATCCTGATACCTTTCGATATGAGTTCATTGATGAGATCAATCGATGAGGTATAGACTTCAGGGCCCTCCTTGATCAGGATTTCTGTAAAGAGACCGTTTTTACGGTTTCCCAGGCCACAGATCGTCTCTTGTTCCGGAATGTCATCCAGTTCACCAAACGGTAATTCAATATCTCTCGACAAAAGAAAGCTTTTGACGCCTTCCATCCGCGGTTTCCCGTCTACATACTTGTGGTAGTCATGAGCAGGGTCAAACGGAACATAAGGTTCGTTGTTGTTTTCTGCGTAATTTTGAAGAAAGGAATTAAACATTGACTCCCATGCCAGACTGTGTACTTTTGCCGTGCCGGTAATGACACCGTCGAGATCAAATATTGCCCCTTTAAAGATGTTGCTCATACTGGTAGTTAAATGATTATCATGATGCAAAATCGTTGTTACAGAGAGAGTAAACCAAGAATAGTTAAAAGAACATCGGGGTAAGGAACCGTATAGCTGTTCGGGCAGATTTCCTTAACCTCCTCTTTAAGCTTCTCGTCTCTCGTTACAAAAACGGCCCAGACATCATTACACATTTCCATCGCCTTTTTCAGCATGGGAATGTCCGATGGGGTATCGCCGCACACAAGAGTAGAGCCTTCCGAGCCGTTTATGCCCAGTTTTTTATATATAAAGGAAAGTCCATCACCTTTGTCAAAATCCTTGATCGGCGAGTCTTTTGAAGCTCCGTCAATTGTTAAAATAATTTCAATATCAAGACCGGTATCTTCAATTCTGAAATTCCTGCCACTCGGGTCTATTTCCTGGACAACGCTTTTTACCATTTCAAGAAAAGCAACAGATTCCTCATCTCTGATGGAGTTTGTGATATCCTGACGGGCAACAGTTGTCTGGCCAAATTTAATCTGGAGTGCGGAACCGATAAAGTTGAATTTCTCAAAATCCTGTTTTTGAAGAAGTACTAGTATTTTTTCGTTTAAAAGCTGAATCAGTTTCTGTTTTTGTTCATCAATTGGAAAGCTGTTGAACTCACCATTGATATCGATAAACTCTCTTCCTTTGGAACCAGCGTAAATAAACGTGTGGCTCGGGTTAATTGAAACATTCAGAATGCCGAAATCTTTCAATGGGGCCGAGGTGATGATAATAGGGTGATTACAGCAGTTTCTTGCAAAGCGGGTCAGAAATACTGAGTTGTAGATTGGTTGTACAGAAGAGCGATAGCGGCCGCAGTAGTTGTTCGTTGTTCCGTCACGATCAGTGATAAAGGCGTTAAAGTGCTTTCCCTTGAGAGTAGTGAAGCCTTCGTTGATATACGTGCGAAAATCGGGAATGAATTTTGCGAGGTAATCAATGAACTTATCCTCACCGTATTCAAGGTAGTAGATGTCTTTCTGGAGTTCTCTGATTTCATAAGTGAGATCAACCTCAATCTGTTTCTTGCCATCAAGGCGCAGCAGACGTTGCCCCGTATCATCATCAATATAAATGGTTTCCAGTGAGTAAAGGGCATTTTTCAGCGATTCAACACATGATTGCCCTACCACCCGCTGCTTGATGATGTTTTTGACTACCGGTTCCCTCAGTTCACGTGTTTCGGCCTTCAGTTGGTAGAGTTCTTTCAGGGTACGAATATCCTGTAACGTGATCGAAGTGGAGCTTGTGCTCAGCTTTCGCTCCTTAAGAATACTCTCGTGCATGCTTTACTTGTAAGGGAGTGATGGGTGTTGTAGTATGTCCCCCAATCTAACGAAAATCTTTCAAAAATCGGTAGAAAACTTTAACAAAAAAAATAAACAAAGCAACAAATATTTTTACAGCAATTTTTCTTGTTTTTTTCTTGAAAAAGCAGGCAAAGTGCGTTTCATGAGAGAAACAGGTGTATCTCAAGCAGGAAATCGATTCTTCAGAAACGAGATAATATGGTGGTGTATACTACTTACAGAATCAAGGGCATTGATGCAGACAAATCGTTCATTATTCATTCTCATGATCTCCCTGTATCCTTGCTGGACGTGGCGGTAAAACTCAATTCCGGATTGTTCCATACGGTCAAGTTCTTTGTTGTCAAAATCCAGGGGAATTGATTTTTTGGAAAACTTTCTCTTCATAGCCTCTTCGGGCTCAATATCAAGATAAAAGGTGATATCCGGAGTTATGTTGCAGGTTGAAATGGAGATAATTGATCGGAGCAGCTCAAGATCGATGCCTCGACCATAACCCTGGTAGGCGGTCGTAGAGTCAAAAAAACGGTCAAGAATGACCATTTTGCCACTTGCAAGCGCTGGTATTATAACATCCTGAACAAGCTCAACCCTGCTTGCCGAAAAAAGGAGCAGTTCACCAATGGGGCTGATTTTATGCTGGTTTTCAAGAAGGATAAGACGAATTTTTTCAGCGACGGCCGTGCCGCCGGGTTCCCTCAGGGTGACAACATCTCTCCCCAAACCAGTCATAAAGTTGACCAGTTTATGTATCTGGGTTGATTTGCCTGAACCATCTATTCCTTCAAAGGTTATCAGCATGAATCCTGCCTGGCATGACGTTCGGGATACCGTTTCAGTGTCGTTGGTTAATGTGGCTGGCCCGTTGGCCTTATCAAAATATCGTTTACATCAACATGGGGAGGCTGACTGACTGCAAACATGACCGCTCGGGCAATATCGTCCGACTGCAGCTCAGTAGAAGCTGGTTTTTGCAGATGATCCCAGAAAGGAGTGTCGACAATACCAGGTTCAATCAGCGTCACACGGATTCCTGTACCCGCCATCTCATTGCGGATAGCCTGTGCCATGCCGGTAACCGCCCATTTTGTTGCCGAATAGAGGTTTCTTATGGAGGTGACCCGTCCAACAACTGAACCGGTGATCAGAAAGTGGCCTCCATTTTTAACCAGTTCAGGCAAGGTCAGGCGAGCTGTTACTGCAGCTCCATAGACATTGACCATCACCATCTCTCGCCACTCATCAGGCTTATCCTCACCGCCGTAAAATGTTGATCCTTTCGAAAATCCGGCATTGGCAAAAACAACATCAATTCGGTCAAATCGCATCAGGCTCTTATCCACCATCTCCTGCTGTGATTGCCACTCAGCAACATCACAAGTAACAGCAAGGGCGTTTTCAGGGCCAAATTCAGTGACCAATTTTTCCAGCTTGTCGGTAGATCTCGCTGCAAGCACAACCTTGAATCCGGCCTCAACTGCACGCCTTGCGGTTGCTTCTCCAATTCCGGTTGATGCACCGGTAATCAGAAATACCTTTTCATTCATCGTATCACGCCCGGTTAAGGTTTGTAGGTGTTAAGCGCGCTATGCTTGCGGCCATAAAAATAATAAATGACAATGCCTGTAAACAGCCAGCCAATAAGCCTGATCCAGTTTTCCACCGGCAGCGAAAACATCAGCGTCAGGCAGGTGAGAATACCCGCAATGGGCACAAATGGCACGAGAGGGGCCCTGAAAGGACGGTTGGCATCAGGGTTAGTTTTTCTCATAACAAGCACTGCAGTGCATACTACAACAAAGGCAAAAAGTGTTCCGATATTGACCAGTTCAGCCAGCAGTCGCAAAGGGAGCATGCCGCCCAGCGTGGCAACAAAAACTCCAGTCAAAATAGTTGATTTCCAGGGAGTCCTGAACTTTTCATGAATTGCCCCGAAAAACGATTTCGGCAACAGACCGTCACGCGCCATGGCAAGAAAAATCCTCGGCTGGCTGAGCATCATGACCAGCAGTACCGAGGTGATGCCAGTAATAGCTCCAAGCGAAATAACAAATTGCGCCCAGCCAATACCAACCTGCATAAAGGCATTGGAGACAGGGGCATCAATACTGATCTTGTTGTAGGGAACCATACCGGTAATAACAGCCGCAACAGCAATGTAAAGTATTGTGCAGACGATCAGGGAGCCGATCAGGGCGATCGGGATGTCCCTCTGGGGATTCTTCGCCTCCTCGGCATGCGTCGAAATTGAATCAAAACCGATATAGGCAAAGAAAATCATGGCCGCTCCGGCAAGCACCCCGACAGGGGCGCCGCCAGTGCCTGGTTCACCGAGAACGGTGTGGCCGAAAATACTGAGTCCGGAAAACCCGAATGGAGCAAACGGTATCCAGTTGGCAGGTTTGACATACATTGCCCCGAGAACAATCACCAACAGCACAATGGCAACCTTCACCATCACCATACCGGCATTAAAGTTGGCGCTCTCCTTGATCCCCTTGACAAGCACAATCGTAACTGCAAAAGTGATGAGAACCGCCGGAAGATCAACCCATGCACCAGTAGAACTCAGCAGTCCATTTACAGGGTCGAAATCAAAGGGAGCATTGGCAAAAAGCGCAGGAACCCCGAGCCCGAAGATGCCTATAAAATCCTGAAAATATTTTGACCATCCATGAGCAACCGTTGCCGAAGCGACCCCGTACTCAAGAATCAAGTCCCAGCCGATAATCCATGCCATCAACTCTCCAAGCGTGGCATAAGCATAAGTATATGCTGAACCAGCCACTGGTACCATGGATGCAAACTCCGCATAGCAAAGAGCAGCAAAAATACAGGCCATACCTGCAACAGCAAAAGAGAGTGTCACTGCGGGGCCAGCCTTGTCGTGCGCAGCAACGCCGATAAGCACAAAAATTCCCGTTCCGATAATAGCGCCAACGCCAAGGCTGGTCAGAGCAACCGGCCCGAGAATCCTGTTTAACCGATGGTCACTGTTCACCTCTGCCAGCAGCAGCGACAGCGGTTTCCTTCGAAAGCTTTTCTGCATTCTACGAGTTTCTGCGGTTCATGACGGAAAGAAAATAGACCAACTGCATAATCGCCTGGGCAGCCGCTGCAACATAGGTGAGCGCTGCCGCGTCAAGCACCGCATTTACCCCTTTCATCTCAGCGCTCGAAACAATACCCTGCGACACCAGCAACTCCTTTGCCCGTCGGCTTGCATCCAACTCCACCGGAAGCGTGACCAGGGCAAAGAGAGCCGTACTACCAAAGAGAATGATTCCCGCCCATGCAAGCGTCGTGCCGAGTGTTCCTGCCAAAAACATGCCTGCCATAAAGAGAATTGGCCCGATATTGCTGCCGACAGTGACTGCAGGTACCATAAAGGATCGTAATTGCAGTGGAGCATAGCCCATTTTGTCCTGCAGGGCGTGGCCTGCTTCGTGAGCCGCAACACCAACCGACGCAATACTCGGCAGACGGTACACCTCATCACTGAGACGCAACACCTTCTTGCCTGGGTCGTAGTGGTCAGAGAGCATGCCCTGGGCAGTCTCAATGGTTACATTTCCCAGACCACTACGCTGAAGAATACGCCGTGCCGCCTCAGCGCCGCTCACCCCGCTCTGGGTACGCACCTGCGAATACTTCTTGAATGCCGACTTAACCTTGAACTGGGCCCATAAGCCCAGCAGCATGGGGGGCATGGCAAACACAAAATACATTGGATCCAAAAACATGGCAGTAGAAATAAGAATCGTTTATTGATAATAGTAAAGTGAATACAGTACCACGGTGGTTAACATAAGCAAACCAAACCAAACAATATGAAAAGCAGATAAGTTCCAAAAGGGAAGTCTTCTGCAAGGTATACAGCGAAAGGGAATTTAGAAAAAAAACGGGAAATAGTTATCTCTCAATTCTGGTTGAACCAACAAGAGTGTCATAGGCCATCAACTGACGTATGACACTCTTTGCTTTCTCATCCGATTTTCACTTGGCGATTAGTCGCCTCACTTTCCAGTTGGGGAATCTGGCTGTATTTTCCTTGTGCCAGGTCAGCGCGAACTTTGGTCAGTAACGCTGCACGAGAGAGCGAGTTATTGCTCGCCTTCATTTCCTTGCAGAAAAAGTAGGTGAATGCTCCATGCCAACCATTGGCAATGTGGGCATCCGCACTTGTCTGGTCGGAACGGCAGGCGGCCCACAGGATATGATTAACAATTGCTTTTTCACTCAAACCGTGACGAAGCCCGCGTGATCGCTTGTTTTCTACTTGTTCGAATGCTTCAAGCGAGGGCGGTGGCAGGTAGCGAGGTGTCCGGTCGAGCAACAGATCAATTCCCTTCAAACCGGTACCGCTGTGGCAGGTATCCAGATAGACTTCCAATAACACATTGGATGGCAATTGAATGAAAAGGTCGCGCAGTTCATCATCGAGAATGATGTGGTTTGTATCCCACTGGTTGCCAGTCTGGGCAAGGTCGTGAGGACAGAATGCTTCGTCGGCACGGTCTGGTTCATCACCGCTCAGGTCTGGAACCTGCGTGCCATGGCTCGACATGCTGAACACCAGGGATTTGTATTTCCCCGCCTTGGCACCGTCGACCATAGCCTTGAGGTTGCTGATGATGTTGGCTTTAGTAGCTTGAGCATCGGTCAGCACTGTGACATCGCCAGCCTGAAAGCCAAGCAGATTCTGCAGCAATGCAGACATGTCATTGGCATCGTTCACACAACCCTGCAATGCCGCGCCGGGAAAGTTCTTGAAGTTGTTGATTCCAACACACAACGCTTTTTTGTTGGTAGCCATTGTTTACACTCCTTAATTTGGTGGACTGGCAAGAAAATGAAAGAAATTGTCATGCTTGCTTATTATAAAAAAACACAATCAAGTTACACAATTTATACAATAAACAAGAAAAGGAGTCTCTATTTCCGGGGTACAGAAGTGTTGACCCAGACTCACTCATGTTGGTTGAGTTTCGGGTGACCTCAGGAACCTTTTTGTTTTGGTCGTAGAAGCAATGAGCGCATCGACGACGGGGAGTGCGACCTTTTTCCTCCGATTCACCAGGCATTATGCCCCAACAACCAGCAACATCAGTGGTGACGGTTACGATCTATCCCTGAATTTTGGAAGAGGCTTAACTTTTGACGACAAGGGCAGATTACACTATATTGCCATCACATTTCATTGCTGTTAATCCAGCTCAATTCCTTCACGAAGCAGTTCTGTTACCATCAAAACCTCAACTTGACAATAGCCATGGCTGACGACAGAAGACGACACCTGAAAATTCTTGTTGCCTCGCCGGGTGATGTTGATGCGGAGCGGAAGATTGCCGTTGAGGTGATCAATCAGTGGAATATTGCTCATGGTGGTGCTCATCAATTGCATCTCGATGCTGTGTTGTGGGAGTCTCATTCTGCGCCTGAATGTGGTGAACGGGTGCAGGGCATTCTTAATGAACAGCTTGCTGTTGATCACTGTGATTGTGCCATTGGCATTTTCTGGACACGTATAGGCACTGATACCGGTGTGGAACCTGGCGGGGCGGTTGAAGAGATAAGGCGCATGTTGAATCATGGAAACCGGGTCATGCTCTACTTTTCAAAAGCACCAGGTAATTATGATCCATCCGATCATGAAGCGCTTGGTAAATTGGCCGATCAGAGTAAAAAACTGGCAAATTTCAGAGCATCGCTGCAATCGCGTGCCTTGTTGTGCGACTATAATGATATTCATCACTTTCGCCAAAAGCTCTCTGATCATCTTGATTTGCAGATACCACGCTGGTTTTGTGGGGAAGGCAGGGGTGATGATGATAGTGCTGAGGAGTTTTTCTCTGCTGAAGCTGTTTTGCACCGCTACCACTCAACACTGAAAGAGGAGCTGGGCTACATTCGTATGCTTGGAATGCCGGGCGTTGAGAGCATCAGGGTCAATCTCAATGAGGAGACCTTTGTGCCGCTGCGTCTCTCCGACAGCCATGAGAGAGGCACCCGGTCAACAAGGCAGGACTCCCTTGAGCTGCATGAAGGGGATGGACATATTCTCTACCCCGACGAAATCATGAAGCGGGCATTCAGGAAGCGCAGAATGCTGCTCGTTATCGGTGACCCTGGGGCAGGCAAAACCACGCTTCTCAAGTATTATGCCTTGTCTGCCCTTGAACAGAGCCACAAGCTTGGATTTGCCACTCCCCCGAAACTCTTTTATCTGCCACTTCGTGAACTTGTTCGGGATGAAGCGGGCACCAACTACGATCTTTTGCCCGCAAACCTTGCTCACTGGGCACTGAGACACCATCAAATCATTGGCGCCCAATTGTTCGACAACTGGCTCCGGAGTGGCGACTCTCTGGTGCTGCTTGACGGGCTTGATGAAATCAGCAATACTGAGGAGAGAAAAGAGGTATGCCGGTGGATCGACGGCGCATGGAGCGGCTTCAGCAAGGCACGCTTTGTGGTCACTTCGCGTGCAACGGGATACAGGAAGGAGGAGGGGGTAGAGCTTGAAGCTGATCATGAACGGGCCGATGTCCAGGACTTTACGCCGGAGCAGCAGGAGCGTTTTTTAAGGAGCTGGTTCACCTCCGCATTTTTGGGTGATCCCTGTGCTGAGGGTGGTGACGAAGCAGAGTGGGAAAGGACGCAGAGTGCAGAGGCTGAAGAGCGAACCACCACCATGGTTGCCCATCTGAATGAAGAAAAAAACAAGGGGTTGCGCCAGCTCGCCGCCATACCCATGATGTTGCAGATCATGGCCATTCTCTGGAAGGATCGGGACTACATGCCCGAAAACCGTCTGAAGCTTTACGAGGCATCACTCGACTACCTCCTTGAATTCCGCGACAAACGGCGCAATATCAAGCCGCTTCTCTCGGCGACACATGCCCGGCAGGTGCTTGCTCCCGTTTCACTCTGGATGCAGGCGACACTCCAAAAAGATGAAGCGCCCAAAGCAGAGATGCACGTCGCCATGCAGAAGTGGCTCGACACACTCAATACCTTGGCCACACCTCCTGATGCCCCGGTCTTTTGCGACTTTCTGGTCAAACGTGCCGGTCTGCTGGTTGACTCAGGAGGCAAGGAGTACCTCTTTCGGCACAAATCATTCCGTGAATACCTTGCCGGAGTTCAGCTTAAGGAAGATCGCCCCTATGAGCAGCTCCACACGCTTGTGAACCATTTTGGAGAGGACTGGTGGACAGAGCCACTCCGCTTTTTTATCGCCTCGGTCGATGCCGGGGTGTTTGACGCGTTTATGGAAAAGCTTTTCAACTTACCGCAGAGCGAAGCGTTGACCACACCACAGCAGTTGCTGCTTCAGACCATCATTGAAGAGGCGAAAGGGCAGAAGGTTGATGCGCTCTGTACAAAACTGCTTGACCCGGCAACGACAGAAAGTCGTCAGCGGGTGATTCTCGACTGCCTCAAAACCATCAACAAAACCCAGGCACTCAACCATTTGGAGCAATTCAGAACGCAAAAGCTTGCAAAGAACAGTGACGTGGCCAGTCGGGCTGAAGGGGTGATTCTTGCTTTGGGAGGTCTCGCGCTTGCCTCTGAGCCTGAAGAGTCGGGGAGTGGCAACACTAAATCATACCGTAACCCGAATGAGGAAAATGCCGAATATATCCTGATTCCGGGAGGCAGTTACCTCTACTCGGTGACAGAAAAGGTGGAGCGCACTGAAGACCTTTACGTCGCAAAATATCCCGTTACCAACAGGCTCTACCGCACCTTTATCGCCTCATTGCAGTCAGCAGCTCCAGTACAGAGGCAGTTTACAGCAGAGCTGACGAGGATTGCAGAGAAGAACCTTTGGGGACCGGGGTTTGGCAACTATCTCAACGACGGCAAGAACGACCTTGCCGCTCTTCTTCGTTCAGCGCAGGATGAAGATCGCAAATTCGGCGGAGAGCAACAGCCGGTTGTCGGTGTCACCTGGTATGCTGCCCGCGCATACTGCTTGTGGCTTTCGATGGTTGACGGGAGAGCAAGAGAGTATCGACTTCCGAATGAGGTGGAGTGGGAATGGGCCGCAGGAGGAAAACAGGGAACAAGTGGCGAGAGAGTGCGGGAATATCCCTGGTCGGAAGAAAAGGGCGTGGCGAGTCCGGCGCTGCTTAACTGTAATCAGAATGTTGGCGCAACAACACCTGTCGGAAGTTATCCTGATGGAGCCACTCCCGAAGGATTGTACGATATGGCGGGCAATGTCTTGGAGTGGTGCAGCGACTGGCATGGAAGAAGAGGGACTTTTGTCGATCCTCTCGGGCCTGAAACTGGTTCGTACCGCGTGCTTCGTGGCGGGCGCTGGGGCGGCACTGCCGGGGGCTGTCGGTCGGCCAGTCGCCACGACGTCGCCCCCGGCAGCCGGTTCAACTTCGTTGGCTTCCGCCTGGTGTTCGTCCCGTAGTCAGTTGGCTGCTCATTCCGGCTTTGCTTTTGAGAGAGTGCGGGCACAAGCGACAACAGAAACGGTCGCCGCAGGCGGCCCGACGTTTTTTTTAATCGCTATAGGATATATTCCTCTAAGCTCTGCTTCGTGAAGTAATTCTTAAACATGAATCTCTCAGGGTTGAATTCCCCGCCACTTGTGGCGAAAGTTAGTATTTCTAAAAACAGATACCCCGCTGCTTGCGGCGGGGAGGTTCATCCGAGAATTCTCATTGAGCAGCCGGAATACAGTTATGGCGATCCGAATGCCGGGACTGATACCTATTTTCATTTTATTTTTATAGTGCGAGAAAGAAAGCAGAGAAACTGGCTATATCGGCTTGCCAGCTCGGAGAAGATTTTGCTTGTTGATGGAGCAATACAGTTATATTAGGCGGGAACGTGTTGTGGCCAGTGTTCCAATTTCCTGAATATCGTTACCGCGATCGATCCCTGAAAAAGGATTTTTTGAGCAACCACTATACTCTTGGAAGACACTAATAAAACGTTACTATAACTCTTGTTTTGGAGGTAATTAACAAATGTTAAATCATAGCGATGATAGTGCTCTTATTTCTTCTGTGATTAATAAGTATAGTAAAAAAGAGGATTATTCTCCGGTAAAGAATATCTCTATTGATATTGAAACAGAGGTAATGACGTATAAGCTCATACGACTTAATGATGAACAATTTTATTTACTCCGAAAAAACAGTGTTACATTATTTGAAAATTATGGACATTTAATGTCTCTCTCCAGGGATAAAGATAATATTTATTCAAGTTTTCCAAAGATGTATATTACATTGAAAGATATTTTCGGAGAAAGTGGAAAATATTATGACGATTATAAAGGATCTTTTTCTTTTCCATTTTTAATTTCTTTTCAAAAAGGAGAAGAAGAATATGGATATGTAATGAATATTTATAACGTCAGGTCGGCAATAGAATTTAATATGGCAAAATTAATTCACGCAGACGATAAAACGATTGAAAGAGGTATTCTTTATCGCCCATTTGATGAATTTCCAGAAAGCGAAATTACCTATTTTATTAATTTTATTATCGGATATCTAACAGGATATTATCGGATGCTCATGAAAGAATATGATGAATTCTTCTTTCATTCAGTGCAATCTAATCTTATCCTGTACGGATATAAAGATGGCAATTTTTTTGAAAATCAATACGATAGTCAAAAAAAATTTGATAAAGCGATTCAGGAACTGAGGGCAATTGAGATATCAAATAAAACAGGCTTGTTTGAGAGTCATCTGTAATTATTCAATGGAGGCAGCTTATGGTACACACACTCTATGCAACGTATGACGGACATGTTCTTATGCCTGAAGGAGAGGTTGACTTATTACCGAATCACAGGTATTTGATTCAAATAGAGAGTCAACAGCAACCTGAACCCAAAAAGAATGTTCTGCAACGACTTTCAGAACGAGCAATGGATTTAGGAGTTTCTGATTTGGCCTCTCAACATGATCATAACTTATACGGAACAGAAAAGCGATGAGGAAATCACTTTTTATTGATACCAGCTACATTTTGGCCTTGCTGAATGCTCAAGATGAATTTCATCGTCAGGCGGCAAGCCTGGCGGATCAAATTGATGACTCATTTCTGACGACTGAGGTCGTTCTTACTGAAATTGCAAATGCCTTGGCCAAGCTGCAATGGCGTGCATTAGCGATTGATACTATTAATAATCTTCGTGATGATAACGATGTGGAGGTAGTCTCAATTACGCCGAAACTGTTTTCAAAAGCAATGGATTTTTATGCATCTCGCATGGATAAAGAGTGGGGGCTCACTGATTGTCTCTCATTTATCGTTATGAAAGAGAAAAACCTGACTGATGTACTGACCACTGATCATCATTTTGAGCAAGCGGGTTTCACGCCTCTCATGCGCAAAGCGGGTAAGTGATGCGTTGTAATCATTCCTCGCTTGCGGTTATTGCGAAATGATGGTCTCCATTGAGGATGAGCGCCATTATTTGACAGGAAACGAGGATGCCCATGATTTCGGGAGGCAGTTATCTGTCTCGGTAACAGAAAAAGAAGATCGTTGCTCACCACAATAATCTGAGAGGGAGAAGTTTCGCAGAATGAATGTTTTCCACACCCATGCCAGTATCATCGAGGATTATTCCTCCTACATCCGCAGCTTCATCTCTATTGCTGACCCCGACATCCGCCATGTGGTTGACCGTGAATTAAGTACGGGTAAACTTTGGCCGGAACCACTCTTGCAGTTTAACCCTTCGTTTGAGATGTTCGGAGGGCTCGAAAAGCTGATTGAATCGAAGACATTGCATAGCGCTATTGGCGACATCTTCAAGGGGTACAAACTCTATCGCCATCAGGTTGAGGCAATACAGTCAGGTACCAGCGGCAAGGATTTTATTGTTACCTCCGGCACCGGCTCGGGCAAGTCGTTGACCTACATCGGCTCTATTTTTCACCATCTTCTTTCCAATCCGGCAGCAAAAGGGGTAACTGCGGTTGTTGTCTATCCCATGAATGCCCTCATTAACTCCCAGTTCGAAGAGTTCAGCCGATACCGGAAAAATTATGAGGATGCTACGGGAAAGGCATTCCCGATCAATTTCGGCCAGTATACAGGTCAGGAGGGTGAGGATGCACGGGCAAAAATGCGGGAAAATCCTCCACATATTCTGCTGACCAACTACATGATGCTGGAGCTGTTATTGACCCGTGTGCGTGAGCGAAACATTCGGGACAGTATCTACCAGAATCTCCGGTTTCTTGTTTTCGATGAACTGCATACCTATCGAGGTCGGCAGGGCGCTGATGTTTCGATGTTGATTCGCCGGATTCGATCGAACTGCGCCCAGCAGATCGTGAGTATCGGTACCTCGGCTACCATGGTTTCCGATAGTGTTGGCGATATGGAGCATCAGAAAGCAGCAGTTGCCAACGTTGCCACAAAACTGTTTGGATGTCCCTTCACCTCCGGGCAGGTTATCAACGAAAAGCTTGCCCGTTCACTTTCTCCCGGCGGCCATTGAGTCAGGCGTTAATCAGGAGGCCCCAGCAGGCATGCTCACCTTTGCCACTCTTGGTGAGGCAGTCTTCAGGGCTCTTGGGCTCCCGTTTCTGGAGTTTGCCAACAGGAGCGAGGATTCAATGTTAGCTTCTGTTCGACGAAAATACGAGCAGGCCCTTCAGGATTTTCTGCTCTATCGCTCCATGGCTGACCTCAGGCGGAGCTGGCGAGTGGTGTTGCCCAACCTCGAACAATGCGCCCTTCTGGCCATTGAGTATGAAGATCTTGATGAGATTATTGCTACGGATGAATTCTGGGCCGTATCGCCGCTCTTTGGGACGCTGAATCATGCCGATCGTAAAGAGCTGGTCTCCACCATTCTCAATTTTTTCCGTCTGGAATATGCCATACACAGCGAAAACTTTCTTACCCAGTCACGCATACAGGAGTCCGAGCGGCAGTTCCGTGAGATATTAAAACAGCCCTGGACTCTCGATCGTAATGAGAAGTTTCAGGAACCATACTACATCCGGTATCAGAAACTCAGCAGAACGGCCAAACTCTACACCAAAAGCATGGGGCCTGCCAGCTCTCTGGGGAAATTCATCAAGGATTTTGTCAAGCGGCAAAACCTTGAGATTGACCTGAAAAAAGAGGGTTACAAAAATCTGATCTTGCAGACGATGGAGCTGCTGGAGCAGGCCGACTATCTGAAATCGTTTCCCGCCAGGAGTGAGCAACATGAAGAGGTAAGCATCTACCGTCTACGGCTGGAGAAGGTTCTCTGGAAAGCGGGAGACGGGGTAACGGTCAAGGCAGACTTTATCAAACGACGCACCTATAAAAAGCAGAGACCCCAACCCAATCTCTTTTTCAAAACAATCTATCGTCGCGATTTTTCAACCATGAAACGGCTGCGGAGTGAAGATCATACCGGACAGTTGAATAATGAAACAGGGCTGGAGCGTGAAGAGCGATTCCGGGCCGACTGGTTCACCGACGAAGGCAAGCGGTACCCTGACCAGCAGAAGATAAGGGCTGAATCGATCAGTGTGCTCTTCTGCTCCCCGACAATGGAACTTGGCGTCGATATCGGCTCACTCAGCGTTGTCCACATGCGTAACGCACCGCCAAACCCTTCAAACTACGCCCAGCGTTCCGGTCGGGCAGGCCGAAGCGGACAGGGAGCCCTTATCTTTACCTACTGCTCAAGTTATGCCCCCCATGATCTTACACGACTTCACGTCGCACCTGCTTATCTACGGCGCACGATATTCAATCTCTTAACAAAATTAAAAATCCTCCTCACTCCCCCAAAATCACCTTCTGCATCAGCATCTGGTTATTGCCATAAAACGGCACATCGGTCGCACCGAGTACAGAGGGCGGCAGATCCTGCAACTCGTTGAGGTTGCTCATGGGTACCAGTACCAGTTTCGCACCGTTTTCAGAGAGCATTGAGACCTTATCTGAGAAGTTCAATGCCCGCTCAATAGCTCCGCCGATGGAAATGTTACCAAGTATTGACAGGGCTGGCTTGAGGTTTCTTTTGTAGATTGCGGAGATGATGGCGACGTAGGCTGCAGCCCCTATTCCAGACGCAATTGTTGAGCCGAGGAGTGATGTCACCTGAATAGAGATATCGTAGTTCTTGAGGGAATGCTGTTCGTTGAGAATAGTTTTCTCGTTGGCCTTGATGTATTGATAGCTGTTTTTGATGTCTTCCTTTGGTGCGGTGCTGTTGGTGCCGGAGATGTTCAGTTTTCCGCTTCCGGTAACAACGGCGGTCTCAATCCTCACCAGGGTCAGGTTCTCTCCATCGCTTGTTGCGGTGTAGCAGACACCTGGCTGAAGGGGCGAGTTTTCGATAAGGTGAGAGCTTCTCTCTTCGGGCAGGGAGACAAAGCTCTCTTCCTGAGTGTTTTTGTCGATGAAGGAGAAGTTGGTGTCCCAGAACTCCATGCCGCCGATACGTTTAAGCTGCTCCTTCACACGGCGGCGCATTTCGAGAGCAAGTGTCAAATATTCCTGCACCTCCTCCCGTGTGTACTTTCCGTCAGGATGGATCAGCTTGATAAATCCTGAAACCGTTTTTTTGACAGGCTTTGTATCGCGCTGCTTGAGGTGAGAGCCAAGCGCGAAGAACTCCTCGACAACGTCGGTATGGTTTATCTTGCGTTGTGATTTGAGGCACTCCGAAAAGAAGTCGGTACTGAAGCCAAAGTTTTTTGTGAAATGCTTTGGGGCGAACTTGGGCATCTCCCAGCCAGGCAGATAGTAGTGAATACGGTCAAGAAAGGCGGTATCGGTGTTTATTTCCGGGGAGAGCGGGCTGAAGAGGTTTGAGTTCTGCAACACGGTTTCAATCGGCTGATTGATATTGCCGTTCAGCACAATCGAGGCGCTTCCTGTAATTTCACCACCGGCTCCGGCACGGGAGAAGGAGCCGGATTCCATATAATCTTTCATCAGCGGTATGGCGTCCCGCTCCTTGAAGAGCTTGTCAGTTGCTTCATCAAAAGTGATGGCATCCCACTGCCCGACAGCGCCAACCTTGCCGGTGGAACCGTGCACAAACAGCTTGGCAACGGTTCCCTGCCCGCCGGAAATAACAACGGCATAGGGGGTAAGCTCCTTGAAAACGTAGGTTTTCCCTGTAGATCGTGGCCCTATTTCCAGAAAATTGAAGTTCGCCTCCACCAGCGGAATGAGGCGCGATATCAGGAGCAACTTGATGCGCCGGGTGATTCCTTCCGCAGAGGGTTCAATCCCTGAGCTGCGCAAAAGAATGTCGATCCACTCTTCCGTAGTGAAGTGTGTGCGGTTGCGCACAAAGTGGCTGTTCTCGAAATTGGAGAGCTGAATCGGTTTGATCTCTTCCACCACAAACGGGTAGATGGTTGACCCAATCATGATACCGGGATCGTATCGCATCTCAATGATTGCCCAGATACCGCCAAGCATCATCTTTTCGTGCTGGTTTACCAGGCTTTCGCTGATGTTGGCATGCTTGATATTGCTGTTCTGCAATTTTGCCCAGTAGACATCTTTGCCGGTATCAAGTTCAACACTGATTTTGTCGATGATTTTGTAGCGGCCCTCATTTTTGATTCTGGAATGGATAAGGGCGCTCTCTTCGGGATTGACATAGTGGTCGCTGAGGATGCGCTTGACATTATCAAGCCCCTTTTTAATAGCCTCTTCGTCATTCGTAGAACATGAATTAGCAATCAGATATTCCAGTACGAACACAGGGACATTTTCGCCGACCTTGAGCATCTGCACCAAGTCTTTCTTGACAACGAAACCTCGAAAATGTTCGAGGAGCTTTTCATCCAATTGGTCTAAAACGATACTCATAGGTTACTCTCTGGTTTCAACGAACTATTTTTAAAGCCCACCAAGGTCACGGGCAACGGTTTGCGATACAGCCACCTTTGTCAGGGTCTGCCGCGACAGGGCATCAACCACAATCACCTCAATGTTGAGATGGCGGTCAAACGAGAACTCCTTTTTGATGAGTTCACCAGCTTTTATGGTGACAATGTCACTCTTGTTGAACTCCTTTCCGTTGTCGATAAAGAGAAGCTGCACCTTCCGTTCTTGGGTAAAGATATCTCCCGCTCCATCACCCGCCTTGAGGTGAACTGAAAAATAGTCGCCCACAACACCGCTCAACTGGCTCTGGTTTGCCACACTGACGAGCAGCTCCTGAAGAGAAGAGGCTTTGGGGCTGAAGGTAACAAACGGAATAATCAGCTCCTGGGGCGCAAGACCACCGTGGGCATAGCCGTACCTGCCCGGCGTTTTAAAGGGCTTGTTATGTTTTGCAAAGTAGAGATAGCGGTACTCCCCGTAACTTTGCCGATACTCAATCAGCTCTGCCGACACACTCTGCTTTTCGACAGTGCGGATATAACGCTCAGCTTTCGACACCTCACCCTGAAACTGCACTTCAGCCTTGTCCGACTCATCAAGAATACCGGTGAGCACAAATCCGTGGTCGGAGGTCAGCACAACCTCCTGAAAGCCGTTATTGAGCAGAAACCCCACCTTTTCAACGAGCATATTCTCAATTTCACCGATGAACTTCAGCGCTTTGTGCTGCATCTTCTCGGCTATGTCATCAATATCCTTGCAGGAGCAGATGAGCACATCCGCTTCAGCATGTTGAAAGTTGACCTCCTCCAGTTGAACAAACGCAATCCGCTTTGCCACCTGAGATGCGAGATATGCCTCTCGTCTGGACTGTAAAGGCTCGACAACTCCATCGTCACGAAAGAGCAGGCTCATATTATTTTCGGTAATCGACGGAATGCCACAGCAGCGGTACTGGTTATCCACCTTGACCGCATCGCCTGTTTTTGCGATGACTCTCTGAGCAATTTCATACGAGATTCCGTCACCCACAATAATCGCTATTCGCCCTTGAGCGAAACGGATTCTCTCGATCAAAAGACTTTTCTGGTTCTCCCGGTAATCGTCGAAGTACTGAAACCACTTGTGGAGAAAGGGGGAAACCAACTGGTTGTAATACTCCTGGAATGGGCGAACAACCGTTTCGTCTCCCCAGAACTCTTCGTAGATGCTGCGGATAGCCGTGTCAACCCGGTAGAGTTCGGCCGTGTAACAGGCAATCGCCTCATCAAGCGACGAAATCCCCTTGATTCTGGAAGTATCAAACTCCAGCAGTTGCAGCAGATGACCCCACAGCCCCTCGCGCCACTGCTTGCCGTGGCTGTTCTTGAATCGGGTGTTTATATGCGGGAGTTTATCATTGATATAGTCGCTGTCCGACAAGTGTGCTATCAGGTCACTCAGCCACTGAAGATCAACCGAATCAAACGGATGGGCTGAATAAATTGCCCAAAGATCCGCCTTTTCCAATTGGACAGGGTGCTCCCGGCAATAGCCAAGAAACGAACCCTCCATCGCTTTGGAATCGCCCCATTTCTTGTAGACATCGAGGTACTTCTTCTTCGGTTTACCTGTCAGCAGTGAACCCAGAATCCGCTCTGCCACTTCCTTTGCAAGGGTTGCGGGCGGCTGGCTGATGTTGCCGCGCCCAAGCCAAATGTTGATTTTTTCAAAAAAGGCTGCTACCACCACCGCATCACGGGTTTTGCAGAACCCCTCTGGATCATGAAGAAAAGGGAGAATGTCACTACCGATATCAAAAAGTCGCTCTCCGCCCTTGCGGCAAAGCTCATCCCAGTACTCTATTCCTTTGCCAATGCTGTTGTATGCCGCAACCTTGAGCTCTTCCGGTGTAAGCGAAATGTTCAAGCCAAGCTCCTGAAAAACCATGCCCACCACATAACTCTCAACCTTGCGGATATCCACGTACCCACAGGTTTCAGCGTAGTCGCGAATAAAGGTCAGCTCATTTTTTGGCGCTGTCGCTATTATCACCACCTTCTCATCTTTGTGGAATTTCTCCACTGTGTACTTGCACTCCAGCTCCTCAAGGCCGCTATGAACCACAAAAATTGTCATCTCCTTCGGCAGTACCTTGCGCAAGAGATCCAGAAGAGAGGCTTCAGCCCCCACAACAACCCGGTTACGCCGGGCAAGGACTTTCCCGATATCCTGATTGAGCCATTTATCGAACATCTTTCATCTCCTCCTGATCGGGATTCTCACAGTGCCAGTTTCGGATCACGAGGGAGGTATCTACCGACCGGGCGGCTCTCTGCTGCAACTCACTGAGTATCTCGTTGAAGAGGGTAAGTAACTGTTGATAGTTCATGAGCACTAATCCTTAAAGTTTTGGTATAGGCTTTCCCTGCCAAATCCGGAGTCTTCAGCTCTTTGTGTCATTTTCTTACAGGCTTCATCTCCGCGTTATCAATATGCCTGCAGTTCCATGTCAGCAGATAGTCAGAATTCTTGTGAACTTATTTTGTAGCCGGAGAAGATATTTGAGGGGGCACCTGTTTGTCAGGGGCATTTGTTTTTTGGAAATAATTATTAAAGGCTACCGTGGCTATGACCCCAACCAACGCGCAAATGATTCCCCCTATAATTGCGTTGGTAACTGAAATTTGTACCTGCGATCTCTTCTCTTTTTTCCCTTCCTGATTTTTCCTCTCTTTGTACTCTTCAAGAGCAGGCCCTGCGGAAAGAAGCTTTTTGTGAAAGCTTTTCAGTATATCAACATCCTTTACAAAACGGTCAAGTGTCTCTCCAATGTTTCCGCCAATATCCTTTCGCGCTCGGTGGTCACCAATGGTTTCATTAAGCTCTTCGAGTTTCACCCGAATATCCCAGTATTCAGGAAGAATATCCTTGACTGCTTCAAGAGGAAATGCATCAAGTCCTGATATGATTTTTTCTCTCAAAGACATTACAGCCCCGTCTAAAGCGTCGAATGCGGCGCGATAGACGTGGCCAATAGACTTCTGGATGTTTTTTTTGAAATACTCAGTACCTGAAACATCTCCAAGGGAGGATTTGTCATCGCTAAACCGCTCAACGATGATGCGCATGAGATGATCAAAAGCGTCTCGTAATTCCTTTATTGTCTGTAAATTGGAGCGATAATCAGGGT
>Ga0194037_1000934_pt1 | contig 22169 bp, 21 predicted proteins | sample JunL306m_MetaG_FD_148653 | JGI IMG/M metagenome (GOLD analysis project Ga0194037, IMG submission 148653) | Anoxic zone freshwater microbial communities from boreal shield lake in IISD Experimental Lakes Area, Ontario, Canada - Jun2016-L304-6m | ecosystem: Environmental > Aquatic > Freshwater >...
CTCACTGCCCATGATCCAAGCAACTGGATGTAATAGCTCTTTCTTTAGCGAATAGAGGTCTTGCTCTGCGTCCGCAGTAGCCGCCAGTAATGGTGCAGTAACTGCACTTAATACCTGTTGATTAGACCAACCCTCATATAAATCGAGTAAGCGATGTGCGCCCATACCAGCACGCAATACTTTAGTGGACCATAAATGGGCGCATCCCGATAAAGCGATTACCTGTGTAAAACCTGCAGCAGCAGCTGTACGCAAAATAGATCCAACATTACCAGCATCTTGTATACGATCTAAAATCACTACATCACCCGCCAAAGTTCCCATAGATTGGGCTGGCGCTAAACAGGTCTTTGGCAAATCTAGAAGACCGGCAATGTGGGGTGCATTCACTAACTCACTCAGTAAATCCCAGAGGGCGCTATCTAATTGAAAAACCTTGGTATCTGGGCAAACCTCTAAATGGGAATAAACCGCTTCTGCTATTTCCCGATTCTGTAAGCCCAGCTCTGAAGTGACTAGCATTTTTAAGGCAGGATCTCCCACCCAAGTTTGCACTAAATGGATTCCTTCTAACAAGGCTTGTCCACTTGTCATCCGAGCTTTTTGCCCTTTTGATCCCGTCGCTTGCAATAACCGAATCTCTTTAAAAAACGGGTTGTCCTTAGAGGTAATCAGATCAAAATTCATTGGCATCTAGCTTGTTATGTTCCCAAGTACTTTTCTCACTGGAGAAAAGCTTCTCCGATGCTCCTCACATGCACCAAACTCCTTTAGTGCTGCAAAGTGTGCTTCGGTGGGATAGCCCATATGCTGTGCAAAGCCGTATTGCGGATGGCGCGCATGCAAGAGTTGCATCTGACGGTCGCGAGTGACCTTAGCCAAAATCGATGCTGCGGAAATCGCTGGCTCTTTAGTATCGCCCTTAATAATCGCCTCGGCGGCAATAGGTAGCTCAGGACAGCAGTTGCCGTCAATCAATGCTTTATCTGGCCATGCACCTAAACGACTAGCTAAATCTTCAATCGCACGACGCATAGCCAACATGGTTGCTTGCAAAATATTGATATCGTCGATCTCTGTTGGGCTAGCTTCCCCAACGCCCCAGGCCTTAGCCTTCACAATAATCTGCTCATACAAATACTCTCGACGAGCAGCAGATAATTTCTTAGAATCTTTCAATCCTTCAATGGGATTTTCTGGATCCAGCACGACTGCACCAGCAACCACAGAACCTACCAGCGGACCACGTCCTGCCTCATCGACACCGCATATCCAAATGAGACTCATCCGCCCACTTTCTTCTGGCGGTTGTTGGTAATGGTTTGCGCTACAGCTTGGGCAACTAATAAACCTGTCGGCCGACGGAGCGTTTCATGCATCTGCGCAAAGCGGGTCTTAAGATCATTCACCTTAGCGGGATGATTTAACCACTCTTGTACAGCATTGGCTAAATTCTCAGGGCTAGCATCATCCTGCAATAATTCAGGTACTACAAACTCTCCACAAAGAATGTTAGGCAGGCCTACATAAGGTAAGTAACCCTGACGTTTCATGATTTGTGCTGTTAGCCAAGGCACCTTATACGAAATCACCATGGGCTTTTTCCATAAAGCGGCTTGCAAGGTTGCAGTACCACTAGCAATTAACACAACATCGGATGCCTCTAATACTTCATCAGCCATGCCATCCAATAAGCGAATCTGAATATCAGGATTGCCGTTCTTCGCGTTCAATAAAAGTTGCTCTAGTGGTGCCCTTAATCGTGGTGTTGCTACCGGAATGATGAAATTGAGTTTTTGACCCTTGAGTCGATCAGCCAATAATTGCATGGCGTCAAAAAAGACGGGGGCAATCAGTTCAATTTCAGAGCCACGACTGCCTGGTAACACTGCAATCACTAGGCCCTCTAATGCATTGCTTGGGATACTCAGTGTTTGGACAATTTTCTGACGGGCTCCATTTACATTTGGCTCAAGGGGTATATCACTCGCTAATGGATGACCCACATAGGTTGAGGCAATGCCGGCGCGATCATAAATTTCCGTTTCGAAGGGAAAAATACACAACATACGATCGACTGCTTTGGCAATTTTCTGAATTCTTCCTGCGCGCCACGCCCATATAGATGGCGAAACCAAATGTAAAGTCGGAATACCTGCCTTACGTAATTGCAGCTCAACCCCTAAATTAAAATCGGGTGCATCAACCCCCAAATATACGTCCGGGCGACCCTCACCCAAGAGGTTGGTAATGAGTTCTTTACGCAGTTTCAGAATTGCCGGGAGTTGCTTAATGGCTTCAACATAACCTCGCACACTGAGCGTTTCCATCGGCCAATCTGAACGCATACCTTCTGCTTGCATGCGTGGACCACCGATCCCGTAAACCTCTAATCCGACCATATCTGGAATTTGGTTCAAGGCGCTCAAAACAGGCGCTGCTAGCAAATCACCAGATGGCTCGCCCGCTACACAGGCTAACTTAGGCAAAGTAAACTCGTTACCGAACAATGCCGCGCGTAGAGGCAGCGATGAAGTCGTGGAACTGCGTGAGCTTTTCTACGGTGGCTGCATCAGACGCGCTAGCCAGAATCATCTTTTGGATTTCTACTTTGGCATCTTCAAAACTGAGGCCATCTTTGTAAAGTACTTTATAAGCCTGGCGTAATGCGGTAATGGATTCGCTAGAGAAGCCGCGACGCTTAAGGCCTTCGACATTAATACCATGGGGGGAGGCTTTTTCACCGGCTGCCATCACAAATGGCGGAATATCTTGCACTAAAGCAGAGGCGCCTCCAAGCATGGCGTGTTGTCCAATGCGCACAAACTGATGAACGCCCGACATGCCGCCTAAGATTGCCCAATCTTCCACATGAACATGCCCAGCAATTTGGGCATTACTGGCAAAAATAGTATTGTTGCCTACCTGACAATCATGCGCGATGTGCACGTAAGCCATGATCCAATTGTCATTGCCAAGACGGGTAACGCCGCCATCTTGTATTGTCCCTGTGTGAATCGTAGTGAACTCTCGAATCGTATTGCGATCGCCAATCACTAGTTGGGTAGGCTCCCCACGATATTTCATATCCTGTGGGACTCCGCCAATTGCTGCAAAGTGCGCAAAATGATTATCTATGCCGATCGTTGTATGGCCTTCAATGACGGTATGTGAGCCTATCTTAGTACCGGCACCAATTTCGACATTCGGTCCGATGACGGAATAAGGACCAATCTCAACGTCACTAGCCAGCTCGGCCTTGCTATCGATCACAGCAGATGCATGAATCCGAGTCATTACGCGCCTTTCGTACGCACTGCACAGGTAATGTCAGCTTCAGCTGCAAGCTCTCCATCGACCGTTGCTTTTACATGAAATTTATAAATACCCGCCTTTTCACGTTGGAAGGTGGCAACCATCACTAATTGGTCTCCAGGCAATACGGGTTTTTTAAAACGTGCGCCATCAATACCAGCAAAATAGTAAACCGCATCATCTGCTTTTTCTTCTGTGAACGTCAACAATGCAGCAGTTTGTGCTAAGGCCTCAATAATGAGCACCCCCGGCATCACTGGAAAATCTGGAAAGTGACCCTGAAAGAACGGCTCATTAATCGTGACATTTTTAATTGCAGTAATACTTTGGCGCGGAGTAAATTCTAATACGCGATCAACCAAAAGAAATGGGTAGCGATGCGGTAATAACTTCATGATCTGATTGATATCAATTGCTATTGCTTTACTCATAAGATTACCCAAATGAAAGTTTTAATGGAATTCGTTCGTAAGGAGTCTTAAGACTCTGGATTTTTGCTTTTATCTAACAAACGCAAGCGTTGACGTATTTTATCTAGACCGCGCAAAATAGCGGCATTTTTTTCCCAAGCGCTATGGGGCATTGATGGATATACGCCCGTGAAATGCTGTCCAGGCTCAGTAATTGAGCGAATGATGGAGGTATTACCAGAAACGGTAGTTCTATCGGCAATCGTGAGATGACCTGCAAAATTCGCGGCACCCCCAATAATGCAGAAATTTCCAATCTTTGTACTGCCAGATATCGCGGCACAGCCAGCGATAACACAGCCATTACCAACACTGACGTTATGCGCAATTTGCACTTGATTATCGATTTTGCTTCCTGCGCCAATTACGGTATCACTCATGGCTCCGCGATCAATTGTCGTGGAGGCGCCAATTTCAACATCATCACCAATTACCACCCGTCCCGTTTGAGGGATCTTGACCCACTCACCACCAGTAGCAGAAAAATCAGGGGCAAAACCAAATCCATCTGCACCAATGACAGCACCGCTATGAATAATGCAACGCTCACCAATTTGAGTGGCAGAATAAATAGAAACTGAAGGATAAATCAGCGTATCACTCTTGATAACACTGTCTCTAGCGATGCTGGCATTGCCAAGAATGGCCACCCTCTCACCGAGTTTTGCACCGGCAGCAATTTGTACAAACGGTCCAATATGACAGGATGGAGGAATAACTGCGCTTGGATCTATTGCAGCACTTGAATGAATTCCAGGGGAATAAATTGGTGCGCTGGCTTTGGCAAAGTATTGCGCCATCCTTGCAAAGCTAGCATAAGGGTTTCTAGAAACAAAGTAGATCCGCTTAGAGTTGGCTCCTGGATTAGCCTGCAAAAACTCTAAATCGCCCTGGCTTACAATTAAAGCGCCTGCAGCACTTTCACTCGCCTGTTGGCGATACAGTGGATTAGAAAGAAAAGAGATTTGATTTGACTGAGCCCGCTCTAAAGGGGCTAGCCCAATAAAAGTGAGGGAGGCTTCCCCCACCAAGCTTGCTTGAAACTGTTCGGCCAGCTCGATGGCGGTTAGCATAAATTACTTCAGACTATTTAAAACCTTGATGATGTCGTCTGTAACATCAATCTTAGGATTGGCATAAAGGGGGTCTTGAATAATGACATCTAATTTTTTTTGTTCAGCAACTTGCTTAAGTGCGATATTAGCCTTATCAGCAACCTTAGCGCGCTCCTCAAAGTTTCTTTGATTCAAGTCTTCAGTAAATTCGCGCTGCTTGCGCTGTAATTCACGGTCTTGGTCAGCTAATTCTCGTTGACGACGTACACGATCTGCTTCATTCATGACAGCTGAATCACGATCGAGCTTTTCTGCTGCAGTTTTAATTTTTTCTGCGCCGTCTCGTATATCGGCCTGTCGCTTAGCAAAATCTTTTTCTAGTCTAGCTTGACTTTGTTTTGCAATATTAGATTCATTGAAAATCTTCTCGACATTAACGGCACCAATTCTTGTGCCCACGTCTTGAGAAAATACTTGAGGTGCTGACAAAGTTGCTGTTGCAGCAACTAAGCAAATTGAGAACCACTTAGAGAATTTATTAAACTTCATAAAACTTTCCTCAAACAGTTAAAACGCTGTACCCACTTGGAACTGTAAACGCTGCACATTAGCGGTAGGATAAGGCTTATAAGGAATACCGTAGCTAAACTTGAGCGGCCCCAAGGGTGATATCCATGATATACCCAATCCGTAGGAATAATTCAAAACAAGGTTGATGTTTTCCCCAAAGGCATTACCGCCATCGACAAAGGTAAATAAACGCAGGGTCTTATCAGCCCCTGAGCCAGGAACCGGAAAGGTGTATTCCCCATTTACGACTATCTTTGACTGCCCGCCAGTTGGCTGAAGTAAGCCAGTGGTCGTGTTGTAATACTGTGGCCCAAGAGAACCGGGTGAGTAACCACGAACAGATCCGATACCACCAACATAGTAGTTCTTGGTAATTGGAAATGGATTATTTCCATAGGCCTGGCTGTAACCCACCTCACTATTAAAGGACAGAATTTGCCCCTTTGAAATCGAGTGATATTTCTGATATTGCCCATAAAGACGATAGAACGTCATGTTTCCTGCCGGGGTTCCTACCTCAGCGGATAGTTGCTCTAAGGATCCTGTTGATGGTATCAAGGAACTATCGCGCCCATCCCGTGCCCAACCAACAGTTATAGGCACGTTATAAGTATTTAATGTTCCCGGGTAGCCAGGCGCAGCAATCCCATAACTTTGAGCATAGTTTAAATAGGGTTGCGGTGTATTGGAGGTGGTATTAATTTGAAAGGCTTCAACACCAGTGCCAAAGAACACACGATCCACTTCGGTATAGGGAACCCCAAGCTTAATATTTGAACCAACGGATTTGATTTGGTAATCAGGATCGCCCGTGTAGTACAAGGGTTTTGAGGAACGATAGTACAAATCAGTGTAGCGACTGATGCCGTCCTCCGTAAAGTAAGGATCGTAATTAGACAGTGTCAAATTCTGGTTAATCTTACCCATTGCAAAGTTCAAACCAACCGCCGTACCAGTACCAAATGCGTTGTCTTGATTAATACCGGCAGACAGAATTAATTTCTCAGTTGATGAAAAGCCAGCGCCTATCGTTACGGCGCCGGTCGGCTTTTCTTTTACGGCGACACTCACGTCAACCTGATCAGGGGACCCGGGAACATCCTCGGTTGTAATATCAGTTTCTGTGAAATAGCCTAAGCGACCTAAGCGCTTTTTAGACAGCTCAATTTTGTCACTGTCAAACCAAGAGCTTTCGAACTGGCGCATTTCCCGACGAATAACGACGTCGCGCGTTTTTGCGTTTCCTGAAATATTTACCTGTCTCACGTAAACCCTGCGACCTGGATCAACAACTAAAGTGAGGTCAACCTCTGAGAGTTCACGACGGACATCTGGCTGTGGATTAATGCTTGCAAAGGCATAACCATAAGAGCCCAATATCTCTGCAATTGCTTTGGTACTTTCGGTCAAGCGTGCAGACGAAAAGGTATCTCCGGACTTTAAAGACACTAACTGCATGAGCTCAGCTTCCTTGCCCAAGGTATCACCCGCCAAACTAATATTTTTAATAGTAAATTTCTTACCCTCACGGATACTAATCGTCAGGTAAACACCTTTTTTATCAGGTGTAATCGAAACTTGAGTAGACTCAATAATAAATTCGAGGTATCCGCGATTAAGATAGTAAGAACGGATAGTCTCAAGGTCGGCAGTCAGTTTTTGCTTAGAATACAAATTATCTTTGCTGTACCAGGACAACCAGCCACCCGTTTTTAATTGCATCTCGCTCTTGAGGGTGCTTTCACTAAATGCTTCGGTACCAATAAAACTAATTTCTTGAATTTTGGCAACAGGACCCTCATCGATATTGAAATACACTGCAACTTGATTGCGCTCTAAGGGGGTAACGGTAGCAACGATCTCTGCGGCATATAAACCTTTTCCAATATAGGCACGCTTTAACTCTTGTTCCGCTTTGTCAATTAACGCTTTATCATAAAAACGGGCTTCTCCAACGCCAACTGCCTTGAGTGACTTACGAATAGTTTCTTGATCGAACTCTTTCATTCCCGTAAATTCAATACGAGAGATTGTTGGGCGTTCTTCAATGATCACAATTAACACGCTGCCCTGCGCTTGTATCTGCACATCTCTGAAAAAGCCAGTGCTGTACAAGGCTTTAATTGCCTCCGCCCCCTTCTCTTCAGTAAAGGTATCACCTACCTGAACTGGTAGATAACTAAATACCGTTCCTGGCTCAACTCGTTGCAATCCTTCCACACGTATATCCTTCACAACGAAGGATTCGGCTGCGCCAACGTTGAAGCTAATACAGGCAGCAAGTACCATCAAAAGCTGAGCAATGAGACGATGGGGGGTATGAACTAGGGAAGTCAGAAAATTCAAGGCGAAAAATAGCGTTGTAAATCGTTAAACAAGGCCAGCAGGGACAGGGAAATCAACAACAGAAAGCCCACTTTTTGGAACTGTTCCTGCATTGAAATCGATATCCGCTTACCAGCAACCAACTCCCATGCATCATACAGTAGCTGACCCCCATCTAGCATAGGAAAAGGGAGCAAATTCAGCAGACCAATACTAATGCTCATAAGTGCTAAAAATGCTAAAAATGGCTGCCACCCAACCTGGGCTGTCTTGCCTGCCATATCTGCAATACTTAGGGGACCTCCCAACTGCTTGAAAGAAGTATATCCAGTAAATATTCCTGCCATTAGCCTAGTAGATACTTTGGTGATTAACCAGACCCTTTGGGCAGCGAAACCTAGGGCATCCACGGGGCCCAACTTCAACTCCGTCCACTCAGCAAAAGGGGTTGGCATTGGCCTAATACCCAAGGCCAACATTGGGTCTTTCTCTGGACTCAATTGGGGTAAATCAGCTTCTAAAAAGCGTTTAATGGCGATGCCACCCGTGGGTGTCTGAACTTCCAAAGCAAATCCCTGCCCCTCAGTAACTGCATCGAGCAAGATCCAACGCAAGGCATTCCAGCTGGGAACGGGTTCGAATTCACCAGAAAGGGGCATAGCATTACTCGAGGACAAGGATTGCCAGCCAATCACGCGATCACCTTCAACCACCCCCAATTTGGCAGCCACAGAATGTTCGGATGGAGCCCGCAGGATTGCTGGCAGTTGAGGAGCGCCAGAAATATAAATAAGAGCAAACAAAATGATTGCTAAAACAAAATTGGCGAATGGTCCAGCTGCAACAATCACAGAGCGTTGCCAAAGGGGTTTTCTATCAAAGGCCTCAGACGCTTCTGCTGATGAAATTGACTGCTGACGATCACGACCATCTAGTAATTTGACGTAACCACCGAGCGGAATCGAAGCGAGAACCCATTCCGTTTTATTAGTAGCTACATAAGTAAAGAGGGGCTTACCAAATCCCACTGCAAAACGAAGCACGCGGACACCGCAGCAACGAGCTGCAAGGAAGTGTCCAAATTCATGAAAGCTGACCAATACTCCTAAGGTCAGAAGAAACGCAGCGAGGGTAATGAGTGCCTGCAAAGAAAATCCTTAATCAATTTTGCTTATTGAGTTTTACTTATTGAGTTTTACTTCATTAATATTATTTACTGACGCATCTCATCAATAAGATCACGAGCAATTGCTCTTGCTTGCGCATCCACTTCTAAAATTAACTCCAGTGAACTCGCATGAGTTACGCTGATAGCGCTCAAAGTTTTTTCTACGATGGCTGGGATTTGCAAAAAAGGGATTCTTTCTTCCAAAAAGGCAGCTACGGCAATTTCATTTGCTGCATTCAGGATGGCTGGCGCAGTGCCACCGGTTTTTGCAGCAGCAAATGCCAACGATAGGCAAGGGAAACGCGTCAAATCTGGCTCAGTAAAACTGAGGGTGGCTAATTGGGTCAAATTCAGGGGTGCTACACCAGCAGCAATTCGTTCTGGCCAGGCAAGCCCATAAGCAATGGGAGTGCGCATATCTGGTTGGCCCAGTTGCGCAATGACGGAACCATCACGATACCGAACCATAGAATGCACTACGCTTTGCGGATGGATAAGTACTTTAATTTTTTCTAATGGCAAACCAAATAACCAAAATGCCTCTATCACTTCAAGGCCTTTATTCATCATCGTCGCCGAATCAACCGAGATCTTTTTGCCCATTACCCAATTCGGGTGAGCACAAGCTTGATTTGGAGTGACGTCTCTCAGTTGCTCTAGAGAGCTATCTCTAAATGGACCGCCAGAAGCCGTTAACCAAAGCTCTTCAACACCCTGGCTAGGATGCGGCGTATTTGTAAAATCTTTTGGAAGACATTGGTAAATAGCATTATGTTCACTATCAATGGGGAGAAGCTCACCTCCACCGATTTTCATGGCTTGCATAAAGAGATTGCCAGACATCACTAGCGCCTCTTTATTTGCTAAGAGCACCCTTTTACCTGAGTGTGCTGCGGCTAATGTAGGAACTAACCCGGCCGCACCCACTATTGCCGCCATTACCGTATCACAACCGGATTCAGTTACAGCAGTGACTAGCGCTTGTGGCCCATATAACACTTGTGTAAGGATTTTTTGCTCAAGTAATAAGGCACTTAAACGAGCAGCATCAGCAGCATCAGTCACTACTGCAATGGCCGGTTTAAATTCAACGCACTGCGCAGCCAATCGATCGACTTGCTTTCCAGCAGTAAGGGCGGCAACTTTAAAACGATCAGGGTGAGCACGAATCACCTCCAGCGTATTTACCCCGATGGATCCCGTAGATCCCAAGATGGCAACTTGCCTGATTGACATCACACTAATCCAGCGAGTAGAGCAGCAATCGGCATGGTTGGAATCAATGCGTCGACGCGGTCTAATACGCCCCCATGACCTGGTAATAAATGGCTACTGTCTTTCACTCCGGCCAAGCGTTTTAACTGTGACTCAAAGAGATCCCCAAAAATACTGAAAGCCACTAAAACAGTCACCATGCAGAACATCGGCACCCACCCAAAACGAATGGCCCACGCACCAAATAAAGTAGACTCAAAAGGCAGGTAAATAACACAGAGTAAAGCGTAGCCATAGCAAAGTAAGAAGCCGCCAATTGCACCCTCAACTGATTTTCCTGGACTAATTTGTACGGCCAACTTGCGCTTACCAAATGCCTTACCAACAAAATAGGCGCCAATATCAGCTACCCATACCAATGCCATGCTACTCAACAAGAACACCAAACCCAGCTCCCGCAAAAATACCAAAGCAAACCAAGTAGCGGGTAATAAGATGAGGCCTAAGACTACATAAAAAGGTCGGAGCTTTTGTAATGAGAGATTCATGCCTTTTGCCAAAACAAAAGGTGCCACAAAGAACCAGAAAATGACTGCCAAGAGCAGCAAGGCAAACTGCCATGCGGCGTTTTGCATCCCCAGTAAAAATAAAATGATCATCAAGCAAAATAAGGCATAAAGCCATGCAGCACGACCCGCTTCAGCCGCAATCAGGCGACTCCATTCCCAAGCGGCAGCTAGCAAAGCAAACATAAAGAAAGCGCCAATATAAACCGGTGGTAACAAGAAAAGGATGGGCAAAAGTACCGCCAAAAGAACTAGGGCAGTAATGACTCGGGTTTTTAGCATGGAGAATTGTTTTTAATTAGCAGACTGCATCACTCATTACTTGCGAGGCAAGCTGAGCACTGGTTCGCCCAAAACGGCGCTCGCGCTGACTAAACCAGTCAAACGCTTTTCTTAATTCAAGCTCGTCAAAATCAGGCCATAAAACATCGGTGAAATATAACTCTGTATAAGCTAGCTGCCACAACAAGAAATTACTCACACGTTGCTCGCCACCGGTGCGAATAAATAAATCAGGCTCAGGTGCATATGCCATAGAAAGATGAGGCTGCAAGAGCTCTTCACTCACCTCTTCAGGCTTTAAGTTTGGGTTTTTTTCTAAGCAACGGCGCATTGCTTGCAAAATATCCCAACGTCCACCATAGTTTGCGGCGATCGTAAAGGTTAAGGCTTTGCATTCAGCTGTTTTTTCTTCTGAAAATTGCACCATCTCTTGAATCGCCGAATCAAAGCGGCTCAAGTCACCAATCAAGCGCAATGAAATATCATTCTCTGCAAGACGTGAAACCTCACCCTTGAGTGACTTCAGAAACAACTTCATTAAGAAGCTGATCTCCTCTGGTGGGCGACGCCAATTTTCTGAGCTGAAAGCAAAGACCGTCAAGTACTCCACGCCAATACGGCGACACTCTTGAACAATTTTGCGAACCGCATTTAAACCTTCGGAGTGTCCAGCCACGCGGGGCAGCATGCGCTTACTAGCCCAACGTCCATTACCATCCATGATGATCGCGACATGGCGAGGAATAGCGCTGATCTCTGGGATGTCTTTGGTTGAACTCAGGTGTTGGGTCATAAGGGCTAACAATTCAATCGGGTACTTAAACCGTCATGATCTCTTTTTCTTTTTCAGAGACGACCTTATCAATGTCAATTACAGCCTTATCAGTCATCTTCTGGATTTCATCAGTAGCACGACGCTCTTCATCCTCAGAAATTTCTTTATCTTTAGTTAAGCGTTTGAGATGCTCATTCGCATCGCGACGTAAATTGCGCACAGCGATTTTGGTCTCTTCACCTTCATTCTTGACGACTTTTGTCAAATCACGCCGACGCTCTTCAGTCAATGCTGGCATGGGGACACGAATGACGGTACCCTGTGAGGCAGGGTTCAAACCCAAATCTGAATCCCGAATTGCCTTTTCAATTACAGCAACCATTGTCTTTTCAAATGGTTGAACATTGATAGTGCGTGCATCAGCCAAACCCAGACTAGCCACCTGACTTAATGGGGTTGGGTTACCGTAGTAATCAACTTGAATGTGCTCCAAAATTCCTGGGTTAGCTCGCCCAGAGCGAATCTTGGCTAAATTGGTTTTTAATGCGTCAAGAGACTTTTGCATCTTTTGATCGGTATTGGTTTTAATTTCTGCTGCAGACATCAGGCCTCCTATTAAACATGCACCTTAAACGTGTACCAAAGTACCTTCAGGTTCCCCCTGAACCACACGCATCAAGGCACCTGGTTTGAGAATCGAAAATACTTTGATTGGTAACTTACGGTCACGACACAATGCAAATGCAGTCGCGTCCATGACTTGTAAGTTCTTAATAATTGCTTCATCAAAAGTAATGGTCTTATACAGAGTAGCTGTTGGATCTTTCACAGGGTCCGCACTGTAGATGCCGTCTACCTTGGTTGCCTTCAGCATGACATCAACTCCCATCTCAGCACCCCGGAGAGCGGCTGCAGTATCGGTGGTAAAGAATGGATTACCAGTACCCGCTGCAAAAATCACCACTTTGCCCTCACCCATGGCCCGAATTGCACGCGGGCGTATGTAGGGCTCTACTACTTGATCCATTCTGAGAGCGGATTGAACTCGAGCTTCAACACCCTTTTGACGCAAAGCATCTTGCAATGCGAGAGAGTTCATCATCGTGGCCAACATACCCATGTAATCGGCCGTTGCGCGATCCATACCAGCAGCACCACCAGCAACACCGCGGAAAATGTTTCCGCCACCGATCACAATAGCAAGCTCTACACCGCTATTGACCACTTGCGCAATCTCAGCAACCATAGCGTCGATTGTGACTGGATTGATGCCAAAAGCATCGTCACCCATCAGGGCTTCACCAGATAATTTGAGGAGGACGCGTTTGTAGCCTGGCATATTTTTATTTTCCGTAATTTCCCAAGTAATTTGCTTACTTAGCTTATTGATCTTTAAGCACTTTTTAATATCTCTGCCAAATTATAAAGGGCTTAGGAAAGATCAAAGAAAAGGGCATAGAAACTGAGGTTCCTATGCCCTTTTAGGTATTACCGACCGTTCGGGGCAAGCCCCAAAACAGCTATTTACGCAGTTGCTTTAGAGGCAGCAGCTACCTGGGCAGCCACTTCAGCAGCGAAGTCGTCTTGACGCTTCTCAATGCCCTCACCCACAACAAACATGGTGAAACCTTGGATTGTTGTATTTGCGGCCTTAAGCATTTGCTCAACTGTTTGCTTATCGTTTTTCACGAAAGTTTGATTCAATAATGAAACCTCTTTGAGGTACTTCTGAATCGAACCTTCAACCATCTTTTCAACGATTTCTGGTGGTTTACCAGATTCAGCAGCCTTTTGAACCGCAACACTACGCTCAACAGCAATGGATTCAGCAGGAACATCGGCCATAGACAAAGCCACTGGCTTCATTGCAGCAATATGCATTGCTACATCTTTAGCTGCAAGCTCATCGCCATCAAACTCGACCATTACCCCAATGCGAGTTCCATGGAGATAAGACACCAATTTGCCGCCACTAGTGAAACGCTTGAAACGACGTGGCATGATGTTTTCGCCGATCTTACCGATCAACGCACTGCGAACTTCGTCCACCGTTTGACCATTCATAGGCAATGCCAGCAAGGCAGCTACATCTGCTGGATTCTGATCAGCAATTAACTTTACGCACTCGTTTGTAAATGCCAAGAAATCATCGTTCTTAGAAACGAAATCAGTTTCGCAGTTCACTTCAAGCAAAGCACCAGTAGTGCCATCGATATAAGAAACCACGATGCCCTCAGCCGTTACACGGGAAGCAGCTTTACCCGCTTTGCTACCCAGCTTGACACGCAGAATTTCTTCTGCACGAGCCATATCACCATCAGCCTCAGTCAAAGCTTTTTTGCACTCCATCATGGGAGCATCCGTTTTGGCACGTAACTCGCCAACCATTGCAGCGGTAATCGCGGCCATTATTCAGCCTTCCCTTCTTCAACAAACTCTTCTTCGCCTTCTTTAACCGCTGTCAAGATTTCTTGAACAGAGTTAGCCTTGCCTTCAAGGATTGCATCAGCAATACCGCGGGCATACAGGGTTACGGCTTTGCTAGAGTCATCATTTCCAGGAATGATGTAATCAATACCTTCTGGTGAGTGGTTGGTATCCACAACAGCAATTACTGGAATACCGAGCTTATTGGCTTCTGTAATAGCAATCTTGTGATAGCCAACGTCCACTACGAAAATAGCATCAGGAACGCCGTTCAAATCTTGAATACCACCAAGTGCTTTTTGCAATTTATCAAGATCACGATCGTTGGTCAAAGCTTCTTTCTTAGAAAGCTTTTCCCAATCGCCGGCTTCTTTAGCAACTGCCATATCTTTCAAACGCTTGAGGGAACCTTTTACAGTTTTGAAATTGGTGAGCGTACCGCCCAACCAACGGCTGTCGATGTAAGGCATACCAGCACGAGCAGCTTCTTCAGCAATGATCTCGCGTGATTGACGCTTGGTGCCAACAAATAAAATCGTGCCACGGTTAGAAGCAATTTGCTTTGCAAATTTCAGGGCGTCCTGAAACATCGGCAAGGTTTTTTCCAAATTGATAATGTGAATTTTATTGCGATGGCCGAAAATATAGGGGGCCATTCTTGGGGACCAGAAACGGGTTTGGTGACCAAAATGGCAACCGGCTTCCAGCATTTGACGCATGGTTACTGACATAACTTCTCCTAAGGGTTGGTTCTAAAGTTGAGTCCTAGCTGCGCTAAAAAGCGCCACCCTGGAAGGCTCAACTCGCGATTTCAAGTCAAAAATAAGCTTGAGACCAAAATTATAGCTTAAATATCAATGCTCTAGCTACTCATCCCATACTCAAAACAAGGTAAGAATGCTGTGAAACCCTAGTCAGCGACTCTAGAAATGGGGTAATTGCCTTATTTTTAGGCAATTAGGACAAGCCAAAAGTTGCCAAGTCGTTGATAATCAAGGCATGAATAGTGTATTTACTGCAGAAAAAGACATCTTGGGGATGCGTGAAGCTGGGCGTTTAGCTAGCGAAGTCCTCGATCACGTGGCTCCTCACGTTAAAGCTGGGGTGACTACCGGTGAGTTGGACAACATTTGCCATGCCTATATGCGCGATGTCCAAAAAACAATTCCTGCACCACTCAATTATCAGCCTCCAGGCTACCCCCCTTTTCCAGCATCGATTTGCACCTCTGTAAATGATGTGATTTGTCATGGCATTCCAGGGGACAAAGTTCTCAAGAGTGGTGATGTGGTCAATTTAGATATCACTGTCATTACACCGGATGGCTACTACGGTGATACCAGCCGAATGTTTATGGTGGGTGAAGTCTCTGTAATAGCAAAACGCCTCACCCAAATTACTTTTGAATGCATGTGGCTTGGTATTGCGCAAGTAAAACCGGGTGCCTCGCTAGGAGACATCGGCCACGTGATTCAAGTGCATGCAGAAAAAGCGGGTTACTCCGTAGTTCGTGAGTACTGCGGTCACGGCATTGGTCAAGTATTTCATCAAGACCCCCAAATTCTTCACTATGGAAAACCTGGTACCGGTGAAAAGCTTGTTACTGGCATGACATTCACCATCGAACCCATGATTAATGCTGGCCGTCGCGAGATTCGTACTATGCCCGATCAATGGACAGTCAAAACAAAAGATCGTAGTCTTTCGGCGCAATGGGAACACACGCTACTGGTTACCAAAACCGGAGTCGAAGTACTCACCTGGTCAGAAGGTAGTAATCCTCCTCCGGATTGCGTTAAGGGTCTATCTTTTAGACCAAGCTTGGCTAGCGCCTAAGTTAATGAGCATGATGCAGCTAGTGGTAAAGGGTATTACGGATACGGTAAGTCTGAGGGCTGCTAGAGAAATTGCCTACGCAGAATTTAGGAAAACACAAGTTGTTGGCAAACTGACAAAACAACTGAGCAAATTCAGCGATGAGCTCTTATTACACTTGTGGAATAGTTGCGAGCTCAGTAATGAAGCTGCACTCGTTGCCGTTGGGGGGTTTGGTAGAGGCGCCTTATTTCCCTACTCTGATATTGATATTTTAATCTTGCTACCAGCAGATGAACAGTTAGCTAGTTCTCTATCAAAGAAAGTAGAGCAATTCGTCGCAAGCTGTTGGGATACCGGCCTGGAGATTGGCTCTTCAGTCAGAACCGTTGCAGAATGTATTTCTGAATCAGAGCAAGACATCACCGTACGAACTTCTTTACTCGAGTCACGCCTACTGTGTGGCAATAAACCACTCTTTAAAGAATTTGCCAAAGCGTTTGAAGATGCTTTAGACCCCAAAGCTTTCTTTCAAGCCAAACAAGCAGAACAAATCCAGCGTCACTATAAATACCAAGACACTCCCTATTCATTGGAGCCCAATTGCAAAGAAAGTCCAGGGGGCTTGCGTGATTTACAGGTCATCTCTTGGGTTAGTAAGGCAGCACTACTAGGCAATACTTTTAAAGATTTAAACCAGTCTGGCTTAGTGACTCAGCGTGAGCTCACGGAACTGAACCGTAATCAGCGTTTTCTAGAAACGCTGCGAGCCAACCTCCATTTACTAGCTGGACGCAGGCAAGATGTCCTCGCATTTGACTGGCAAGCTGCCTTAGCAGCCTCAATGGGTATTCAGGAAGAATCATCGCGTCAGGCCAGTGAGGCGATTATGCGTCGTTACTACTGGGCTGCCAAAGCTGTTACTCAATTAAATGATGTCCTTTTGCAGAATATTGAGGCCTTACTCTTTCCCCAAGAATCCAAAACCACTCACCCCATACTAGGTGAAGGCAATGAATATTTCATTGAAAGACAGGGCGTTCTAGATATCACAGATCCACAGCTATATCAAAAGCATCCCGAGCAAATTTTGCGAACTTTTTTGGTCTTTGCTCAAACATCTAATGTGAAAAGTCTCTCTGCTACTATTTTTCGAGCGCTATACAACGCTCGTCAAAAGATGGATAGCAAGTGGCGCACTAACCCAATCAATCGTGCACTCTTTATGGAGATCCTAAAACAACCTGAAGGTGTCAGTCGTGCTTTTCAGTTAATGAATCGCAGCAGTGTATTAGGTCGTTATCTGCCCGCTTTTCGGAGGATTGTGGGGCAGATGCAGCATGACTTATTTCATATTTATACCGTTGATCAGCATATCCTGATGGTGCTTCGCAATGTGCGTCGCTTCATGGTGATTGAACACACCCATGAATTCCCTTTTTGTAGCAGCTTAATTGCTCGCTTTGAAAAACCTTGGTTACTAGTGATTGCAGCCCTCTTTCACGATATTGCCAAAGGGCGTGGTGGCGATCACTCACAGCTTGGTAAAGCAGATGCCCGAAAGTTTGCTAAAGACCATGGCTTAGATAAAAAAGATACTGAGCTATTAGTGTGGCTGGTTGCAGAACATCTCAATATGAGTCAGGTTGCTCAGAAGCAAGACATTACTGATCCTGATGTGGTGAGCGCATTTGCCAAAAAGATGGGTGATGAACGCCATCTCACGGCTCTTTACTTATTGACTGTAGCGGATGTACGCGGTACCAGCCATAAAGTGTGGAATGCCTGGAAGGGCAAACTATTAGAAGATCTTTATCGCGCAACCTTAAGAGTCTTGGGTGGCGCTAAACCGGACGCATCCTCAGATCTAGCGCAGCATCAAGAAGAATCCCGCACAAAATTACGCCTCTACGGCATTACTGATGAGTCCTATGATGACTTGTGGAAGCAATTAGATGTTGCCTTCTTCCTCAGGCAAGATTCATCTGATATAGCATGGCTCACGCGCCATCTTTACAACAAAGTAAATAATAAACAGCCTATTGTTCGAGCACGCCTGTCACCAATTGGTGAGGGCCTGCAAGTTGCCGTCTATGTAAAAGACCAAGAAGATCTTTTTGCACGCATCTGCGCTTATTTTGAGAGACATGGTTTCTCAATTTGGGATGCGCGTATTCACACAACGCGCCATGGCTATGCTTTAGATACCTTCCAAATCTCTGGTAGTAACTTAGTGGATGAAGGCGGTAGTTATCGCGACATCATTCAACTGGTGGAGTTTGAATTAACAGCTGCATTATTGAATACAGACCCTTTACCAAATCCCAGTATGGGTCGCCTTTCCAGACAATCACGGACTTTCCCAATACAGCCAAGGGTGCATATGGTTCCTGATGACCGTGGCAGATATTACACACTCGCACTTTCTGCAAGTGACCGCACTGGCCTGCTCTACACCATCTCTAGGGTGTTAGCAAAGCATCAGGTTTCTATTCATACTGCCAGAATTAATACGCTAGGCGAAAGAGTGGAAGATATTTTGTTGCTAGATGCTGCCAATCTGGGTAAGAATCCAAAGTTACAGATACAACTTGAAACAGAATTACTCGAGGCTTTAGGCGCTTAAGCTACAGACGTTTTGCAAAGATTACTCTGGCAGCTCAATTCCACAATAAGCATAGCCGCCATCTACACGCAAGATCGTGCCCGTCATATAACTAGATGCCTGAGAGGCCAAAAGTAGTAGAGGTCCAGCCAGCTCTGCTGGTTCGGCAGCTCGGCGCATTGGAATCGATGCCCGCCATTTTTCACCCTCTTCCCCTGCCAAGATATTTTTCACCATATTGGTATTCATCCACCCTGGTGCCAAGCAATTGACTCGAATACCGTACTGAATTAATTCCATAGCCAGGTTACGTGTTAAATGTTCAACCGCTGCCTTTGATGTTGCATAAGGAATCCGCTTGAGTTGTGATCTCAGCCCCAGCGATGAAGAGATATTGATAATTCTGCCAGCAAGCTGATTGGCAATCATATATTTGGAGATATATGTAGACATCATCCAACTAGCCTTCACATTCACGTCCAAAACACTATCCCAATCCTTTTCTGAAACATGGGACCAGACAGCATCGGGACCTAAAACTCCAGCGCTATTCACCAATACATTAATTTTTCCGTATTTCTGATGCACCTGATCAATCAGACTCAGGATGTCCTGTTCTTTTGTTACGTCACACTTTTGTACAAATAGTTTCAGTCCCGAAGGATCAAGCTCTTGAGCTAATCCAGTTAAGCGAATCTCATCTGTATCAGCTAGCACTACATACGCACCAGCCTCCATCAGGATTTTGACTAACTCGCTACCTAAGCCGCCAGCCGCTCCAGTTACTACAGCAACCTGCTTTTCTAAAGAAAATTGATCAATCCATTTCATGCTCGCACTCCATATTGGGATATTCTGAAGATTACCAAAGAATGATTACTGAATCGAACTATTCAGAAAGCCTTAGTACTCTAGATGAGAATAGAAACGGATCGCTTAGTAGACTAAAGTGGTCTTGGAATATCTTTCGCTGCCCGCCATAGGCATAGAGATAGCATATCAAAACGTTTATAGGCAAGTCTTGTTGGCATTACCCTCTTACGTCGAGCATCACTTTGGATGATTAATTCAATATAACCTAGGCGGCATAAATTTTTAATGCGCCCATGAAGGGTTGCCTGCGAACCCAAAAAATGCTTTCCTATTAAGTCGCCCACAAACACTGAGCGCCCTTCGTTATCATCGAGCATGATGCTGTTTAACAACTGATTTTCGGTTGAGTCTAAGCCGCGGATATTACTCTTTGGATTAAATGCTTCAACCAGATTGAGAAACCGTAAATACACATTAGGCTTTGTCATCAATCAATACTACTCTTAATGAGTTCGCAAAATCATATATATATTTAATGCCCGATTAAACGCATCCTCGCAGCGTTCTTAGCTCAGCAACTACTATTTCTAGCTAATTTAAGGGTAAATTCCCCTCATTTGCCTAGCTTTCAAAATACGCTCACAACCCACAATAAAGGTTGCAGTACGCAAGGTGACTTGATGTCTTTGTGCAACTTCACATATCCCTTGAAAGGCTTCAATCATTAACTTATCAAGACGTTGATTGATTTCCTCTTCAGTCCAGAAGAAACTGGAAAAATCTTGTACCCACTCGAAGTAGCTAACCGTAACTCCACCCGCATTTGCGATCACGTCCGGGACTACGACTACCCCCATGTCCTTCAAAATATCATCTGCTTCTGGGGTAGTAGGCCCATTGGCACCTTCAACAAGTAATTTAGCCTTGATACCTCCTGCATTAGCACTAGTTATCTGTGACTCTAGGGCTGCTGGAATCAAAATATCGCAAGGCACTGTCCAAAACTGTTCATTGGGTATCACCTCACCAACAAAACCTTTGATCTCATGGACTGTAGCAACGTGTTTCAGTAGCGCCTTAATATCAATACCATTGGGATCATAAAGAGTTGCTGAGTGGTCTTGGACTGCCACTAGCTTTGCACCTGCTTCACAAAATAGACGCGCAGCCTCTCCTCCAACATTTCCAAGCCCCTGAACTGCAACTCTTGCTCCTGGTAAATCAAGACCTATCTGCCTATACGCCTCTCGCGCGACAACAAATACTCCGCGTCCCGTCGCATCTCTTCTGCCTAAACTTCCCCCAAGAGAAATCGGCTTACCCGTTACCACTCCAGAGGTGGTGTAGCCCTGATTAACGCAATAGGTATCCATCATCCAAGCCATGATTTGCTCATTAGTGTTCACATCAGGGGCTGGGATATCTTTCTGAGGACCAATCATCATATTGATTTCACTCGTAAAGCGTCGAGTCATTCGTTCTAATTCGCTTTGCGATAGCTTCTTTGGGTCAACCCGAATGCCACCTTTAGCTCCGCCGAATGGGACATTCACGACAGCCGTTTTTATAGACATCCATGCTGATAAAGCCATCACCTCAGAAAGCGTCACGTCTGGGTGATAACGAATACCACCTTTACCTGGACCGCGGGATAAATTGTGATGTACCCGATACCCTTCATAGTGGGCAATCGTGCCATTATCTAATTCAATAGGAACATCCACGATTAAGGATCTCTTAGGGCGCTTTAAGGTTTCAACCCAACGCGAAAGAGAGCCCAGATAGGGTGTTACGCGATCAATCTGTTCTAAATAAATCCCCCAAGCACCTAGATTATTAGAATCCACATAAGAAGCAATTGGATGACTCATACGTTCTCCGCTAAGGGGTAATTCAATCGGTTTACTTAGACATATTAACTGAGGATGTCTATCAAACCTCAGATGAAGATTTAGCAAACCTAAAATCTTAGAAATACTTTTGTAATATTTGCTTAAGTTATCCAGGTAGTAAATTCTTCTGCAGCTACACGCGGAGTATGAAAAGTATTGACGATGGCGTTCTGATCGGCATAACCCAATGCCATACCGCACACCAGCATCTCGTTATCACCTGCACCTATAAACGGCAAAATCATTTTTGCATAAGCATTCCATGCAGCTTGTGGGCAAGTATCTAAACCTTCGCCGCGCGCTGCAATCATCAAGTTTTGCAAGAACATCCCATAGTCAAGCATGGATCCTTTTCCAAGCTCTTTATCGATCGTAAAGAACAAACAGATAGGTGCACCAAACGCTTCAAAGTTTTTACGATGCTGTGCATGCATCTTGTCTTTATCCCCTTTGGTGATTCCCAAAAGACCATATAGACCCCAGCCATTTTCTCGGCGCCGATCTATATAAGGACTAAACCACTTAGAAGGGTAATAGTCATAAGCTGGCTGATACTCTTTTGCTAGCTCTGGATTTACAGCAATAGCATCATAGGCAGTACAGACTTGTTTGCATAAGTCTTGTAGCTTCTCTCCCTCCAAGACATACACTTTCCATGGTTGAGTGTTCGTTCCCGATGGTGCTCGAGCCGACAAATTTAAGAGCTTGAGGATAGTTTCTTGCGAAACGCCTTTTTTAGTAAACGCACGAACGGACATGCGGGAGGTGATGGCGTCTGCTGGGGTTAAGGATTTCATCTTTAAGTTGCTATAGTGACTATTTGAATGCATTAGGCCGATTTAATTCCACCGATACAAAGATACTTCATCTCTAAAT
>Ga0194037_1000935_pt1 | contig 22160 bp, 19 predicted proteins | sample JunL306m_MetaG_FD_148653 | JGI IMG/M metagenome (GOLD analysis project Ga0194037, IMG submission 148653) | Anoxic zone freshwater microbial communities from boreal shield lake in IISD Experimental Lakes Area, Ontario, Canada - Jun2016-L304-6m | ecosystem: Environmental > Aquatic > Freshwater >...
CAACCCTCCCCCAGCGGGGGAGGGTTGGGGAGGGGGTGTCGGAAACTGTCATCATAGGGATGGGTAACCCGCTGCTATCCGATGACGGGGTGGGGATAGCCGTTGCCCATGCCGTGGCGGAACACCTGAAGCACCGAATGGATCTGACCGTGACGGAACTGCACACCGGGGGCATCCGGCTGATGGAGGCCATGGCCGGTTTCAAACGTGCAGTAGTCGTGGATGCCATGCTGAGCGGCGCGACTCCCGGCACAATCCGGCGTTTTGACCCACATGTTTTTGTTACGACCAAAAATACTTTTTCCAGCCACGATACAGATTTTGCAACGGCCTGTGATCTGGGGCGCATGGCGGGTGTTCACCTGCCGGAGAAGGTCTCCTTCTGGGGTATCGAAGCCCGTGAGTTTGATCTTTTTGGTGAGCGATTCACCGACGAGGTATCTGCGGCGATACCGGGAACGGTAAATCTGATAGTAGCGGAAATTATCGCGTGGGAGGCGGCAGTATGAAAACAGGAATCTATTTCTGCAACTGCGGCAGCAACATCTCCGGCAAGATCAGTGCCGAAGCGGTGATGGAGGCCGCACTATCTTTTCCGGATCAGCCCTATGTCACAACTGTGGGTTTTATCTGCTCGGAAGATGGCAAGGCGCAGTTCGAGGAGAGCCTGAAGGCCGAACAGCCGGATCGGGTGGTTGTGGCCGCCTGCTCGCCCCGTGACCACGAGGGCACATTCCGCCACTGCATGACCAATGCAGGCCTGAATCCCTATCTGATGCAGATGGTCAACATCCGCGAACAGATAGCCTGGGTGACTGAAGAGCCGGCTGTGGCGACCGAAAAGGCGATCCGGGCGATCCGGGGAGCTGTCTTCCGGGTGCGGATGCAGCAGCCGCTGGAAAAGAAGCTACTGGAAACATGTCCTGATGCGTTAGTAATCGGGGCCGGGCCGGCCGGAATGAAGGCGGCCATCTCCCTGGCCGAGGCGGGACGATCGGTAGTTCTGGTGGAGCGTACGCCATTTATTGGTGGACTGCCGGTTCGTTTCGAGGATCTCTTTCCGGCCATGGAGTGCGCTCCCTGCATGCTTGAACCGCTGATGGCGGATCTGCTGCATGGCGACCATGCCGACCGGATAGAACTGATGACCATGTCGGCACTGGTCGAGGTAACCGGTTTCTACGGTAATTTCATCGTCAAAATCAGGCAGAAACCTCGTCACGTCTCGTTGCACGACTGCATCGGCTGCGGCGAGTGCATAGCGGTCTGCCCTGCAACCACGCCGAACGAATTCAACTGTAACGTCAGTGAACGCAAGGCGATCGACTTCGCCTTTGCGGGCGTTCTGCCGAACGCTCCATTCATGACGGAGGATGCCTGCATCCGCTCAAGAGGAGATGAATGCCGGGCCTGCAAGGATGCCTGCCCGATGGGCGAAGATGTGGTCAACCTGGAAGAGGGTGAGACGATTGTCGAACGCCGGGTCGGCTCCATCATTCTGGCAACCGGCGCCGGGCTGTATGATTCCTCCAGGATTGCCGGCATGGGACTGGGGACGTTGCCTGACGTTTACGATGCCTTACAGTTTGAACGGATGCTCTCCTCAACCGGTCCAACCGGTGGCGAGATACTGACTACGGGCGGAATCCCGCCTTCGTCGGTGGCCATCATCCACTGTGTCGGGAGTCTGGACAGCGAGCATAACTCCTACTGTTCAGGTATCTGCTGCCAGTACGCCTTCAAGTTCAACCACCTGATTGCCGCCAGACTTCCGGACGCCGGAATCACCCACTATCACCGCGAACTGGTCATGCCGGGCAAAGAGGGGCAGATCCTTTTTCAGCATGCCATTCGGAACAATCGGTCAAGTATGAAGCGATATACCGATATCAGGGAGCTTGACGTCAGCCGACAGGAAGATGGAAGGCTTGCAGTGAGCGTTAAAGGGGAGGCCGCCCCTGCGGATATGGTCATTCTCTGTCCGGCCGTGATTCCGGCAGACGGAGCCGCAGAGCTTTCCACCCTGCTGGATGTCAGTCGCGACTCATCCGGATTCTTCCGTGAGCTGCACGGACGGATGGATGCTGCCCGGAGTACCATCACGGGGGTCTATCTGGCCGGCTCCTGCCAGGAACCAATGGACATCCGGACGGCGATGCTGGAAGGGATGGCCTGCGTCGGACATACCCTGGCCGGGCTCCAGCCGGGGCGCATGATTGAGATTGAACCTCTATCTGCCGAGGTTGACGAGACACATTGCGCCGGCTGCCGACTCTGTATGTCGGTCTGTCCGTACCGTGCCATTTCATTCAACACGGAGCGCAACGCCTCTCACGTCAACGCGGTGCTCTGCCGGGGCTGCGGTACCTGCGTGGCCGCCTGCCCGGCCGGAGCCATCACCGGCCATCATTTTACCAATGCACAGATCATGGCCGAGATGGAGGGAGTTCTGAAATGACCGCTATGAAGGAGTTTGAGCCAAAAATAATAGGATTCCTTTGCAACTGGTGCTCCTATGCCGGCGCTGACAAGGCGGGGGGGGCGCAGGCACCTTATCCTCCCAATGTTCAGGTTATCCGGGTCATGTGCAGCGGCAGGGTTGATCCGCAGTTTATTCTTTCCGCGCTTGAAAAAGGCGCCGATGGTGTTATAATTCTGGCGTGTCACCCCGGTGATTGCCACTATAAAGAGGGAAATTGCCGTGCCATGCAGCGCCATGGCATGTTGAGCCTGATGCTGGAACAGCTGGGAGTCGCAAAAGAGCGTTGCAGACTGGATTATGTCTCAGCGGGCGAAGGAGAGAAATTCACCCGGGTTATCCGTGAGATGGTAGAATCTATACGCGTGCTGGGGCCACTTCAGGTGACAATGGAAAACTGATCACCGGATTTATTCGGGGACGTGCGGATTGTTACGATCCGATAATCATAAATATACCACAAGGGAGATACGTTATGGCTGTTACAGTACTGGATGCACGAGGACTCAAATGCCCTCAGCCGACACTCAAGATCACCGTCATGTCGGTCAAGATGAAACCGGGTGACGTCCTCGAAGTTATGGCCGATTGCCCCACGTTCGAAAAGGATGTGCGCGATTGGTGTACACGCGCCAAAAAAACTCTTTTGTGGATCAAGGAGGAGGGAACGGCAAAGAAAGCCCAGATTCAGTTTTAATAAGGATATACATTGAGTGCTCAACCGGCGGTCGTCGCGGCTAAACTGAAAAATATCCGTGAGGCTTACATAAAGCAGCTTCCCGCGCAAATGCAAAGAATCCGCTCTTCATATTCAGAGTTTGTTCTGGGAGACAAGGGGACCGGGCCACTGGTGGATATGCATCGTCACATCCACACCATGAAGGGTGCGTGCGCTTCGTTCCGGTTGAGTATGTTGAGCGCGGCGGCGGCAACGGGGGAGCATCTGGCACACGAGGCGTTGCATGTCGCAACTCCACCGGACAGAGACTGGCATCAGAAGATGCAGGAATGCTTTACCAGGATTGAACACGAAATATCCGTCATCGATCCGATGCAGGGAATGGAGTTGCAGATCCAGGAGCTTGTGGTTGCCGCTGAAGAAGTCTCCGAAAGAGAACGGAAGCTTGTGTATCTGTGCGAAGACGACTCGTTTCAGCGTCTGACTCTGGCAACGCAAATAGGCTGCTTTGGTTTCGAGGTCCTTTCTTTCAGCGAAACAGAGCAGTTTATCAACGCTGTACAGAGTGCCCTGCCCGACGCGATTGTTATGGATATGATGTTCCCCAACAAGCCGTTTGGAGGTTCTGAGACCATGCAGGCCGTCCAGTCAGGCCGCGAAAATCCTATCCCAACGGTCTTTATTTCCTCTCAGGATTCGCTCGCCAACCGCTTGTCGGCCGTGCGCGCCGCCTCCAGCGCCTTTTTCATAAAACCTGTCAACATAGCCGAACTCTGTTCGACCCTCAGCCTGCTCACTACAGCGGTGAAGCCGGAACCGTACCGGATCATGATCGTGGACGACGACCCGCAACTGGCAGAATATCACGCATTGATACTCCAGGATGCGGGAATGACCACTCTGACGGTCAACGATCCGTTGCAGGTCATGTCACCGTTATTTGAATTCAAGCCGGACCTGATTTTAATGGATATGTACATGCCGGGCTGCAGTGGCATGGAGCTGGCCAAGGCCATCCGGCAGATCGGCGCCTATTTCAGCATTCCCATAGTGTATCTCTCCAGCGAAATCGATACCGAAAAACAGTTTATGGCAATGCAGACCGGGGGGGATGAGTTCCTTACCAAGCCGATCAAACCTCAGCACCTCGTTTCAGCAGTGACTGTCCGTGCCGAACGGATGAAGATCATCCGCTCTTTCATGGTGCGTGATGCGATGACCTGTCTGTTTAACCATACCTCCACCAAGGAGCACCTGGATACGGCCATTGCCCATGCCCAGCGCATGCAGGAAGATGTCTGTTTCGCAATGATTGATGTAGACAGGTTCAAGGAAGTGAACGACACCTATGGGCATCCTAACGGTGACCGCGTGTTAATTGCCCTTGCGCGCCTCATCAGGCAACGCGTACGAAAAACGGACATCGTAGGAAGGTTTGGTGGAGAAGAGTTTGCTGTTATTCTTCCCAAATGCAGCATTTCTGAGGCGGTCGCCCTTCTGAACGAATTACGTGAAAGTTTCGCTGCAGTACGTTTTCAGGCAAAAGACGACACCTTCTCATGTACTTTCAGCTGCGGTATTGCACCGCTCTCACTCTATGGAGATGCGACCGCCATTAATGCCGGGGCGGACGAAGCGCTCTATGCCGCCAAGCATGGCGGACGGAACCTGGTTGTGGCTGCCGAAGGGCGATGAAGATGGTTTTCACTTCATAAATTTCCTTCCGTTAGTCTCCTCTGCTCATATCCAAAAAAATGTTCTTCCAGTACTTTTCATGGCCCCGCCGTCAACACGACAAAACCTTCCGCTTTCGCGGCTTCATTCAGCTTTTTGTCAAACGACGAAAAAACAACTTCAATAGCCTGATCATTCGTATTCATCTGTAATGCGGACGCCAGATGAATCGCGTCAAAACCTCGTATCGCGTGTTTTCTGACCAGCTCTCCGGCGAAAATCTCGTTGATGTCGAGGCTTACGTAACGCCCCCATTCCTCTGTGAATCTGCTCGCGAGCGATTCAAAATCCGCCTTGTTGAAGTCGCCTGTGTTATAGCGCCGGGTCAGTGCTGAGAGCAGTTCAGGGTACGCGACACGGCTGGTGGCAATGATATGGGCGTCTGAGCACCATATCCGCACATCGGCTGAAAAGGCCTCTTCAACATAGAGCTTTGCCAGGCTGCTGGTGTCCAGATACAAGATCACGTGCGTTCCAGAATGGTATCGGAAATGTTGCCTCCATGAACATGGATGCCGGTCATTCCTTCGGGCTTGCCTCCCAACCAGGTCGCTTTACCGCTCTTCATCAGTGTGCTCACCAGGCGGCGTTCCGGCGAAATGGGGATTACTACGGCAACTTCCTTGCCTCGTTCAGTAATGACAATTTCATCGCCCTTTTGCACCATATCCACGTAATTGCTCAATTTGGCTTTTAATTCCTTGATGCCGACACTCACCATCATGATAAATAACCTCCGGTTCAATGTAACTACTATTTTATGTATTAGGTGGTTACATTGCAATGATTATCCACACTACATGTTGTGTCTGCAATCAATGTGTTCGGTCGGCACTGCACCAACATTGCCTGGTTCCGTTTCAGGCTTTCTTCCGCTTTTTTGCGTTTGGTAATCTCAACAAAAGAAGTTACAAAATGATCCAGTTTGTACTGATAGCTGACGACATTGTACCAGCGGTTGTTAGGTTGTAGATACTGTTCAAAGTGAATTGTTTCTCCTGTTCTTGCAACCTTGCCAAACGTGCCGATCCAGTCAAAAGGATCGTTTTCAATCCCCGGAAATGCCTGCGTAACAGTTTTGCCTCTTGGGTCAACACCAGTCAGGGTGATGTAGTTTTCGTTGGCATCTATAAAGAAGTAATCCACCGCTCTGCCGGAGTCATCATAGATCATACTGTGATAGGCAACGCCGACCGGGCCATTCTCAAACAGGGCTCGGAATTTCCATTCCGCTTCCTTTAGTCCGTCTTCTGCTAACTTGCGCTCGGTGATGTTTAAATGAGACAGTAAAACCGAACCATCGTTTCCTAATAATGGCAGTTCATATAATAGATACCAGCGCTTTTCGTTAGGCCCATGACACGGTGCGGCAAAATTACAATCTCGTAAGCTGTAATAATAGTTGAGAACTTATTTTTCTAATGATTCGGCATACTGCCTTCAATAAAGATACTTAAGTGGATCATTGTCTTTGTACGTGCAGTCTTTGCTATTGTTGTCAGTCCCTGAAGGATTCAGGACATTCCCAAAGTTATCCATGCACATTTATCTTCTACGTGTCTGGACCCATAATCGTATACACCCGTAATTGAAATTATTTACAAGTATGGTATACAAATAAATGGCTGATATATTCAGGTTTCGGTGAATATATAAAACGTAACTCATCATTATGCCGACAAAATCCTGATACCCAGAAGTTTTTTTGTTTTCAAACTTAATCTCAAGGAGGAATCATATGTCGCAACAAAACGACATTCATTCGTCAATTCGGAAAGGAAGAACCGGCATTGCCGCGAAGATTCTTATGGTTGCAACCCTCGCATTGATAACCGGGTTGGTAATAGTTGGGGGAGCGGCATTGTATCTGGAAAAGTCAGCGCTGCTGGGACTGCAGCAGGAAAACAGCCTGACCTCAGTCAATATAATGGGTGATGGCATTAAATCGGCGATGTTGCTTGACGACATGAAAATGGTTGATGCTTACACCAAGGAAGTGATTGAAAACAAACGTGTGCTGGCTCTTTCCGTCTACAATGAGAAAGGTGAGGAGCGCGGAAGCCATGCGAAAGGGGATCATCTTGTCACTACAGTGAGAAAGGTGAGGAGCGCGGAAGCCATGCGAAAGGGGATCATCTTGTCACTACAGTGATAAAGAACAACAAACTCGATAGTTACGAAAAACTTTCAAACGGACTCCATATCCTTGAAACAGTATTGCCCCTTACAAATGAAGAACGCTGCCAGAAATGTCATGAAAAAGAGACTAAAGTCCTCGGAGCAATCAAGCTCAACACAACTATGGAAGGAGGATATACCGCTAACAGGAAAGCCGCATTCTGGCTTCTAATCTCCGGGGTTGTTGCACTTGTCGCCAGTTTTATCTGCCTGATGATAGTCCTGCGGGTAACCATAACGCAAAAGCTCAAGGATTTTGTCGCCAAAGTGACTGACCTCGCCAGAGGCGAAGGTGATCTTACCAAACATATCAATGTGACCTCCAATGATGAGTTTGGTCAGTTGGCTGATGAAATCAATACTCTTGTAGAAAAAATCAGGATGATCATCTCTCAAATCGCTCAGACGAGCGGGCATGTTTCCTCTTCAGCTGTGGAACTACAGTCAAATGCTGAACGAATGGCGACCGGTGCGGAGGAAGTGGCTGCACAGGCTGAAACAGTTGCTACGGCAGGAGAAGAAATGTCAGCCACATCCGGTGATATTGCCCAAAACTGCCAGATGGCTTCTGAAGGCTCACAACAGGCCAGTACTGCAGCGGTATCCGGAGCTCAGGTTGTTGATGATACCATCAAAGTTATGAACAGTATAGCAGAACAGGTCAGAAGTTCCGCTAAAGCTGTTGAAAGTTTGGGCAGTCGATCCGACCAGATCGGAGAAATTGTCGGCACCATTGAGGACATCGCCGACCAAACCAACCTTCTGGCTCTTAATGCAGCTATTGAGGCTGCAAGGGCCGGTGAACAGGGCAGAGGGTTTGCAGTCGTAGCAGATGAAGTTCGTGCTCTTGCTGAACGCACCACTCGTGCAACCCGAGAAATAGGCGAAATGATCAAGGCAATCCAGCATGAGACTAAAGGTGCAGTAATTGCTATGGAGGAAGGGGTCAGTGAGGTCGCCAAAGGGAGCGAGAAGGCGGCTGATTCAGGTAGAGCGCTTGAACAGATTCTCCAGCTAATCAATAATGTCAATTCCCAAATTCATCAAGTTGCGACCGCCGCCGAAGAACAGACCGCAACCACATCTGAAATCAGCAATAACATGCAGAAGATAACGGAGGTTGTTGCCCAGACATCCCGTGGAGCCCATGAATCAGCGGCTGCTGCCAACAAACTCTCCACACTTGCTGATGATCTTCGGAGAATCGTGAGTCAGTTTAAGATTTGAATGAAAGGTGATTCGAATGTCCATTCAAACAGATATTCGGCAAGTGGTTTTACTCATTTCCAGTGCCGTTGACTTAGTCGGTGTTGATGACATTTTTCACGGCAGGCGGGTTGCAATGATTGCAATAGAATGCGCAAAGCGTCTCAATTGGGATCAGGCTACTCTAAACCTACTCTTCGACGCCGGCCTTCTTCATGACGCCGGTGTTTCTTCTACTCGAATCCACCGCACTCTGGTTAATGAGCTGGATTGGGAAGAAGCTGACCTTCATTGTGAACGAGGTTACAGTTTATTCAAAGATTTCAATCCACTTGCCAATTTAGCACCTCTGATTCGATACCATCACTCTCATTGGGAGGATCTTCAGAAGCAAGATATCGATTCAGCGACCGCAATTTTATCTAATCTTATTTACCTTGCTGACCGAATAGACGCGAGCTCCGCGCCTTATTATTCAGACAATTCCTTGCTACTACATGTCCAAGAGATACGTAGTTTAATCAATCGATTCCGAGGTAACTTCTTCGCCCCAGAATTGGTAGAAGCGTTTCTGGACATCTCACAAGCAGAGGCATTCTGGCTAATTCTTTCTCCAGAGTTCATCCCACAGTATGTTTCAGACTTTATGCAGTCCGGTGAAAAACAGCCGATTGACCTTGATGACCTGAAAATGTTTGCACTGATTATGGCTGAAATTGTCGATGCCAAATCTCATTTTACAACCGAACATTCATTAGGGGTCGCAAGATTGTCACGTTATATTGCGGAGCATTTCGGCATATCCGGAATCAGGCTTGACACATTGGAGGTCGCTGCACTTCTTCATGATATTGGCAAGCTCCAAATTCCCGATGAAGTCCTTGAAAGCCCTCTCAGGTTGACTCCGCAGGAACGGGCGATCATGACTAAGCACAGTTTTGCTACGTACCAGATTCTGAAGAGAGTAAGTGGTTTTGAGGATCTTGCCATATGGGCTTCGGTACATCACGAGTCGCTGAATGGCACAGGCTATCCATTCCACATGCAGGCCAGGGAACTGTCGATAGAGGCTCGAATCATAAAGGTAGCGGACATCTATCAGGCTTTTGCGCAAAACCGGCCGTTCAGAAAAGCTCTGCCAGCAAATGAAGTTCTTGTTAAACTTCAAAATTTCCAGTTGGACAATGAAGTTGACCCCATGCTGGTTAATTTTGTTGCTCAGAATCTCGAAAGTTGCCATAGGGCTGCCGTTGGACCGGCGAATGAAACCGGACTTATGTAGTGTCATCAGTGTAATTTGGATAGTCGTTACTTCTCGGCCAGATTTCAACTTATGAAACAGTTACAGAGGGATTTCGATGAGCAATGTTCATAATTCTGTTAATTCCGGACTTGTTTTTAAAAGGCGTATTGCGCTCACAGTTATTCTCCTGAATCTGTTTGTTTACAGTTTTGCCGGTTATTACTTGTTTCAAAGCAAGGCCAGCTATGAAAGAAGGGCCGTTATATCAACGCAGAACATTGCCAATGTACTTGAACAGCATTTAAAAGGTGAAATCGACAAAATCGACATGGCGCTTATTGCCGTGAAAAATGAAGCAGAAGGGCAGATAGCGCGTGGGGGCGTTAACAGTGAAGCATTGAACAGGTACATAACTCACACGCACTCTTACCTGCCAGGGCTTCAGGGATTGCGAATGACTGACGCCAAAGGTGATATCATTTATGGAACCGGTCTTACTTCTGATGTCATCACCAATATTGTCGACCGTGACTATTTTATCTTTGAGCGCGATAAGCCAAAGGGCGACATCTTTATATCAAAACCACTCATATCACGTATTTCCAAGCAATGGTCAGTAATCATAGCACGCCGCGTCAACAACCCTGACGGTTCCTTTGCTGGTGTGGTGTACGGATCCCTCCTTATAGATCATTTTATCAAAATTTTTTCCGGAGTCGACGTCGGTAAAAAAGGATCCCTCACTCTTCGCGACAGCGAACTGGCTCTAATAGCCAGGTATCCAGAAATCAAAAACACTATCGGCTCAAAATCGGTTTCGAAGGAGTTTTCCGATTCGTTCAGTACAGGGAACAATAATGCTACATTTAAGGGGTATGCCGGAATAGACGCCACGTTGAGACGAATCTCTTATCGAAAACTGTCAGACTACCCTCTGGTGGTTGTTGTTGCCATTTCTGAGGATGAATATCTTTCCGGCTGGCGTGCCGAAGCCACGATACAGATTACTCTGATTGCCATTTTCACGCTGGTCACAATATTCACTTCGAGGATGTTGTTAACCAGGTGGAACCATGAGAAGGAAATTGAGTCGGAACTACGGGATAAACGGAAGCAACTGTCAAACATTATCGAGTTTCTACCTGACGCCACTCTTGCCATTGATATGGAAAAGCGCGTCATCATCTGGAACAGGGCGATTGAGGAGATGACTGGCGTTTCGGCCGCGGAAGTGATTGGCAAAGGAGATCACGCCTACACCATACCATTTTATGGATTGGCACGTCCAAGTTTAGTGGACATGCTTTCTATGGATCGGGAAGATATTGCCGTACTGTACCCAAATATAACCCGAACAGGCGATACGCTCATGGGTGAAGTATATTGCAACTCACTTTATGATAACAAGGGGGCGTGGGTTATTGCCAAGGCATCTCCCCTATACGACCAATCCGGCGCAATTATTGGTGCGATAGAGGTCATACGCGACATTACTTCAAGCAAACAGGCAGAGGAACAACTGACTCAGTATCAGCAGAATCTTGAAAAACTGGTGGAAGAGCGAACAAAGGAATTACAAGAATCCAAATTGCTCCTGGAAAAAACTTTTGAGAGTCTCAATGAGGCGATATTTATCGTCGAAACCGGAACCCGCAAAATTCTGGACTGCAATGTAATCTGTGAAAAGATGTTCGGTTACTCGAAGAAAGAGTTTATTGGCGTAACCACAACCATTCTTCATATTTCAGAAGAAATGTCGAAACGGTTTGGTCGTGAGATGCTGGAGGCCTATGCCGAAAAAGGGTATTACGAAACTCAGTTCATCATGAGAAGAAAGGATGGCACGACCTTTGATTCTGACCATTCTGTAACACCAATTCTTGATGAATCTGGGGCAGTACTCCGGCAAGTTTGTGTTGTACGCGACATCTCCGAACGCAAACGAGCGGAGGCGGAGCGCGAGAATATGCAGAAACAGTTACTTAACGCACAAAAACTGGAGAGCCTTGGTGTGCTGGCAGGTGGTATCGCTCACGACTTCAACAATATTCTCACTTCCATTGTAGGCAATGTCGATCTGGCTCTTATGCGCATCAACAAAGAATCTCCCGTAGTAAGTAACCTGCATGCAATTGAGAAGGCGTCTGCACGTGCCGCTGACCTTGCTAAACAGATGCTGGCCTATTCCGGCAAGGGTAAGTTTGTTATCGAGAACCTTGATCTGGGAAGGCTTGTTGAAGATATGCTCCATATGTTGGAAGTATCAATCTCAAAAAACAACGTATTACGTCTTAACCTTGCCCCGAACCTTCCAACGGTTGAAGCAGATGCTACCCAGTTGCGGCAGATAATCATGAATCTGGTGATCAACGCCTCTGAAGCTATCGATAATGACGAAGGGGTCATTAGCGTTACCACTAGCAGTATGGAATGCAACAGAGACTATCTAATGAACTTCTGGCAGGACCAGGAGCTAAACGAAGGATTATATGTCTGCCTGGAAATATCCGACACCGGCTGTGGCATGAACAGCGAGACAGTGAAGAAAATATTTGATCCGTTTTTTACCACCAAATTTACTGGCAGAGGGTTAGGTATGGCAGCCGTTTACGGTATTGTTCGTGGTCACAAAGGCGCCATAAATATCTACAGTGAACCAGGCAAGGGTTCCACTTTGAAAGTGCTTTTGCCTGCATCCGGCAAATCCGTTGAGAATATTAACAACGATGGCCACAGGGACGACTGGAAAGGTGCAGGGAAAGTCCTGCTTGTAGACGACGAGGAGACCGTTAGAGGAATAGGTTTCGAAATGCTGAAGGAACTGGGCTTTACACCAATCACCGCCAATGATGGCAGAGAAGCCGTGGAGCTGTTTGATAAAAATCATGACTTTATCTTTGTAATTCTGGATTTGACCATGCCACGTATGGATGGAGAGCAGTGTTTCCGTGAGCTAAAGAAAATTAAGCCGGACGTAAAGGTATTCATGTCAAGCGGCTTCAGTGAAAATGATGTCACGCAGAAATTCGCCGGTAAAGGGCTTGCGGGATTTATCCAGAAGCCGTACAAACTCTCAACGCTTAGGGAAATAATCAAAAGTATATAGTTGGCGCAAGGGAATGGAGTAGATGCGATGATGTGCAGATGGGTCAGTGTGCCTGGCTTCTTGAACCGACCGCCAGCATCTCGGCTGCGTGTTTCAGAGCGGAATCGGTGATCGTGGCGCCGGCCAGCATGCGGGCAATCTCCCGGGTACGTTCATTCAGGTCGAGTTCGATCACTGTGGTGGTGGTTCGTCCGTCCGTAATCAGCTTCTCCACCCGCAGATGCTGGTCGGCAAAGACCGCCACCTGCGGCAGATGGGTGATGCAGAGTACCTGCTGGCGTGAGGCGACGTTTTTCAGCTTTATTCCTACCAGCTCAGATGTGGCGCCGCCGATACCGGTATCAACCTCGTCAAAAACCAGGGTCGGGACATCGCTGTCCGGCAATACCTGCTTTATGGCCAGCATCAACCTTGACAGTTCACCTCCCGATGCAATTCTTGCCAAAGGTCGGGGTGGTTCGCCCGGATTGGGAGAGAAGAGGAACTCTACCCGCTCGAATCCTGTCGGGCGTGGCTCTACCAGCGCTTCAAGCGCCGGTTCAATGACGGCACCTTTCATAGCCAGTTGATGCGCCTCATGCTCCAGTGCCTTTTTCAGTTTTACGGCTGCTTCTGCACGCGCAGCGGTAAGCTCCGCCCCGTTATTCTTCAATTCCGCTTCCAGCCGGTCACGTTCTGATTCCAGATCACTACGGTTCTGCTGACTGCTTTGCAAATGTTCCAGCTCTGCGTCGATACCGTCCTTGTACAACAGTATCTCCTCTACTGTCGGCGCGTATCTTCTCTTCAGCCGGTTGATCAGATCAAGTCGGTCTGCTGTCTGCTGCAGAGTGACCGGATCTGCCTCAATGCGCGAGGTGTAGTCACGCAGGGTGATAGCGGCATCCTCCAGCTGCAGGAAAGCCCCTTCCAGAGATGAAGCCAGATCCTGGAGCGAGTGATCGATTTCGGACAGTTCTGAAATAGAGGTGGAAATGCGCCGCAATTGCCCCAAAACAGCGCCATCCCCTTCATAAAGGCGATCAAAAGCCTCTCCGCTGCCCGCTGCCAGCTTGTCCGCGTTGGATAATATCTGCTGCAGCTCCTCCAATACCATCTCTTCGCCGGCTTTCAGTTCTGCTTTCGCAATTTCCTCGGATTGGTAGGCCAACAAATCCAGGCGCCTCCCGGCCTCACGCTCCTCGGCTTCCAGGCCGTTAATTCTGTCACGCAGAGCAGCGAGCCGGCTGAAAAGAGCTGAGAACTCCTGTCGCTGGCCATTCAATCCGGCAAAAGCGTCCAGCAGTCTCAGATGATTTTCCGGTTTTAACAGTGTCTGGGAATCGTGCTGGCCGTAGATATTGATCAGGCGCGGCGCAATGTCAGATAACAACGCCAACGTAGCCATGCCGCCGTTAATAAAAATCTTGTTCTTACCGGAGCGGGAGAGGGAACGTTTTATCAACAATTCATCATCACATTCAAAGCCGGCCTCCTGGAGTAGTCGCCGTATGTCCGGCTGGGCCGAGATGTCGAAGAGTGTTTCAACGGTTGCCTCTTCCGCACCGGTGCGGATCAAGTCACTGGAAGCCCGACTCCCCATGATCAAACCGACTGCGTCGATAATGATCGATTTTCCGGCCCCGGTCTCGCCGGTCAACACCGTCAGGCCCTGCTTGACGCTGATGTGCAGGGTATCGATAATGGCAACGTTCTTTATCGTTAGGTCGGACAACATGAGCTCTCAGCGTTCTCCCCACTTCAGTTTCGTTCGCAGGATTTCAAAATAATCACGGCTGCGGGACATGACCAGTGCCGTAGTTTTCAGCGCCCGGCGCACCTCGACAGAATCTCTCTCATGCAGCTCGAAGCCTACCTGGCCATCCAGCGTAAGGTACACTTTTTCGTCAAAGGAGGAGGCTATTGTGATAGAAATGATCGACTCATCTGTTACTACAATCGGACGGTTGGTCAGGGTGTGAGGACAGATGGGGGTGATGACGATGCAGCTCATCTGCGGGTGGATGATCGGGCCGCCGGCTGAAAGTGAATAGCCGGTGGAGCCGGTGGGAGTCGATACAATCAAACCATCGGCCTTGTAGGTTGTCAGAAAATGGCGGTTGACTTTAGTCTCAAGATCGACAATCCGGGCCAGCGCACCCTTGTTGATGACCATGTCGTTCAGGACATGCGACTTCTCTATTTCCTGCCCTTCACGGTGGAGAGTCACCTCCAGCATCATCCGGTCCGAGACCCGGGGGTTGCCCTGCAGACACTTTTCCAGACGAGTGTAAAGTTCCTCTACGGTTATCTCGGTAAGAAAGCCGAGACTTCCAAGGTTAACTCCCAGGATTGGAACATCTTTACCGCTGAAGAGCCGCGCCACCGAGATCAGCGTGCCGTCACCCCCCAGCACCACTACCAGCTCGGCCTGATTACGGATCTCTTCTTCGGACAGTGCCGCCTTATAACCGAGCTGGCGCGTCAGCTGCTCATCCACTAAAGGAATGCAGCCCTTTTCTTCCAGCCAGGTGATCAGGTCGCCGGCAACCCCCAGACAGCGGGGATCATGGACTTTGGCAAATATGGCGACATACTGAATCTGTTGCATGGTTTATTCCCTGTCAGCGTCCGGTTGTTGGCCAGCGAATTCCACTACTCGCCTCCCCAGGTTCCGAAACCGTTTTCCGGAGGAGGTTCGGCAGTCTGGGGCGCTACAGAGGAAGATGGCAGGCGGGAGGGGTTCGGCAGCCTGATCATCGGGAGTGCAGCGGCAGGGGCCGCATCCGCCGTGACCGGCCCGGGTTGCTTTGTCATAGGTTTCTTTCCCAGCGGTATAATGCCGAGCTTCGGGTCAAGAAGTGCTATTTCATCGAACAGGCAGACATAATCGGTTTTTCCCTCCCTCCCTTTCCAGTTCACATGGAAGTGACCGAATATCCAGATCCGGGGATTTACAACGGGTCGCAGTTCTGCGAGGAAATGCTCGGTCGGGTCGCTGATGTCGTTTCGGGTATGGATAGGGAGTTGAAACTTGATGTCCGGCGGACAGGTATGGGTCAGAAACACATCAACCGGCCCGCGTTCGGCCGCCATCCTGGTTGACAGAACCTCCGCCTCGGTCGGCACCTCTTCGTGAAACCACGATTCGCCCGGAACTCTCCTGTCCCGGTCTATCGAATGAGCCCCCCCAAGGCAGAGAAAACTCCGGTCATCGATCTCGTAACGCTCGCCCCGCAGCAGGTAATAGACATTGGGGGCGGCTCGCCCCACCCTGGCTCCGAAACGTTCCTCCAGAGGCAGTGATCTCAGGCGTGGCATATGCTCGTGATTGCCGTCGATGAACAGCGTTGTCCAGGGTCTGTCCGAGAGCCATTCGAGCCACTGCCGCTCATGCCTGGTCAAACCGCTATGGTCATAGATCAACTGGAAATCACCCGCGATGATGACAAAGTCGCCACGATCCAGAACATCCCCTTCCGGAAAGGATTCCCGGTCCAGTCGATGAATTCCTTTTTCTCCATGCATATCGCCGGTGAATAGTATAGCCATGTCTGTTCATACCACGTAAGGTCAGGTCTGTCAAAGATGCTGGTGAGAATCAAGCGGCCGGCTTATAACGCAGCGTTATCAAGCCCCCTGCCCAGTTTCCTGATCTTTTCCAGACTCTCTTCCAGAATCTGCTTCCTGCCGGTAACATCCGCCAGTTTCTGCCGCTCCCTGGCAACTATTTCTGCCGGAGCGCGATCCACAAAGGCAGGACTCGCCAGTTTTCCGGAGAACATCTCGATATCCTTGTCGATTTTGCCGATTTCCTTCAGAAGGCGTTCCTCCTCGGCAGCCACATCCACCAGCCCCTTGAGCGGCACAAAAATCTGCACATCGCCGGCCACCTGTATCGAAGCATCTTCCGGTTTTTCGATCCTGTGACCGATGGCAAGATCAGATACTCTGGCCAGGCTTATAATGGCGCTTTCGTTATGCTTCATCAGAAGCTGGCTGACTTCGCTGTCGCAGGAGAGGATCACGGCAATCTGTTTTGAAGGTGGCACCTCCATCTCGCCGCGTATGTTGCGGATACCTCCGATAACCGCCATGATTCGCTCCATGTCGGCGGCGGCCTCCGGGTAAGAGAGGTCGTGACGATATTCGGGGTAGGGAGCCAGCATAATGCTTTCCGGCAGTTCCCCTTGACCATTGACCCTTGACCCTTGACTTTTAGGCAGCACCTGCCAGATCTCTTCGGTGATGAAGGGCATGAAAGGGTGCAGCAGGCGAAGCAGCTGCTCCAGAGTATACCAGAGAACGTGCCGGGCCATCCGTTTGCGCTGCGGGTCGCCGCCGTACAGATCCTGTTTGGAAAGCTCCAGGTACCAGTCGCAGAACTCGCTCCAGGTGAACTGGTAGAGCCCCATGGCGGCCTCGTTGAAGCGATACTCTTCCAGGGCCTTGTTCGTCTCGCGGGCGGTTTCGTTCAAACGGTGCAGGATCCACTTATCCCCCTGGGAGAGTTCAAGCTCTTCGAAACGGACACTATCGGGATCGAAGCCTTCCAGATTCATCAGCGTGAAACGGGCCGCATTCCAGACCTTGTTACAGAAGTTGCGATAGCCGGCGATACGCTCTTCAGCCAGTTTGATGTCACGCCCCTGAGCGGCGAAAGCGGACAGCGTAAAACGGAATGCGTCGGTTCCGTACTGTTTGATGGTTGTCAGCGGATCGATGACATTCCCCTTGGACTTGCTCATCTTGTGACCCTGGGCGTCCCGCACCAGAGCGTGGATGTAAACATCCGTAAAAGGAACGTTATCCATGAAGTGCAGCCCCATCATCATCATGCGGGCCACCCAGAAAAAGAGGATGTCGAAACCGGTCACCAGACAGGTGGTCGGATAGAAGGTCGACAACAGGTCACTCTTATCGGGCCACCCCATGGTGGAGAAGGGCCACAACGCCGATGAAAACCAGGTATCCAGCACGTCGGTTTCCTGACGGAGTTCATCGCTGCCGCACGTGGCACATCTGTGCGGAGTGTCCATAGAGACGGTGACGCCGTCGCAGTGATCGCAGAACCAGGCCGGGATGCGGTGTCCCCACCAGATCTGGCGTGAGATGCACCAGTCGCGGATATTCTCCATCCAGTCATAGTAGGTGTTTTCCCACTGCTTCGGAACGATGCGGGTCTTTCCCTCTTTCACGGCCAGAAGAGCTTTTTCGGCAAGCGGGGCCACTTTTACGTACCATTGCAGCGACAGATATGGTTCAACCACGGTTTTGCAGCGGTAGCAACCGCCAACTGACATCGGATGATCGTCAACCTTCTCCAGCAGACCGGCCGCATCAAGTTCCTCTACAATCCTCGTGCGGGCTGCAAAACGCTCCATCCCCTCATACTGATGACCGGACGCATTGATGATGCCGGATTCGTCCAGGACGTTGATCTTGTCCAGGCCGTGGCGCAGTCCGACCTCGAAGTCATTGAAGTCGTGGGCGGGTGTGATTTTCACCACGCCGGTGCCGAACTCACGTTCCACATATTCGTCGGCCACGACCGGAATCTCGCGGTTGATCAACGGCAGGATCACCATCTTGCCGACCAGATCGGTATAGCGCCCGTCTTCCGGATGCACCGCAACGGCGGTATCGCCCAGCATCGTTTCCGGGCGTGTCGTGGCCACGGTCACGAAACGACCCGGTTCACCAGCCACCGGATAGCGGATATGCCAGAGATGCCCTTTGTGGTCCTCATGCTCGACCTCGATATCAGAGAGAGCGGTATGACAGCGCGGACACCAGTTGATCAGGCGGTTATCGCGGTAGATCAGGCCATCTTCGTACAGCTTTACAAACACGGTGCGCACTGCTTTTGAGAGCCCTTCATCCATCGTGAAGCGCTCCCGCTCCCAGTCGCAAGATGCTCCCAGGCGCTTCAGCTGGCCAATAATCTGGCCGCCCGACTCGGCTTTCCACTTCCAGACCCGCTCGATAAATGCTTCGCGCCCCAGATCGTGACGATCCTTCCCTTCGGCGGCCAACTGCCGTTCGACCACATTCTGGGTAGCAATACCGGCATGATCGGTACCCGGCATCCAGAGTACGTTATGACCCTGCATCCGTTTCCAGCGACAGAGAATATCCTGCAGCGTGTTGTTGAGGGCATGTCCCATATGCAGGGCGCCGGTCACGTTGGGGGGAGGAATTACTATGGAGTACGGTTTTTTATCTGAAATGTCAGCGGCGCGAAAATAGCCTTTACTCTCCCATTCAGCGTACCATCTCTTTTCAACGTCGTGCGGTTCGTAGCCTTTGGCGAGTTCTCTGGTCATGTACCTTGATCCTTTTTATGAATTTTCTGAGTGTAATCATATACTACTGTTGCCTGATTCAGGTCAAGCGCACACTTGGGAGAGCACTTCGCCACCTGGAACAAAGGTACGCGCTCTCATGGCGCCTGGATTTACGTGGTATGCGGTTTGACCTCCGTTGTTCCAATTGGCATTACAGCCAGATCATCAGCGTCAACAGAAGCGGAAACAGATTGAAGCAGGCAAAAAGCGTTTTTTCTGATCGCGCCAGGAACGACAATAATAACGGCAGAAAGAAAAGTACGCACCAGATTGCATGTATCTGCGGGATGATTCCTACTACCGGCAACAGCATGGTTCCCGCCGCCAGAGCGATAATCCAGAGCGCACATAACGGTATTCGGCCATCTCCGGTTGCAATCTCGCAGAGCGGAATACCGGCGGCGCGATAGTCGTCGCGGTGCCGGCGTTGCAACAGCCAGAAATGAGGGACCTGCCAGAGGTACATGACTCCGGCTATCAGCAGGATGCGGTGATCGGCGCATGCTCCTCCGGCCAGGGTCCAGCCGATCAGCGGCGCTGCCGCGCCGCAAAGCGCGCCGATCGGGAGCGCAAGAGCGGTGCGGCGCTTGAGGGGTGTGTACACCGCCAGATACCAGACCAGTGTGACAACGCCAATCAACGGTGGGACAGCACCCCCCGTGCGCCCCAAGCAGAGTAGCCCGCAGAACAGACAGGCGGCGCCGATGACGAAGGCTGTTGAGACAGACATGACTCTGGACGGCAGTGGCCGCCCTTTGGTGCGCTCCATCACGCAATCCAGATCCTGCTCCAGTACCTGATTGAACGTCGACCCGGCAGCGGCCAGCAGCGCGGTTCCTCCATATACCGCCACCAGTTGCAACAGATCAATCCCGGACGGATAGAGAAGATAGCCACAGGTAGCTGCCATGCCGTTCAGGAGCGCCAGCCGCCAGCGCAGCAGCCGCAATATGTCGCCACCACTCACTTCAGCTCCCCCAGCCATTTCAGCAGGGCGTCCATCTCGGCATCGGAAAGATCGGTGAAAGGGGGCATTATCGGCTGAAAACCCTCAACAATCGATACTCCCGGTTCTCTGATCGACTCTTTCAGATACGGGGCATCGGCTGTTACAGTGATATGTTTGCCATCTTTTGTCACCTTGACCTGCGAACCGGCCAGCCCCTTGAACGTCGGCCCGATACCTTTGCTGCCGTCAAGTGAATGGCAGGCCAGACACCCTTTTTCCTGCGCGACTGTTTTACCGTCAATCTTCGGGGGGGCTTTCGTCACGCCGCCGCTCCGGAAGTAGTCGATCAGAGTGGTCAATTCCGCATCCTTAAGCTGGAAGGGGGGCATGGCGGGAGCAAAGCCCTTGACAATATCCGCATTAGGTTCCGCGATGGACTTTCTCAGGTATGCTTCATCCACGGTAACGGAGTGCTCGACGCTGCCGGTGAGCACAACGCTTGTCCGCCCCCAGAGCCCCTTAAAGGTCGGACCGATTTTGGCCGTCCCGTCCGTGGAATGGCACCCGAGGCAGCCATACTGTTCAAGGATTGCAAGGCCGGGGTGCGGTACGGCCGCCGCAGATTGTTCGTTCAGCCAGGCGTTGAACTTATCCTCCGGCAGCGCCTCTACGGTGGTGATCATCTGTGAATGACCGGTACCACAGTAGGATGAGCAGAAAATGTCGTATGATCCCGGTTTGGTGGCGACAAACCAGACATGGTTGATCATGCCTGGCACGACATCCCGCTTGACCCGGAAAGCGGGAATGTAGAAGCCGTGCAGAACATCAACGGAGGTCAGGTTGACCTTGACCGGTTTTCCGGCAGGGACATACAGCTTTGCGCTGGTGCGTCCTCCCGGGTAGGTGAACTTCCATGACCACTTGCGGGCCGAAGCGTCTACCACCATTGAACCTTCCGGCACATTGCGCAGCGACAGATAGCCGGCCCAGCCATAGTAGAACATGGCCAGCACCAGCAGGGTCGGCAAAGCAATCCAGAACACTTCCAGCCAGAAATTCCCCTCGGCGGCAGAGGTCGGCTGTGGCGACCGGGAACGGTGGTAACGAAAGACAAACCAGATCATGACCGCCGTTATGCCCAGCAACAGGACCAGACTCGCCCCGAAGATGAAGATGAATACCGGGTCAATCGCCTCGTTTGTTGTCATCAATGCTGTTTTCACGATAACTCCTCAGCGGTAAAGAACATCAAAAAAAGTAAGGCCGATGAATATAGCCAGTGTTACCAGAGCAACGATCAGCAGTATCTGCAGCAGTCTGTATTCATACTTCATGTGCATGAAGAAGGCGATTACCAATCCCGCCTTTGTGCAGGCGACGGTCAGGGCGCAGATTACCTTGAGCCCCCCCAGGTCAAAGCGGGTGACAAGTATGGTCACCGCGGTCAGAAACAGCAGCGCAGCCCAGACCGCAATCAGCTTGCCAAAGCTTATGATGTGATGTTCACCGGTGTGTGTTGTCATGAGCCATCCCCTAAAGCATGAGGTAGTAGAGTGGGAAAATGAATATCCAGACCAGATCGACGAGGTGCCAGTAGAGCACGCTGTTTTCCAGCATGACAAAATCGGTAGCGGTTATGGTACCGATACAGACACGCCGTGCCACAACACCCAGCAGTGTGGCGCCGATCAGCACATGCAGGCCATGGATGCCGGTGCTGAGAAAATAAAGACTGAAAAATACCGATTCTCCGGGTGGCCCTGTGAGAATATGCTCTGAACCGGGGAAAATCCCGTGATGAAACTTTGCCGTCCATTCAATGTATTTGATGACCATGAAACCGGCAGCACAGAGGATTGTTCCCCCGATCAGGCGCAGGGTCAGCTGGCGTTTGTTCTGCTGAATCGCGGTGAGCGACATGGCGGCAAACAGGCTGCTGGTAACCAGCAGAAAGGTGTTGGTCCCCCCGAGAACCACATTCAACTGATGCCCCCCGGTGGAGAATTCGTGGGGGTAACGGGCCAGGTACACCGCATAGAGAACGAACAGCCCCCCGAACAGCAGAATTTCCGTAAAGAGAAACAGCCACATGCCGAGCTTGGCCCCGGCATAATCCTTGTGCGGTGCATGGGTCATGGTTGCGGCCTCTCATTGGCATTGCCGTTGTGGGAATCGTATGCAACGGTCGTGAAATCATACGGTCCGTGAGTAACGACCGGGGCAGTGGTAAAATTGAGTGTGGGCGGCGGCGTAGAAG
>Ga0194037_1000936_pt1 | contig 22154 bp, 8 predicted proteins | sample JunL306m_MetaG_FD_148653 | JGI IMG/M metagenome (GOLD analysis project Ga0194037, IMG submission 148653) | Anoxic zone freshwater microbial communities from boreal shield lake in IISD Experimental Lakes Area, Ontario, Canada - Jun2016-L304-6m | ecosystem: Environmental > Aquatic > Freshwater >...
CTTTCACCAGTCCGTTGATGAGTAACCCCTTCCTGCTTTCATGCAAATTCTTTGCAGTGATATACCTGCCCACCTGACTATGGTCGGTACCAAAATAACTGAGTGCCAGAAAGAAACCACCGATCATACCGCTCCAGATATTGTATTTGTCTTTCCAGTCGAAACCCTTACTGGTCATGCCACTGGTAATAATATTCATTTTCCCGTTGATGCCACCGGTATGCAGGGCTCCGGTAAACCCAACTGCTTCTGGTAATAATTTTACCGCCAGCCAGCCCACAATGATCAGGGCTACAAACACAATGATCATCTGTAATTTCTGCGTATGGGCAACTGCCTTCGCTCCTCCGCTCATGGTGTAGATGATAAGCAATCCGCCCATCACCAGGTTGGTATAATAAATATTCCAGCCCATCAATGAACTCAGTACCAGCGATGGTGCAAAAATGCTGATGCCGGTGCTCAGTCCCCTCGACAATAAGAACAAACCCGAGGTGAGTGTCCTTGTCTTCAGGTCGAACCGATGCTCCAGAAATTCATAGGCCGTATATACTTTTAGTTTGCTAAATACGGGTACAAAAAAAATGCTGATCACGATCATGGCCAGGGGCAAACCAAAATAATATTGAACGAATCGCATCCCGTCGGTATACGCTTGTCCGGGTCCTGTTAAAAACGTGATGGCGCTGGCCTGTGTGCCCATGATGCTCAGCAGTACGAGGTACCAGGGCAGGTTGTGGTTACTTAAAAAATAGCCTTCCAGGTTCTTGCTGGTACGGCTTTTATATATCCCATAAATAACGATGGAACCCAGGGTGAAAATGAGTATGGCCCAGTCGATCCGACTCATGAAAACGATATTGTGATGAGATAATAGATGATGATCTGCAGTATCAAAAATGACCCTACAGCCCAATACCACCTGTTCCAGTATCTTCTTTCGTTATGCATAACCGTTATTTTGTCTTACTGGTTATTTTTCCGCGATTATTGGCGATCAGGTTGGCAAATAACCTGAAGGCGCCTGGTACCGCAGCCGGCAGTTCCCTGAAAAATACCAGTCCCGCATACACGAACCTACCCTTCCCATAATTCGCGATGACCAGACTACCATCATCTGCTTTTTCACCGGGATCGTTCATGCTCAATATTTTTCTGTAATTGCTATCCGCACGAAGGGCATGATAGGTACTGCGTTCCTGTATCCATCCCTCAAAATCCTTGGCTGTGATTGTGTTGGGATAGTTCAGCGCAGGATCATTGGGCAACAGGAAATTCACGGTTGCCGTTTCATCGGTAATACGGCTGCTGCCAATGCTGAAGGGGAAGGGTGATATCCTTGCCTTCACCGGACCGATAGAATTGTTGGTATTGTATTGTACCAGCAGCACCCCTCCATCACTGATGTATTTCATGAGTACATCATAGGCATTGTTGAGCCATAACTGTGTATTGTATGCGCGTACACCGGTAACGATGGCATCAAATTGTTTGAGGCGGTTATCGTTCATATCGGTTTCGCGTAAGATCTCTACCTTGTATCCCATCTGCATCAATGCATCCGGAACCTTATCTCCTGCACCCGGAATGTATCCTATATTATTTCCAATTTTCTTTACATCCACTTGTTCATATTGAATGCTGGCGGTTTTCAGATAATTGATGGACGGAATATGGTCGTAACTGATGCTGCGCAATTGCTGATTGTATAACACACCGGCTTCGGCAATATCCACCATCATTTTTCCGGGAAGCATCGACACCGGAATGATCTTTTTCTGATTTTTCAATAAGCCGCTCAACTGTTCGGGGCTGATGGTGATATCGGTCTTTGTATTCGATAAATCTTTTGAGGCAGGCGGATAGCTGATATGAATATCCCTTAAGGCAGTGATCTCTACGCCGGTAGTTTTCATTTCAATTTTATCCGATAAGATCAATGGATCCTTTGGAAGGATGGATACTGGCGGAACGATCGATACAGGCTGAAACAATTCTCCCTTTACCGGATCGGTATATTTGTACCTGATCGGCACCGTAAACTCCATCGGCATTCCTTCTATCTGCATGCTAAAACTAACAGACCATGGGTCGCTTTCTCCTTTACCGATCTGCTGTTGGTCGGTTACCGAAAAACTCCCTTTCTCCATCGGATTTTCGAGCCAGTATGGTTGAGAAAGTTTTTTATCCTGTGGAATGAACAGGGCAATTGACTTAATAGAATTAATATTCTTTTGCAAGGGATCTAGGGCAATATGCTGCCCTTCAACATTCACCACCACATTGCTGATGGAAGCCCCCAGTCGGTTAATGGCCGTACAATTTATTTTGAGGCTATCTCCCGTAACTGCATAAGCCGCTCCGGTACTCGCTTCCAGATAAAGTCCGCTACAGGCCAGCATGATCTTTTTGATCTCCCCCAATTTCTGATTACGCCAGTAATTGTCGGTTTCCCTTTCAATCATTTTATACAGATTCACTAATGCAGGGATGCTTCTCTCCGGATTGGCTACCGAAAAATCGTGGTACAAAGCATCCGACGCATTTCTTATATCATTTTCCAAAACTGACCCAGTGTTTGCGTCAGCACCGTTGAGCAATCGGTCCCATCCCGTTCCCACTCCCTCCAGCAAATTGTTCACTGGCGCTGTTCCCTTGATGGTCTTAAAATATTCGATCACGCGTCCCCGTTGCGCAGCCACACCAAATCCCTGGCTTTTGTGCTGACTCCTACTGGCCGAAGCTATTTCTCCATAGCTCTTGCCGAGGAAGGGATTGAAATCGCCACAGTCAAGTTTTAACTGATCATCCCCCTGGGTATTTACCGTACCAAAATTGAAAGTATTCCAAAACAATCTTTTTGCCTGCCAAACGGTAACGCCTGCCTGCAGTTGTTCAGGAAATTTAGTGGGGTCCGCTGCGGCCTCAAATGCCTCTCCGGCCAGTATAGCGGAAGCGGTATGGTGTCCATGACCTCCTTCTCCGGTGGTGGGAAAACGGGCAATGATCACATCGGGCCTGAATTTCCGGATCACCCAAACCACATCACTTAAAATTTTATCATGGCCCCAGATGCGTAAAGCTTCTTCCGGACTCTTGCTATACCCAAAATCAAATGCCCTGCTGAAGAACTGTTCGGCGCCGTCGATCCGGCGGGCAGACAGCAATTCCTGGGTGCGTATCAAACCCAATTCCACGCCCTGCTCATCACCAATAAGATTTTGTCCGCCATCTCCACGGGTCAAGCTCAAATAACCGGTGCGGTATAATTTTTCATTGGCCAGATAAGCCAGCAAACGGGTATTCTCATCATCCGGATGAGCAGCGATATACAATACCGAGCCCAATACATTGAGCTTCTTGATCTGCAACTGGATCTCAGAAGCGGTCATCGTTTTAGGACTTTGCGCCACTGAAATTTGTTGAAACCCGATCAGCAATAGAACGACAAGCGATTTCCGCAAAATCATATAAATATTTTGCTGAGTACTACGAATTGAAAAATGAACCATATTGTTGAAATTATTTTTTTTGCTCAAGGATTACTAAGATGGAAAATCTGTCTATTAATTTTTACATGTTTATTGTCCCACTAAAAAAACCGCATTGCTGAAGATCAGTTTTCCATTCTCCCAGAAACTTCTGAAAATGGGATCATCGGCAAAGAAAACGATGGAGCCATTACCCATGCCCGTTACTCCTATCACGGTACCATCATTAACTTTATCCTTGGCCTTGCTACCCACAAAACCAGCCACCTGTGCGCCTTTTTTGATCACACCCACATTCCAGCCATTGCTCAGGAACTCATAAAGGTTATCATTTTGTTTCAGGGTGAAATAGGTATCCGGGTATCCAAAAGCCAACGGGTGGGTATTATCCAGCTCTACTGAATAAATGGCTCCGGGAATATTATTCACGATACCATCTCGTTCGCGGTTGGCAAATTTTTTCAGGTTGCCATAGGGTTTCTTACCCGCTGTATCCTCTTCCGATTTTTTTATTTTAATTCCCCAATCACCGGCAGCCATTTGCGTCACTGCATTTTCCATCACGATCAAGCGGCCTCCCTGCCTAACCCAGGTCTTGAGGTCATTGGAACCATCCTTATCGGTCAAGAATTTATAATTCCCATTGGGCAAGATCAACACATCAATATTTTTCCAGTTCACATTGCCCAGCTCCTCGGCATTGATCAGCGAGATCGGATATTCCAATTGCTGCTCAAACAGGTTCCATACTTCTCCGGCGGCAGTAGCCGACACATTGCTACCGGTGAGCAATGCAACATTGGGCTTCTTGATAAAATGTACTTTTTCTGAACCGAAATCGAATCCGGTTTGCATGAAGCCCGATTCTACTACATCCACACTGGAATGGTATCGGGAAAGTAAATTGCTGACCTGCACCAGATGTGATTCATTGCCCGAACGCAGGATGATGATGGTTCCTTTTGTGAATGTTTTATTATTAAATGAAAATTCATGTTCGGCAAAACGAACCCGAACGCCGGCCTGCAATAAGGCGCCCAATAATTTTGCATCCTGAAATGAATGATAGCCCACCAGATAACCATAACCCGCAACTGGAACGGTGGTTGTACTGCTACTACCCGTAACCGGTATATTCAAGGCTTCCTTGATGGCATAGGATGGCAAACCATATACATAGGGCAGGCTCCAGGCGGTGATATCGTAAGTAGCCGAATCGCTGAGTCGTGATTGTGGCTCAAACAATACCTGTATCAGCGCCGATTTCGGCTGCAGGCTGTTGATCCCAATGGCATATTTTCCTGTCACCACGGTTTCTGTTTTTCCTGAAAAATAATTATAGCCTTTTATTCCGGTGCGTGTATAATCACCATATTGAATATTGTTATTGCGCAACAAAAGTTTCAGGGCATCCAGTTTATTGTTGTCGTCTGCGGTAACTACATAGGTCTTGTATTCGCCCGAACCATTGTGGATGGCATTGCTGAAATATTTTGCAAACTCAGTCACAACTTTTTCTGCATTTTTTGACGTGGTCTCGATCGTACTCATGCTGGTGGTATAATGATGCGCGATCCTGTCTTTCAACGTTAGCGTATCCCCATCATTTTTTATAATAGCTAATCCGCCCACACTATGCCCCGCCTGCTCATAGGTCATGCCAATGGCGCCGTTATAGGTTGGATACGTATCTCCGTAGGAAGGATAGAACAGATCAAATACTTCGCGGGTAAAATAGAGCCAGCCATGGGCATCAAAATACTTCGCGTGATTTTTTCCGATACTGGTTTGAAATTCGCGCTGCCAGGGGGTGATCACTTCATGAAAAGGTTCGGCTGCAGGAGCAAAATAATAAGGATTGTTGGGGTATTGCTCGTGATAATCGCAGTGGATCTGCGGCATCCATGCATTGTATATTTTTATCCGCTGCTGCGTTTCTAGCTGTGTTTGCCAGGCCCAGTCGCGGTTCAGGTCAAAATAATAATGATTCTCTCTTCCTCCGGGCCAGGGTTCGCTGTGTTCACGTGTATCCTGACTGCTATTGGGATGGTTACCCATCATCTGGGTAAACCAGTTCACATACCGATCGCGTCCATCAGGATTTAAACAGGGATCAATGATCACTACCGTATTCTTCAGCCAGGCTTTGGTTTCCTGATTGGCAGGATTCAGCAATTCATACAATGTCTTCATCGATACTTCAGATGAACTGGGCTCGTTGCCATGAACATTATAACTGAGCCAAACAATGGCCGGAGCATGAATATCGCCGGGCTTATCATTAAGCAAACCGGTGAGGCGGAGATTGTTCTTCCGGATCTCTTCCAGCCTTGAAAAATTTTCAGGCGAACTAATGATGGCAAGCATTAATGGTCTTCCTTCATTGGTTTGTCCGTACTGCTCCAGTTTCATCATACCAGGCATAGCACTGGCAGTATGGTTGAAATAATCCACAATGCGGTGATGCGGGGTGAACTTGGTCCCCAGTTCATAACCCAAAAATTCATCGGGCGATTGTAACTGGGCTTCTGCATGAACACAACATAAAAAAAACAGGAAGGAAATTAGGCTTGCTCTCATCATTTATATTTTATTAGAATATGTGAAAATAAAGAAAGCTATTGAATATGTTTACCCCTGCGGCTATATTATCGGTATTGTTTAATTTCGATTCAAATTAATCATCAGGCATGCGTCAATCAATTAGTATAGCCATACTCCTGTTTTGCAGTATCGCTTTGAAGGCACAGGAAAGAAATTTTGACCCATTTAATTACTCAATTCAAAAACAGTCCATATCAGCCCATGGCGCTGTGGTATCGGCTCATCCGTTGGCCAGTATGGTCGGACTCAGCATTTTACAACAAGGCGGCAATGCATTTGATGCGGCCATTGCCACCCAACTTGCCCTTGCCGTAGTATTTCCGGGAGCCGGAAATATTGGAGGCGGAGGATTCATGGTTGCTCATCTAGCCGGCGGGAAAAATATTGCCATCGATTATCGCGAAAAAGCGCCTTATTTGGCGAGCAGGGATATGTACCTTGATTCATTGGGCAATGCCCAGCCACGATTATCGCTTGAAACGCATCTTGCTTCAGGCATTCCGGGTAGTATTGCAGGCATTTTCGCCGAATTCAAATATGCCCGGCTGCCCTTTCAGAAACTGATCCAGCCTGCGATCGACCTCGCAAAGAATGGGTTTGCCATTACCGCAGCGCAGGCGGCATCATTTAATGCCAATCGTAAGGATTTCATTAAACGCAACAGCAGTGCCACGGCTTTTGTGAAACCGGCGCTTTGGAAAGCTGGCGACACCTTGATCCAATCAGCACTGGCCAACACACTGTTACGCATACGCGAAAACGGGGCGTCTGAATTTTATCAGGGCGAAACGGCCAAAATGATGCTGGAAGAAATGAACCGGGGCAAAGGGTTATTCAGTGCCGCTGATCTGGCTCAATATACCGCCACCGAAAGAACGGCCATGAATTTCAAATACAAGAAATTTCATGTGCTCAGCATGCCCCTCCCCAGCAGTGGGGGTATTCTTTTGCAACAAATGCTGGGCATGATCGAACCCTATCATTTGGGTGATATGGGATTTCAGTCGGCGGCCGCGGTTCAACTGATGATTGAAGTTGAGCGCAGGGCTTTTGCCGACAGGGCCGAATTCCTGGGTGATCCCGATTTTGTAAAAGTGCCGGTAAGTACCTTGGTCAGTAAATCCTATCTCAAAAAAAGAATGGCTGATTATACCCCAGGAAAAGCTGGTAATAGCCTTGTAACCCGTGCCGGGAATGTGAAAGAAAGCGAAGAAACCACCCATTTCAGCGTAGCCGACAATGAAGGGAATGCAGTAGCGATCACTACTACTTTGAATGATAGTTACGGCAGTAAGATTGTGGTGACTGGTGCTGGTTTTATTTTAAATAATGAAATGGACGATTTCAGCATTAAGCCGGGTGTACCCAACATGTATGGCGCCATCGGTAATGAGATGAATGCCATTCAAGCCGGCAAAAGAATGTTGAGCAGCATGACCCCTACCATCTTATTGAAAAAAGGAAAACCTTTCCTGATCGTGGGCAGTCCGGGCGGAACCACCATCCCCACCAGCGTTTTCCAAACGATCGTTAATATTGGCGAGTTTGGATTGAGTGCATCTGATGCCGTAAACCAAGCAAAATTTCACCACCAGTGGCTGCCCGATTCTGTTTTCATTGAGCGCGATTTTCCTGCAACCATTGCTGAGCAACTCAAAACAATGGGTTATTCCATAAAGTCACGTAGCAGTATTGGCCGTACCGATATTATCCTCTTTAAAAAGAAATCCTTCATCGCGGTTGGGGATAAACGCGGAGATGATGATGCGGAGGGGTATTGACGGGAAGTTTAGGGTTCCGCCGCCGTCTGGTCTCCAGACCAACGGCGATTGAAGTTGTTGTTGGAGGTTGGAAGTTGGAGGTTCATTCGAACAGAAAGCTTATTAAATTAACGAAATCACCAAACTCCTCAACTTCTCAACTCCTCAACTCCTCAACCAGCATACAAGAAACACAACTAATATCACCCCTTCGGGGTTTATAGTTCATACTTGTCTTTTCACTATAGTAATGCCATCCCTTCGGGATTATTTTCCTTCTCTTACCAGCAACGTCTCCTGCAAGGGACCTTGCTGAGAAATAAGCACATGATGATAACGAAATCACCAAACTCCTCAACTTCTCAACTCCTCAACCAACCTTAAACCTTAAACTTTAAACCTTAAACCTTAAACTATAAACCTTAAACCCTCAAACGACCATTCTCCTAAACTTTGGTACTGAATTTGCCCTTACCAAGCGATTACTTATTTTTACATACAATTGATTACCCTGCGCAAGACCCTACACATATTAAAATGGATACTGTATACCCTGCTTTTTTGGGCAGCGCTGGGTCTATCTATTGCATATATCTACCCTAACTACCCTTCCATTGTATTTTATATAGTTTTATTATTATGGGTAGTAGCCTGGTTATTTGTATTCAGAAAATTTTGGCAAAAAATTGGGTTCTTGCTGGCGATACTCACCCTGATCGTTTGTAGCTGGGTTATCATTCATTTACCACCGGTACAAAACTGGTTGGTTCAGAAAGTTTCAACTACCCTCAGCAAAGAGCTTAAAACAAAAGTATCCATTGGGCATATAGATTTTACCCTGTTCAACCATATGCAGATCAATGACCTGCTGGTGGAAGACCAACACAAGGATACCCTATTGTTTTCAGGAAGAGCAGAGGTAAGGATCTCTGATTGGTTCTTCCTCCACAATAAAATAGAACTGCATTATGCCGGATTAACCAATACCGTAGTTAACCTGAACCGGACGGATAGTGTATGGAATTATCAGTTCCTGGTCGACTATTTTTCGGGACCTAAAAAAACGACATCTACTGATAAATCGGGAATGGAGTTCGACCTGAAACAAATTGAATTAGAAAATATCCGGTTTAATCAGATAGACAAATGGGTGGGGCAAGACATGCAGTTTTCCATTAAGAAAATGAACCTGCAGGCCGAGTTGCTCGATCTGTCTAATAAAAAAATTAAGATCGCTGCACTGGATCTTACAGAGCCGCTTTTTTCGCAATCGGATTATACCGGCAAAAAGCCCCCATCCCCCACCGTTACCAAGGGCCCGGAAAAGAAAACCGTGGTACCCGAACTGCAATGGAATACCGATGGCTGGCAGATAGATATTGCCAACATCAGTTTGCTCAACGGCCGCTTCATCAACCTGAAAGAAACAGATGGCCCTTCAAAAGCCGGGCTCTTTGATGCAACAGATATTGATTTTTCAAACATTAGCGGCAATCTTTCCAACCTGCGCATTTTTAAGGATACCATCAGCACCAATATCAGTTTAAGTACCAAGGAAAGGTGCGGACTGGAAGTGAAAAAATTACAGGCTGCCCTGAAATTCACTCCCGAGATCATGGAGTTCAAAGATTTTTTACTGGAAACACCGAAGTCGAGGATCAGCAATTATTACGCCATGCGCTACAAGCATTTCATTGGCGATATGAATGATTTTTTAAGCAGGGTAACCATCGATAGTCGCATGGAGAATAGCATCATCAACAGCGACGACCTGGCTTATTTTGCACCTGAGCTCAGTTCCTGGAAAAGAATATTTTCAGTTAAAGGTATGGCCAGTGGTACGGTAGATAATTTTAGTGCCAAAAAAATGCTGGTGCAATGTGGAAATACATTCATCGACGGCGATATTGCCATGCGCGGATTACCGGATATCAATACCACGTTCATCGATTTTAAATCGAATGATACCCGAACCAATTATGCCGATATGGTGACGCTGATACCCGCCATCAGAAGGATCAAGGAACCTGCCCTTCCTAAACTGGGAAGTATTCGTTTCAAAGGAAATTTCACCGGTTTTATCAACGATTTTGTGGCTTTCGGAAATATCAATACTGCACTCGGAAATATCATTGCCGATATCAACATGAAACTACCCGATCGCAGAGAGCCTTCTTATTCGGGTAAACTATCAACCACCGGATTCCAATTGGGCAGCTTTCTCAACAACGAACAATTGGGAAGGGTTGCATTGGATGGAAAAATTAAAGGAAGCAGTTTTAATCTAAAAAACATCAATGCTCATTTTGAAGGAAAGATACACGGGCTTGAATTTAACGGATACAATTATCAGAACATCACCGTTGACGGAACCCTTGACAAGAAATTATTTTCAGGACATTTAGATATTGATGATCCCAACCTCAAAATAGAGAACCTGAATGGCACGATCAGCTTAGAGAACGATCAGGCCCAGTTCAATTTTGATGCTTTACTGAAAGAAGCCAACCTGAAACAATTGCATCTTACTGTCGAGGATTTTTCATTGAAGGGACATTTCAACCTCGATTTTACCGGCAATACCATTGATGAATTTTTGGGAACTGCAAAAGTTTATGATGCTGAGTTGCGGCACGATAGCACAAGACTTTCTTTTGATTCACTTACTGTTGCCTCGATATTACTGAATGATGCCAAAGAACTTTCATTCGAATCCAATGAGATCAAGGGCAATTTATATGGGCAATTCAAGATCATGGAACTGCCCGATGCCTTTAAACTATTCCTCAACCGCTATTACCCTTCGTATATACCCAAACCCAGTGCTCACCTGAGCGACCAGGATTTTACTTTTTACATCACCACCAAACAGATCGATGAGTTTGTACAACTGGTAGATCATAAACTAAAAGGTTTCAATAATTCAACCTTTACCGGAAGTTTAAACTTGGCTAAAAACGAATTGAACCTGACCGCCAATGTACCCGAGATGGAATACGATGGCAAGATCTTCAACAATATCGTGATGGAAGCCAGCGGTAACTCAAATAGTCTGCTGGCCCATATCACCGCCGGCGATATTCAACTCACCGACAGCCTGCATTTGCCGATAACAAAATTGGTGGTAACGGCACAAAATGATGTGTCGGATATCCGCCTCACCACCGGTGCAAATTCTACCATTAGTGAGGCCGTACTTAATGCGGCTGTACATACTTATGCCGATGGCATCAAGATCCATTTCGACCCGTCTTCTTTTATCCTGAATGATAAAAAATGGTTGCTGGCCAAGGACGGAGAACTAACCATCAGAAAGAATTTTATTGATGCCAATGAAGTGAAATTCGTGCACGAAGAACAGGAGATCGTGATCTCCACTTCCAAAGATGAAAAATCAGGGAACCCCAATGTGATCGCCCGCCTGAAAAAGGTCAACATCAATGATTTTACTTCCCCGTTCATCAAACAGATCAACCTCGACGGCATACTAACGGGTACGCTTATACTTAAAGACCCCTTCGGAAAACAACTGATCAGTTTTCAGGGCGAAGCCGAAAATTTCAGTTTCAATGGCGATACCCTGGGCACGGTAAAACTTATCACCGACCTGAATACCGAAACCGGGATGATCAATATTGATGCCCATGGCGATGGCAAAAAAAATACATTCAGCATCAACGGACATTACAACTATAAAGACAGTACAGAGAACCAGATGGACCTTGATTTTCTGTCGGAACATTTCAGTCTGCACATCCTGTCACCCTTCCTGGGGGATGTATTCAGCGATATCAGCGGAGATGCCATCAGTACATTGAAGTTGAAAGGGGGCGATCATAAATACGTCACCGGTACGGTTACCGTAAATGATGGATCCTTCAAAATTGCGTATACCCAGTGCCGCTATAATTTTGCCAAACAAACCATCCTGTTCAATCCGGATGAAATTGATATTGGCACCCTCCAACTCAGGGATACCCTGAATAACCCCGGCACCGCCAGTGGAAAATTATACCACAAGTTCTTTGATGAATTCCAATTCGACAAGATCCATTTCAACACCAATAAAATGCTGGTGCTGAATACCAGCAAGGCCGATAACAGCGATTTTTATGGCAAGCTGATCGGCTCGGCAGACCTGATGATGGATGGCCCCTTATCGAATTTAAAAATGAACATCACTGGAAAACCTTCCGAATCAGAAAGTGATAGCAATCATATTTATTTGCCTACCGGCACCAGTCGCGAAGCCGGCCAGATCGACTATATTGAATTTACCCAGTTCGGTAATAAAATGCAGGATGAACTGCATACCAGGGAGGGCACCAATATTACCGTAGTGATCAATATCACCGCCAACCCGGCTTGTAAGATCGACGTGATCCTCGATGAGGCCCTGGGGGATGTGATCAAAGGACGCGGGAATGGTAATTTAAGTATCCTCGTAGGTACACGGGAGCCCTTGGCCATCAGGGGCCGGTACGATATTACCGCAGGAGAATACACGTTTAATTTTCAGACCTTCCTCAAAAAATATTTTACCATCCGGCGCGGATCCATTGTTTGGAACGGAGATCCTTATAAAGCCGCGATCAATATCGATGCCGATTATCTGGCAAAGAATGTAGACATCAGTAACCTCGCTTCTTCGAAGGGTTATAAGCAGAAGCAAGACATGACCATCATCTCGCATATCACTGGTAGTCTGGTAAAACCCATCATCTCATTTGATTTTGAATTCCCAGCCAACAGTGATGCCAGTACCGATTATATCACCCAAAAGAAACTGGCCGATTTTAAGAACGACCCCAATGAAATGTATAAGCAGGTGGCCAGTTTGCTCCTGTTCAATACATTCTTAAGCAGCAATCAGAATTTCCTTTCAGGTTCCAATACCATTTCCCTGGCCACCAATACCATCGGTGGAATTGTATCGGATATGCTTACCAATATGCTGAACAAACAATTGGAAAAAGCTACTAACGGTATCCTTTCCACTTATGTCGACATCAACTCTAGTCTTGATCTTCAAAATAATACGGCACAGCTACAAGCCAGTGTGAAAGCGGGTTTAAAGATCTTGCTCAGTAAGAGACTGGTGGTGCTGGTGGGTGGTAACCTCGATTACAATAACCCCTATGCGCAGTTGGCCAAGAAGGGATTGATCACCCCCGATATCAGCATCGAATGGCTCTTGAATAAAGATGGTTCACTGAGGGTAGTGGGCTTTAACCGAACCAGTATCGACCTCACCATGGGACAAAGGAATCGTTCGGGTGTGAGTTTGAGTTATCATCGCGATTATGATAAGATATCGGAGCTCTTTAAGAAGAACCGGGCCAAGAATAAAACCATACCCAAGGTTGAAGCCACAAAAAAAGAACCCGTGAAGGTTCCTAGTTTATAAGCTTTAAAAAGTTTTTAGCACATTATTTTCCATTCAGTATCTCGTGCCCCATCTTATCCCTTTTTGTTTTCAGGTATTTTTCGTTGTGCGGATTTGATTTTATTTCCAATGGCTGATTGCCTACGATCTCTAAACCATAACCCAATAGTCCGGCCCGCTTGCGTGGATTATTGCTCATCAGGATCAGCTTACTGATCCCCAATTGACGCAAGATCTGTGCTCCGATACCATAATCGCGTTCGTCCATATTAAAGCCCAGTTCCAGATTCGCCTCTACCGTGTCTAATCCCTGTTCCTGTAATTTATAGGCCTTCAGTTTATTCAGGAGTCCGATACCCCTTCCTTCCTGGTTCATGTACAATACCAGCCCCTTGCCTGCCTGGTCAACCTGTTTCAGGGCCTGGTGCAGCTGGTCGCCGCAATCACATCTCAGTGAACCCAGAATATCACCCGTCATGCAGCTGCTATGAACCCTTACCAGTACCGGCTCACCGGGTTCCCAGTTTCCTTTTTTAAGTGCCATATGGATCTCTCCTGTATTCACCTGTTCAAAGGCAATGAGTTCAAAATCGCCGTATTTGGTAGGCATATTTACCCGAACCGATTCGCGGATCAGGGTTTCCTGTTGCAGCCGGTATTCGATCAGATCTTTTATGGAGATCAACTTAAGGTTAAATTTTTTCGCTATTTCCTCCAACTGTGGCAATCGGGCCATGGTTCCGTCCTCATTCATGATCTCTACCAATACTCCTGCAGGGGATAATCCTGCCAAACGGGCAAGGTCGATCGTTGCCTCAGTATGCCCAGAGCGCCTCAAAACCCCTCCTTTTTTAGCCCTCAGCGGAAAGATATGTCCGGGTCGTCCCAGGTCATCCGGCCGGGTATCCGGATTGATCAGTGCCAATACGGTCTTCGACCTGTCCTGTGCCGAAATGCCCGTTGTGCAGCCATTTCCCAGCAGGTCAACGCTAACGGTAAAAGCCGTTTCATGCAGGGATGTATTATCACTCACCATGGGTTGTAAAAGCAGGTCATTGCAGCGTTCTTCCGTTAGGGCAGCGCAGATAAGCCCTCTGCCATGGGTGCTCATAAAATTGATCACTTCGGCACTGGCATTTTCAGCCGCGGTAATAAAGTCACCCTCATTTTCGCGATCCTCATCATCCACTACGATCACCAGTTTACCCAGTTTAATATCCGCGATCGCCGATTCAATGCTATCTAACATATAAAAAAATTAATGGGCAAAGGTACTTGGTTTGTGGGTTTAGTTTGGCAAAAAGACTGTTGAATTCGGGAAAAAATTCAAGTGGCATCACCACAATCTGCCAAAGGAAACTAAATCCTTTGCCGATGCAGCTATTGATAAGCAGTTGTTGCCTAATATTTTGTTAATAAAAGTTGGCTGTAATTCGCCAATTATTCGCTTTCTTTGCCCATAAAACCGAACTAATATGCTTATAAAGAAAATTCTGCCATTATTGGTTGCTTTTTTTGCTATTCCTTTTGCAATGAAAGCCCAGGTAACAACCAGTAGTATTTCTGGTACTGTAAAACAAATTAATGGAGAAGCCCTAGCGGGTGCTTCCATCACGGTGGTGCACGAGCCTTCTGGCACCAAGTATTTCACTGTTTCCAAAAAAAGTGGAACTTTTACCTTATCGGGCTTACGCTCGGGAGGCCCATACAAGTTAACCTGCGAGTTCATTGGTTTTAAAAGACAAGATATCGAAGGATTCTCGCTAACCCTGGGCGATGATTATAACATGTCATTGAACATGGAAACAACTGCTTCTACCCTAACCACAGTAGTGGTAACGGCAAAAGGTTCAGCCAATCTGAAGACCGGTGCCTCCACCAATGTGGGTCAGCGCCAGATCGTTACCTTGCCAACCATCAGTCGCAGTATCACTGATTTCACCCGTCTAACCCCACAATCCACCGGTACTGCAATAGCAGGTAGGGATGCCCGTTATAATAATGTAACCGTGGATGGTGCCAACCTCAATAACAATTTCGGTTTAAGTACAGATCCATTACCAGGCGGTGGTAGCAATCCTATTTCTTTGGATGCCATTGAAGAGGTAAGTGTGAACATTGCGCCTTATGATGTAAAACAATCAAATTTTACCGGTGGTAATATTGCTGCCATTACAAAAAGTGGTACCAATACTTTTAAAGGAACTGCTTATACTTATTACAGGGATCAGTCGTACATCGGTACCAAGGTAGGCGATCTTAAACTGCCTACTCAAACCACCAATAAAACCAATATTTATGGTGGAAGCATCGGCGGACCGATCATCAAGAACAAATTATTCTTCTTTATCAACGCCGAATATGAAAAAAGGACCCTTCCTCCGGGAACTACCTATACTCCAACCGGCGGTTCTGGCTCAGGTGGAAACACTTCAGCTGTTAAGGTAGATTCACTGGCTAAATTCTCTAATTACCTGAAATCAGCTTTTGGATATGAGACCGGATCCTATGATAATTTTCCTAATTTCCAGAGCACTAACCATAAATACCTGGCTAAGCTCGACTGGAATATTAGTACCGTTCATAAATTCACTGCAAAATACAGTGAACTGGTAAGTACCAATGATGTTGCATTGAATGCGTCAAGTGTTCCCAATGGTGGTACTGGCGGACCAAATGCCTGGACCTCTATTTCCCGTTTCGGACCAAATGCTATGTCATTTGCCAATTCAAATTATGGATTTAAGGATGTGGTTAGATCAGGTGCTGTGGAAATCAACAGTAACTGGAAAGGAAGATTCTCTAACCAGATCATTTCTACTTATACTCAGATCAGGGATACCCGTACTTCACCCAGTGCTGTATTCCCCTTCATTGATATCATTGGCGATCCAACCAAGAGTGGTGCACAGGCAACTTATGCCGGTGGCGCGCGCAACAACTATATGAGCGCAGGATATGAGCCATTCACATATAACAATGATGTTAAGAATAATATCTTCAACATCACAGAGAACTTCAATATCTATGCAGGTCGTCATATCATCACTATTGGTGGTGCCTATGAGCGTCAGTATGTAGGTAATATGTTCATGGCTGGATCTCAGAGTTATTACACTTACGGTTCTTTGGCCGAGTTCATGACCCCTGGATCTCACCCTATCGCATACACGTATACTTTCTCAAGGGTCCCCGGACAATCAGCTGTTTATTCTGCTGCTATGAAAATTGCACAGATGGCACTGTATGCTCAGGATGAATATAATGTAACATCAAGGTTCAAATTCATTTATGGCTTACGTATCGACAGGCCTTCTTATCCTGATAAGCCATTGGAGAACCCTGCTATCACTGCTTTAGCATTCCCCAACAGGTATGGTGTTCCTTCCAGTTATTCTACCGGTCAGTTTCCAAAACCTTCTTTATATTTTTCACCAAGGGTTAGTTTCCGTTGGGATATGGAAGGAGATAAAAGCATGATCATACATGGCGGAACTGGAATTTATACAGGAAGGATTCCTTTTGTATACCTTACCAATATGCCTACCAACAGTGGTATGTATCAGGTAAGTGCTCTGGCCAATGCAACTCAGTTAAGCACTATCACGTTCAATCCTGATCCTACTGCATGGCAGTCATTGTTCACCGTACCTTCACCTGTTCCAAACTCTGCAGGATTTGTGCTGATCGACAAAAAATACAAATTCCCTCAGGTATGGAGAAGCAATCTTGGATTCGATAAAAAATTCGCCAAGAACTGGACCTTGTCTGTTGATGCGATCTATACAAAAGACCTGAACGCAACGATAATGCGTAATGCTAACCAGATCGCTCCTACCAGCACAGTTAATCTGGGTGGATCAATCAGGCCTAGCTATGCCAATACTACCACTTCTACCAGAAGGTTGTATAATGCCTATGCCAATGCCATCGTATTGGAGAACAATAATGCCGGCGGTTCATTCTCTTTCACCGCACAGGTATCTAAAAGCTTCTCTAAAGGACTTTATGCTTCATTGGCCTATACCTTTAGTTCAGCCATGGATGTAACCGCTAATCCCGGTTCTACAGCCTCTTCTACCTGGTCGGGCAACCCCACTTCAGGCACACAGAATGACAAAGAATTGTCTTTCTCAAACTTTACTTCACCTCATCGTATCATCGGTGCTGTTTCATACAGAAAAGAATACTTCAAACACCTGGGTACTACCCTGTCATTGGTGTATGAAGGTTCTCAATACCAAGGTGGCCGTATCAGTTATATCTATGGCTCTGCCGGTGGTACAGCTCCATCTGGCTTCAGCAATTCTGCCGATGTAAACTATGATGGTAATAGTTCTGATCTGATGTATGTTCCTAAATCTGCTTCAGAGATCACGTTCACTCCACTTACTGTAGGTAGTGGTGCTACAGCAGTTACTTATTCAGCACAACAACAAAGTGATGCATTCTTCGCCTTCGTTGCACAGGACAAATACCTGAGCAAGCATATGGGTCAGGTTGCAGAAAGAAATGGTGCTCATTATCCTTTCTATCATAAACTGGATGCTAAATTGCTGCAAGATATCTTCACCAATATTGGTAAAAGAAGGCATACTTTACAATTCAGTGTTGATTGCTATAATATCCTGAACCTGATGAACAAAGATTGGGGATTGCGCGATTTCTTCGTAGTGAACAACCCACTGAGGGCTACTAAGAATGCCACTACCGGTGAAGTAAGGTATCAACTGGCTACTTATATTCCTAACGGACAAACTACTTCTGTATTGGTTGACAAAACCTTTATCAGGAGCACATCTACCAGCAGCACCTGGTCTTTACAAGTAGGTCTGCGTTATATTTTTTAACCGAAGAACTTAGTAAATATGGAAAGGGCCGTCTCGTTACAGAGACGGCCCTTTTGTTAGGGAGAACGTTTGGAACGTTTGGAACGTTTAAGGTTTAAAGTTTAAGGTTTAAAGTTGGTTGAGGAGTTGAGGAGTTTAGTTGTTTAGGTGTTTAGCGTAGCGTATGCACTTATTCGGAAAGCTATTAAACACGCCCACTTCGAGCGAAGCGAGAAGTCTATATCATCCATACCCATCCTGTCATTCCGAGCGTAGCGAGGAAACTTGTATGCATAGTTGAAGTTTTATACTCCTTCATTACAAAGTCTCCTGCAAGTGACATTGTGTTAAAATCAGAAACTGAGGCGATGGATACACGGATAGCACGGATTAGGTTTCATTCATGCATTTCACCACGCCCACTTCGAGCGAAGCGAGAAGTCTATATCATCCATACCCATCCTGTCATTCCGAGCGTAGCGAGGAAACTTGTATGCATAGTTGAAGTTTTATACTCCTTCATTACAAAGTCTCCTGCAAGTGACATTGTGTTAAAATCAGAAACTGAGGCGATGGATACACGGATAGCACGGATTAGGTTTCATTCATGCATTTCACCACGCCCACTTCGAGCGAAGCGAGAAGTCTATATTACCATCCATACACTACCTGTCATTCCGAGCGCAGCGAGGAAACTGATATGAAGGAAAGAACCCAAATGAAGGGAGAAATATTTTTTATAGCGAGGAAACGTTTATGCAGCAATGATCTCCAATCGTAAGATGTTTTTTATAGCGAGGAAACGTGTACGCAATTAGCCAGTTTTATACACAAGGATACTTAAACAGAGAAAGGGAAATTGTACGTTGTAAGGGACTTGAATACAGCGTTGAAAGTCATACCTAGTTAGAACACTAATACGCCCCCCAGATGCATTCAAATTCAAACATTTCAGTTGATTTATCTTTAGTTTCCTCGCTGCGCTCGGAATGACATGATTGATTGTGGGTAGAAATCAGATTTCTCGCTTCGCTCGAAATTGATGTTGTGTAACACTATGCTGCTCCCGATAGCCAATGGAATTATCATGGCATAAAATAATTTGTGCAGTTTGCAGTTGATATCACGTTAAGGCCAATGCTTTTATTTACCAACGAAATTCCCCTAACCTTAAACTTTAAACGAATTAAACGTTTTCCGCCGCCGTCTGGTCTCCTAACCAACGGCATAAATAGATGTCACCCCTTCGGGGTTTTAGACATACTTTTCTTGTAACTATTGTAATGCCATCCCTTCGGGATTTTATTCCTTCATTGTTGGAAGGATTCGTCTCTTTAGGTAATTTGCTATTTGAAACTCATTCGAGTTGTGTACTTAATATAAAACGAAATCACCCAACCCCTCAACTTCTCAACTCCTCAACCAACCTTAAACTTTAAACCTTAAACCCTTAAACGTTTTAAACGTTTTTCGCGTTGTACCCCCACCTCAAAAACTCCGGAAACGCTTTCCCCCAGGTAGTTACATCATGTTTACCTTCTGTAAGTTCTAAAAAGCAAATATCCTTTTCGCGATCGTATCCTTTTTTTTCTAACTCGTCCATCAGGGCAAGGGTATCATCAATGGCATCAATAATGCCGTTATTGTTTCGGTCGGCAGTTTCATCGAGGGTGCCTACTTCAAAAAAGAATTTAAGCCATGGGGCATATTGGCCTTCTCGCACCATCTTATGCATAATGCGATCGGTATCTTCATTAAAATCGGGATCATCCTGATCCCTGTTGCGCCACCATAAGGATCCGCTGAATACACCCGCTTTTCTGAATTCAGACGGATGGTTCCAAACAATATCCAACGCGCATAATCCACCCAGCGAAAAACCGGCATATGATTTTTCTTTGAAGGAGGTCACCTCTAAACTGCTTCTGATAAATGGTAATAATTCTTCAAACACGAATCGGGTGAATAATGCAGCGCGTGCACCCCTCCCCTTATAATCAAGCACCGTGGCCGTTCCATATTCATTTTTCCGGTCGGTGGAACAATGGATGCCCACACATAACAAAGGCTCAATGGCCTGCTCCTGGTACAATTCATCCAGTATTTCCTCAAAATGCATGGTCACCAGGTCCTGTCCGTCGTTTATTAATAAGAGGCTGATACCCTGCCGCAGGTCGGTACCGGCCGGGTAATAAAAATCAACCTTTACCTCCCTGTTCAATATTGCTGATTCGATGGTATTCTCCTGAATAATGATCCTTTCCGCTTGCGCTGTTGACATGGGTCAAAAATAAGGAAAAGGGGACAAAGTTGGGGGGAGGGAGTTTAGGGTTTAGGTGTTTAGGGTTTAGGTGTTTAGTTGTTTAGTTGTTTAGCGAAGGGTGTACATTTATCCGGAAGGTTTTCAAGCCAAAGCTTTGATTATAAATAATACTAATAGAATTAGTGTAAACTCAAATGCGCTGCTGTTTCAGCCAACAAATAGGTTTTAATGAGGAAGGTTAAGGCGGAACGAAAACTTCCAATAGTTTGATAGCCCAATATGCTAACTATACAAATGGACTTCGATAAACGACTAAACAACTAAACACCTAAACCATAAACCATATTTTTTTTCCCATTCTTCTCCAAATAAAATATATTTGAAAAACGACCAGTCAATTCACCAAACCAACCAAAATGAAAAAAATCGGCGTACTATTCGGGAAAGAACGCAGCTTCCCGGAAGCCTTTGTGGCAAGGATCAACAGTAAAAATATTGAAGGCATTAAGGCCGAACCGGTAAAGATCGATAAGGTAATGCAGGGCGAGCCCTCTGGTTATGCCGTTATTTTCGATCGCATTTCGCAGGATGTGCCCTTTTATCGTGCCTACTTAAAAAATGCAGCACTATGCGGTACCACCGTCATCAACAATCCATTCTGGTGGAGCGCCGATGAAAAATTCTTTAACAACTGTTTGGCTACAAAAATAAATGTGCCCGTTCCTAAAACGGTGATCCTGCCCTCTCGTGATCTGCCTACCGATACCAGTGAAGAGTCGTTCTCTAACCTGAGTTATCCGCTCGACTGGAAAGGTATATTTGAATACATCGGATTCCCGGCCTATATGAAACCTTTTGCGGGTGGTGGCTGGAAAAGTGTGTACCAGCTCAACAGCATGGAAGAGTTCTTTGAAAAACATGCCGAAACAGAACAACTGGTAATGATGTTGCAGGAAGAGATCAAATTTGATGAATATTATCGTTGCTATTGCATCGGTGGAAAATATGTACGCATCATGCCTTACGAACCCCGTAACCCGCATCACCTGCGCTATGTAGCCGATTTTAAACCTTCGCCCGAACGCTATAAAGAAATGGAAGAGATCGTGCTTCGCATCTGTCATTATCTTGGCTATGATTTCAATACTGTAGAACTGGCCATTCGTGACGGTGTGCCCTATGCGATAGATTTCTGTAACCCTGCTCCCGATGCTGAAGTATCAAGTGTGGGTCAGGAAAACTTTGATTGGGTGGTAGAAACCGCTGCCAATTATGCCATTGAAAAAGCCCTGGAACATAAAGACAATACTGATAATTTAACCTGGGGAGAATATATTAAGAGAAGTGCGGGGAAAACGAAATTATTTTAGGAAGGGTTTAGGAGTTGAACTGGTTTAGGAGTTGAGAAGTTGAGGAGTTGAGGAGTTGAGGAGTTGAGAAGTTGAGGAGTTGTGAGAAAACTCTTAATCATGATTCCTATAATAAAAATATTTTTTGAGTTAATTACTTTACGAATAAATGTATACGCTTCGCTAAACACCTAAACACCTAAACACCTAAACACCTAAACACCTCAACTCCTCAACACCTCAACACCTAAACCAGTTCTCATGTCAACCCTCTCATACAAACACTTTACCATCGGCGTAGAAGAAGAATATATGGTCATTGACCCTTTGAGCCGCGAATTGAAAAGTCATGAACAGAAAATTGTTCACGAAGGTCAGAAAATGATCAAAGACAAGGTAAAGGCCGAGATGCACCAGGCTGTGGTGGAAGTAGGTACTGATATCTGCCAGGATGTGGATGAGGCCTTTATGG
>Ga0194037_1000937_pt1 | contig 22144 bp, 20 predicted proteins | sample JunL306m_MetaG_FD_148653 | JGI IMG/M metagenome (GOLD analysis project Ga0194037, IMG submission 148653) | Anoxic zone freshwater microbial communities from boreal shield lake in IISD Experimental Lakes Area, Ontario, Canada - Jun2016-L304-6m | ecosystem: Environmental > Aquatic > Freshwater >...
TCTGTCTCCAATTGTCGAATCTTTGCTTCCTGTGCATCATGCAGGTTTCCAATGCCTGGAAATGCACTGCTTCCAAACTGCTGATACTTCTTTTTCCACCGATGCAGCTGATCATCGCGAATACCAAGATATTCAGCTATCTCTCTGCAGGTTTTTTCTCCCTTCAGCACCAATTTGATCGCGTCTTCTTTATACTCTTTCCTGTACAGTCGACGTTGCATTGCATCATTCATCTGCATACCTCCTTATTTGTAAGGTACGGCTTCTCTTACTGTCTACGAAAACAGAACAAGTCCAGTCAAATTATGAACAATAATTGGCACAAACAGAAATTGCATTATTGATTATCTTGATAGCAAATCGGAATCCGAACGCCCTCCGGTAGAGGAATCAAGCCAGTTAAGATAACCAGGCAACCCACCTGTTATTGGAAGCTTTATAATTTCAGGCACATTGTAAGTATGGTATTCCCTGATGTAATCTTCAAGGGAGGGGTATCTGGCTTCTGTTGTTTTAATGGAAAGAACAACTTCATCGGCTTTCTGCAACGCTCCATCCCAATAAAAAAAACTCCGGATATCAGCCATCTGTACACAAGCCGCAAGTCGGTTCTGCAGGATACCGTCTGCAAGATTTTCGGCTCCCGCCCGATCCGGAGCAGTAGTAATAACCATGCAATAAAAACTTTCCACCATCTTGAATACAAGTTTAAGTGTTACAATTCAATCAGTTCTTTACTGCTGCGCTGTAACGGTATGGCACCATTCTGCCCGAGCACTACCGTATCCTCAATACGAACCCCGAATTTACCGGGTAGATAAATGCCAGGTTCAATTGTAAAAACCATATTTTCCTGCAATACCAGCTCCCCTTTCGGACTAATCCGAGGTTCTTCATGCACCTCAAGTCCAACCCCATGCCCAAGACCGTGGCCAAACGCATCTGCATAGCCATGAGCTGTAATATAGCTACGAACTATACCATCAAGCTTTTTACCTGTCATACCGCATTTCGCCGAAACAAGCCCAAGCTCCTGAGCCTCAAAAACAATACGGTAAACATTACGCGCCTCCTCTGAAACATGACCAAGTGCAACAGTTCTTGTCTGATCGGAAGCATAGCCTTCATAAACACATCCCATATCAATAACAATCAAGTCGCCAGGCTTAAACTGTAACTTCGAAGGCCTTGCATGAGGCATTGCAGAACGGATGCCACTAGCAACAATTGGTTCAAAGGAATCTTTTTCTGCTCCAAGTTTTTTATGCTGATACGAAATTTCTGCAGCAATGTCAATCTCCGTAACAGATTGCGAAATAAGAGGAAGTACAGTGTTAAACACTGCTTCACTAACTTCGGCAGCACGGTGCATTTTCATCAATTCAATCTCATTTTTGATCATCCTGAACTCATCAAAAAAAGATTTGACTGGAATCACCCGATACCGACCATTCAACTTTTCAATCAACATGGTAGCCTCGTACCAGGTAACATGATCCGATTGCAGTGCAACAATCTTCCCTAAGGGATAACGCCCAGAAAGAAGCTCAGTCTCAAATCCTTCCGAAGTAAGAACCGTTTCAGCCATATCTACCTCATGGGTAGCCTGCTCCAGATAACGAAAATCTGTAAAAAGCCACCTTTTTTCCTTAGTAACAATCAGCTTTGCACTGGAACCACTGAAACCTGTAAGCCAGCGGATAACAAAAAGATCAGTCACAATACAAGCATCAAAAGCCAAGCTCATCATTTTTTCCAGAACCATCCGTACAGCTTCATTCCGGTAAAGCGTTGCTTTCCTATTATCCATTATTATTTAGATTTATATCAATTCTCATTATTAAATTTACATTTAAAAATATTCGAACTTATTTGCCAATCAATCCCCTTTATGCCCCAAAAGAAGTTACTTCATAAGTTGCTTGCCGGAGAAAATTTTTCGCAGGAAGAGATGACTTTCTGCATGAATAGTATTATGGACGGTTTTTTTTCCGACATCATCATTGCTGCAGTATTAGTTCTTCTTCAAAAAAAAGGGGTTACAGCTACCGAAGTTGTCGGAGCATATGACAGCCTTATGGCAAAAGCCAACAGCATCAACCTTGATGAAGAAGCAATCGACACCTGTGGTACAGGGGGTGATCATGCTGGAACTTTTAATATTTCAACGACAGCGTCAATTATAGCCAACAGTGCAGGAGTCCCTATTGCAAAACATGGAAATCGTTCAGTAACGAGCAATTGCGGAAGTGCCGATGTTCTCGAAGCACTCGGTTTTGCAGTTGATCTGCCTATTGAAGCGACAAAAAAACTGTTTGAACAAACTGGATTTGCTTTTCTATTTGCCCCCTTCTACCATCCATCAATGAAAAGGGTCGCCCATATCCGCCAAGAAATGGGTATTAGAACGATCTTTAACATCCTAGGGCCTTTGATCAATCCCGCAAAGGCAAAACGGCAACTTGTAGGCGTTTTCACGCCAGAACTGATGGAGCTCTATACTGAAGTGCTGATACATACAGGAACTAAGCATACCATGGTTGTTCACTCCATGACTGCAGAAGGTATTGCACTTGATGAACCAAGCCTAAACGGGCCTACCTATATCATTGAGATTCTGGACAACATTACCCGGCAACATACTATTTATCCTGAAGATTTCGGCTTGACCCGACACCCCCTCTCTGATATCAAAGGTGGAAACAAGCATGAAAATGCGGTTATTATTCGTAAAATTCTTGATGGAACAGCATCTACCGCACAAATTGATGCCAGTCTCTTTACCACAGCCATGACCTGCTACGTATCAGGGAAAGCCAAAAGTATTCATGAAGGATTTAACATGGCAAAAGATGCACTAAAAAGTGGTCGAGCCGAAACAAAATTCAATGAAATTCTAAAAATAAACGCTGAACTCAATCATCAATACAAGTCCTGCATAAACTAAATGCTTATTTTTATGCCAAAAAACTTGTATACTATCTCCCTTGTTTTTAAGCCGAAACGAGAATTATTATACCCATGAACGGACGCAATACGCTAAACACTGAAATGCATCAAAGCATCAGCGAAAAGCTTTGTCTGTCAGGAGTGAGCGAGGCACGGCAAAAAACCATCCGCCAGGCACTTGAAAATGTCAACAAGCCTGGATTCAGGATTGAGCCTTCAGCCATTCTTCCGCTCATGAAACCTGTCACCTGGTTTCCACCCATGTGGGCTTTTGCCTGTGGCGTGGTATCAACGGGAGAAGGTATTGCTGCAAACTGGTCTATTCTGCTTCGCGGTATTCTTCTTGCCGGTCCGCTCATGTGCGCCATGTCACAAACCATGAACGACTATTTTGACCGCGAGGTTGACGCCATCAATGAACCCGAACGCCCTATCCCTGCTGGTAAAATTTCAAAATCGGCAAGCTGGCTGATTACCTTCGGACTGATCGTCAGTGGTTTTCTTGTAGCCCTCTCCATTCACCCTTACGTTGTCGTCATTGCTTTTGTCGGAGTACTGATGTCACACGCCTATTCAGGGCCACCAATCAGAGCAAAAAGAAACGGCTGGTTTGGCAACCTTATTGTCGGGCTTGCTTATGAAGGCGTTGCTTGGCTGACAGGGAGCTTTGCCATTACACAAGGCATACCTGCGACTGAAACCATTTACCTCGCCATTATTTTTTCTCTTGGTGCACACGGCATCATGACACTCAACGATTTCAAATCAATTGTTGGCGACAATATCCGCAAAGTTTCATCCATACCAGTACAACTCGGCGAGAAAAAAGCAGCAATTCTTGCCGCTATTCTTATGGATCTTGCCCAGCTTGCAGCCATTGCCATTCTGCTTACCAAAGGTTCCATCATAACACCTGCAATTGCACTGATACTTCTGATTGCCCAGTTGCCAATGCAGAAAATTCTTATTGCAAAACCACAGGAAAAAGCAATCTGGTACAACGCATTTGGCACACTGCTCTATGTCTTATCCATGATGGTCTGTGCTTTTGGCATCCGGCCATAATTAACAATATGTTTCCGGTTTATTGAACTATTGTTTATATTCGTCTTCTTTTTTAACCAATTGATTGCACCATGTCCAAAGTTTGTGTACTGACCGGTAAAAGACCTAAGTACGGCAATACGGTATCTCATGCGAACAACCACGTTCGGACCCGTTTTGAACCGAACCTTCATACCAAAAGAATCTGGATAGAAGAAGAAAAGCGGTTTGTGAAGGTTAAGCTTTCAGCCAAAGCAATGAGAATTATAGCCAAAACCGGAACAGCTTCGCTCGCAAAAATTCTGTCATAATACCCGGTAGCTTCAGCTCTATAAAAAGATTTTTCAATGTTTCACAAAGGCTCAATCAATCCAAGGTTGAGCTTTTTTTGTCGATGCAAAAAAAAATAACCATCTACACCGACGGAGCATGCAGTGGAAATCCCGGTCCTGGTGGCTGGGGAGCACTTCTCATATACGGCTCATCCACCCGTGAAATATCAGGCTTTTCGCCAGCCACCACTAACAACCGTATGGAGCTTACTGCTGCTATAGAAGCGCTTGAAGCACTCAAGGAACCCTGTATGGTTGACCTATACAGCGATTCCAGCTATCTGGTCAACGCCATCAATGAGGGTTGGCTGAAACGATGGCTAATCAATAACTGGAAAACCGCCACAAAAAAAAATGTCGAAAACCCGGATTTATGGCAAAAAATCCTGACGTTGATTAAATTACATAATGTTACCTTCCACAAAGTAAAAGGCCACAGCGATAATCCATACAACAATCGCTGCGATGTCCTTGCACGCGAAGCTATCAAAAAACATCCATAATACAGTTGCAGTATGCCGAGGAAAAGCGTACCCGAGGTAAAACCCGAAAAAAACTCGTTCAGAAAAGGGGCAGGACTCCTTCTGATGATCAGTGCTCTCAGCATGCTCAGTTTTCTTGCCACGGTTATATGGATCAACTGGCCCAAAACACGAATTCAGCCGGAAGCCTTAAACCGGGAACTTAAAGAAATTGTTAATCGGATTCCAGGCAAATCCGATGCCTTGATTTACATAGGTCTTAAAGATATACGGCAAAGCAGATTCTGGCAGGAGATTATTCCGGATTCACTGAAAAAAGCACCGCTCTTCCAAGCAAAAGGCAAACTGAATACTATCATAGCAGCCGCAAAGATCAATCCATCAGAAGATATTGACACACTGCTTATCAGTTTCAGACGTAAAAACTACAAAGAACAGAACTTTCTTGGAATTGCCTGGGGTGCCTTTTCAAAAAAGCTTCCGGAATCGTTTCTCAGAACCCAGAGTACGAAAGCTGAAAACATTGCCGGCCATCAATGTTACGCTCTTGACAGCACGCTTTGGCTCTGCCGGCTTGATTCGAAGCGAATAGCATTGGCAAACAGCAGGGAAATGCTTCAAGCATTCCTTATACCATACGGCAGCTTTTACCAAAGGGATTCTCTCACTGCAACTCTTATCGACAAAGCTGTCTATAAATCACATCTCTGGTTTGCACTACCCTCGGCATCCTGGACCACAGGAGCCCTGCAAAGCCTGACCTCCGCAAACCGCGACATGAAAAACCTCGGAAGCCTTAAAAGGATACAGAGCCTGGCTCTTTCACTGAAATTGAATGATGGAATCGAAGGAGAAAGCGAATGGGTCTATTCAACACGGCAGGCCGCTTATTTTTCCTCAACCTTTCTTTGGGGAGCAATCAAGCTTTCAGAACTCTCAAACACAAGAACAAGCAGGCAAACAAAACAACTGCTTGAAAAAATTGAAATTCAGCAAAACCTTGAATCAATCATTATCCACACAAAACTTCCTTTTGAAATGTTTCAAAATGCCAAACTAAAAACACAATAAAACCTATAAGTCATTAACAGAAGCTTAAACGGATAGTTTGGACGTAAAATAATTCTTATTGAGATGTTGCTCTATATGAGTACAAAACTCCTGTTGGTATCTTTCTGATACGGCGACTTTATTTGAAATCCATAAAACATTACATTATTTTACATCATAGTGTTTAGCTGTTTCGCCTCACTCATCAGCCGGAAGGATCGTTGCTATGGCTTACCGTATCATTAAAGGGTCTTTTCACGTTGCAGGATACTCTCCTGATGGAGATTCTGTCCGGTTTGAAGCCTGTAACCCGAATCTGTGGAATCTTTTCAAATGGAAAAGCCAAGCTACAAAAAAAGCAAAAAACAAGCAGTTACGGCTTGAGGCAATTGATGCTCTTGAAACGCATTATGAGGAGTCGCACCAACCTAGATCGTTTGGTTTGGCTGCGATGGAGGCCATGCTCGGCATGATCGGTGTTACGGATATCGTTTACAACCTGAATATCACAAAAATAGTATCGGCCAAAGATGGCACACCGGGGTATCTTGCCGTTTTTGCCCTTGATATCTATGACCGCCCAATTTCATTGGTATTCAGCGGCAGCACCGTACTGCCTGATGGCGCTGAGGTAACGTTGGCAGAGCTTGGGATTGAGCAGTCAGTCAATCTGCAGCTGCTCAGGCTTGGACTTGCCTACCCGACCTTTTACACCTCCATGCCGGATGAGCTGATTGATCGCTTTACCAGCGAAACAGCTCTTGCACGAGCAGGTAAAGTTGGGCTGTGGACACTCGACAAAACAATGGATTTCATGTTCTGGAACCGCGAAACCATCAACGACGACATTGTAATACTGCCAAAACTCTTCCGCCGCTTAACCACCTTTCTCGATTCAGCAAGCAGCTACAATGAACTGAAGGCTTTCCTGCTTAAATCGAACGATCAGTTGATTCTGCGACCAACCAGGCAAGCAACCACACTGGGCAAACTGATAGAGGTCAGCGATCGGAGAATCCAGTTGACCGTTCACCCTGAAACAATGGTGTTCAAGGAAAAAAGGTAATAGCAATTATTTGTTCAGATGTCCAGAGATCAGATTGCCAGATCTTCAGAAAGATGAAGAATGACTGGAGCGGACAACACGAAAACCGATATAGTCGTTCATGTAGCCGGGACTGAGGTTGTTCCGGGCAGAGCAACGCAGATTATCAGATTTGCTGACCCACGAACCACCGCGCAACGAACGAAACGTATTGTTTTCGTCAAACCAGTTATCCATCCATTCCCACACATTCCCTGCCATATCATACAACCCTTCCGGCGTAGCGCCATCAGGATAGCTGCCAACCGGAGTGGTTGCTCCAACTGTGTTATTATAGTTAGCCAATCGCGGAGACAACTCACCTTCCTCTTCCGACCACGGCCAGGTACGCACCACATCAACCTCTGCGCCCCGTTTTCCTCCTGCAGCCCACTCCCATTCAATTTCAGTTGGAAGGCGATAACGAGTAGTATTACCTTCCAGCATCGAAAGCCACAGGCAATAGGCTCGGGAGGCATACCAGCTTATGCCAACCACAGGGTGATCATCTCCTCCAAATTCTTGATCTTCATCATACTTTGAACAAAATAGTTCCACAAGATCGTTCTTGCCCTCATGCAGATAATCGCCAAATTTTGGCCACCATAACTCACGTTTCGCAATAGCCTTCAACTCTTCCCTGATAGATGAAGCTGATATCCTTGACCCCGGTTGTTCAATTTTAATATCATTTTTCTGCAAAAATGCAATAAACGCTCGGTACCGTTTGTTGGTTACCGGATACCTTGCCATTTCCAAATCCGGCACATGTTCCTCTTTGCCGGTTACGGAATAACGGTAGCTTCCACCCGGTATCCTGATATACTCTGCCTGCTCTTCATTCTTGTTACAGAACAATATGGGGGGCTGTTCGACTTTGCCGACCTCTGGCCCTTTAAAAATTGCCTGAACCGAAGGTTCGGGTATTCTTGGCTTAACAGGTGGCGGTGAAGGATGTGAACCAAGAAGCGCTTCCAGCAAACGAGGATAGTTGCAATTGTATTGTGCTGGTGAACTTAAATCAATATAAAATTTACCGCTGAGCCATGAGGAAGCTGCTTCGTTCCAGCTACCTTTTGCAAGTACCGGAATAAATTTCCTGTGATTTTTTTGTGTATAGACCTCAGCGGTCATAATGTCGACCTCATATCCTGCGCCACCATCACGGTTGTCACATTTACTTCGGTAGCGGGGAGTACAAACAATCAGTACAAAATCATTATCGCGAATCTCTCTTTCCATAAAATCCGGAAGCTGATCTCCGGGCATTGCATGCCATTGGTCAAGAATGGTTTCAACACCATCACCACGCAGGCGAGCAGCCAGATCGGCAACCCAGCGTTTATGAACATCATCATCCCAGGAATAAGCAATAAAAGCTTTCGGCGCACTCATAGCTGCTTCTGTCTCAAGAGGAAAAAACCATTGGGGGACCAGCATATCAAGGTGACGGGCAAGTAATTCCCGAAATTCATGCCGCTCATCATACTCCCATTTCCAGCCATGCGACTGCACTGATTCCCTGAACTCGTCAAGTTGACGCATCTGCTCAGAATCAACATCCTTCCGCCGATAGGCTACATTTGAAAAATAGAACATCACCTTCTTTCCTGCATGCATCACACTCTGAATGTTCTCAACCGTCCCACCGGAAACAACATCGTCAGAAGTGCCAATCCTTGTCCAGAACATACCAATGGCAACATCACACTCATCAACAGAGCTTGCAGATGCAACCGACAACACCAGCTTATACTCCCGGGAGTGTTGGGCATTCCACTCTTTGATGAGCTCTTCGGCAATCTTCCGCTCTTCGGCTACGTCCGGAGGTGAAACAATAAGAACCTGTACATTTCGAACCGGCATCTCAACTATTTTTTATATCTGGTGGTGATTCCTTTTACGCAAAAATTTTATCAGTGTATCAAAATCGGTTGCAACTTCATACCTGACCTTTTCAAAAACAACGTTGTAAAGAAATTTATCAAAAAATTTCCGGGCTTATTCGATTCTCTTCTTTTCAATAAACCATTATTTAAAACGAGTCCTTCAAAAAACAGAGCATACCCCCCTTCCAGAATACCCGTAACTGCCGGCCGGCCATGACTACTCGCCCCGGCTGGCTGTTCAACAGGTCAACCAGCTTCTGAAGCGCCTGAGCATCAACCGGTGCATCCATATCGCGTAAAGCCCTTTTAAAAATCTCTTTCTGCTCAAAAATCGTCAGTCGCTTCACCGCCCGAACATCAAGCTTTCCGTCAATAAGGGAAAGCCCAGGTTCCCGAGCCATAAGGTTTTCAAAATAGAGTTCAAGAAACTCTTCAAGCTCCCCTGCCTGTTCCGACACTCGCTGGAGTGATGGCATCAGTTTGTGATGAAATCGCTCCTCAATCAGCGGGATAACGCGGTTCCTTATAAAATTGCGATCATAGTCATCGGTAATATTGCTGCTGTCACTTCTATAGGCAATACCTTTTTCCTTTATATAAGCTGAAATATCTGCTTTATGAAGCAAAAGCATCGGACGAATGATGGTACCATGCCGGGCTCTGATGCCTTTCAGTCCCGAAAGTGACACTCCTCGGAAAAGATTGAAAAGAATCGTTTCAGCATTGTCGCTGATGTGATGACCGGTGGCAATCTTTGTGAATCCCTTTTCGTGCAGCACCATATCAAAAAAACGATAACGCAGTATTCGGGCAGTTTCCTCTATAGATTTTTTCCATTTCCGGGCATGGTGCATGGTATCAAACCGTTCTACAAAACATTCCAGACCCAGCGACAAAGAATGGTTTTTTACAAAATCTTCATCAGCATCACTCTCGCTGCCTCGAAGCTGAAAGTTACAATGAACCACGGCAAGCTGACTTTGCAAAACGGGAAGTACCGCGCAGAAAAATGAAAGCATGGCCATAGAGTCCGGCCCTGCGGAAACAGCAACGAGAATTTTGTCACCCTTTTCAACAAGTCGCCTGCTTTTTACCTGACTGAGAAACTGTTTTTCTAATGTATTCACGTTTCACCGCTGATTATGTATTGAACTAACAACCCATTGACTATTTCGCTTACCACTGCATCCAGTTTCGACTATGAATTTTTTATGTACAAGATAAATAATTATCATGGCGGTCTGCTTATCATGAACAGCTACCTGTAAACAGGTTAGAGGCGATGTGGGAAACGAAATGGGTGGAGCTCCAGAAGCTTTTCAATAAAGCACTCAAATCAAAGAAAATGTTAATGAAGTGTCTAAATAACATTAAGACATAAAAAAATAGTTACATGGTTACATCATATGGCTACAGTACCATAATAAAAGTTCTGCTTGTTTGTATGCTCTGCATCGGTGCTGCCCTGCTTTTGCCTCCAAGCGCAAAAATTGTACTCTTCTTTACCGCATGCAGCATAATTACCTTTACCCTCTTCTTTTTTCGTGACCCTGAACGAAAGGTGCCCGAAGAAAAGCGGATAATCCTGGCACCTGCCGACGGGAAAATCGTTTTGGTGCAGAAGCAGGAAGATCACTCTACCGGCCAATCATCTATTTTAGTCAGTATATTCATGTCTCCCTTCAATGTTCATGTCAATAGGATTCCACTTAGCGGCACAGTAACCCATTTGCGTTACCAACCCGGCCAATTCCTGATGGCATTTGACCATCGAAGTATGGAAAGCAATGAAAAAATGGAAATCGGTATTGACAATGGTGAAATCCGAATGCTTTTCAGTCAGATATCAGGTTTTCTTGCCCGCAGAATAGTTTGTACTCTTCATGATGGCGAAAAGGTCAAGGCTGGCAGCAGATTTGGCATGATCAAGTTCGGCTCAAGAGTAGATATCACACTTCCTTCCAGCGCAAAAACAACGGTTCATGTCGGTCAGATCACCCGTGCTGGCCAGACTATAATTGCCCGGTATTGAAAAAAACAGAAAAACCAACCGAGAATCACTGAAAAAAATTGGTTTAAAAATGCTTATTACTATACTTGTTCATTACTTGAAAAGGAACTTTTCGTCATTTTATTTATTTCTGGAGGAAAGGTCATGTTTGGATTAGGTGCACAGGAACTCATTCTTATTCTGCTTATCATTGTGCTGTTGTTCGGATCAAAAAAACTTCCGGAACTTGCACGTGGGCTTGGTAAAGGAATGAAAGAGTTCAAAAATGCCCAGCATGAAACTGAGGAGGAACTCAAAAAGGGAACTGATGAAACACCCAAAAAGGAGCAATAAACAATTCTTGGACTACGGTTTATAAAACCGCTCAGTAAAAAGCCCTCGACAGGGCTTTTTGTCTGTTCATGAAAGGTAAACATGACGGTTTTTATTACTGGTAATTAGATTTATCTTTGTAAGTAATAACGCACATCAACATACTCCAGTCATGCTTTTCAGCCTTTATATCAGAAATTTTGCTCTGATTGAGGAGTTATCAATTGAGTTTATACCCGGGTTGACCATTATTACAGGTGAAACTGGGGCAGGCAAATCTATTCTTATCGGAGCGTTGAGTCTTGTTCTTGGCGAAAGAGCAAGCAGCGATCTGGTACGGTCGGGATCAAACAAAGCGATTATCGAAGCTGTATTCAAAGAAATTGGTATAAAAAAGATCAACACCCTGCTGAAAGATACGGATATTGAACAGTCACCGGAACTCATTCTCCGGAGGGAACTGTCATCAACCGGTCAATCACGCTGTTTTATCAACGACACTCCTTGCACAGTAGCGATTCTTAAACAGGTTGGAGAATTGCTGATTGACTTGCATGGACAGCATGAACACCAGTTGCTGCTGCATGCCGACACACATGAAACTCTTCTTGATGATTTTGCAGGAACAGCACCAGAGGTAACCACATATAGAGAAATACGCAAAGCACTTCAGGCTTTTCAGCAAAAGATGGCATTGCTTGATCAAGAGGTTGCTGAAAGCCGCGAAAAAAAAGAGATTCTTGATTTTCAACTCAACGAACTCAACACTCTTGACCTTAAAAAAGGTGAGGAAGAGGCTGTAGAAACTGAAATAACACTGCTTGAAAACGCCGAAACCCTTTTCACTCTGAGCACTGCTTTGAACGACCAGCTTTATGAGTGCGAACATTCGGTTTATTCGTCCATAAGCGAGGCGCTTCATAGCCTTGAAAAGCTTGCTGACATTGATAAACACTTTGCAATCTACATTGAGGAGATCCGTACGGCAAAAAGCATTGTTGATGAGTTCTCTCGTTTCAATCGCAGCTATATCACCAATATTGATTTCAGTCCTGGCAAGCTTGACTCATTGCGTAACCGTCAACTTCAACTTCAGCGTATCAGCAAAAAATATGGCCGGTCCATCCCGGAATTGATAGAGTTTCGAGACGAGCTCGACGAAAGGGTTGCGCATGAAGACAATCTTGAAGAAGAAATCTCCCTTCTAAATAATGAAATCACCATTCATAAAACGAAACTTTCTCTCCAGGCGGAAAGCTTGTCGAACAAACGGAAGAAAGCAGCACATCGTCTTGAAATTTTGATTCAGGAGCAGCTTGTTCATCTCGGCATACCAAATGCACTTTTCATCGTCAAGATAACGCATGAAGAAAATTCTGACGGCGATGTATTCTGTGAGGGGAAAAACTATACAGCATTCGAACGTGGTTACGACTGTATTGAATTCCTTATTTCAACCAATTCTGGTGAAAAACCAAGGCCGCTCGTAAAAGTGGCATCAGGAGGAGAAATTTCCAGGATCATGCTCGCCCTGAAAAGTACGCTGGCAGAGTCCTCGCAGTTGCCTATTCTTGTTTTTGATGAAATTGATACTGGCATCAGCGGCCGAATTGCAGAGGCCGTAGGAAAAAGTCTGAAAAGCCTTTCGCGATTGCATCAGATCATTGCAATCACCCACTTGCCGCAAATAGCTGCAATGGCCAATCTGCATCTCAGCGTTAAAAAGGGTATAGTAAAGGAAAGAACAGTTACGGAAGTAACTGTTCTTGACCATGAAAGCCGACTTCATGCCATTGCAGCACTTATCAGTGGGAACAGGATATCACCCTCATCACTCACTCTTGCCAACGAACTTATTGCCAGCGCAGAATCAGTTTAGAAAATCCGAAAAGTTTGCCTTATTATTCTTAAAATATCTGAAGTTTACCATTCAACAAGGAATTTATTACGTATGCCCACACGATACCTTTCAGGATCTGCCGTAGCACTGGTAACTCCGTTCAGGCAGGACAGGTCAGTTGATACCGATGCTTTGAGAAGACTCGTACAATTTCATATAGAAGCTGGAACCAATATTATCATACCATGCGGAACAACTGGCGAGTCACCAACATTGTCCGGAGAAGAACAGTTTGCAATTATCCGCACAGTAAAGGAAGAAGCCGGGAACAAGATAATTGTAGCAGCAGGCGCAGGAACAAATGCAACTGAACAAGCCGTAGAACTTGCAAAAAACGCAGAGAAAGCTGGAGCTTCAGTTATTCTTTCGGTAGCACCCTATTACAACAAGCCTTCGCAGGAAGGTATTTACCAGCACTACAAGCAGATTGCGCAGGCAGTTTCCGTTCCGATTATCGTTTACAATGTTCCGGGAAGAACTGGGTGTAATGTTGCAGCATCAACAATTCTGAAACTGGCTCGTGATTTTGGAAACATTGCCGCGGTTAAGGAAGCTTCGGAAAACATCACTCAGATTATGGAGCTACTGGAAGAGCGCCCAGTTGATTTTTCAGTACTTACTGGAGAGGATTCGATGATTCTACCCTTCATGGCAATGGGAGGCGATGGCGTGATTTCTGTTGCAGCAAACCAGATACCTGCTCAGGTAAAGCAGTTGGTTAATGCTGTAAAACACGGAAATCTTGATGAGGCACGGTCACTGAATCGTACTTATCGCAGACTGTTCAAGCTGAACTTTATTGAGAGTAACCCAGTACCGGTAAAATACACTCTTGCCCGAATGGGGATGATCAAAGAGATTTACAGGTTACCGCTTGTACCTCTGTCAGCAGACAACAAGGCGTTGATGAACAGTGAAATGGAAACCTTGGGGCTTATATAAGAGCCCCAAGGTTTTCGGCAAAACTGTCAAGTTCCTGACATGTCCGCTTTTCAGTTACAGCCACAAGCAAACCTGTTTCATGATGGGCAGCAAGGTCATAGCCGGCAAAAACCTTTTTTTCAAGCATACGGTTGATTATGTCAGCGGCAGGAATTGGTGTTTCAACAACAAATTCTCTGAAAAATGGCGCCTGGTACTTCAGGGAAAAGCCCGGAATAGCAGCAATTTTTCCTGCCAGATAGTGTGCCTTCTCTGCTGATTGTGTGGCAACCTGCCGGAGACCCTGTTTGCCAAGCAATGAAAGGTATACCGCTGCTTGCAATGCATTAAGTGCCTGGTTGCTGCATATATTCGAAGTTGCTTTTTCCCTACGGATATGCTGTTCACGGGTTTGCAAGGTGAGAATAAAACCATCCTCACCGTCCCTGTCTTTGGTCAGACCTACCAGACGACCGGGAATCTTGCGGACAAATTCCTGTTTCACTGTAAAGATACCAAGGTAAGGGCCTCCGAAATTTTGAGAACTTCCAAGAGGCTGACCCTCTCCTACCGCAATGTCTGCTCCGTAACTTCCGGGAGCTGAAAGTACGCCGAGAGAAAGAGGATCAGCTGATACAATAAACAAAGCTCCTTTTTTATGTGCAATATCACGTATAGCCTCAACTTCTTCAAGACAGCCATAAAAATTCGGCTGCTGAACAACAACTGCAGCTACTTCCTCATGAACAAGAGCATTCAATGTAGCGAGACAGCCGACACCACTCGCAAGTTCATTCTGAATGAGTGCATTATGACCAGAAGCTTCAAGATAGGTTTTCAGAACATCGCTGTTATAAGGGTGAAGCTTGCCAGCCACAACAACCTGAGATCGGCCAGTCACGTTCATGGCCATCAAAACCGCTTCGGCAAGTGCCGTTGCACCGTCATACATGGAAGCATTTGCCACATCCATGTCATAGATACGGCAGATAAGGCTCTGGTATTCATAGATCGCCTGCAAGGTACCCTGGGAAACCTCTGCCTGATAAGGCGTATAAGCTGTATAAAACTCACTTCTGGAAACAATGGCATTGATAGCCGCCGGAATAAAATGATCATATGCTCCCCCACCAAGAAAACTGACATAATCTGCCGTGCTGCAATTGGCTGAGGCAAGTGTTTCGAGTAATTTTCGTACCTGAGGTTCATCGGAGGCAGGAAAAAGATCAAGAGCTTTTTTGAGCCGTATTTCTTGAGGTATGTCCTGAATAAGATCATCAAATGAATCAACGCCGATGACCCGAAGCATTTCCTCTCTTTCGGCAAGAGTATTAACAATGAATGGCATAATGACTACTCTCCTGTAAACTGACTGTATGACGTAGCGTCAAGAAGTCCCTCAAGTGCTACTGGACCAGCAACTTTCATCTTGACCAGCCACCCCTTTCCATACGGATCCTGATTAACAATTTCAGCACTATCAAGCTGAGTATTCAGCTCAAGAATTTCTCCCGCTACCGGAGCAAAAAGATCGGCCACAGTTTTCACCGCCTCAATGGTGCCAAAAATATCATGTTCTTTAAGCCCTGTACCAACAGGCTTCAACTCTACAAAAACAATATCACCAAGTTCTGACTGAGCAAAGTCTGTAACACCGATCAGTGCAGTACTGCCGTCTTCAAGCAGTTTGATCCATTCATGGTCTTTGGTATAGCGGAGATCATCAGGAATATTCATGGCAGAGGAATATGAGTGTTGTAAGAAGTTTTCGAAGACAAGTCATAGTTCATTGCAAGAAAGGTAATATTTTTTTTAAAAGTGCTGAAACAGCCGAAAAAGTATTCCTTCACATTACCCTTTAAAACTTTCCGAGAAAAACCAATTTTACCGCTGTTCACTTATGCCTTATGAAAGCCTTTGCCTCATGGATTCATAAAGCAGAACCCCTGCTGTAACACTGACATTAAGGGATTCAACGGCGCCGGCCATAGGAATCCGGACGACAAAATCACAAAATTTGAGTGCTTCTGGAGCAATCCCACTACCCTCCATACCAAGTACAACAGCTGTAGCTTTTTTCAAATCAATATCAGTATAATTGATTTCAGCATCCATATCAGCAGCAATAACCTGAAGGCCTTTTTCATGCAGGTACTCCAATGAACGCACAAGGCTTTTTACTTTGCAGATCCTCATATGAGAGAGTGCACCAGCTGCCGCCTTGTGTACAACGGCATTGACTGGAGCACCCTTTCCTTCTACAAGAACCACAGCATCTGCCGCCACAGCTTCAGCGGTTCTGATAATAGCTCCTATATTGTGTGGGTCATCCAAACCCTGAAGAACTACAAAAAGGGGAAAAGTATTACGGGGAGTAAAAAGTACTTCATCCAGAGAATAATAGGTAACTGTACTGATGAGCGCACAAACGCCCTGGTGCTTTGTTGTTCCCGCAATCAATGATAATTTTTCGAGCCTGGCTTTACCTGTTACCAGCTTCTGCCGTCTTGCAGAAATTATAATCTCTTTAAGTTTCGGATGATTAGTATTGAACTGGAAATAAATTTTTTCGATACTCTCAGGTTTCTGCTGAAGAAGTTCAAGTACCGCGTTCCGGCCATAAACAATATTTTCGGAATGTTCCACCTCCATAACGCCTCGTATTCCTTATCCACAGGTTAATAAAAAACCTTAAAATTGACGTACTATAGGAAATATCAGCAGCCAGCTTCGGAGAAAAGTAGAATGTAATTAAATTTATCAAAAACCGATTTTTTTTATAAATTTGGCATCGCCTTGATATTTAATTCCAATGCCAACTTTCTAAGCTTTTTCGGGGTTATCATATCATGCTCTGAGCAAAACCTTTCTTATCAATACTTATCCATTGAAAGCCAGTATGAGTCGGATTTATCAAACAATGGAGGGAAATGAAGCTGTAGCTCATATCTCTTATCGCACCAGTGAAGTTATCTGTATTTACCCGATCACACCAGCTTCACCGATGGGTGAATATTCCGACTCATGGGCAGCCGAAGAAAGAAAAAACATCTGGGGTACTACGCCCAAGATTGATGAATTACAAAGTGAGGCCGGCGCTGCAGCCGCAGTTCACGGAGCCTTGCAAACAGGTGCTCTAACGACCACCTTTACAGCTTCGCAAGGGCTTTTACTGATGATTCCGAATATGTATAAAATTGCCGGAGAACTCACTCCTTGCGTGATCCACGTATCGGCTCGAGCTCTTGCGGCACAGGGACTCTCAATTTTTGGTGATCACAGCGATGTAATGGCTGTGCGCGGAACAGGTTTTGCCATGCTTGCCTCCAGCTCTGTTCAGGAAGCGATGGACATGTCTCTCATTGCCGCAGCCGCAACACTTGAATCAAGAATTCCATTCCTTCATTTCTTTGACGGGTTCAGGACATCTCATGAGATTGCAAAAATCGAAATTATTCCTGATAACATCATAAAAGAGATGATCAGTGATGATCTTGTCATAGCACACCGCAATCGTCGCCTGAGTCCAGATGCCCCAGTTCTTCGTGGAACATCACAGAACCCTGATGTCTATTTCCAGGCAAGGGAAACAGTCAACAACTATTACAATGCCTGCGCCGGTATTACCGAAAAACTGATGAAGAAATTCGGGCAGCTTACCGGAAGAGAGTATAAACTCTACCAATACTACGGAGCAACCGATGCTGAGCGAGTTATAATTATGATGGGATCAGGAGTTGAGAGCGTCCGTGAAACTGTTGAATATCTCAACAAGCAGGGTGAAAAAGTCGGTGTCATCAATTCCCGCTTGTTCCGACCATTCGATATTGAACATTTCATCAGTGCTTTTCCGGCCTCGGTCAAATCAGTTTCCATTCTTGACCGGGTGAAGGAGCCCGGAAGTGCTGGAGAACCACTCTATCTTGATACGGTAAACGCCTTGCTTGAAGGAGTACAGAAAGGCTTGCTTAAAACCCTTCCGAATATTACCGGGGGAAGATATGGGCTCTCATCCAAGGAATTTACTCCGGCAATGGCCAAAGCCGTTTATGACAACATGAGTTCGGAAACACCTAAAAACCATTTTACCGTTGGCATCAATGACGATGTGACCAACCTCAGCCTTGAATATGACCGGACATTCTCAATTGAACCGGATGAAATGTTCAGAGCTCTGTTTTATGGTCTTGGATCAGACGGCACCGTTGGTGCAAACAAAAACAGTATCAAAATTATCGGTGAAAACACTCCAAACTATGCGCAGGGATATTTTGTTTACGACTCGAAAAAATCCGGGTCAATAACCACTTCGCATCTACGGTTTGGACCAAATGAAATTCACTCCACCTACCTGATTACAGAAGCCCAGTTTATCGGTTGTCATCACTGGATTTTCCTTGAGATGATTGATGTGGTAAAAAATCTGAAGACAGGTGGAACACTGCTCCTGAACTCTCAGTATAGTTATGAGGAAATCTGGGACAAACTACCAAAAATCGTTCAGGAACACCTGATACGCAAAGACGCAAAGCTTTATACCATTGACGCATACAAAGTGGCTCATGCAAGCGGTATGGGTCAACGCATCAACACGATCATGCAGGCCTGCTTTTTTGCCATATCCGGAGTGTTGCCAAGAGACGAAGCGATTGAAAAAATCAAGAGTTCCATCAGATATACCTATGGCAAAAAAGGCGATGAGGTTGTGAGGCAGAACATTCAGGCTGTAGACAATACACTCGCCAACCTGCATCTGGTTACTATCGGATCTGTTGCCGACAGCAAAAAAGAGCTGCGCCCGCCGATAGTAGGCGAGGCGCCTGATTTTGTCTGCAACGTGCTGGCAAAAATTATTGCCGGTGACGGGGATAACATTCCGGTAAGCGATCTTCCCGATGACGGCACCTACCCGACAGGGACAGCACAATTCGAAAAACGCAACCTTGCCGACGACATTCCGGTATGGGAAGCCACACTCTGCATTCAGTGCGGAAAATGCTCTGCAGTCTGCCCCCATGCTGCCATACGAGCGAAAGTCTATGACGCAAAATTTCTGGCAAACGCACCGCACACCTTTAAATCAACACAAGCAAAGGGAGCAAGTTGGAATGGAATGAGTTATACTATCCAGGTTGCGCCTGAGGATTGTACCGGCTGTGTGGCATGTACGCATATCTGTCCGGGAAAAGACAGGAACAACCCGGAAAACCATGCACTGACCATGCAACCGCTGTCGTCGATTCGTGAAGCCGAAATCGATAACTGGAACTACTACCTCAACATTCCGGATTTCGACCGTTCAAAAATCAATACAAAGCTGATAAAGGAACAGCAACTGCAAGTACCGCTGTTCGAGTTTTCAGGGGCATGTGCCGGGTGCGGTGAAACACCGTATATCAAGCTCATGACACAGCTATTCGGAGACCGCCTGTTGATAGGCAATGCAACAGGATGTTCATCTATCTACGGAGGTAACCTTCCGACAACACCATACACTACCAATGCAGCGGGTCTCGGGCCAGCATGGTCAAACTCGCTTTTTGAGGATACTGCCGAATTTACACTTGGCTATAGAATATCCATCGACAAACAGCGAGAATACGCCAGAGAGATTTTACAGAGAATAGGGTCGCTGATCGGTGACACGCTGACACGGGAAATCCTTGAGGCTAAAGAACTTACTGAACCTGATATTTTTGAGCAGAGAAAGCGGGTTGCACTGCTTAAAGACAAGCTTCGTCAACTGGATTCATCCGATGCAAAACAGTTGCTTTCAGTGGCCGACATGCTTGTCAAAAAAAGTGTCTGGGGAGTTGGTGGAGACGGGTGGGCTTATGATATTGGTTATGGCGGTGTTGACCATATAACAGCCGGAAACAAAAATATTAACCTTCTGGTACTCGACACTGAAGTCTATTCAAATACCGGCGGGCAGGCATCAAAAGCCACACCAAAAGCCGCAGTAGCAAAATTTGCAGCAGCTGGCCGAACAGTGACGAAAAAGGATCTCGGCATGATCTCCATGACCTATGGAAATACTTACGTTGCCTCGGTTGCTCTTGGTGCCCGCGATGAGCAGACGCTTAAAGCATTTATTGAAGCTGAAGCATACAACGGCCCCTCAATCATTATTGCCTATTCACACTGTATAGCTCACGGTATTGACATGTCCAATGGCTTTGAAAACCAGAAAGCTGCCGTTGATTCAGGCCACTGGATACTGTACCGCTATAATCCCGATCTGTTGAAAGAAGGCAAGAATCCACTCATTCTTGATTCAAAAAAGCCGAAAATACCGGTTGCGCAGTTCCTGAATATGGAAAACCGCTTCAGAATGCTCAAAAAGAGCCATCCGGCTCTTGCCGAAGAGTATTATGCCGCAATCCAAAAAGAGGTGGATGCAAGATGGGCTCATTACGAATATCTTGCAGCACGCACCTTTGACGAGTTATCGTAGAAGGTTACCTGCATCAAAAGAGAGCATCAACAGAAAACGGCGGTTTATCAGCCGTTTTCTGTTTTATCTGACAACTGCACTAAAAATACAATCCCATCCATTAGGGGCTTCACTTCTCCTTGAGTTTGTCTGAGTTATGTATAGATTTATGGCTGTTGGCTATTTTGTCTTTTTGTCGTTCTTTGCCTTGAATGATGCTAACAGTTTTTCAAATTCCTTCGTATATGCGGCATTATTATTTTCCCACCCTTTAAAACTCGGGATATAATATTTTTTTATTTCTTCCGCTAAATCCCTGCCCTTGCTATCAACAAAATCCCAATTCTCAAGGTTGCCGTATTCGATAAGGCTTATCGGAAAAAGTACTCGTTTGTCTTCTTTGCTTTCTCGGTTTTTGGCTTTGATGATCTCCCTTTTTACCCAATTGCTTTCAATGCTGTTTTCTGAAAGAATGAGGAGTAGCTTTTCATGGACTCGTATCGCGTTATCTATTTGCGTATCAATATGTTCACCACTTTCCATATCGTGTGGTGCGTACCAGCACCGAACTCCTTTTGCTTGTAAATCGGCATGAATACGGTCTGCAAAAGCTTTATCCGCAGTGCTATGGCTGATAAAGCAGGAGTAGTAGTCAAAGGCTTTTCCCGTCAGTGAATGGACGTACTCAATGAAGCTATCAGGAACACCGCAGCCGCGGAGGAAGAATTCGGGGATGTTTCCCTTGGATAGGTAAAGAGTATCTATACCTATTGTTGATGGGCCAAGATGTTTAACAGTATCAAGCCCTTTGACATTGCTCAGGTCTACATTGGCGAAAATTGTACTATAAAGTGTTGCTTCGTCGAGGTTTGCACCACTGAGGTTTGCACCACTGAGGTTTGCACCGCTGAGGTCTGCAGTACGGAGGTATGCCCCGCTGAGGTTGGCATTGCTGAGGTTTGCAAACCTGAGGTCTGCATTGCTGAGGTCTGCACAGCTGAGGTTTGCACCACTGAGATTTGCCCCGCCGAGATTTGCCCCGGTGAGGTCTGCTTCGATGAGGTCTGCGAAGTTGAGGTCTGCACAGCTGAGGTATACACGTAGTTCTGGATGTGCTTTACGTGTTTCATTCCACTCTGTTACTGATCTTTTCAGCAGTTCAACGGTGAGCATGGCATAATTCCTTGTTTTATGTGTTTGTATTTCCTGCGCCGACTTCAGCCATTCCCCTTCACTTCTTCTTGAGCTTGGTGGATTGTTCGCGTGTTTCGTTTGCTTTTTCCGGGTTGCCAAGCTGGTCGTAGACTTCGGCGAGGTGGTCGAGTATTTCGGGTTCGCGGGGGTCGAGCTGGGCGGCTTTTTCGAGGTGTTCCTGTGCTTGTTGATACTCTTTCATTTTGAAGAGTATCCAGCCAAGGGTGTCGAGATAGCTGGCGTTGGCGGGTTCTGCGGCTACGGCTTTGTGGGCGAGTTCTCTGGCTCTTGGCAGTTCTGTGCCTTGCAGGGCGAGGGTGTAGGCGATGTTGTTCATGATGAGGGCGTTGCCGGGGTCTACGTCGAGAATTGCTTCATAGAGCTGCAGGCTTTTTTCGGAATGTCCCTGTTTGTCGTAGCATAAGGCGAGGATACTGTTTGCCTGGAGGTAGAGGGCTTTCTCTTTTGCCGGGGAGAGTAATGGTACAACTTGTTCAAGCGTGCGTGCGGCTTTGCTGAGCTGGCCTTGCTGATAGAAGA
>Ga0194037_1000938_pt1 | contig 22112 bp, 14 predicted proteins | sample JunL306m_MetaG_FD_148653 | JGI IMG/M metagenome (GOLD analysis project Ga0194037, IMG submission 148653) | Anoxic zone freshwater microbial communities from boreal shield lake in IISD Experimental Lakes Area, Ontario, Canada - Jun2016-L304-6m | ecosystem: Environmental > Aquatic > Freshwater >...
TTGAGCACCTTCAGGAAAACCGGGAAGTAGTGATTGCTTGAACATAAACAACCTCATTAAGAGTAAAATCAACAGCCAACTTTACACCGAACAAGATGAATTTGAAAAAGAAAATATGCCAAACCAGTTTACAGGAAAAAACGCTTAACTACAGGCGGGATCAGGAAACGTGACGGGGAGAGATGCCTCTTCGATAACGATTTTGAATTGAACGTTCTCTCCGATAAGTTTTTCGATAAATGCTCCCACTTTGGAAACAATCATGTTTACATTCTGAAGTTTCGAATTCATCACCTGCGTACGGCTGAAGGCAAGCAGGTGGTGCGTCAAACCTCCCGCCCGACCTGATGCCTCCAGTATTTTCGCCACATATTCAGTCAGTTCCTGATCCTGCCCCATCTCCATCTGCAGCAGACTGCAATAGCCGTTGATAATGCAGAGAACATTGTTGAAATCATGGGCCAGCCCCCCGGCCAGTTGCCCGACAGCCTCCATTTTCTGAGACTGGATAAGCTGGTCTTTAAGAGTTTTGCTCTCGGTGATGTCGGTATCGCTGCCACGGTAGCCGATCAGGATTCCGTCTGCGTCCAGAATGGGGATGCCGTTTGTTGAAACCCAGATTTTACGATCAGCATTGGCGAATACACTGCCGTGTTCAAAATTCTCAAAATTCCTTTTCAGTGCGAAAACCTCGAAGGCGGTTTCCATGATCGGTTCCCGTTCTGATGCGGGCAGCATGTCGTAGAAATACATCCTGCCGACTACTTCGTCAGGACGCAAACCGTAAATGGACTCCGACATTGAGCTGATATAGGTGTAAAGCCCCTGTGCATCCACCTCCCAGATGACCGTACGGCTATGCTCGGCCAACTGCGTGAAGCGCGCGTTTTTCTCCTGCAGCTCAGCCGTTCTCTCTTTTACCCGCTGCTCCAGCGATTCGTTGATACACACGAGCTCATGTTTCTGCTCCTCAAGTGTATTCGCCATCTCTCGCAGAGCATTTTCCGTATTTTTGAGATGGGTGATGTTTTTGGCTGAACAGATAGCAGAAATTATTTCACCGTGCGCGTTTTTGATCGGAGTAATTGTCGTCATGAAATGCTGCTCACCGCCTGCAGCCGGAAAGCAGACCTGCAGGGTTTCCACCCCGCCGGTGCTGAAAACCCTGCTCAGCACGGCGTAGCGTTTATCTGCCTCCTCCTTGGGAAACAGATCCCACAGAGATTTGCCCGTGATCTCGTCGACCGGTCTGCCGATATTCCGGGAGAATGCCCGGTTGGCGTAGATGTAACGGGCTTCCGGTGAAAAGGAAAAAATGCTGTCGGATGATTCGTCAAGAAGAATGCGGTACTTCTGCTCACTCTCCCGCAATGCGTCTTCGATCTGTCTGCGTTCGGTGATGTCCCGGCCGATTCCGGCAAATGTGAGCGTACCATCTACCGGATCCGTCATCGGGGCGCCATTTGCCGTGTACCATACATACGAGCCATCTTTGCACCGCACGCGATATTCTATACCGCTCTGCTTTTTACCGGTGTCCATAGTTTTTTGCAGGAAGGCGAAACAAGAGGAAACGTCGTCCGGATGGACAAAAGGTATGAACGGCTGACCGATGGTTTCGCAGAGCTCATAGCCGAAAACCTCCTTCCACTGTGGAGAAACATAGCTGAAGAATCCTGATGGCGTAAGAGTGAACAGAACGTCATTTGCATTTTCAACAAAAGACTGGAAGCGATATTCACTCTTCTGCAACGCTTCCTTCCTCTCCTCCGCCTGTTGCAGCAGCGATTCGTTGGCCAGCAGGACTTTGATGATCCATCTGGCAAAACCTGCCACCAGCAGAGTGAGCAAGAATGCGCATTGCAGCAGATGCCGCCGGGTGGCGTGAATTAAATCCGCCGCAACAGCAGAAGCCGTCGAAAGCTCCCGTTCACCCAGCACCAGTTGCATATCCTTGTGCAGCACCCAGCTGACATAGAACGTCAGCGACCAGATACTGATCAGCAAAATGGCCAATGAGATGAGAATCACTCTTGTTTCGAGCGGACGCCGTTTAAAGATGCTGAAGTTCATTCGTTATTCTCCGAGGTGGCCTCAACCGGTATGCCGGGTTGTTGGGGTGAAACCTCATGCTGAAACGCTTCTATTTCGTCTTTCATCTGCCGGATCAGGGCAATCGCTTCGTCAAGCCGACCCTCCCGAGCATCCGTTTCCATCGTTAAAGCGGTGTTCCATATCCGGCGGGCGGCAATATTGCCGGCGGCGCCTTTGATCGTATGGGCCTGTATTCGAAGCTGATCGCCGTCTCTGCGCAGGGCGGCCGACTCAAGCGCCTCCATGTATCCGGCCACATTTTTTTCAAACATCTTGAAGAATACTCCCAGCAAATCCTCGTTGCCTCCAAGGCGCCCCAGCAGTTCGTTCCGGTCGAACACCGGGATAGTGTCATCAGCGCCGGCCGGAAGAGTCGGACTCGTCGGAGCTGTTTGAGCGGCCTGACAGGCAGGATCAGTCGGGGCGGCCTGTTGATCTGCCCCGCAGTCAGCTACCAGCCGAATGAGTGTTTCAATGATTTCAGCCGGTCTCGCCGGTTTGGAGAGATAACCATCCATACCGGCATCCAGACATTTTTCCCGGTCTCCCTGCATGGCGTAAGCGGTCATGGCGACAATTGGAGTCCGTTTTGAAGCATTCACTTTCTCGAGCTCCCGAATCCGGCTCACCGCTCCATAGCCGTCCAGAACCGGCATCTGCATATCCATGAAGATTATATCGAACAGACCTTGCGAGAACCGGTCAACCGCATCCTCCCCATCCAGTGCCATTGTTATCCGGTGCCCCTGCTTTTCGAGCGTTATGCGCAGCAGTTCGCGGTTTATCTCCACATCATCCACCACCAGAATAGAGCAGCTGCGCGCATGTTTCTCCCGCACGCTGTGGCGTGTCACCAGCTCCGTGGAATTGATTTCATAGCCGCCGATAATAGCCGCCAGTGCATCGCGAAGTTCTTCAAGGATTACCGGTTTAGTCAGGTATCCATCAATGCGGTGTTCTTTGCAGCGTTCGGCGTCGCCACGCATTCCGGCACTGGGCATGATGAGAATCCGGATGCTGTCGTACTCCCGCTGCCGTCGCAGTCTGGCTGCCAGCTCCCAGCCATCCGTACCGGGCATGTGGACATCGGTCAATAACAGCCGGGGGAGGGTGCCCTCTTCAAGCATACGGGCCAGTGCCGCCTGCGCCTCGTCGGCATCACGCACCAGGTGTGCCGTCATGCGCCAGCGGGCCAGGAAACCGCTCAGCATCCGGCGGTTGATGGAGTTGTCATCGACCACCAGTACCGATATGCCTTCCAGGTTTTCGGCAGCCGCACTATCGGATGTCACATAATCCTGCCGGTCGAACCGGGCAGTGAAACTGAAGCAGCTCCCTTCTCCCGGTGTGCTGGTAACGGTGATTTCGCCCCCCATCAAGGCAACCAGTTTCCTTGAAATCGCAAGTCCGAGGCCGGTTCCGCCGAACTGCTTGGTGGTGGAGGCGTCCCCCTGCTCGAATGCGTCAAAAATACGTTTCTGTTGTTCCGTTGTTATGCCGATTCCTTTGTCACAGACATCAAACTTGAGCAGAATACCATCCGGAGAGTTATCTGCCAGGCTGATGATGACGCTGATGTCCCCCTTGTCCGTGAACTTTACCGCATTTCCCGCCAGGTTGATCAATACCTGCCGGAGCCGTCCGGGGTCGCCCAGCAGGGCATCCGGCACATCCGGCTCAACGTTGAAGACCAGTTCGAGCCCTTTTTGATTGGCCCGCGCTGCAAGAGACCGCAACGTCTGACCCACCATGCTGCGCAGGAGAAACGGTGATTCGTAGAGCTCGATGCGCCCCTCTTCAATTTTTGAGAAGTCCAGGACATCGTTGATGATCGCAAGCAGATTTTCGCCTGAGATTTTAATAGTGCCAAGGTAATCTCTCTGTTCCTTGTCAAGTCTGGTATCCATCATAAGGTCGGTCATACCGATAATGCCGTTCATGGGGGTGCGGATCTCGTGGCTCATGTTGGCCAGAAATTCGCTTTTTGCTCTGCTGGCGGCCTCGGCGGCCTCTTTTGCCGCCAGCAGCAGAATATTCTGTTCGGCGATGGCTTTTTCCCTGATGCTGGTCTCTTCCAGGCGGGTATTGAGGGCAGTGGTGCGGATGCTGCTTCTGATCATAGCTACGGCGCCGAACAGAATCAACAGGCCGATGCCTGCTGTTACAGCAAGAAGACGGCGCGGAGACCCCTCGTTTACTTCCGCTGCCGGAATGAAGACGGCTAAAGCAAAGGGGGTCGACTGTATCGCAATCCTGAATGCCGTCATCTCCTTTGATTCCTCACCCGGCATCGGCACGAGAAAATGGACCGGTTCGCGTTCACTCAGGTTTTCAGCCGGCGGCAACTGGTCGTGAGTTACGTGTCTGCTGGTTATATTGGGGGTTAAGAGGTAGCTTTTCTCGAACAGCAGCGCAATTGGATTTTTCTGTTTGTCGCCTCTGGCAAGAAAATGACGGTTAATATCCGCCGGTGAGAGCCAGGCCAGGATATGCCCGCTTTTCTTTTCTTTGAAGAAGTAGGGGAGCGAAATGACGATTGTGGCGGTATCGTCACGTCCTTCGGCAAAATACCTGATTTTTGAACCCCTTTTCACCGTATATGCTTTCCAGTTCCGCTCCTCGCCCTTGCGGGGAGTTATGCTTTCACCATGGGCATCCAGCAGTATATGTGCTGCGGTATCAAGAAAAACGACTCTTTTGTAGATATCAACTTCACCGAGACGTCTCTTTATCCGGAACGACGCAAAGACCGCGCCGGCTTCTTCGAGGCTGGCCGCCAGTCCGTACTCCATCGACATGCCAAGTGCCTGATTCTCAAAATAAGCCGAGAGCTCCCGGTTGGCCGCCAGTTCCTGCAGGTCGGTAAAGCGTTCGGAGAAGAAATAGCCTACCGCCTGTGAGCGCTTGTCTGCATCATCAAGCAGACGGGCCCGGCTCGACTGCTGCAGGTCGCTGCGTGAACGATAGAGGTCAGTCAGCAGAAATCCGAGGTAAGCAACCAGAGAAAGGCCGATCAGGAGTGGCGCAATGCGCCGTATGCCGGTAAATATGTATGACATGGACAAAGGCAGGTTCATGGGGCGCGGCATCAAAGCCGCGCCCATGAATTATTGCTATTTCATACCCTTGAAAAATTCAGGGAAGTAGGTTTTTGCCGTCGGATAGTATTTCTTGATGAGTTTCATATAGGTTCCGTCAGACTGTGCCTTCTTGATAAAGGCGTTGTAAGCCTCGAGCAGTTTTGGAGAATCCTGCGAAAAACCGCCGGCCATCAGCTGTTTGTTGGAAACCGGACCCAGTATCTTCATCTTGCCCTTCCACTTGTCCAGCGCAACCAGAGCATCCGGAACGTCCAGTATGGTCATTTCGGCATCCTTGTTGATCATCGCAAATGCTATTTCGTTAAGTTTTCCATTGAAGTTGATTATTTTTGCTCCGGTGGCGGCAAGGTTGTAGAGAGCCGGATCGAGGCAGGTTTTCTCCAGAGTGAGAATGCTGCGATCCTTCATCAGTGCCTTGGTAAGCTCGATATCTTTTTCAATTTTTCCGGTCGGTTTGATCGGTCTTAACGGTGAATCTGATCTTACCACCAGCCAGATCTGATTGGGGAATGTCGGGGTTGAAAAATTCACAACCTGCTGACGCCACGGGATAATGGTCAAGCCGTTGGCGATTAAGTCCCCCCTCACAGGAGCGTCTTCCAGCAGTTCCGCCTTGCCGTTGACAACTTTCACCTTTTTGCCGATCAGATCCTGAATAAGCGGCCCCCAATCGCTCTCAACAAACTCGTACCTGACGCCGAGCGATTTTGCGAAAAGTTTGGTCAGCTCAGCTTCCATGCCGTCACCGGAGCCGGTGTTGAAGTTGGCGTATGGCAGGCCGATGTGGCGCAGCACACCCCGTGCCTTGACATCGTCCAGATCACCCGCCGATGCCATTGTGCTTACTGCCAGTGCCGCAAGAAATACCGCTGCTGTCATGAGCCATCGTTTCATCTGTACTACCTCCTGTTTGATATTATGCTGCATAATCATTATTCCAAAAAACTGTCATTCCGGCATGTTTTAAGCCGGAATCCAGATTCTGACTGACTGAAAAGGCTGGATCCCCGATAGAGTTATTCGGGGATGACAGGTTTTTTGAAAGAGCCTCTATTGTAACGCCGCCGCTACCGAGTAGCTCAAATCGATCAGGTTGTAAGGTTTCTGGATCAAGCCTCTTACCCCGAGTTGCGTGAGCTCGGAGGCGGTTCCTTCATCATGGAAACCGGAACAGAAGAGCACCCGCACGTCCGGGTTCATCTTCTTCAGCCGCAGTAGCGATTCCCTGCCGTTCAAGTTGGGCATGATCATATCGAGCATGACCAGATCTATGGATTCACGATGTTGAGCGTAGAGCGCCAGCCCACGTTCACCGTCTTCTGCCAGATACACGGTGTAGCCCAGCTCTTCAAGCAGATCGCGCCCGATACTCCGGAGAATCTCCTCATCATCCACCAGCAGGATGCCGCCGCTGCCCCTGATAAAAGTGTTATTCTGAGCGCCTTCCGCAGCTGCAGACGTGCAGAGTGGCAGATATACGTTGAAGACGGATCCCTTTCCCGGTTCGCTGTAGACGATAATACTCCCCTTGTGATCGCGGATTGTTCCGTACACAGCCGCCAGGCCCAGTCCGGTGCCCTTGCCATGTTCCTTGGTGGTGAAAAACGGCTCAAAAATCCGGTTCATGTTCTCTCTGGGAATTCCGATTCCGGTATCTGAAACTGAAATCAACAGATAACTTCCCGGATTGAGGGGAGTCTGATGCATCTTACAGTCGGAAGCGTTCAAAGAGACCAGCGACGTAGTGTAGGACAGAGTGCCCCCTTCCGGCATGGCATCGCGGGCATTGACACCCAGGTTGAGCAGGGCATTCTGCAACAGGGACGGATCACCCAGAATAACCGGACTGTCAGCCTCCAGCCTGGCTACGAGATGAATACCTTTGTCGATCGTATGTTCGAGAAGTCCGACGACTGCGGTTATCGTATCATTGAGTGCAACCGGGCGGCTTTCCTTGACGCCTTTGCGTGAAAACACCAAAAGTTCCCTTGTGAGCTCAGCCGAGCGTGACGCAGCATTAAGGATGGTGTCAACCAACTTCATATTTGTGTCATCAGGCGTCATGCGATGTTTCATCAGCTCGGCTGAGCCCATGATTCCGGCCAGCATATTATTGAAATCGTGTGCGATACCACCTGCCAACTGGCCGATAACATCCATTTTCTGCGCCTGGTGCATCTGTTCTTCCAGCCGGATCTTCTTGGTGACATCCTCAAGCATGAGTATGAAATCCGCTGCACTCGTTTGTGACGTAAGCGACGCAGAAACAAGCGAAATAACCAGCGGACGGCTGTCAGACGATTGGAGCGGCATCTCCGGCAGTCGCAGAGACTGCTCGGTATTCAGTCGGTTGATAAACTCCACGTATGCTTCTTCAGACGCAAAGAGTCGTTTCAAGGTATGACCGATGTCTTCTGCCGAGCAGCCGAATATAGTGCTGGCCGCCCGGTTCCAGAGGCTGATTCGGCCGGCATGATCCAGACTTATTATGGCAAGTGGCGATGCATGGATCATCGTTTCCAGATTATTGTTCGAGTCGCTCAAAAGATGCTGGTTAATTTCAGAAACTTCTAATTGTTCCCGCAGCATCTCTTCGGTGGCCAGCAGTTGATCGTGAGTTTCCTGATATTCCTGAATCTGAGTTCGAAGCGTCTCTTCTGTTGATAACAATTCATCGTTCTGATCGAGCAGTTCTTCCTGGCTGCCCTGTAGTTCTTTGAGCAGATCAGCCCTCTGGCGCTCATTCCTCCAGAAAGCCCATCCAAGGAGCAGTACAAGGAAGGACAGTACAGATCCGACTCCATAAGCCTGCCTTGCCCGTTCATTGACCGAGTGCAGTATGTCCTCTTCAGTACGCAGAACAAGCACAACCAGCGGATAATTCTGCAGACGACGATATGCTCCGATGCGGACAACGCCGTCCACCGCACTCGGCACCTTGTAAATACCTGCGGCAGGTCTTGCGGAATCAAGGAAAACGCGATCCTTTGGAATCGTGAGTCCTCGTGCTTCTGTAGAGTTTGAGTATTTCGAGGCACGGGCACGGATGACGCCGTCCATACCGAGCAGCGTGATGGCCCCCCCTGGTCCGACATCAATACTCTTGTAATAGTTTGAAAAATAGTCCGGATTTATGGAAAGTACTACCATTCCGGCGAAGGAACCGGCGCTATCCGGAATTTTGCGGGTGAATTGGATACTCCATCTTTTTGAGACCCGGCCGATGACCGGCTTACTGATGTGGAGTCGGTCGTCCTGCCCGGAAAGGTGTATGCGGAAATGCTCCCGATCACTGAGATTAAGAGGAATGGCGGGCATTCCGATGGTATTGAACGTCATAACCCCCTGTTTGTCAGTGACGCTGACCTGGATCAGGAGCTCCGACACACTCTTATGCTCTGCAAGAAACCGTATCCGGTCAGAGAAGCCTTGTGGTTTCCGCTGATACTCATCCCGCAGTTGAAGAAGCAAACCGTCAATGTTCTCTACGCTTTTTTTTACGTGCTCTTCAAATGCCATGGCCAGGTTGGCGGAACTGATTTCAGCAGCTGAGAGCGCCAGACTCCGGTCGTACGACATCTGGTAAAAGAGCGCGCACCAGATGACTGCAAGTGCCAACAGGCAGACAAGAATAATGTGAATGGTACGGTTGCGAAACATGGCAGAATCTCAGTTCTTATTGCCGCATAAAAAACGAAGTCTGCTGAAGAAATTCATGTCACTCCAAGGCCGCGAAACCTCCTGGAATGAACGCGGGCAGCCAAACAGCGATATATTGGATGCGTAGGTTGTGTAGAATAAACTAAATTTGGCTATCTGTATATTCATAGAAATAACTAGGAGTGCGATTTTTGGGGTATCAGATCAGACGGCATTTCACGTACCTTGGCGATTCAGTCAGCCCCGTTTTCGGAAGTTCGGATGAACCTGAGTGCTCTGACTACTGTCGAAAAACCTTACACTATGGCATCAGTGAGTAAGCTATCTATAGAAACTCTAGTTATTTAAGTCATTTACAGTTTTGGCACTCATATTGCTTTCGTGGGATACTTGCGTTATTACGCGAGTATCCCACGTAAAAATCTGATAAAGGAAAAACGACATGAGAAAAATGCAAATCACTTTGACAGTAATCCTGGTGGTGGCGATGGCAGCTTCAGCCCATGCCTTACAGTTCACCAACACTCTTTACAATACTGGAGCCGGCGTTGCAGCAAGCAATCTGGCAGATGCTCACTATGACATTATCTCGGCTCCGAATGGAGTTACTCTCGGCGATGCGAACGTATACGCCAGCAATCAGTTCCCATTATTAAGTAATTGGCTGGCCGACAATAGTACATCCAAGTGGATAGGGCCTGCCGGGGGGAATGGCAATGTCGCTGTCGGTTCATATACCTACCGGACCACTTTCAATATCCAGAACGGTTTCGACCTTACTTCTCTGGTAATTAATGGCAGATGGATGACTGACAATTACGGAAGCAGCATCAAGTTGAATGGACATGCTTTGGCGTTGCCCTCTTTACCTATCGGCTTTGGTGCTACCAATTGGGCAAATTTCAGCATTACGCAAGATTTTTTCCAAACGGGCATTAATACTCTGGATTTTGTCGTTGACAACGCTGCAGGCAACTCCGGGAATCCTACTGGCTTGCGAGTTGAATTTACATCAAATGATGGAACTCCGGTACCTGAGCCGGGTACAGTCATGTTACTTGGCTTTGGCATGCTGGGTCTTGCAGTATACGGCAAGCGTAGAATGAACAAGTCATAAACAAACGTTCTTCCGTGGAACTCCACAGATCAATACTGAAAGGGCGGCGCACCGGCACCGCCCTTTTTTCATCTCCTTATTCTCTCAACTGTTCCGCCAGCAACTCCACCGTATGTCGTACGTTCACATTTGCTCCATCCTGATCCATGCCCCCTCTGATCTGCATGACACAACCGGGACAATCCATGGCGACGACCGGTGCGCCGGTCTCCTTGATGTTCTTAAGTTTCCGCTGCAGGATCGGGGCTGATATCTCCGGCAGTTTGAGCGAGTAGGAACCGCCCATACCGCAGCAGATATCACACTCGAACATCTCGGTCAGCTCATAGCCCGCTTTTTGCAGTAACTCTCTCGGTTGTTCCGACACCTTCAACGTCCGTTTCAGATGACAGGAATCATGGTAGGTTATTTTTCCGAGTATATTGCCATCCTTCAGCGATAACCGCCCTTTATCGACAAGTTTCTTGACCAGTGTGGAAAAGTCAACCGTTTTTCCGGCCAGTTCCCTCGCCTTTGCTATCCATTCAGTCAGCCCCAGGCTTTCAAAAGTGCTGATGAATTCGTGATCCAGCGCCACGGTGCAGGTCGGACAGGCGGAAATCACGTACTGCACATCTTCAGAGAGCAGGGCCCTGATATTGTCCACGGCATTACCTGCCGCAACCTCGTAGGCCCCGTTGTAACGGGCCGGAGCACCGCAGCAGGTCTGATCGAGCGGAAAGAGTACCTCGATACCGGCCTTGTTCAGGATCTTGACAAGTGCCTCGCCCATTTCCGGATACGCGAAATCGATCAGGCAACCGGAGTAGAAGGCAGCTTTTTCTTTACATTTCGGTTGTTTGATACCCTTGATACGGTCCCGAAAGGGTTCGGCCGCAATGGCCGGCAGGCTGCGTCCATCGGTCAGGTCCGCCAGAAACAGCGGCAGGTGCCGGACAAATTTTCCTGTCGTAAAGGGCTTTCCGGCAAGCGCGGCAGCCCTCAACATGCCATGGAAGAGCGTGCGGTTGTTCACCACACTGTAAATCGCCTGCTGCAGAAGCGGCAGCCCCTGTTCAAGCACAAGACGCCGCCTGATCTCCATGATCAGCTCCGGGATGTCGATCTTTCCGGGGCAGACATCCCGGCAGGTACCGCACTGGATGCAGAGCCCCTGGATATCTTCGGATTTTTTTAATTCATCGAACCAGGCTGTCAGGATCGTACCGATGCCTCCGGTATAGACCTTGCCGAACACATGTCCTCCGACCAGTCGGAAGATAGGACAGACGTTGAGGCAGGAGGCGCAACGGATGCACTGCAGCGCCTGCCTGAATTTGGGATCGGCCGCCATTTCGCTGCGGCGATTGTCCATCAGGATGATATGCAGATCCTTCATGGAACCGTCCGTGTTTGGTGTCGGACCGGTGATGATCGAGACATAGCTCGTCAGGAGCTGGGCCGTGGCGCTGCGGGGCAGAGCCTTCAGGATCGTGGCGATATCGGCATAATTGGCGATCAGTTTTTCTATGCCGATCAGTGCAATGTGAATTTTGGGCAGTGAAGTGACCAGCCGGGCATTGCCTTCGTTGGTCATCAACACGATGCTGCCTGTCTCTGCTACAGCGATGTTCCCGCCCGAAATACCCATATCGGCTTCGAGAAACCGGGGGCGCAGCTCATTACGGGCCACCCTGACCAGCCTCGGGATGTCCGATGTAAGACGTTCGTTGACCTCTTTGCTGAACAGGTCCGAGACCTCCTCTTTCGTCATATGGATGGCAGGCATGACCATGTGTGAGGGGGTCTGTCCGGCCAGCTGGATAATCCATTCGCCCAGGTCGGTTTCCCCGACCGATATGCCGGCTTTTTCAAGAAAGGGATTCAGATGGATTTCTTCCGTTGCCATCGATTTTGATTTGACAACTGTTGTGACGCCGTTGTCCTGTGCCACCTTCAGGATGTATTCCCTGACTCTGGCGGGATCATTCGTTCTGAATACTTTGGCTCCGCAGGCTTCAGCATTGCGGGTGAACTGCTCGGAGAGCATCTCGAGGTTGGAAGCGGCATAAGATTTCAGCTCGGCAATGCGCCCCCGCAGTTCCTCGAAGTCGATCCCCTCATATGCCTTGGCGCGATTAACCTTGTAGGCTTCGGAGAATTTGCCGAGCGCGCCGGTCAGGTTGGCATTATTGACGGCTTTTTGGATGGATTCCTTGAATTCAGTTCCCATTAGTTTGTACCTCCAAGCCCATCAACACAAAAAATAACAAGCCGTTCCGGCCCATGCACTCCGATAGTCAGCACCCGCTCTATGTCAGCCGTTCGGCTCGGCCCGGTAATCATGGCGATGTAGGCACTCTCTTTGGGATTGATCCTGGACAACAGCGCCGGCATGTCGGGCAGTATGTTGCTGGTCGGCAGCAGAGCGATATGGATGGTTGGAAGTGATGACACCAGGCGCTGTGCTATGGCCGTGGAGTTTTGAACCAATGAACCGGTATCCGCCAGAGCCCACTCCATCTGACTTATCCCGAAGCGGGCTTCCGATGCCAGCTCGCGGGTGACCTCAAACTTCAACCCGGCGATCATCTTAAGTGCGTTCCGGTCAAAACCGGCCAGGAATGAACAATCGGCCCACAGAGCAGAAGCGCACGGTTTGTCAGCCAGCCCCTCCCTTTGCAGAAACTCTATCAGACCGGAAAGAGCTGCGTCCCCGGTTGCATACCGGTATACCTCCGCACTGACTCCTTCGGCTCTCATCTTGAATTGCTGGTACAGCATGACATGCCTCCTCTGCCTCTCGCTGCGTAGTAATGACACACTGAAATGCGCAAATGCTGCAATTTTCCACTATACCGATGCCCCGTGTACGGGCAATCCGTTTGTTTACTACCATATATTCAGCATTGGGGAGGAAAAGTATTGTGTGGCACTTAATTTGCATGACTTTATAGTGTGGTCGAGCACATACTGCCATGTGTGCTCCTTTCTTTCATAGCGGGGGGGAGCAATCTTCCCCGCTAGATAGAGAATGTCAGTAAGCTCAGCTTTGTTTACGGCACGTACACCTGCTCGTTCTTCGGCACGTACCACTTGATCTGGTTATGCCCGATGCCGGCCGGGGCAGGCTCCACACCTCTGATTCTGGCACTCACCACCGGAAGGGCGTCCGGCACATACAGAAAGGTGTAGGGCTGCTCATCCGCCAGAATCTCCTGGATGCGAAAATAGGCCTGTTTGCGCTTCCCAACGTCGAATGTACTGCGCCCTTCTACCAACAGCCGATCCACTTCGGCATTTTTGTAACCGATAAAGTTCAACTCGCCGGAATTGGTCTTGCTGGAATGCCAGATATCGTACATATCCGGGTCCTGAGAGATGTTCCACCCCAACATCACAACCTCGAAATTTCCCTTGTCGATAAATTCCTTGAGAAATGCAGCCCACTCAACGATGCGGATCTTGACGTCAATTCCCACATACTTCAGTCTTTGCTGGACAATCTGAGCAGTCAGGAGACGTTGCTGATTGCCCTGATTGGTCAGAATGGTGAATCGTAACGGCTTGCCGTCCTTGACCAGGATGCCGCTGGTGTTCTTTTCCCGCCAGCCGGCCTGGGCCAGCAGCTCAGTCGCGTGTTTTGGGTCATAGGCAATATCCTTCACACCGGGATTGTACGCCCAGCGTCCGGGAACAATAGGACCAACCGACCTCTGCCCCATGCCGAACAAAATGCCATGTATCAATTCGTCCTTGTCGATGGCGGCGGTAAGGGCCTGACGCACACGCTTGTCCGCAAAGAGCGGATGACGCAGATTATAGCCCATGTAGACATAGCCGGAAGAGGGGTAACGGTATTTGTTGAAATGAGAGGAAAAACGGACTCCGGTTGTCTGACGGGCAAACTGCACCGGTGTCAGGTTCATCAGGTCTATGGTGCCGGCCTTCAACTCCATGTACATGGTGGAGCTGTCCGGTATGATGCGGTAGACATACCTGTCAATAAAGGGACGCCCTTCGAAGTACGAGCTGTAGGCTTCCAGCACGATCTTCTGGCCCGGGATCCATTCCTTGAAGCGATATGGCCCAGTGCCGACCGGCTTCCTGGCCAGTGGGCTCTTTGTGATATCCTGTCCCTCCAGAAGATGGGCAGGCAGAATGTTCATGCCCCAGGACGCCAGGGCCGGAGCGAATGGTGCGCCATAGCTCACGCGAACGGTATGTTCATCTGCCGCAGAGATGGTTTTGACCTGCTTGAAATCTTCGGCATAGGCGGTAGGAGTTTTGGGATCAATCGTGACACGGTAGGTATACAGCACATCGCGGGCTGTGAATGGTGCGCCGTCATGCCATTTCACACCGTGGCGCAGATGGAATGTGATGGTCAATCCATCCCCGGATATATCGAATGACTCAGCCAGATCACCGACTATGTTCAGATTTTTGTCGTATTTGACAAGTCCATTATAGATCTGACCGGCTACTGCGTGGGAAGAGGCGTCGGAAGCGAGAATGGGAATGAGTGTCGAAGCTTCGCCGATTGTACCTTCAACAAGTGAATCTCCTGCAGCAGGCAGTGATACTTCGGAGCGCACGGCCGGCGGGGGGGATGTTTCCGGAGAGCTGCAAGCAGCAATATAACAGGCACACAAAAGGAGGATCGGGAAAAAAACCAGCAGACTGCCGCCGGATAACGGCCTCATTTCTCGCCATGCTCCCCTTTAAACCTGCGAATCTTTTCAGCCAGATCCTTGCGTTCAGGATCGATTTCCAAAGCTTTGCGATACTGTTTCAGGGCCGTTTTATATTCACGCCTGGCAGCATGGGCGTCCCCCAAGTGCTCCGCAATAGTAGAGTCGTCATTTACCAGGCTGAAAGCATCTTCCAGTAACCTGACCGCCTCATCATAGCGCTTCAGTTTATAGTAGACCCAACCGAGACTGTCGAGGATAAAAGCATCATTGGGACGAATTTCAACCGCCAGCTTGAGATATGCGAGGGCTACCTCAAGATTGATGCCCATTTCGGCATACGTATACCCCAGATAGTTGAGTGCCTGGGCATCTTTGGGATTGAGAACCAGCACTTTTTTCATCTGCTCTACCGAGGCTTCACGCTTGCCAAGCTTGTCGAGCAGTGTGCCGATACGAAAATGGTAACGCGGATCGGTCGAAAAAAGGTGTTCGTTTTCAAGGAGAAACGTTAGACCGGCGTCAGGTTTGTCAAGTGATTCATACAGGGACGCCAGATTCAGGTACAACTCGACCTGGCTGACGTTGGTTTTGATGGTTTCCTTGAGGATTTCGACAGCCTGCTCCGATTTGCCTTTTTCTTTGAGGATAAACGCAATGTGGCCGATCGCCTCCAGATAAGGCGCCGAACCTGGCTGGATCTTGGAAAATTCGGCAAGGGCATTGTCCAGATCACCCTTCTCCTCGTATGCAATCGCCAGATAAAGACGTATGTGGTGGGCGGCGGGGTCTTTGGCAAGCATATCTGTGAATACGGCAAGCGCCTCGTCAAACTGCTCAAGCTCAAGATGCACCAGGCCGATTTTCCGCAGGGTTTCGTATCCGCCATAGCCGGATTTAACAGCATTCTGGAGGTATTCCAGCGCCTCGGGAAAGCGTCGCTGCTGTATCAGAAGTTGAATCAGCCTCTGCAACACAATTCCCCTGTTTTCATCCTGTCCCAGCTGGCTGCGGTAGCTTTCGATGGCCTGCGGATAATCTCCCACTGCTTCATAGGTGGCAGCCATATCGATTGCAGCCTGATCAAATTCGGGGCGGAGCTCAAGTGTTTTTCTGAAATAATTCAGCGCTTCCCGATAGAGCTTCATCTGGCTGTAGGTACGTCCGAGATAATAATAGCCCAATACCGAATCAGGATTGATGCTTACCAGGGCTTTGAGTGTCGAGACCACTTCTTCATACTCAAACAGCCTTGTCAGTGAAAGTGAAAGGTGCAGGTAGGCATCCTCTTTGGACGGGTCAAGTTTGACAGCTTTACGCAGATACTCTGCGGCCTCCAAATCCTTGCCCGCGGAAGACATCAGTACTCCCGCCATGACATACGGATGTCGATAGGACGGATCAAGCTTGATCGCTTTATTGATGTATGCAAGGGATTCAGGCACTTGACCTGTCTTTAGTTTAATTTCTGCAGTCTCGACATGCAGAATTGCCGAACCGGGATCAAGTTCGATAGCATCACGCAGAAAATTCAGGGCGGATGGATAATCACCTTCATATGTGGACAGGCGGGCGCGGGAATAGAGGTATAACGAGCGGGAATGACGGTCAAAAGCCCTGGGGGCTTCAGGCATTTCAGTTTCAGGATGAGGCGTGCCGGCTGCACAAGCAGACAGAACCAGAAGGGACATCAGTATGATCAACCGCAGCAGCATTTCGAGGGTATTCCATTTCCAGGTAAATTCATTTCAATAACTAGCATGAATCAATATGTCCGGTCAAACGATTCATGCTAATCGCTGAATCTTTCCATCCATCCGTCAAAAATCTGAACTTTCCCCACACCAAAAGCAAGCAGGCTTTTTCGCACCTGCTCGACTGATTTTTTTTGAGCAAGTTTTTTCGGGTTCTTGGAATAGAACAGATCCGCAAAGCAGATGATTTGCTCGGAGAGTGAAATCGGAAACATATCCCGATGCGGAAGGGGCAAACTCTGCATTTGTATATCCTCTACCGTCAGTCCGACTCCGATGTGGCGTTCACATACCAGACCGTGCACCGGATATCCCTCTTTTTCAAGGATGGCACGGCCAAGTACACCATGCATGATGTAGGGACGTTCCCCGAACAGCCCCAGCCCCGGTGCATGCACCTGACTGACGCCAATGTCATGCAGCAATGCTGCCTCTTCGATGAAAACACGTTCATGAACCGGCATCGTCAGATGTTCACACACATCTAGAGCCAGACTGGCGACAAGGCGGCTGTGTTCAAGAACAATCCGCAAAGGGTCGTCTTCAAGATACCTGGCGAGAAGCTGCTCTGCCCACATTACGTACACTCCCAAGTCAATATTTTGAATGTGCTGGATCAAACAAGAACCCACAAGAGTCAATACTATGACAAAAATTTATAACCACATGTAATTACAGATATAAACAAGTTGGCACTAACTATGCTTAAGGTTAGATACGAAGCATGACACACACCAATTTTTCCCGTAAAGCAGGTTTCAGGAGGTCGCCATGTACGCAAAATTTCCATTCTATTCGGTAGCCCAGATGTATGCTTTGACGCTAAATACGCCCGTTGCGATCATGTTGGGAGGAGATCACCTCTATTGGGTCGTGGACCAGCACAACGAGATTGAATTTCTGAAAGTAGGTTGTTCGCTCCTCTCTCATGCCCGCTGAATCAGGAATTGGCATTCAAGCCGGATTTTGCACTGCTGGATCATACATATGAAGCTTGATCTTCCTGATGAATGATTGAGCTTCTCCAGTTGAACGCTTCCAACTGGGCAGCCAGTAATTGATCCAGGGATATTCCACACTCCTTCAATAATACCGTAACCGCATCAAAATCAGTTATCTCCAGTTTTTCAGTCAGAGTGAGCATCTTGCCAAGTTGACCCTCCCTTTGTAATAAGGCGGCGCCGACATGCTCATCCAGATTCAGATTGGATACAATCTCTTCCATTGGTGTCTCAAACAGGACGTCCAGCAGCGAAAGTATGCCGACCATAAAAGCCGCTTCAGCCTGTTCATCGCCGACGGCGAGACCGGACAGTTGTCTGACCATGATCTCCATAAGCCGTCCCCGGACGGCCGCCATCTCCAGGAGCGGGTGGTCTATGCTGCGGGAATCATGCCCGGTAAAGAGTGAAAGCTGAATCCAGCGGCGCAGATGATTTATACCCAGCAGGATTATGGCGTGGCGGAGTGTTTTTATCTTTTCGCGCATTCCAAGCGCCACTGAATTGACCAGTCGCAGCAGATTATAAGAAAGACTCGGATTCTCCTTAAATGTCTGTTCAATCTGATCCAAGTTGGCATCCATCGTAAGTTGCTGCAGCAGCTTCAGCATCGCCAGGCCGGATACATCTATTTTTTTGCGGTTAAGAACGATCGGACGTTCAAAAAAATACCCCTGAAACATATCAAAGCCCAAATCGTAACAGATCTGGAACTGCTCAAATGTCTCAACTTTTTCAGCCAAAATTTTGACTGGATACTTGCGAAGCTGCCGGGCTATTTTCGGCAGGTTCTCCATGCCAGTCAATAGAATGTCAATTTTTATAATATCAACGACAGAGTAGATATCCGTATTGGCAGGGTCGAACTCGTGGTCGTCAAGCGCAAGCAAAAAGCCCATTTCTTTGAGTTCGCGACAGCGCTCGACCACCTGATCATCAAGCTGAATCATCTCAAGCAGTTCAAGCACCGTCAGTCCAATAGGCAGCAATTCGAGCATTTCAGAGAGAAGCATGCTGATATGGATATTGATAAAGCCAAGCTTGCCGCACAGCACTTCATGCATGCCAAATGATGAAAGGGCTCTGTTGATAACACTGGCACAAGCCTGGGAATAGCTGTCAAATTCAGCGAAATCGATATCGGCTGCCCGAAATAGCAATTCATAGCCGATAATTTCCTGATCGCGGTTAAGTATCGGCTGGCGTCCCAGAAAGAATTTTTCGCTTACGGTTTCCATGAGCACCCTTTATACACTGAACAATAACGGCTAGCAAAAATATTATCAATATCAGTCGCAGGACTTTTGCAAGAACCTCTGATGCAACTGAAACCTGTGGACAGAATACATCACAATTTTCTTGACCTGCCGGCAGATAACCGGCTATTCGTTATTAAAGAGCTGGATCCCGGATAGAACCCTTCCGGGATGACAAACTCTTAAATGAAACGGTATTGAGCGTAAAGCTGTAAAACATCCGTAAGGAGACCACATAGAATGCAGTTCACATCCATGATCATATCCAACGTGGAGGTCTCGCCCGGCTACTGGCGCATGCGCATGACCGCCCCGCAGGAATTCGCCTCGGCCTCGCCCGGCCAGTTTGTGATGGTGCGGGTCAACGGCGCCATCGATCCGCTGCTGCGGCGTCCTTTCGGTATCTTCGACATCGGCGCATATACACCGGCCCATAGCGGCGCTGCCGCTCAACCGTACCTGGAGATGCTCTACCGGGTGGTGGGGAAGGGCACCGCCATGCTTTCAGCCCTGCATGAGACGGATCTGCTGGATATCCTGGGGCCGCTCGGGACAGGTTTTGATCCGGGGAGTGCAGACGAAGAGAAGCTGATTGTCGGCGGCGGAGTGGGACTGGCTCCGCTGTATCTGCTGGCGAAAGAGCTGGTGAAACAGTCGCCGGTACGTCTGTTTGCCGGCGGCCGGACGCGGGACGACATCCTCTGTATAACGGAGTTCGAGCGGTTGGGTGTTGAGTGCTACACCGCCACCGAGGATGGTTCTCTGGGCGAATGCGGCCTAGTGACCGAGGCGCTGGTCAGGCGGCTGGATACGCTGAAGGGCAGGGCGAGCATCTACGCCTGCGGGCCGCACGGCATGCTGAACGCTGTTGCCGGCATAGCGGTGGCCCGCTCAATCCCCTGCCAGGTCTCGCTGGAGGGCTACATGGCCTGCGGAGTAGGTTCCTGTCTGGGGTGTGTCGCACCGGGTAGCACGCATTCTCCTGAAACCCCCGATTTTCGCTGTGTCTGCACTGAAGGGCCGGTCTTTGAATCAGGTGAACTGAAGTGGAGGGATTGATCATGAAACCTGATATGACCGTCAACTGTGCCGGTATGCTGCTGCGTAATCCGGTCATGACCGCTTCCGGAACCTTCGGCTATGGTGAGGAGTTTGCTGAATACATCGATCTCGAATCGATAGGCGCTTTTGTGACCAAGGGGCTTTCTCTCAAGCCGCGGGCCGGCAACCCGACTCCACGTATCGTCGAGACGCCCGGCGGGATGCTGAACGCCATCGGTCTGCAGAACGTGGGGATCGACGCTTTTATCGAGAAGAAGGTTCCGTTCCTGCGTACGGTCAACACTCCGGCCATTGCCAACTTCTTCGGCAACACGGTTGATGAATATGCCGAACTGGCCCGCCGTCTGGACGAGATCCCTGAAGTAGCCGGATTGGAGATAAATATATCCTGTCCCAATGTCAAGCAGGGGGGCATTGTTTTCGGCACCGACCCGGCCTGCGCGGCGAGTGTTGTCACTGCCTGCCGCGCTGTCGCAAAGAAGCCGCTGATCGTCAAGCTCTCACCCAACGTAACCGACGTGGTCGTCATGGCCAAAGCCTGCCGGGACGCCGGCGCCGATGCCCTGTCGCTGATCAACACCCTGACCGGCATGGCGATTGATCTGAACAGGCGCAGGCCGGTGCTGGCAAATATTACCGGAGGCCTGTCCGGTCCTGCCATCAAGCCTGTGGCCCTGCGCATGGTCTGGCAGGTGGCCAGGGCTGTCAACTTGCCGATCATCGGCATCGGCGGGATAATGAACGCTACCGATGCACTGGAGTTCATCCTGGCGGGGGCCACGGCGGTTCAGGTCGGCACCGCCAGCTTCATCAACCCCGGTGCGGCTCAGCGGATCGCGGCGGAGATGGAGGAGTGGCTGGCCGCCAACGGTGTGACCGACATAAAAAGCCTGACAGGCGCTCTGGAGGTATAACGCATGCAGGAACTCCGGGCATTCACACAAGGAGCGCCACGCAGATGATTTCTACGGCATATGCGGCAGATTCAGCGCCGTTCACATCCCTGATAGATGTCAACTTCATTTTGATCAACCGCATCTTTGTGCTGGCTGTCACACTGCTCTTTTTTTCGGTTGTTCTGCTGCTGCGCCGTAACCGCGGACAGGATGTTCACCCTCGTGTCACAGCACCCATCAAGCTGGCCCTGACCGGTCTTCTGCTGTTGTACGCAGAACTGGCCTTGTCTGGCATGCCCAGCTATCAGTCAGTTTTAAAGAGTGTGCAGACGATAATCGTTCTGATCTGCCTTGCAAAACTGGTGAACTATCTGGTCATAGATGTCTATCTGCGTCTCCATACCCAGCGTGAAGTCCCCTCTTTTGTGCGTGACACTGTTCGACTGGTTGTATATCTGATCGCAGGAATCATTTCGTTGCGGCTTGTTTTCAAGATTGACATTGCGGCCATAGTCACAACCACCACGGTCATTACCGCTACCATTGCATTTGCGATGCAGAGTACCCTTGCAAACGCCCTGTCGGGTTTTTCCATTCAGACGGACCCTCTGCTGGCCCGTCAAAACTGGATTTCGATCAAGGAAAAGAACATCTTTGGGCAGATCGTCAATGTCGGGTTCCGGTATACGACCCTGCGCACTCTCGATAGCGGCCAGTTGATGGTTCCCAACGGAATCATCATGCAGAATATAGTCACCCATCATGGTAACCGCGATACCGACGACAAGCCCGCCGTGCAGGTGGAAGTCATGCTTGGGTATGATATGCCGCCCGAAACCGCCAAGTTGCAGCTTCTGAAGGTTCTACGAGATGAACAGGATGTATTGACGGAACCTGAACCCATTGTAAGACTGATGGCGCTCAACGACAGCGGCATGACCTACCTGCTCAGATTCTGGATTGCCGATCCTGCCAGCAAGATCCACGTACAGGACGCAATCTACAGTCAGGTCTGGTATGCGGTTAATCGCGCCGGTTACAGCTTTCCATTTCCCCATCGGCAGATTATTACCGCAGAAGCAAAACGGCCATTCATATTTTCCCGTGAGCATATTGCCGAAGAACTGCGTCAGTCGGATCTCTTTAACGTCCTCGACGAAGTCACTATTACTTCCCTTGCCGAACATGCTCTTGTTGAGGTTTTCGGGCCGGGCGAGGTGGTGGTGCGCCAGGGTGATGATGGCAGTTCGCTTTTCATTGTGCTAAAAGGGATACTTGATGTGGCCGTGGATGATGCGATTGTGGGCCGCATCCAGGAAGACTCCTTTTTTGGCGAGATGTCGCTCCTAACGGGGGAGCCGCGCCGCGCCACGGTAAGGGCTGCGAGTGAGGTCTGGCTGGCCGAGGTGACCAGGGAACTGCTGGAACCGATCCTGATCGCGAATCCGTCGGTACTTGAAACGCCCAGCAACATACTGGCCGAGCGCGAAGCCAAAAC
>Ga0194037_1000939_pt1 | contig 22109 bp, 22 predicted proteins | sample JunL306m_MetaG_FD_148653 | JGI IMG/M metagenome (GOLD analysis project Ga0194037, IMG submission 148653) | Anoxic zone freshwater microbial communities from boreal shield lake in IISD Experimental Lakes Area, Ontario, Canada - Jun2016-L304-6m | ecosystem: Environmental > Aquatic > Freshwater >...
GGTTATTCATTCGCAGATAAGTTCAGCGTGGGTATGACAACCGTGACGACAGATGCAACAGGCGCATTCACTTTCAAAACTAAGATCCCAGAAGATTTCGGTGGCATTCACGATATCTATGCCCTTCAATCTGGTGTTGCTATTGCACACGGCGGATTCCAAATGGGTCGTGGCTTCTCAATGTCACCAAAGAGTGGTCCAATCGGAACACCAATCACCGTTACATATACAGGTATGGGTGGAAGCTTGTACACCGCAGGAGCTGCCGCTTATTGGGATAACCACTTTGCCGGCGAAATGCAATCCATGTGGACTCGTGGAACTGCAAAAGTCATTCTTCGTGCATCAGGCGCTGTCGGCAATCACGTTCTTGAAGTGAAGAATGCATTGCAGACCGCCTACCTCAACGTCATTCAATCTCCAATCCCTTATACAAATAGCGGAACTGGAATCTTTAAAGTGACGAAGGATGCCGGATTACTTCCTGCAAAGATTATTTACCCTGCTCAAATGGACGCAACGGTTGCTGCACGTACGATGCTCACAACTGTGGGACTAGATCCTGCATCAAAGGCAGTAGCCACCCTCTCAACATCTAGTGGAACCATTAACACAAAGACAACGATGAATGTCACGGGCTTGTCGACAACAGGTACTCACCAAATCGTGTGGGCAACAGTTGTTGGTAACCGCGTTAACTGCACCGGCGTTTGCTGGGCATATGACGCGCTTCCCGTTGCAACTGTCGATGTCACCGGAACTTCATTCACCAAAGAGCTCACAATTCCTGACAACTTAGGTGGATGGCACGTTCTGCAGGTGAAGAAGGGCGACCTTATTGAGGCTCAGATTCCTTTCTACCTCAAGCAAAGCATTCTGCCATTCCTTGATAAGGCCGGAAAAGTAATCGGCATGGGAATTGCAAAGGCAGACCTTTCCACTGCGCCAGATGTCATCGCACGCGGTCAGTCAGGTGCAGCTAGCAATACCTTTAAAGCCGGAGAAGAATTCACGATCAGCCTAAAGGGTGTGGGCTGGACTCAATTCGATAATACGCAAGCCGTTACATACGACAACAGTTTCGTAGGCTATGGATGCGGATTTAACTCCAATGGATATGTTGTGATTCACCTACGAGCAACTGGTGCTCCAGGAACTCACATCATCGATCTCCACCCAGTGATGTACACAAACCAGCCATCATTTTCTGACACGCCTTACGGCATGATGCCGGTGTTGACATCTGATCGCGATTTCCCAGCGTTGGCACTTGGATATCAAATTCCTTCCTACCAATTCTCCATCACTGTAACAAAGTAATAAATACGTAAAAAAGAAGTCGAGTTAAAGCCTCGCCTCTCGTTCTTCGAGGGGTGAGGCTTTAACTTTTACTACTCGTGCAATAGATGCAGGTAGCCACCAATTCCAACGGCCGAGTAAAACCATCGTGCTGGGCAACAAAAGTCCGCGGATAATCGTGGCATCAATCATGATTCCAAATGCAAGACCGATACCAATCTCTTGCAAGCCAGCAAAGTGACCGTTCACTAAGCCCCCAAGTGCGCCTACCAAAATGATTGCCGCGGCCGTTACAACGCCGCCTGTGTGCGCAAGACCTTCAACGATTGCTTCGTTATTGGATGCGCCATGAAGTTTTGCTTCGCGCATTCTGGAAACGATAAAGACCTCGTAGTCCATAGATAGTCCAAAGAGCACAGGAAAGAGAAAGACAAGGACCCACGCTTCTATTTGATCTAGGCGATAAGTTCCTAGAATTGCCGAACCTAATCCAAACTTAAAAACAAGTACGAGTGAGCCATAAGCCACCGCAATGGAAGTGAGGTCCATCAAAATTGCTTTAAGCGGCAGGAAGACTGAGCGAAAAGCTCGCAATAAGACGATATAGGCCATGACGAGCGCCAATAAAACAATCCAGGGGAATGACTTCAATAGATGGTCTACGAGATCCACACCTTGAGCAGGTGCGCCACCCAGGTGCAGTGTGGTGTTACCTGGGAATGTTGCATGAGGCAGATACTCCTCACGGATTTGGCGAACAAGATTCTGTGAAAGGGCGGCTCCAAAATCATGATGACCAACAACAAACATTCTTATGTATTGACCAGTCGGATCCACATATGTGGAAGTTTCATCCGTTGAGACGATAAATACTTCGTGGTTTTTACCTATTGCAGAAGCAAGTGCAAGGCGTGCTTTTCTGACCTCTGGCGTTCTTGCCAAGTTAGGAGCGCCAAGATCAACGACAATTTCGTTCGGCGTAATTATTCCGTGGCCCGCTCTATCGGTAACGATGCTGAGCGCCTGTGCTGATTCAAGGTTTTGCGGAATCGCGGTGAGCGAACTCGGCGTGACGTGTAACCAGATCACCGAGGAAGCTATGAGTGCAAGGGCAGCAAGGGCAGTGAGAAGCACTGTTACAGGTTTGCGAATGACAAAGTGGGCGATCTTGGCCCACATGCCTGACATGAGATCTTTGCGTGCCATTAAACCTTGGAATTTATAGGGCGTGACACCTCGCCGGCCCAGTATAGAAAGGAGTGCAGGTTGCAGCGTTAGGGCTGCAAGGACGGAAACGATGGGAACAACTAAGCCAGCGGCGCCCAATGAATGGACAAACGGCACAGGAACAAGGAGCAAAGTGGCAATACCGATAGAGACACTCAGACCCGACAAAATCACTGTATGCCCAGCAGTATCCATGGTTTTGGCAATGGCATCATCAACAGAAAGATTTTCATCATTCATGAGCTCACGTCGAAAACGATGAACAATAAGTAGGGAGTAATCGATAGCCAGTCCCAGGCCGATAAGTTCAATGATGTTGGGAATATAGAGAACCATCAACATCTTGTGAGCCATCAAGAAAATAATTCCCAAGGCTAAGGAGATGGAAGCACCAGCAAATATCAACGGAACAAACATGGCCAGGCAGGCGCCCAAAACAAGTAGCAACAGGAGTAACGCCAGAACAATTGCAAGGATCTGCCCCCATCGCAGATCTGAATCCAGAATGGGTGCAACATCATGTTCAATCGCTGGCGGCCCCGTCACAAAGGCGGTGGACATGCCTTCTCTATCAAGAGCGCTACGTAGGATTTCAGTGTATTTGGCTGCTTCGATCAGTGGAAAAGATGTTCCAATGCTCGTGAAGAGAACTCCTACCAAAGCTTTTTGTTGTGCGATATGTGACCCCGGGATTACACGTGATGCCGCGACTACACGATCTTTATAACTTTGAACTTGGGCATCCGTTGATTTCTTAAACTTGAAAAGCACAGTGAAAGTACCTTCGGTATTTTCATTGAAATGCTGAGCAAGCAGAGCATCGGCTTTTTCAGAGGCACTGCCTGGAATCGTCACCGATGTCGTTAAATGGCTATTGAGATTGAGTCCGGCTGCCACGCCCAGTAATGAAACGACGAGCCAAACGCCAACGACAGGGATTCGATTGCGAACCACCGCCCGCGTCCACCTCAGAAGCATTTTGTAAGTCTAACGAGGAGAGGCAGGCTGTTACTAAATTAGGCCGTTACTGAATCGAGAAAATCGCAGACGACGCGTTTGAAAAGTGCAGGCTCTTCAATGTGAGGCATATGGGAAGACTCGGGGAAAAGGTGCCACACCGAGCCTGGAATGCGTTTGTGAATTTCAGCGACCATGTGAGGAGTCGCCTCGTCGTATTGGCCAGAAACCAGCAAGGTAGGAACATTGATGGCGGAAAGTTGGTCGGTGATATTCCAAGTTTTGAGAGAGCCAATTGTGTGGAATTCACTTGGGCCATTCATCGTGTAATAAACGGTTGGATCTACTTTGAGAAGATCAAATGATGCAACCACGCTGGGTGGCATAGGAACGCGACAGACGTGGCGTGAGTAGAAGATCTGCATAGCCTCTTCATATGCCGGATCATCAGTGGTGCCTTCACTTTCATGCTTGAGTAAAACTGCTTGATTCTCTGGTGGCAATTGGGCGCGCAATTTATTAGCTTCATTCACCCAGACCTCCATGCTGGATGGGGAATCAGCGACAACTAGGGCGGCTAATCCAGATGGGCGGCCAATTGCATATTGCATGCCGAGCATTCCGCCCCAAGATTGACCAAGAATCGCATAGTTTTTCTCAATGCCGAGTTCTTTTGTCAGCAAATCCAGTTCTTCCATAAACAATTCTGGAGTCCAGAATTCTTTTGGCGCTTCTGGAATCAGCGTTGAATTACCGCAACCCAGTTGATCATAAAGAATGCAAGCACGGCCACTGAGAAGGATGAGATCTGCAGCTGCCTCTAAATAATTGTGACCAACCCCTGGGCCACCATGAAGCAAGACAACTGGTGTTTTCCCATTCTTGAGATCGCCCAGCACGCGATACCACGTGTGTCCGTGCTGCCATGTCATTGAAGATTCATACATAAGTGACCCCCATCTTTATTGGTTGATTGTTTGGTTGATTTGTTAAGCAATATTAAAAGGTGTGGGACATGCTGAAATCTTCGGCACTGTCATCTTTGCAATGACTGTGCCCGTGCTTGGGTGAACCGCTTGTGCCAAGCCGAGATTTCCTTGAACAGAGAGAAAAATGAAAGCATCCTCGATTGTGAATCCCCACTGGCTTACCAACAAGCCAGCGGCTTCTTCACAGGCAATCTGCAGTGCAGCAGGAATGTCTTCAACGGCCACGCCATGAGTGATCCACGCGCTCGCAGTTTCTGTCACGGGATATTCGGTTGCCTTGGCTTTGAGAAGATTGACGCGAATCAGTACATCACCGGCGATTTCAATACCGGTGCCACAAATTTCGCCATCACCCATGGAAGCGTGCATATCGCCCATTGATAAGAGTGCCCCTTCATGTTTGATCGGCAAATAGATTGTGGAACCAATGCCATTCATATTGTTATCAAGATTTCCGCCATGTTTTCCGGCGGGAAGGGTGGAGATTTCCCCAGATTCAGGGGCTACTCCTATTACACCAAGCATGGGCGATGCTGGAAAGGAAACCTTTTCATTCATTGTGACAACGCCATCTTCAACATCAAAGAAACGGGCATATTGCTTTTCAATTAAATGGTGAAGTTGTCCATTATCGGGATACGTTCGGGCAACCCCCCGAGGTCCGGTTCTGATATCAATAAGCTCTACTAATAAAGTGTCACCAGGTTCGGCGCCAGTAATAAATATTGGTCCTGTTGCAGGGTTTATTTCAGAATCAGGAATAGTTGAAAGAGCATTTTCTGAGTTAGTGATGGCACCTCTATAGCAATCCCAGGTTTGCACGTGGATGAGATCACCAGGTGAGACGACCAGAGCGGGCGGATGCGCAGCACTAAAAGAGAAATAATGGTGGTCGCGAGAGAGGTAATGGTCGGCCTCGGTAAAGATCTCCATGTTACGTTCTTGTATCATTTTAAATATCCCCACACTTCCTAGTGCTAAAACTTCGAGATGGTGAGAGCATAAGCCTTTACAGTGAATCCTAATGGAGGTGTTCGGTGCATCGTCACACGAAAGTTCTTAGTTCAGTAATGGGAGTTGCAGCTCTTCTAGTTTCCGCACTTGTCGGAACTTCATCCGCATCAGCAGCAGCATCTGGCGCGCTTGCGCCATATGATGCAAAGCATGCTGGTGGAATAGTTACCTTAGTTGCGCAGGCCGCAGCAGGAACTCTTGATCCTAAAGTGAACTACACCGCCGAATACTGGCAGTTGTATCAAGCCACCTATGACGGCCTCTTGACATTTAGTTACGGAACTGGCGCAACAACTTTTCAAGTTGTTCCCGATCTTGCAGAAGCGCTTCCTACTTCAAGCAACGGCGGAAAGACGTTGACATTTAAACTTCGCACAGGAATTAAATTCTCTGACGGAAAGCCAGTAACGGTTGCAGATGTCAAAGCATCTTTCGAACGAATCTTCAAGGTCTCCTCTCCAACTGCTGGTTCTTTCTACAACGGAATCGTCGGAGCAGATGTATGCCTCAAGACTCCGACTACTTGTAAATTGGATAAAGGTGTTGTTGTCAATGCGGCGACAAACTCAGTAGTAATCAATCTTGTAGCGGCTGATGAGACAATTCTTTCTAAGCTTGCTGTTCCACACGCAGTGATTAACCCAGCCTCTGCTCCATCGAAGGATGCCGGAACAACAATCATTCCAACGACTGGTGCCTATATGTACAAGTCCTATGATCCAAATAAGTCCCTAGTTATGGTGCGTAATCCTTATTACAAGGAGTGGTCACATGCTGCTCAACCTCAGGGATATCCAGATCAAATCTTGTACAAGTTTGGAATAACTCCAACTGCTCAGGTAACTGCGGTGGAAAATAATCAAGCAAACTGGGCATATGACCCAATTCCGGCAGATCGTTTGAATGAAATCGGAACCAAGTACGCATCACAGGTCCACGTCAATCCTTTGACGGCAATGTGGTACCTACCAATGAACGTCAACATCGCTCCTTTTAATAATCTCAAAGCACGCCAAGCTGTTAATTATGCAATTGATCGCGCTGCAATGGTGAAGATCTTTGGTGGTACTCAATTAGCGGGCCCAGTCTGCTCATTCTTGCCTCCAAATTTCCCCGGCCACGTGGATTACTGCGGTTATACCAAGGGAGCAACTCCCGCAAAGCCAGCAACAGCATGGGCTGCGCCAGATCTAGCACTTGCCAAGAGTTTGGTAAAAGCATCCGGTACCGCTGGTCAGGCTGTTGGAATTGTTGTTTCTGATGATGATGTCAATAAGCAGATGGGTGTGTACTTGCAATCTGTTTTGACATCGATCGGATACAAGGCAACGGTGAAGCCAATTTCTGGAAATATCCAATTTACCTATATCCAGAATTCAAAGAATAAGGTTCAGATCTCAGTGACCCAGTGGTACCAGGATTATCCTGCTGCCTCTGACTTCTTAGATGTACTCCTTGGCTGCGCTTCCTTCACGCCAAACTCTGATTCCTCCATCAACATGTCCGGCTATTGCAACAAGGCACTGGATGCGAAGATGGCAACGGCTAAGACACTTGGCCTTACCGATCCAGCTGCAGCTAACAAGATGTGGGGAGCAATCGACCAGCAAGTTATGGCAGATGCTCCTGTTGCAGTCGTCTTTACGCCAAAGCAACTTGACTTCATTTCATCTGGATCGAAGAATTATTTATTCTCGCTTCAGTACAAAATGTTCGTTGATCAACTTCAAGTTAAGTAGCCCACTGGAAACTAGGTTCAAAGAGTAGGTAAAAAAGTAAGTGGCACTAAAAGATAGTAGCGAGGCGATCTTCTCCGAATCACCGGGGAAGATCGCTTTGCGCATCCTTCGTAAAGATAAACGCGCAAAGATTTCGCTATCGATTCTTGGCGTCATTATTTTTATGTCATTTATGGCGCCTGTGTATTCGCACTACGTAGCCGACTCCAATCCTTTTGAATCGAGCTTAAACGCCACGATCAATGTTCATGGTGTAGAAAAGCCCGTCCTTGAACCTTCCACAACTGGCTTGGGCTTGGGCGTCACACCGATAGGCCCCACGTGGAATCCACGTAGTTACTTCCTCGGAGCCGATGGCCAAGGCCGCGATGTGATGGCGCGGCTTCTCTATGGAGGCCGAAGCACGCTACTTATCGGAACAACGGCGGGGTTGCTCTGCATTCTTTTCTCATTACTGATTGGAATTGTGGCGGGTTATCGTCGAGGGTGGGTGGACGCAGTTCTTTCGCGGATTTTGGACATCATTTGGGCCTTCCCTGTTTACCTCTTGGCGATCAGTCTCTCCGTTGTACTTCTTACCTCTGGTTTAACTATTGGCTTTATCCACCTGGGTCCGGGCTCATTCGCCTTGCCAATCCTGATTATTGGAGTCGTCTATATTCCTTATGTTGCAAGGCCTATTCGGGCGCAGGTATTGGCATTGCGTGAGCGCGAATTCGTTCGTGCTGCGATCGGAACTGGCGCAAAAACTTCCACGATAATATTTCGCGAAATCTTGCCGAACGTGATGCCTAGCGTCGTGGTCTTCATTCCCATCATCGTTTCATTATCCATGCTGACGGAATCTGCGCTTTCATTCCTTTCTATTGGAGTTCAACCTCCAGCGGCATCCTGGGGAACAATCATTAATGATGGATTGGCTTTGCTATACACGCGCCCAATGGTGGGTCTGGCTCCGGGAATCATGATCGTGTTAACTGCAGCGGCTCTAAATCTTTATGGCGATGCAGTACGCGATGCGTTGGATCCTAAGTCACGCGCGAGAGGCGATTAATGTTTACATTTATCGCTCGACGCTTTGCTGCGATGATTTTTGTACTCACCTCAATTTCGATACTGGTTTTCTTTATCTTCTTTGCAACTCCAGGTGTAGATCCGGCCGCACGTATTGCCGGTCGTAACGCAGACCAACAAACCTTGATGCAGGTGCGTCATTCCTTCGAACTCGATAAACCTCTTCCATTTAGATATATATCAATGATGCGCCACTTGTTTGTGGAGAGAGATCTGACGTCGTATGTAAATCGTGGCGCAAAGGTAATTCCGCAACTTTCTCAGGCGATCCCTGCCACCTTCTCTCTCGTTATTGGAGCTGCGATTTTATGGCTCTTCGCTGGAATTTTCTTTGGAGTTTTGGCTGCCAGCTCTAAACGCAAATGGATCGATCCGACTATTTCATTCTTGGGAATAGTGGGGATTTCTCTGCCCGTTTATTGGTTGGGCGAAGTTGTTAACTTGATTACTCAATCCAAACTGCATCATTCTGTTTTCCGATGGGTTCCACCGCTGGGTTATGTAGGGCTCTCGGATAACCCCTGGCAATGGTTCCTGCATCTGATTTTTCCATGGCTCACGTTGGCTGTGCTGTATGCCGGAATTTACGTGCGCGTCTTGCGCAACGAAATCATGGTTGTTATGGGTGAGGATTACATCAAAACCGAGCGAGCAAAGGGCGCAAGCGAAAAGAGAATTCTTTACAAACATGCAACCCGAATGAGTTTAATGACGATAGTTTCACTCTTCGGGCTAGATTTTGGCGCCCTAGTTGGTGGTTATGCCCTTTTGACTGAAGTTGTTTTCGGAATTCAGGGAGTCGGAAAACTCACCTTCGATTCACTTCAAAACTTTGACCTGCCGGTCATCATGGCCACGGTTATGTATTCATCATTTTTCGTCGTTTTCATGAACGCATTGGTAGATGTTCTCTATGCCGTACTAGATCCGCGGGTGCGACGTGCCTGAAAAACTACTCGAGGTTAGGAACCTTAACGTTACCTTTGAGACGCGCCGTGGCGATGTCCGCGCAGTCAACGACCTCTCATTCTCCCTAGGTAAAGGTGAAACTCTTGGCATTGTCGGCGAATCCGGTTCTGGTAAGTCTGTTTCGATGAACGCGGTTATGGGGCTACTGCGCGATAGCAATGTGAAAATTTCAGGAGAAGTTTTTTTTAATGGTCAGGATTTGTTGAAGCAAGATGACGAAGCAATGCGCTCCATTCGTGGCAAGGAGATTGCCATGGTCTTTCAAGATCCAATGACCGCCCTTACTCCGGTGTATTCAGTCGGCTGGCATATTGTTGAGCAGATTCGTCTGCACACTCAACTCAGCAAGAAGCAGGCGCATAAGCGCGCCATTGAAATACTGGATGAAGTTGGAATTCCTGATCCAGCTCGCCGAGTAAATCAATACCCTCATGAATTCTCTGGAGGTATGCGCCAGCGAGCAATTATTGCGATGGCTCTAGCGCTCAATCCATCCCTTCTCATTGCCGATGAACCAACTACCGCTTTAGATGTCACGATTCAGGCGCAGATACTGGATCTCCTTAAGCGTTTACAAAAGCAACACAATTCCTCAATCATCATCATTACTCACGACATGGGTGTTGTTTCTGAAATTGCAGATGAAGTATTGGTCATGTACGCCGGACGCCCGGTTGAACGTGCATCCAAAAAAACACTTTTCGCCGACCCTCAACATCCTTACACGCAAGGACTCATGAATTCAGTGCCCAGAGTTGATCGCCCACGATCTGAACATCTTGAGGCAATTCCCGGACAACCGGCTTCGCTTTTGAACTTACCCCAAGGTTGTGCATTTTCTATTCGTTGCTCGAAAGTGCACGATGCTTGCGCGCAAGTGCCTCTCTTTAAAGCTGATGATTCCGGTCATGGCACTGCGTGTTTCTTGGTGGGTGATCCTTCATGAGTACCCAGAAAGTTATTCTCTCCGTAAATGCACTTTCTAAGAATTATGAATTGGGGTCGGCATTTTCTCGGGGCAAGGAAGTAGTCCATGCAGTCGAGGACATCAATCTTGAGATCGTTGAAGGTGAAACTCTAGGAATTGTTGGTGAATCAGGATGCGGTAAATCTACGTTAGGTCGGATGATCGTTCGCCTGGAAGAGCCGACTGCCGGCGAAATCATTTTCGAGGGGGAGGATCTAGCAAAACTTTCCAACAAGAACCTTCGTAGTATGCGCAAACGTCTACAGATGATTTTTCAGGACCCTTACGCATCGCTCAATCCTCGACGCCAAATCGGCAAGATCGTTGAAGAGCCTCTTCGCGTGCACGGAGTTGACAAAGCAGAACGCGAGAAAATCGCTAAGGACTTGCTCCGACGCGTGGGACTTGATCTTGAGGCCTATGAGAAATACCCTCATGAATTCTCTGGGGGTCAACGCCAACGTGTGGTTATTGCACGGGCGCTTGCCCTGAGCCCTCGCCTAGTCGTAGCGGATGAACCAGTTTCCGCATTGGATGTTTCTATTCAAGCTCAAGTGCTCAATCTCTTTAAAGATTTGCAGAAGGAATTTAATCTGACTTACATTTTCATCGCGCATGACCTTGGTGTTGTTCGCCATGTGTCTGATCGAATTGCGGTCATGTACCTCGGTAAATTAGTGGAGCTTGCACCCGCCGATGATCTTTATGAATCACCTGCGCATCCATATACAAAGGCACTTCTTTCGGCGAACCCTCGTATGAATTCTGATGACAAGACCGAACGCATTATTCTCAAGGGAGATATTCCTAATCCGATTAATCGCCCAAGCGGATGCGTTTTCCACCCACGTTGTCCAAAGATGCAAGATCTCTGCAAGTCTGAAAGCCCAGCCCTTATTCAGATCGGTGACCGACAGGTTGCTTGTCATTTTCCAGAAAACTAAGGAGACATCTCATGGAGCAACCCACCGTTAAAATCAGCAAAGATCAACATATTTGGGCATACGAGGCAAATATGGCTCCAGTTGTAAGCGTTGATCCCGGCACTGTTATGGAAATTGAAACGTGGGATTGTTTTACGGGCCAAGTACAAACTGAAAGCGACACCGTTGAAAAGTTAGATTTAGCACGAGTGAACAGTGCAACAGGTCCAATTGCTGTCAAAGGCGCAGAGCCAGGTGATTCACTTTCGGTGACACTTATAGATATTCGTCCAGATCGCAAAGGCGCTGGAATGTGTATCCCTGAATGGGGACAACTCATTCACAAAGTGAAGTCACCGACAACACGAATCTTTAGAGTTGAAGATGGCATTGTGCACATGAATGAAAATGTTTCATGGCCATCGCGTCCAATGTTTGGTGTGATCGGTGTAGCCCCAGCAAGTGGATCCATTCCGACCTTTGAAGCCAATCGTCATGGTGGAAATATGGATGACAATATGAATGGCATCGGCGCAACGATCCACCTTCCCGTTTTTCAACCGGGGGGACAATTAGCAATCGGCGACATGCATGCATCGATGGGCGATGGTGAAATTTCTGGTACTGGCGTAGAAATAGGCGGAAGCGCAATCATCAAGGTGGATCTCATCAAAGGCAAGGCCGGAGGATGGCCTATCACCGAGACTGCCGACTCATGGATCACTCACGGAACAACTGCTGACAGCATTGATCAGGCTCTTCAAAATGCATGCGAAGAAGCAGCGAAATTATTAGTCGATGAGTGGGGATTCACGATCGAAGACGCCTTCATCTTTCTCTCCGTTGCGGGAGATTTGGGGATTGCTCAATATTGCCATCCATCGCCAGGAAGCGTGATTGCAAAGATGAGGGTGCCAAAGACCTCGGCGACGCCTCACCCCTTCAAAAGGTAGTTTAGAATCTTGAAATGAGCTCGCTTCCGATTCGATCCGAAATTCTTGACACTGGCAATTTCGCGATTAAGTCTGCGCGCATTGTTGTCAATGCACCCGCAGCAAAGATCTTTGAGATTCTGACAAGTCCGAAACGACATCAAGAAATTGATGGATCAGAGACTATTCAAGCAAACTTCAGTGGCCCTGACCGACTTGTACTTGGATCTAAATTCGGGATGCAGATGCACCTCGTGATTGACTACAAGATTCTAAATACGGTTGTGGAATTTGCGGAGAATGAACTCATTGCTTGGCGCCATATTGGAAGATGGCGTTGGCGCTACCAACTTAAATCACTGTCACCGACATCTACCGAAATCACTGAAACTTTCGATGCATCGGACATTCCTTGGATCTGCACGCTATGGCTGAAGGTTCGAAAGGCTTATCCGTGGACCCAGATGGCGATTGCTAAGTCGCTGGTGCGGCTTAAGGAAGTTGCTGAACGCTCATAAGTGCTCGGAATTAAAATTCTCGCAATCTGTCCTAACCTTGAGTCGTTTGACGTTAATATCCCTCCATGAGTTCCTTCCCTCCATTCTTGAATCCCGATGCCCTGTCGTGGCGCTTTGTATCGAAAAGAAATTGGGCACCGGTCTTTCATGCATCCATTCCAGGATTCGCTCAAAGCCCGCTCATTTCTCTCCCTCTGCTTGCACAGGAATTGGGGGTCGGAAGTATTCACGTCAAGAACGAATCTTCTCGCCTTGATCTGCCTGCGTTCAAAATACTTGGAGCATCGTGGGCAATCGCTAGAGTCTTTGGAGAGAAATTAGGAATTCCTGATTCAGAACTGACTTTCTCAAAGATCAAGGAGAAGGCACATCTCAGTGGTATTTCCTTGTTGGTTGCCGCTACCGATGGCAATCACGGAAGAGCGGTTGCACGAATGGCTATGTATTTAGGTTGCAAGTCAGAGATATTCATTCCTTTTGGAGTAAGCCCGGAAGCAATTGCTGCGATCAAAAGCGAAGGCGCCGACGTTCATGCAACTAATTCATCTTATGACTTTGCAGTTGATAGAGCCCGTGAGTTTGCAGAATCCATTCCAGGTGCTGTTCTCATTCAGGACACTTCATGGGAAGGCTATGAAGAAATCCCGCAATGGATTGTTGAGGGATATCAGACTCTCTGCGCCGAAATTGATGAGCAAATGGGCGAGCAATCGGTGGATCTGGCAGTGATCCCAGTAGGTGTGGGATCGCTAGCCCATGCCGTTGTAGCCCACTATCGGGGAGCATCTGCATCGCATCCGGTCCTGGTATCTGTGGAACCTACGGTTGCCGCCTGCCTACTTGAGTCTCTTCACAAGAATGTACGTACGAGCGTAGATACATCACCAACGATTATGGCTGGGCTTAACTGTGGAACACCTTCAGAGGCAGCGTGGCCATTACTGCGAGCCGGGATAAGCGCATCCGTGGCTGTTGATGATCAGGAATGCGCGCAATCGGTGAGGGAGCTGAACGCAAACGGCGTGGACTCAGGCCCATGCGGTGGTGCAACGCTTGCGGGGTTGCGAACACTTCTTTCTGATGAAGGCGCTCGTAAGCAATTGGGTATCAGTAGCACATCACATGTGGTGCTGATAAATACTGAAGGTTTCCAAGCAAATCCACTCCCGAAGGAATATTCATGAGTGAAGTCGTAGATCTGCTTGCCGAATTAGTCAGTATCGATTCCTCGAATCCCGATCTTGTCTCTGGCGCGGCTGGTGAAGCCGCCATCGCGCATTTTATAGAGAAGTGGTTTGTTGCAAATGATTTTGAAGTACACCGCCTAGAAAGGCACCTTGGACGACCTTCCATTGTGGGAATTTCTCGAGGTAGCGGTTTGGGAAAAAGCCTGATGCTCAACGGTCATATAGATACGGTCTCGCTGGGAAGTTATGAAGGAGATGGTCTAGATCCCGTAATTACCGACGGGAAGATGTTTGGACGTGGAACTTTTGATATGAAAGGGGGCATTGCAGCAATGATGGTCGCTGCTAAAGCAGCGAAACTCGCCGGCCATCGCGGCGATCTCATTGTCGCCTGTGTTGCCGATGAAGAAGCTGCAAGTTTTGGTACTGAGGAAGTTCTCGAAAAGTTTCTCACCGATGCTGGCTTAGTAATAGAGCCCTCGTATCTTCAAGTAACGATGTCGCATAAAGGTTTTGCTTGGTTTGATGTCGTCATACATGGACGAGCAGCACATGGAAGTAGACCAGAACTTGGTGTCGATGCGATAGCTAAAGCGGGACATTTTCTTGTTGCACTTGAAGAATACGCACGAAGACTTGCTAACAATCCAGATCCCATACTTGGCCCCGGAACTGTTCATGCCTCCCTTATCGCCGGAGGCGAGGAAGCCTCAAGTTATCCGGCACAATGCACGATCACTTTGGAACGACGAACTGTTCCTGGCGAAAGTTCTCGCGTAGTTGAGAGTGAATTGAAAGAGATTCTTGATGCCCTCGCATCTTCCGTTAAAGATTTTTCTTACACTTTGATTCCGGGTCTGGCACGAGACTCGTTTAAAGCAGATCCCGAATCAGAAATTGCAAAGATAGCCGTACGTCACCTTGGGGATGCACTGGGTCATGCACCGGTAATTCGTGCTGAGCCTTTCTGGACTGATTGCGCATTGCTAGATCAATCGGGGATCCCATGTCTACTATTTGGAGTTGATGGGGATGGCGCACACGCGGCGACTGAATGGGTCACGTTGGAATCTTTAGAAATAGTTACCCAAACATTGACGAAGATAGTGTTGGATTACTGCAAATGATCATTCGCGAAGCAGTGCTTGGTGATGAGGGTGCGATCATGCACCTTATTCACGAGTTGGCCATTTATGAGAAAGCCCCTGAAGAAGTCTTTGCAACAGCGCAGGATATTCGTCATTCTCTCTTCCAAGAGCACCCCGTTGCTTTCTGTCATGTTGTCGAAGTTGATGGGCAGGTAGTAGGGATTGCGCTCTGGTTCTTGAACTACTCCACCTGGCTGGGCAAGCCCGGGCTCTATCTCGAGGATCTGTTTGTCTTAGAAGATCACCGTGGACACGGGTACGGGATGGCGCTGCTAAAGAAATTGGCCGCGATCGCAGTAGATCGTGGCTATGACAGGTTCCAATGGTGGGTATTGGATTGGAATCAACCATCCATTGATCTATATAAAAGAATGGGTGCCGAGCCTATGGATGAATGGACCACATTTCGTTTGAGCGGGGATGCACTTCGAAAGTTCGCGCAATAAGGAATGATGGAGATATGCCAGAAGCCCAGCCCTTGGTCATATTGCGACCATACCAAGAGAATGAATTCGAGCAAGCTTGTGTAATTCGTGAAATTACCAATCCAGAAAAGAGAGAAAAGTTTCGAGATCGTTTCATGCTCTCGGGCAAATGGTTTGATCACTACTTGCATTTGGCAATTGAGGCGGATGGAGTTTTGGTAGGGGATATGCAACTTCGTCATTGTGATTTCACAATGCCCCCAGGAGCACTTCATATGGGGCTTGAATTAGCAGAAGATTCGCGCAAGCATGGAATTGGAACCCAAGCCCTAAAGGCGGTGGCTCACTATGCTTTTAGCGAAGGGCATCACCGCCTTGAAGGTTCAACCGCACAGGAGAATGTGGGGATGCGGAAAGCATTTGAAAAAGCCGGATGGAAGTTCGAGGGAATTCTTCATGATCTCTTTGTGGAGGATGAAAAGCCGGTCGATTACTATTCCTACGCAATCACCAAGTTTGATACTAATTAGACATGGAATTGTCAGATTACATTGAACCAATAATCTTTGGTGAAAGAATTGAGCTACATCATATTTCACCGCTTCGTTTGGTCACTTTATTAGAATCCCCAGAAGAACAATCAATCTATGATAATCGAACCTATACGAACCCTTACAGGGTTCTGATCGATGACAAGGGCCCTTTGGCGTGGAGAGTTCCCCAAGTAATGGCTGATGAGTCCTCAAATAAATGGTTTATGCGCTGGATAGTCTTACAAGAAAACCAAAAAATTATCGGCAGCACGAGTTTTCACCGGGTACCTGATGAAAATGGAATGATTGAAATCGGCCTAGGCATCGATGAGCGCTTCCACAATAAGGGTTTTGGATATGAAGCAGTAAAAGGTATGTGGGAGTGGGTCAGCAAAGACCCCTTAGTAAAGATTCTTCGATATACGGTTAGTCCAACAAATCTTGCCTCTATCGCACTCATCAATAAATTTGATTTTCCCAAGATCGGTCAACAGATAGATGAAGAAGATGGGCCAGAAGATATTTATGAATTGAGCGTTAACGAATTTCTAGACAAGTTGTGACGATGAATGAGGGATCACTCTCACCGTAATGTCTTGCAGGTCACTAATTACACGCTCGTAGTATGCATTTTTCGCACTGAGACGAGGGTCATGGCAAATCGACCTCACTTGATAACCACTCGAGAGTAGAGTGAAAAATGTCAAGGAGGACAGATGAGAAACTTACTCATACTCGGTGGCGGCACAGCTGGAACTATGGTTGCTACTAAATTGCGGAGAAATCTTAAGAAACAAGACTGGACGATCACAATCGTTGATCGCGATACCCAACATATTTATCAGCCAGGGTTGCTTTTTCTGCCCTTTGGCGGATACACCCCAGAGCAGATCACCAAAGACCGCAGGAGGTATTTACCTGCGGGCGTTGATTTCGTGATGGCCGACATCGACAAAGTTGAACCAGAAGCAAATCGTGTAATCCTTAGCGATGGACGCATCTTGCTCTATGACTATTTGGTTATGGCCTCAGGTACAAGACCTCGTCCTGATCAAACTACTGGCATGGATGACCCCAAGACTTGGTATAAGAGTGTTTTTGATTTCTACACTCTGGAGGGGTCCAAAGCTCTTCGCGGCGCTCTGAAAGATTTCAAGGGTGGTCGTTTGGTAATTCACATTACGGAAATGCCTATTAAATGCCCTGTCGCCCCACTTGAATTCGCTTTTCTTGCAGATGCCTACTTTGAAGACAAAGGTATGCGCGACAAAGTGGAAATTATCTATGTGACTCCATTGGAGGGGCCATTCACAAAGCCTGTATGTTCCAAGGAACTTGGGTTCATGCTCACGGATAGAAAAATCAAATTAGAACCCGATTTCGTCATCGAACACATTGATCCAGACACAAAGACAATGGTCTCCATGGATGAACGCGAAATTCCATTCGATCTACTAGTGACGGTGCCACTCAATATGGGCGCGGATTATGTTGGTCGATCCGGAATGGGCGATGAATTGAATTACATCCCCGTGGACAAGGAGACCTTCCTTTCTAAGAAATATAAGAATGTTTTTGCGGTGGGGGATGGTTCTGATATCCCTGCCTCCAAAGCTGGTTCTGTGGCTCACTTTGCGATCGATCTCTTCTCGGAGAATTTCGTGGATTACGTTGAAGGTCGTCCTATGACACACAATTTCGACGGTCACGCTAATTGTTTTATTGAGTCTGGCCATGGAAAAGGATTGCTGATTGATTTCAATTACACGACGGAACCTCTCAAAGGAAAGTTCCCTTTACCTGTGATTGGACCGATGCCGCTACTGGCAGAAAGTCGACTCAATCACATGGGTAAATTAGCTTTTCGTTGGATCTATTGGAACATGTTGATGAAGGGCCGATGGATTCCCATCCCTGCCTTGATGTCGATGAAAGGAAAGATTCAAATACCAATTACGGAGAAAGTTGAAGAACATGCCAGTCATTGAAATAGCAGGAAAGCAGATCAACGTTAACGAAGAAGGATTCCTTACGAAGTACGAGGAATGGGATGAAGAAGTTGCGAAGACTCTCGCAATGCAAATCGAAGTGGAGATGACTCCGAAACATTGGGAAATCATCAAGTTTCTTCGAGAAGATTTCAAAGTCCAGGGCGAGACCGCCACATCACGGCGAGTACAAACCGTTGGTGGGGTCCCCGTTAAAGAGCAATTTGAACTTTTCCCTAAGAAACCAGCAAAGAAAATGGCGTACATCGCCGGATTACCAAAACCTAAAGGCTGCGTGTGAAGGAGCCCATGATGACTACATCACCATCAATTGTCCCCAACTTCGGTTCCGACAGTTCAGATCGAAAACTTGCAATCATTTGCTCTAAAGGAAATCTTGATATGGCCTATCCCGGCTTAATCCTTGCCAATGCAGCGCTCGGTGAAGGCGTCGACACAATGATTTTCTTCACCTTCTGGGGTTTTGACATGATCACCAAATCGCGAATGAATGATCTGCAATTTAGTCCGGCGGGAAATACAGCCATGCATTTGCCGGGAAGCGATATGCATATTCCTCAGTCGATGATGCCTGCCCCTGGAATGACAGCAATTGCAACAAAAATGCTGAAGAAACAGATTGCAGATCTTGATGTTCCAGAAGTTCCAGATTTCTTAGATCAGATTGTGGCCGCGGGCGGTCACCTGTGGGCGTGTCGCATGTCTGCCGACATGAACAAGCTGACCATGGATGAATTACGCGATGATGTTGAAGGAATCATTAGCGCTTCTGATTTCATTGAGATGACAGAGGGCGCACAACTTCTCTTTATTTAGCCGATCAATTCGGCGTTGTTGTAGCGGGTTCGCGTGTGTCCGCATCCTTTACTGACATCAAGTTTTGCGCACGACTCACATAGAAGTACCAATTTGTGGCAGGCCTTATTAGCGCAGTTATAGAACTGGTTAGTGGGGGAGGAGCATTTCTCGCATTCACCAATAACTTTCGCCTTCTTGGTGAAGTCAACATGCATGCGATCATCAAAGATAAAGAGGGACCCATCCCATAAGCCATCATCGCCAAATTTGTCTCCGTAACGAACGATTCCACCCTTAATTTGGTAGACCTCTTCGAAGCCGCGCTTCTTCATGACTGCTGAGAGAACTTCACACCTGATTCCACCTGTGCAATATGTAACGATTGGTTTGGATTTCAGGTGGTCGTACTTTCCACTTTCAATTTCGCCGACAAAGTCGCGTGAGGTCTCAACATCGGGGACTATCGCATTGCGGAACTTGCCAATCTTTGCTTCAAAAGCATTACGTCCGTCGAAGAACACGACTTCATCGCCACGAGAAGCAACAAGTTCGTTCACTTGTTCTGGGCGAAGATGAACACCGCCACCAACTACGCCATTCTCATCAACTTCAAGTTCGCCTGGATTTCCAAAAGCCACTAACTCATCACGAATACGGATGGCCAATCGTGGGAAATCATTTCCTTCGCTGGATGACCATTTGAAGTCAATCTTCTTGAATCCAGGGTACTTCTTCGTCTCTCGTACATACTTGCGAAGGGCATCAATGTCTCCGCCGAGGGTTCCGTTTATTCCGTGCTTAGAAATAAGGATGCGCCCTTTAAGTCCTAAAGATTCGCAGAGGGTTCGCTGCCACAGCTTCAACGCATCAGGATCGCTAATTGGCGTAAAGCCGTAATAAAGGATGACCTTCTGCAGTTCCATAGTGCGATCTTAACTAAATTCGCTCACTTAATAACAATGGAGTGAGCTCTTCTGGCCCAATGGATGCGGGCCAGTGAGGGTTATCACGACCAAGTCCAACAGCAATCACGAATGAAGCTTTCTCTTGAGGGCTATCTCCGCCGTGTCCTCCCTCATTAACGTGTCCATGATCGGTAGTGATAACCAAGAGCCACGGATCTCCAGTAGAAGCGATTTGGGTCTTTATCGCCGCATGTAAACGTTCGACGTAATCATCGATGCGCGCAATAGCGTTCAGATATTGCGCGCCTAGGATGCCGTACGCGTGCGCGGCTTCATCGGCCCCACAGAAATATATAAAACTTACATCTGGAGCAAATTTTTCAATCGCATAGCAACTTGCATCGGCAATCTCGGCATCGATTTTTTCATATCCATATGTTTCGCCATCTCGGACGATGACTCTATGTTTATAGGCAAGTTGTTGTTCGCGTCGTTCATGAATAATTGGCCCCAATCCCGAGGGGTCAACAATGGGCGGCCAGCCTGCAGCAGCAAATGTTCGAGTGGATTGGTCTTGGTAAAACGCCAGGCTCAGTAAATCTGGGCGATGGAGTAACGCGTGTCCGATAAAACGATTATCAGTTACTTGGTGTTCGGCATGAGTGGAGCCCGTTAACAACGTTGACCAACCAGGACCAGAGTATGTAGGTGCATCTACAGTCAGCTCCGAAAAATAGCCCTGCTCTTTGAGTGAGTTAAGTGCAGGAGCTCTGCCTGACTCGAGTGCAATTTTAAGGAGGAGTCCATCTATTCCTACAAGGAGAATCTTTGTCTTCACGCGGGCACATTACTGATCGGGCAAAACAGTGTCAATGACGGGTAAACTGATGACATGATTATTGACGTCTGGTCTGATGTGGTTTGCCCGTGGTGCTTCATAGGCAAGAGACGCTTAGAGAAGGCTCTTTCAATTTTCGAACATCGGGACGAGGTAACTATTCGCCACCACGCATTTCAGCTTCAACCAGATATCACGACAACCATCTCAACCACCACGCTTTTGTCCGAGAAATACAACCTGAAGCCTGCTGCAGTAAAAGAGATGCAGGCAAATGTATGTGCTATTGCAGATGGCGAAGGACTTTGTTACGACCTGGATGACACTTTGTCGGGAAATACTTTTGATGCCCATCGACTCCTCTTGTGGTCAGCAACGGTAAATAAGCAATCCGAATTGCTTGAAGCTATGTACTCGGCATATTTTGAGAAATCGAAACCGCTATTTTCCCACACAGACTTGGTGAGCGTTGCTTTGTCGGTGGATATAGATGCTGATGTTGTTGAAGATATTTTGCTATCGACGAAGTTTACCGACGAAGTAATTGCTGATCGCAATCTAGCAACTCAATTAGGTGCAACAGGAGTTCCATTTTTTGTTATTGATATGAAGTATGGAATATCAGGAGCCCAACCACTCGAGGCTTTTACAAAAACTCTAGAAGAGGCTTACCTAACTAGAACGTAATTGCCTGCAGAACGTAGAGCTCCAAAAACTTCATCGGCAGAGAGTTCGCGCTCGGCGACTGTCACAATCTGACTTGCTTCATTGGGCTTCACTTCAATTGCAACCGAGGTGACGCCAGCAAGCGCCGAGAGGTTCTTTGTGACGGATTGAGAGCAGTGATCACAGGTCAATCCAGTGGCGCTCCATTGTTGTTGGCTCATATTAGTTTTGCCTTTCATGAATGTTTCGTTGAAGGGATTTTACCTCTGATTTGCTCAGCCGAAGTTCAATTTCGGGTCTACAGTGAAGCCTGACACAGTTACTAGCTAAGGAAATCATCGATGCTGGCTCTCTATAAAGCTTTCGCAGGTGCTGGACTTGAGTTAACGCAACGGCCTGAACCAAATCCAGGGGAAAGTGATGTAAAAATCCGAGTTTTGCGAACCGGGCTGTGCGGAACTGATTTACATATTGAATCTTGGGATCCGTGGGCTGCCAGCACGATTAATGCGCCAATGATTCCTGGGCACGAATTTTATGGAGAAGTCGTTGAAATTGGTTCGAGGGTACGTGATGTAAAAGTTGGAGCGAGAGTTTCTGGCGAAGGGCACATCGTCTGTGGCACATGCAGAAATTGTCGAGCAGGACGACGTCATATGTGCATTCGCACTTCTAGCGTTGGCGTGAATCGTGATGGAGCGTTTGCTGAATTCGTGGTCATTCCTGAATCTAATGTGTGGGTCCATCACGAAGGAATTGATCCTGATCTAGGCGCCCTCTTTGATCCATTTGGAAATGCTGTTCATACGGCGCTGACTTTCCCGCTCGTTGGAGAAGATGTTCTAATTTCAGGAGCTGGCCCGATCGGTCTGATGGCAGCTGCCATTGCTCGCCATGTAGGCGCCCGATACATCCTCGTGACAGATGTCTCTGAACCTCGTTTAGAACTTGCCCGAGGAATGGGAGCGGATTTAGCGATCAATGTGTCAACA